>OODS01001299.1_pt1 | contig 16698 bp, 15 predicted proteins | sample 1671531 | NCBI WGS metagenome assembly OODS01 (sample SAMN06348166, study PRJEB24527) | human gut metagenome | biome: human gut; feature: ankylosing spondylitis patient; material: feces | host: Homo sapiens | place: China | collected 2015-10 | reverse complement strand
AAATCGCTGGTGCTTTTCTGGTTCTCTTTTGGCACGCAAAAGAGAACTTAGCCCCAATGCAAAAGCGCTCTGCCCCCGCGCCACCGGCGCGACAACCAGTTCAAAGTTTCTTCAAGAACCCATCCAGCTCCCGCTGGTTCCGGATCAATATATAGTTCTCCGGGTACTTTTCCCCGATCTTCTCCATCTTCGCCCACTTTTGCTTTGTGCGCCCATCGTGGAGGATCCAGCGGACGAATTCGGCATCTATCTTCTCTTCGCACCCGGGCGCAGACGACTCCCTCACACGGCCTTTGTTCTGCTGCCAGCGCCGTACCGCCCGCCAGAGGCAGACCAGCGGTGGAAACCAGAGCACGATGATTTTATCCGCTTCTTTCAGCCGACAGGCATAGCAGGTCTTGCTATAATTGCCGTCGATGACCCAGCCGCCTGCGTTCTCGTCGAGAAACTGCCGGACAATGGCTTCTTCCTCGGCGAAGGGCCGCTCCACCCAGCCGGGCAGGAAATGCACGGTATCCATATGGAGCACCGGCAGGCCGTATCTCTCCCCCAGGCGCTTTGCCAGCGTGGATTTCCCGCTGCCGCTGGTACCAAGTATCGCTATTTTCATCTCTGCCTCCTTCTACCTTATATAAGATGTATCAGACAGTATACGCTGACCGTCTGATAACGTCAAGTTCCGGCTTGACATTTCGTCCACCTGCTCGTATGCTATAATCATAGAGTCTATGACAGGAGGTCTTGCAGATGGCATCTCCAAAAAAACGTGTCAATCCGCTTTTTGTTGCTTTAGCGGTCGTGCTGGTGGCCGTAGTGGTCGCTGTGGGCGTGGTCTTTTTCCAGCTGCACAGCAAAATCTCGGCTCTGCAAACCGGTGCATCCTTCACCTTCCGGTATGAGATAGCGCCCAACAGCCCGGATAAGCCGCCGCTGCTGAACATCCTCGAGCGGGTGAACGCTTCCAGCGGCAGCGTCAGCGGCCAGTATGCGCCCGGAAAGCTGCAGCTCTCTTTCTACCAGCTCAACGAAGACGACTCCGTCAAGACGTCTCCCTTCACCCGGGTCTATATCGACTCGGAAGAGACGCTCTTCGACATCGGGCAGCTCTACACCGTTCTGCGTCAGGCTGTCACCGATAAGCTCTCCATCGCAAGCGTTCTTCTGCCCGAATGGAGCCTCGGAGACTACATCTCCCAGACGCAGGCTTCCGCCGTGCTGGGCGTCGAGACGAACAAGGTCGAGCTTCAGGAGCTTTCCGGCTTTACCCTCTCGCTCAAGGGGCTGAAAAAAGTCTCTCCTTCTGCCGCACGGGACGGCTACCGCTACTATCAGTTCCCCGCCGCAGCCGACGGCACAACCCTCGTGCTCGGCTTTTCGACGGACGCTCTCTTCTCGAAGACCACGCCCATCCATGTGCTGCTGACCATCCCGGACCACAACGTCCACATCCAGCTCACCGGCACGGTGACCTCTGCCAAGACGGTGCTCTCTCCCCCGGCTTCCCGGATGAGCGACGAGGACATCGCCACGCTGGCTCAGATACGCCAGAGCGTCGAGTCTGTCTGGAAGATGATACAGTCCGCCACCCAGACCACAAACTGAATGATACAAAAAAAGCAGACGCTTTGTGCAGCGTCTGCTTTTTTGGTTTGCGATTATTTACCGGTCGAGGATGCGGCCATCCACCGAGAAGGTGACGACATTCCAGGGGATGAACTTGCCGCTGTTCTTGAGGGCAGTGACGGCGGCGTGTTCGAGACCTCCGCAGCAAGGCACCTCCATCCGCAGGACGGTAACGCTCTTGATGTCGTTATTGCGGATGATCTCGGTCAGCTTCTCGCTGTAGTCCACGGCATCCAGCTTGGGGCAGCCGATGAGGGTAACATGGCCGCGCATGAACTCCTGATGGATGTTCGCGTAGGCGTAGGCGGTGCAGTCGGCGGCGATAAGCAGCTTGGCACCGTCAAAATAGGGTGCATTCACCGGCACGAGCTTGATCTGGCAGGGCCACTGGGCCAGCTGCGAGGGCTGGGCGGCGGCAGGAGCTGCAGCCGGTGCGGCCTGCTGGCGGTCAAACTGGCGCATGGCGCTGCCCGGGCAGCCGTGGAAGACGGGCTTTTCGGCAGCGGCAGCAGCCTTTTTCTGTTTGTTTTCCAGTACAGCCTGCTCATCGTAGGCAGCGGCCTCCCGCTCCTCGAAGGTGATGGCACCGGTGGGGCAGCCGGGCAGGCAGTCGCCGAAGCCGTCGCAGTAGTCGTCGCGCATAAGCTTGGCCTTTCCGTTCACGAGGCCGATGGCACCCTCATGGCAGGCAGTGACACAGGCACCACAGCCATTGCATTTTTCTTCGTCTATATGAATGATTTTACGTATCATATCCACACTCTCCTTTTCTTGATGGGCCTATTATAACAGATGCTTCGTCCTATTTCTGTTGTCATGACCACAAAGAGAGAGGAAGTTTTTCTCAGTAATGCACGACATTGCCCGCATTGCGGATGCGCGCCAGCACCGGCTCTGCCTCCGGGCTGCGGAAATAGTCGAGGCTGGTCTTGGGCAGCAGCGTCTCGAGGGTATCCCAGTCGCCGCTCTGCAGGCACTGGCGGACGGTGGAAGCACTGATGGCCTTGCCGTTTGCTTCTTTGCGGGGTACAACGACACACTCGATACCCGCTTTGGGCAGCTGCTCGCACATGATCTGGTTGTAAAGCCCCGTCACCTGACTGGTAGGCTCCTCGCCCACATAGCGGGCAGTGATGTTCAGCGCCGCCGCGATTTTCGTAAAGACGGCGAGGTCCAGCCGGGCGTGGCCGTCGATGACAGCTGCCTCATCCTTCAGGAAGTAACTGGGGAAGGTGGCATTCGAGATGATGTAGGGGCCGCTGTCGTGGAGCACCACATTCGGCAGATGGGCCACGCCCGCCTCCACCAGCTTCCTGCGCACGGCAAAAGGCACGAGGCTGGCGTCCTCACTGACCACGAACAGGTGGAGCGTGTCGCAGGCGGCAGCGGCTTTTTCCACAAGATACTGATGACCGAGGGTAAAAGGGTTCGCGTTCATGACGAGGGCCGCACTTTTGCCCTCGGTCCTGGTCTTTTCCAGATCGCGCAGATAAGCCCCGAAGCCGTCGCGGCGGTTCTCCATGAAGACAAGGGTATCCTCCACCCGGGCGATCTCGTAGAAGCCGAGGGCGCCGAAAAACTTGGAGCTTTTTACCTTGGTGTAGAGAAACAGGTGCATATTCCCCCGCGTACACTGCACCTCGATGAGATGGGTGATGATCTGGTTCAGCAGACCCTCGCCCTGATGGGCGCTGCTGACGGCGAAGCACCGCAGGGTGTTGCCGAAGCAGCTGCCGGTGCCGATGACGTTGTATTCCTCGTCGAACATGGCGCAGATGTAGTCCAGATTGCCGTCGCGGCGGATGCCCTCCTGACCCAGCAGTGTGTCGATTTGGGCCAGAACGGTCTTATCGGTCGGATAGACCTGCGAAATGGTATATTCACTCATCGATATTCCCCTCAGTAGTAACAAAATGGAGCAGCCAGGTCAGCGCCAGCAGGTCAGCACTGCCGCCGGGCGAGAGATTTTCCGCAATGAACCGGTCATCCATCGCCGCGAGCGCATCTTTATCCGGGTAAGGTGTCTGGGCGAGAAGGGCTTTCAGCTCTTCGGTGAGGGCCAGCTGACGCTCCCGGCTCGAGCGGGCAATGATGTTGGTATCGGTGCTGTTGGCCAGGATGGCCAGCAGTGCGCCGCCGCCGGCGCGGTCGAAGTCGTAACCCTTGGCAAGGCCCTCTTCCAGCACCGGCAGACCGACATTCAGCACTGCGGGAAGTCCGGCTTCCACCTGCCCCCGCACACCGGTGATGCCGTACTGGATATAAAGCTTCTGGCCCACGGTGGCGGCGTTCTCGGCAGTGACGCCTGCAAAATCCTTCTCGGTCAGGCCCGCCGTCATTGCGGATACTTCCGCCAGAACGCGGGCTGCTTCGGCCCAGAGGGAGCGGTCGAGGCGTCCCAGCGCCGCGCAGACGATGCCCACCGAAAAGACCGCGCCCTTGTGGGTGTTGACGCCGCCGGTGGCGTCCAGCATCTCGCCCTCGGCCTCACAACCCAGGGGCCGCAGGGCCGCGAAGGTCTCGGGCGCGGGCTGTTCCGCCGTCTCGCGGCCCGTCCGGGCGCAGGCTTCAAAATAGGGGTAGAGCGCCGCGGCGCTGTCCATGAAAGTGAACACATCCATGTCCCTGTGGCTTCCGCTGTTACGCCGATCCACAAGGCCGGGCTTTGGGGTGGTGGTCACTTCGTAGAGCAGAGCGCGGACGGCCAGACGGGCCGCGTCGGCGATGTCCTGCGCGTCCCGGGCCCCGGTCAAGATCTCCGTCGTCTTTTCCTGCAGTTCGGCCACGGTATGGATACGGCGGCTGCTGCACACCTTAGCAGGCCCGCCGCAGATAAGACAGCAGCGGCCTTCGAGGTTTAGCTCTTCTCTGTCCACTTTGAGGCCGTCCGGGCGGATGACGTCCATGTCGAACAGCCGCCCCAGCGGGGTGGCGTCCTCGATGTCGGTGGTGAATTTCTTGATGGTCAGCGGGTCGGCGTCCAGCACATAGAACGCCTCGCAGCCGGTCACTTCCCGGACGGTGTCCTGATACAGCGGCGCCAGCTTTGCCCGCAAAAACTGCTGGCGCAGCAGCTGACGCCCCCGCGCAAAGCCCCGCCGGATGAGGGGCGAATCCTTTATCGGGCCGCAGATATTCATGGTAAAGCAGATGAGCGGCTTGTGGTACTGAGCCAGCAGCTCCTGCTGATACTGCACCCGGCGCTCCCGTGCATCCAGCATCTGGACCAGCGAAACAGTCGTTTCCATGTTTTTCTCCTCTCAGCGGTGTTTTTTGAGCATGTCCATAAAGAGCTGCACCTGCGGCAGCGCAGCGGCGTCTCTCTGGCAGAAAATATAGGTGCGCCGGACGAAGGGCTCGCCGTTCTCGAAGGTGCAGGGCTTGACATATCCCTTGAAGTTATCCAGCGCCACTTCCGGCATCAGCGCCCAGCCGAGGCCCCGCTCCACCATCTCACGGCAGACCATGATGTTATCCACCACAAAATTGCCCACATCGTTGGTCACGCCGTTCTCGTAGCGCCAGCGGGCCATCTGGGCGCTGATGGTGGCGTCGCTGCTGTGGTCGATATAAAGGTAATCGGAGATGGGCCTGTCCTTGTTCTCCTCGCTGCAGATCAGGCAGATATTCTCTTGCGAGAGCAGGAACTGGGTGCCGTCCCACGGATACTCGCCGCGCAGCACTGCCACGTCCAGCGAAGAATCCAGCATCTGCTGGTAGATGTTCCGGCTGTGGCCGGTAGCGATGTCGAGGCGTACCTTCGGGTAGGCTTTGTGGTACTCGGTCAGCACCTCGGGCAGGCGGTAGTAGGAGAAGTTCACCGAGATGCCGGCCCGCAGGGTGCCGCAGGCTTCGCCCTGGATGGAGGCCAGCTGGCGGCGCATCTTTTCCATCTCGCGGGCGGCGGCAGCGCTGTGGAGCAGCACCTGTTCACCGGCCGGCGTGAAGCGGATGCCCTGCCGCGAGCGCAGGACGATCTCCACCCCCAGCTCCTGTTCCAGCGCCTTGATGCGCTTGGAAAGTGCCGACTGGGTCATGTACAGTTTGTCCGCTGCGTGGGTGATGTTGCGCGTCTCGTCCAGCGCGTGCAGCAGCTCGTAATCTTTTTCGTCCATCGTAGCTCTCCCTCTATTGCCCTTTATTTTTCTTATCATTCCTGTTTGCGCTTCATCCAGGCGCATTTTGCTCAGATTCCATATCTGTTATTCATAATACAACAGATTACAGCAAATGAAAAGGGGGATATTCGCCTTGATTTTCCCGAAAGTCCATTCCAAGATGGAATAATTAAGCACTTTTCTTGCAGTTCTCTTAACTCTGCCTTAATTCCATCTTAATGCAGTGTTGTTGTACACAACGTCTTCATTTTTTCTTCGCCGACAGACGTTCTTCCTCCCGCAGTACAGAAAACGCAGATCTCTTTTCATTTTTGCTCAAAAAATCAGCAAGAGTACTGTTTATTGGACAGTATTTGCATTATCATAAAAACAAGAAAAAACTCGTTTCTTTCATCTTTGTCACTTTGCAGATTTTTCCGTCTGCTTTTTGTGCAAAGTCCCAGAATTTTTCGTCGAAAAGCGCGTTTTGTTGACAGCCACTTTTTGAAAAGCGTATCCTTATTGTAAATCAGAGTCAGGAGGTCATTTTATGGAGCACTCCACACGTCTTGCCCACATCAGCGAGGACGGCACCCGCACCCAGACCGTCTACGACCATCTCGCCGGCACTGCCAGGCTGGCCGGTTCTTTCGCAGTCCCCTTCGGGGCGCAGAGTGAGGCCGAATTTGCCGCGTGGCTCCACGACGTCGGCAAATACAGCGACGCCTTCCAGCTGCGGCTCAAAGGCGGCCCCAAGGTGGACCACTCCACCGCCGGAGCGCAGGAGGCCTGGGTTCGCCAGCATCTCCACGCCGCCTTTGCCGTGGCCGGACACCACAGCGGCCTGCCCGACGGCGGGAGCCCCGCCGATGACCCGGGCGACGCCACCTTATATGGCCGGAGCAAGAAGCCAGTAGACCCCTACGACGGCTGGCAGGAAATAACGCTCCCCGCCTCGACGCCGCCCGCGTGGGCCTGCGCCGACCCGCTGAGCCTCGCGTTCTTTACCCGGATGCTCTACTCCTGCCTCGTGGACGCCGACTTCATCGACACCGAGACCTTCATGGACGGCAAGGCCGCACCCCGGGGCAGCGGCACGGACATCGCCGCGCTGCGGGACATCGTCTCGGCACAGGCGCAGCGCTATCTCAGGGCCGAATCGCCCTCGCCCGTCAGCGTCCAGCGCAACACCGTCCTCCGCGCCTGTCTCGAGAAAGGCGCTCACGGCCCGCAGGGGCTCTACACCCTCACCGTACCCACCGGCGGCGGCAAGACCTTCGCCTCCCTCGCCTTTGCGCTGGAGCACGCCGCCGCCCAGAAAATGAAGCGGGTCATCTATGTCATTCCTTATATGTCCATCATCGATCAGACCGCCGCCGTCTTCTCGGGCCTGCTGGGCGCAGAAAATGTTCTGGCCGACTTCTCCAACGCCGAGTACAAGACTGTTGAGCAGGACGACCTGACCCCCGCCCAGTACCGTCAGATGCTGGCCAGCGAAAACTGGGACGCCCCCGTCGTGGTAACGACGGCGGTGCAGTTCTTCGAGTCGCTCTACGCCAACCGCAGCAGCCGCTGCCGCAAGCTCCACAACATCGCCGACAGCGTCATCATCTTCGACGAGGCGCAGACCCTCCCGGGCGACTATCTTGCCCCCTGCGTCAGCGCCATCGCCCAGCTCATCCAGCATTACCACTCCACGGCCGTCCTCTGCACGGCCACCCAGCCTGCCCTTGAGCCGCTGTTCCGGCGCTTTGCGCCTGAGCTCCACCCGCAGGAGATCACGCCCGACGCGGCCCACCTCTACGAAGTGCTCCGGCGCACCACACTGCAAGACCTCGGCACCCTGCCGCAGGAGGAGTTCGCCGCCCGGCTGGCCCGGCACCCACAGGTGCTCTGCGTGGTCAACCGCCGCAAGACGGCCCAGCAGCTCTACGCTGCTCTGCCCGCCGAGGGCAGCTACTGCCTGACCACCCTGCTCTGCGCCGCCGACCGCCGCCGTCAGCTGGACGACATCCGCCAGCGACTGAAAGAGGGTCTGCCCTGCCGGGTGGTGTCCACCTCTCTCATCGAGGCGGGCGTGGACGTGGATTTTCCCGTCGCTTACCGGGAGCAGTGCGGTCTTGACTCGCTCTTACAGACTGCCGGGCGCTGCAACCGCGAGGGGCGGCGGGGTACAGAGGAAAGCATCGTCTACCGGTTCCGGCTGGACGAGTGTTCCACGCCCCAGATGCTCAGGCAGAATGTCAGTGCGCTGGACTACACCGCCCGGCATCAGGACACACTGGACACGCCCCGGGCCATTCAGCTCTACTTCAACGAGCTTTCCGACCTGCGCGGCCCCGACGCCGTGGACAAGCACGGCATTCTGGATGCCTTTCTCCGGGGCATCCGGGGCTGCCAGCTCCCCTTCGCGCAGGTGGCGGAGGAATTCCGCCTCATCGAGAACGCTGCCCGCACGGTCTATCTGCCCGTCGGCGAGGGCGCAGCCCTCTGTGAACAGCTGCGCAGCGGTCATGTTACCCGGACGCTGCTGCGGAAGCTGGGCGTTTACAGTGTCTCCTGCTACAAAGACCAGTTCGACAAGCTCGACGCCGCCGGCGCGCTGGAACTGCGACCCGATGGCTCGGCCATCCTCACCGACACCGGCTGCTACAGTGAAAAGACCGGCCTTGCCATGGATGTGGAGACGGGCATCGGCCTTTACTTCTAAAAGAAAGAGGTGGTTTCAATGACCGATATTCATCTTAGTCTGAAAATTCAACTTCACCCGGAAAGGAGGCGATGCTGATGTCCATGCTCATTGAAGTATGGGGCGACTATGCCTGCTTCACTCGTCCGGAAATGAAGACCGAGCGTGTGAGCTACGATATGATCACCCCGTCCGCTGCGCGGGGCCTTGTGGAAGCCATCTACTGGCACCCCGGGCTGCGTTATACGGTTGACCGCATCTATCTGCTCAAGCCCTTCGGCCTTGACCCCGAGGACGAAGCGTCCACCGAGGAGTACACCCAGCGGCCCATCCGGTTCACCAACATCCGGCGCAACGAGGTCAAGTCCACCCTGCTGTCCTCCGCCGCCCTCAGCGCGGCCAAAGGCGGCACACCGCCGGTGCTCTACACCTCGGAGGACATCCAGCAGCGGGCCGCGATGGTCCTGCAGGACGTCCACTACGTCATCGAGTGTCATTTCGATTTGACGGACAAGGCCGCCCCCAGCGACAACCCCGGCAAGTTTCAGGACATCCTGCGCCGGCGGCTGCGCAAGGGACAGTGCTATCACCAGCCCTGTTTCGGGTGCCGGGAGTTCCCGGCCAGCTTCCGGGAGTGGCCGGGCGGCGATATTCCGGCGCTGAAGGTCACGCAGGACCTCGGCTTCATGCTCCACAGCCTCGATTACTCTGATCCGGCCAACATCCGCAGCCAGTTCTTCCGCGCAAAACTGGTGGACGGCGTGATGGAATGCCGGGACGTGGAGGTGTTTACATGATACTCCAAGCACTCACCGCCTATTATGAACAGCTCTTGAAGCAGGGCAAGGTGGAGGCCCCCGGCTGGGACAGCCGCTTCAAGGTCAGCTATGAACTGCGCCTCGGCCCCGACGGCCAGCTCCTCGCCCTCAACGACCTGCGGCAGGAAGTCCCCAAGGGCAAAAAGACCGTCATCGCCCCCCGTGAGCTCCCTGTCCCCCACCGGGTCAAGCGCGCCTCCGGCGTCGCCGCGAACTTTTTGTGCGACAATACGTCCTATCTGCTGGGCGCAGACGAGAAGGGCAAGCCCGAGCGCTCCCGCCAGTGCTTCGAAGCCTGTGCCGCCCTCCACCACAAGGTTCTCGACGGAGTAGACTCCCCTGCCGCCAAAGCCATCCTCGCCTTTTTTGACCACTGGGACCCCGCCGCAGCCCCCGCCCACCCGCTGCTGGCAAAGCAGTGGGCCGACCTGAACAACAACGCGAATCTCGTGTTCGGCTACGAATCCCCCGACGGCGACCACTGGCTAGTCACCACCGATAAGGACATCCGGGCCGCATGGCAGTCCACCTTTGACACCTCCGATGCAGACGCCGAGACGGCCCGCTGTCTCATCACCGGCAAAGAGACCGGCATCGCCCGCATCCACCCCGCCATCAAAGGTGTGATGGGCGCACAGGCCGCCGGTGCGGCGCTGGTCTCCTTCAACGCGCCCGCTTTCTGCTCCTATGGCCATGAGCAGGGTGCCAACGCCCCCGTCAGCGAGTACGCGGCTTTCGCCTACACCACGGCCCTCAATCTGCTGCTGGCTGACCGGAACTGCTGTCAGCGCATCGGCGACACCACCATCGTCTGCTGGGCCGAAAACGCCGCTCCCGCCTACTCAAACGCCATGCTGATGTTTTTCTGCGGCGGTGCCGAGGCACACGGCGTCTCGGAAAGCGACCTTGCCGCCGCACTGAAAGCCCTTTCTCAGGGACGCCCTGTCTCCTTCCTCGATGACAAGCTGGACCCGAACCAGAACTTCTATGTGCTGGGCATCTCGCCCAACGCGGCCCGGCTCTCCGTCCGGTTCTTCCTGCACAGCAGTTTCGGACAGTTTGCCAAAAATCTGCAGGACCACGCCGATCGGCTCAGCATCACCCGCCCCGCCTTCGACAAGCGGGAAAGCCTGTCGGTCTGGGCGCTGGCACAGGAGACGGTCAACCAGAGATCCCGGGACAAAAATCCATCGCCCCAGCTGGTGGGCGATCTGCTCCGGGCCATCCTCACCGGCGGGCCGTACCCCGCCACTCTGCTCAACGGCGTGACCCTCCGCATCCGGGCCGAACGGGAAGTCACCCGAGGCCGCGCCGCTATCCTGAAAGCCTACTATCTCCGCAACTACCCCACCGAGCTCAACAAGGAGGTATTTACCGTGAGCCTGAACGAAAGCAGCAATGTCCCCTATGTTCTGGGGCGTCTCTTCTCTGTGCTGGAGACGATCCAGAGCGTCGCCAATCCCGGCATCAACGCCACCATCAAAGACCGGTACTTCAACTCGGCCTGTGCCACCCCGGCAACGGCCTTTCCTACGCTGGTCAAGCTGGCTCAGAAGCATCTGCAGAAGATGAGCACCCCCAACGAGGTGCATTTCAGCAAACAGCTCACCGAGCTGATGGCCCAGCTGCCCGAGACAGGCTTCCCGGCGCGGCTCAGCCTGCCGGAGCAGGGTGCCTTTGAGATAGGCTACTACCACCAGACCCAGAAACGCTACGCCAAAAAGAATGAGGAGGAATAAACCATGTCTGAGCCCATCAAGAACCGCTATGATTTCGTCATCCTGTTCGACGTCGAGAACGGCAACCCCAACGGCGACCCCGATGCAGGCAATATGCCCCGCATCGACCCCGAGACGGGCTACGGTCTGGTGACCGACGTCTGCCTCAAGCGGAAGATCCGCAACTATGTCGAGACCCTGAAAGAGGACGAAAAAGGCTACCGCATCTACATCAAGGACGGCGTTCCCCTCAACCGCAGCGATGCCGAGGCCATCAGCACGCTGGGCATCGACCCCGACCTGAAAGCCGCCAAAAAGGCCGACCCCGACATCGATGCCAAGCTGCGGGACTATATGTGCGAGAACTACTTCGACATCCGCACCTTCGGTGCCGTCATGACCACCTTCGTCAAGGGTGCGCTGAACTGCGGTCAGGTACGCGGCCCCGTCCAGCTGAGCTTTGCCCGCTCGGTGGATCCCATCGTCCCGCAGGAAGTCACCATCACCCGCGTGGCCATCACCACTGAGGCCGACGCCGAGAAGAAGGGTACTGAGATGGGCCGCAAGCACATCGTGCCTTACGCCCTCTACCGCGCCGAGGGCTATGTCTCAGCCAACCTCGCCCGGAAGACCACCGGCTTCTCCGAGGATGATCTGAAACTTCTGTGGACTGCCATTCTGAATATGTTCGAGAACGACCACAGCGCTGCCCGGGGCAAGATGGCCGTGCGGGAGCTCATCGTGTTCAAGCACGATTCTGAGCTGGGCAATGCCCCGGCCTATAAGCTCTTCGACTCCGTCGCCGTCCAGCGCAAGCCCGATGTGGACGCCGCCCGCAGCTACCGCGACTACACCGTCACGGTGGCAGACACTCTGCCGGAAGGAGTCACCTGCGAGAGGCTGTCCTGATGGGCGGCGCAGACGACTGGCTGCCCCTGTCGGGCATCCAGCACTTCTGCTTCTGCCGCCGCCAGTGGGCGCTCATCCATCTGGAACAGCAGTGGGCGGAGAACCGCCGCACCGTCGAAGGCCAGCTCGACCACGCCCGCTGCCATGACGCAAACCAGACCGAACGGCGCGGCGGCCTGCTCATCACCCGAGGGATGCAGGTGGTCAGCCGTCGGCTTGGCCTGAGCGGAAACTGCGATGTCGTCGAGTTCCGGGCCGACCCGGAGGGCATCCCCCTGCAAAGCACGGAAGGGCTCTGGAAGCCCGTGCCTGTCGAGTACAAGCATGGCCGCGCCAAGGCCAGCGACGCTGACCGACTGCAGCTCTGCGCACAGGCCATGGCACTGGAAGAGATGCTGGTGTGCAGCATCCCGGAGGGTGCGCTCTTCTACGAGGAAACGCGACGGCGGGAGGTCGTGCCGCTGACCGAAGAACTGCGCCAGACCACCCAGAAGATGGCTGACGAGATGCACGCCTATTTTGCCCGGGGCTATACCCCCAAGTCGAAGCCCGGCACCCACTGCAACGCCTGCTCCCTCAAAGAGCTCTGCCTCCCCGTGCTGTATCAGCGTGCCGACCCGAAAGCCTATCTCCGCGCCCATCTGGACGAGATGCAGGAGGCCGCGCCATGAGAAAGTTTTTGAACACGCTCTACGTCCTCAACAAGGACGCCTACCTTTCCCTCGAGGGGGAGAACATCGTCCTGCTCTGCAACAAGGCTGAAATTGGCCGGGTCCCGCTCCACACACTGGAAGGCATCGTCTGCTTCAGCTATCCCGGCGCAAGCCCTGCCCTGATGGGTAAATGCACCAGCCTCGGGGTCGATTTGAGCTTTTTCAGCCCGCAGGGCCGCTTTCTGGCCCGGGCCGTAGGCGAAGAGCGGGGCAACGTCCTGCTGCGGCAGACCCAGTACCGCATCGCAGACAGCGAGGCAGAGAGCTGTCTCTATGCGCGCAATTTCATCCTGGGCAAAGTCTATAACGCCCGCTGGGTGCTGGAACGGGCCACCCGCGACCACCCTCAGCGGGTTCCGGTGGAACAGCTCAAGCGCACCAGCGCCCAGCTGGCGGCGGCGCTGCCCCTCATCGAGCAGTGTGACGACCTCGACCAGCTTCGCGGTCTGGAGGGCGAGGCGGCACAGCGGTATTTCGACTGCTTTGATTCACTCATCCTGCAGCAGCACGATGATTTTTCTTTCGCAGGCCGGAGCCGCCGCCCGCCGCTGGACAATACCAATGCCCTGCTCTCTTTCGCTTATTCGCTTCTGGCCTCCGACTGCACGGCGGCTCTTCAGAGTGTGGGCCTCGACCCCTACGTCGGCTTTCTCCACCGCGCCCGGCCCGGGCGCAGGAGCCTCGCCCTCGACCTCATGGAAGAGCTGCGTGCAGTTTATGCCGACCGCTTCGTGCTCTCCTGCATCAACCAGAAAATCATGACGCCGAAGCATTTCCAGAAGCAGGAGAACGGGGCCGTCCTTCTCACCGATGAGGGTCGCCGCGCCTTTCTGGGCGGGTGGCAGACCCGCAAGCAGGAGACTATCACCCACCCGTTCCTGAACGAAAAGCTTCCGTGGGGCCTCGTGCCTTATGTGCAGGCTCTGCTTCTGGCCCGCACCCTGCGGGGCGATATGGAGCTTTACCCGCCATTTTTCTGGAAGTGAGGGATGTGTATGCTGGTCCTTATCACCTACGACGTCAATACCGAAGCTCCTGCCGGGCGCAAACGTCTGCGCAAAGTCGCCAAGCGCTGTGTGGACCACGGCCAGCGGGTGCAGAACTCCGTGTTCGAGTGTCTGCTGGATGCCGCGCAGTATGCCGTTCTCAAGGCGGAGCTGACGTCTCTCATCGACCCTGCGCTGGACAGTCTGCGCTTCTACCAGCTGGGCAACAACTATAAGAGCAAGGTGGAGCATGTCGGCGTTCATCCGCCCTTCGAGCAGGACGGCCTGCTGTTGTTCTGAGTTTCCCGCCCCGGTGCGAAGGGCGAGTTCTCAGCATTTTTCCGGCACCTTCGCACCGGATTTTTGTGTCATTTTGCATGATTTGGATAGTTCTTTGACCCGTTGTAAATCAAAGCTCTTCTAAATTCGTGCAGAATGTTGTATAATTTGTTTGAAGATAGAGATTTTGTCTCTGTTTTTGCTGTCGCCCTCCTCGCGGAGGGCGTGGATAGAAATCTCCACGAAGAGATCTGGAAGACCACCCTCGGGGGTCGCCCTCCTCGCGGAGGGCGTGGATAGAAATTCTATATGCACGACGAGTATACCATAAAGCCGGGGGTCGCCCTCCTCGCGGAGGGCGTGGATAGAAATCGCTTTCGGCGACAGCAAGGACGCCATGAGCATTGGTCGCCCTCCTCGCGGAGGGCGTGGATAGAAATATCCTGAAAACAGAATGGTAAGCAGCCTAGTCTGTCGCCCTCCTCGCGGAGGGCGTGGATAGAAATTCAGGAGAAGATTCCATATCTTCAAGAGAGACATAGTCGCCCTCCTCGCGGAGGGCGTGGATAGAAATCTCCAAAACTTTTGCTTTCTACCAGTCGGAGGGCGTGGATAGAAATTGATCCAGAACTCAGAAAGGAGTAAACACCATGGCAGGTCGCCCTCCTCGCGGAGGGCGTGGATAGAAATCACACCATCATAGATTTTGTTCCCGGTGTTGGGGTGTCGCCCTCCTCGCGGAGGGCGTGGATAGAAATGTACTTGCGGGTGCTGTGTAGAAGTCGCTCTTGCGGTCGCCCTCCTCGCGGAGGGCGTGGATAGAAATCGAATCGACCATCTGGCGAGTACACCCGCAGGGGGTCGCCCTCCTCGCGGAGGGCGTGGATAGAAATTACAACGCAAAGGCGGTCGAGGTTTCCACCCCGAGTCGCCCTCCTCGCGGAGGGCGTGGATAGAAATCCCCATTACGTCGGGGAAAAGAGCCGGACAAAGTTGTCGCCCTCCTCGCGGAGGGCGTGGATAGAAATGCAAAGCTGACGGCGCAGAAAGAACGCCTCGCAGGTCGCCCTCCTCGCGGAGGGCGTGGATAGAAATGAGGCGACCGCGACGAGCATTATCGGCCAGATGGTCGCCCTCCTCGCGGAGGGCGTGGATAGAAATCGCTCAATCTTCCGGGCGGCAACGATGGCCTGCGTGTCGCCCTCCTCGCGGAGGGCGTGGATAGAAATTTTGATGATCTCGCTTTGCTTTCTGTCCCGCTCGGGTCGCCCTCCTCGCGGAGGGCGTGGATAGAAATCGCTGGAGAACGGCAACCTGAACATCCCTCGCATGGTCGCCCTCCTCGCGGAGGGCGTGGATAGAAATATTGATGCTTGCCGGCTGCTGGGTGATGCTCAGTGTCGCCCTCCTCGCGGAGGGCGCAGGTAGAAATCGACACAAAAATATGGTAAACTCTTATTATCGCAAGGCAAGAAATTAGTGCAACATGAAAACAGCATATTTGCGATATGCAATTCAACGCTGTTGCTATTGCATTAAAAAGTTGAATTGCTATAAGTTGTTGCCATGCGCTCTCTAAGGAACCGAGTATTTTGACCTACAATTCCGTCTCTTAAAGACGTTGGTTGAAATCAGTTTGTGTTCCCCGGTGCATTCTTCGACTTGAAGTCGCTCTATTTGAGGGGTGTGGATAGAATAACATAATAATCATATCGCGGTTCTCAAAGGCGTAACCAAGTCGTCCTCTTCACCGAGGGCGTAGATAGAAATCGTCACAACCACGCCGGTCTTTTCAGCATCAAGGTTGCCCTCCCCGCAGAGGGTACGGATAGAAACCAGTTTTCACCTCGAATCGGGCATCGCCACAATTTTTCCAAAAAGGAGTTTTCCATGCATACCGTTCCCCTTACCCATCAGCTCGTCACCATCCAGGACGACTTTGACCTCGACAAGATCATCGAGAGCGGCCAGTGCTTCCGGCCACAGAAACTGGCCGACGGGCGATACCGTTTTCTTTCCGGCGGTGCACTCCTTTATCTGACCCCGCTAGGCGATGGGCAATACGACGCCGCGTGGCATGGCTCAAATCGGGAGTACTGGGCCAACTACTTTGATTTGGGCCGGAACTATGCCGCGCTGCGGTGCAGCTTGGCGGGACAGAGCAGCTATCTGGACAAATCGCTCGATTTCGGGCAGGGCATCCGAATCCTGCATCAGGACCCATGGGAAATGCTCATCACCTTTCTTATCTCCCAGCGCAAGAGCATTCCGGCCATCCGCACCGCCGTAGAACGCCTTGCCCGGTGCTGCGGCGAACCGCTCAATGCCGAAGACGATGAAGTTTTCCTCTTCCCCACCCCGCAGCAGCTCTGCGGCCTCTCTGGGGCGCAGCTGATGGGCTGTGGTCTGGGCTACCGCACCCGTTACATCCAAAACGCTGCCGCACAGGCTTCCAGCGGCACACTCGACCTCAGTGCTCTGGCGGCGCTGCCCGACGACGCTCTCTTTTCCCGCCTCCTCGAGCTGGACGGCGTCGGCAAAAAGGTAGCAAACTGCGTCTGCCTCTTTGGCTATGGCCGTACCGCGATGGCTCCCATTGATGTTTGGATACAGCGACTCATTGATGAGGAATTCGGCGGCCGCGACCCTTTTCCTTCCTATGGTCAGCAGGCTGGCATCGTACAGCAGTACCTGTTCTACTACAAGCGCAGCACCCGCCGCAGCGTCGCTCACAAAAAATAAAAAAGTTATTGACAACTCTCCTTTTGGCTGGTATAATGATACACGTCGTCAGGAATGATACGCCAGCTATGGGGGATTAGCTCAGCTGGGAGAGCGCTTGCATGGCATGCAAGAGGTCAGCGGT
>OODS01001293.1_pt1 | contig 16721 bp, 15 predicted proteins | sample 1671531 | NCBI WGS metagenome assembly OODS01 (sample SAMN06348166, study PRJEB24527) | human gut metagenome | biome: human gut; feature: ankylosing spondylitis patient; material: feces | host: Homo sapiens | place: China | collected 2015-10 | reverse complement strand
GCCCCGACTGCCGCACCGCTCTGGCTGAGGCCGAGATCGAGTACGGCGAGGACGACTGCGATTCCATCTTCGTCCGCTTCCACGTTTCTCAGGACCCCAACGGTGTGCTGGCAAAGCACGGCATCCCGATGGATAAGACCTACTTCGTGATCTGGACCACCACCACCTGGACCCTGCCCGCCAACGAGGCCATCTGCCTGAACGGTGCCTTTGAGTATTCCTTTGTCAAGATCGGCGAGGAGTACCATATCATGGCCACCGAGCTGGTCAAGAGCGTGATGGATGCCTGCCATATTGAGAACTACGAGATCGTGGGCGAGCCTGTTTCCGGCGCTGAGTTCGAGCTGATGCGCTATCATCACGTCTACCTGCCCAAGGAGGGTACCGTCATCCTGGGTGACCATGTCACGCTGGAAAGCGGTTCCGGCTGCGTCCACACCGCAGGCGGCCACGGCGTGGATGACTTTAATGTTTCTCAGAAGTACAACGTGCCCATCACTGTTCCCGTGGACGACGGCGGCTGCCTGACGGAGCTGGCCGGTAAGTACGCAGGTCAGCGTGTCTGGGCTGCCAACAAGACCATTCTGGCCGACCTGACCGAAGCCGGTGTCATCATGGGTCAGGTGCACATCAAGCATCAGTACCCCCACTGCTGGCGCTGCCACAACCCCATCATCTTCCGTGCCACCGAGCAGTGGTTCTGCTCTGTTGCCAAGTTCCGTGACGATGTCTACAAGGCCATCGACACCGTGAAGTGGATGCCTGACTGGGGCCACGACCGCATGAAGGGCATGGTCCGTGACCGCAACGACTGGTGCATCAGCCGTCAGCGTACCTGGGGTGTGCCCATCCCGGCTTTCTACTGCAAGAAGTGCGGCGCTTACCACATCACCGATGCCACCATCAAGGCTGTCAGCGAGCTGTTCCGCAAGGAGGGCTCCGATGCCTGGTACAAGTATGAGGCAGAGCAGATCATCCCCGCAGGTGAAGTCTGCGAGAAGTGCGGCGCTTCCGAGTGGACCAAGGATACCGATATCATGGATGTCTGGTTCGATTCCGGTTCCACCCATGCTGCCGTGCTGGAGGAGCGTCCGGAGCTGAACTTCCCGGCCGACATGTATATGGAGGGCGGCGACCAGTTCCGCGGCTGGTTCCAGTCCAGCCTGCTGACCAGTGTCGCAAGCAAGGGCTGCGCACCCTATAAGTCCGTTCTGTGCCACGGCTGGGTCGTGGACGAGCAGGGCAAGCAGATGCACAAGAGCGCCGGCAACGGCGTGGAGCCCAGCGAGATCATCAAGGACTACGGTGCGGATATCATCCGCCTGTGGGTCGCTTCTTCCGACTACACTGTGGATGTGCGCGCCGGTAAGAACATCTTCAAGCAGCTGAGCGAGGCTTACCGCAAGATCCGCAACACCGCCCGCTTCATTCTGGGCAATCTGGATGGCTTTGATCCCAACACCGATTGTGTGGCAGATGACCAGCTGCAGGAGATCGACCGCTGGGCACTGGCTGCTCTGGATGACCTGATCGTGAATGCCAAGGCAGGCTATGATGTGTATGACTTCAACAAGGTCTATCACGCCGTCTACAACTTCTGCGTTGTTGCCATGTCCAACTTCTATCTGGATGTGACCAAGGACCGCCTGTACTGCACCAACGGTGTGGGCCGCAAGGCTGCCCAGACCACCATGTACAAGATCCTGGTCGCACTGGACAAGATCATTGCCCCCATCCTCTGCTTCACCAGCCAGGAGATCTGGGACTTCCTGCCCAAGACCGAAGGCATGAACAAGTACGTTGTGTTCGAGGCAATGCCCAAGGCAGGACAGTACGCTGCAGACGATGCCTTCAAGGCCAAGTGGGCACAGCTCATTGCTGTCCGTGACGAGGTCAAGAAGGTGCTGGAGCAGGCCCGTGCAGAAAAGACCATCGGTGCTTCTCTGGAAGCTTCCGTTACCCTGTACTGCAATGATGCCGTCTATGACCTGCTGAACAGCATTCCCATGGATGAGCTGGCTGACCTGATGATCGTCTCCCATGTGGAGCTGGTCAAGGGCGAGGGTGGTTCTGCCTCCGTTGTTGAGGGTCTGGGCGTTGCTGCTGCACATGCCACCGGCGAAAAGTGCGAGCGCTGCTGGAAGTATTCCGCAGACATCGGCACCCATGCCGCGCATCCCACCCTCTGCGCACGCTGCGCAAGCGTGGTGGAAGCATAAGTCTTCCTGAATTAAACGCTGCGGCGCTCCTTTCGAGCAGGGAGCGCCGCTTTTTGGTATCAGAACACAGGCGGCAGCGTGCCGCCGTTGGGAGTATTTTTATGGCATTTGTGATCTTCAATCTGCTGTGCGTTGCGGCGCTGGTCGGTCTCGATCAGGCCATCAAGTTCTGGGCTGTCAGCGCTTTGCAGCCGGTGGGCGCAATGCCGCTGATCCCCCATGTGGTGGAGCTGCGGTTCGTGCTCAACCAGGGCATGGCATTCAGCCTGCTCAGCGGCAAGCAGCTGTTTTTGATCGTTGCAACCAGCGCAGCATTGCTGCTGGTTGCTTATTGGCTGTTCTTCCGCAGCCGGAACAACCGGCTGCAGCAGGCAGCGCTCATCCTGGTGCTGGGCGGCGGCATCGGCAACCTGATCGACCGTGTGCTGAACGGCGAGGTGGTGGATTACATCAACCTGCTGTTCATGCGGTTCGCAGTGTTCAATTTTGCAGATATCTGTGTCTGTGTTGGTGTGGCGCTCTGGGTGCTGGTCATTTTCCTGGAGGAGCTGCACGAGGATACGAAAAAGGGCCCGAAGGAGCAGTAAGCCATGGAGCAGCGTGAATACATCGTAGAAGCCGAGGGTGCAGGCCAGCGCATCGACCGCTTCCTGAGCGGCGAGGATACCGGCCTTTCCCGCAGCGCCCTGCAGGGCCTTGTGGCGGAGGGCCATGTGCTCTGCAACGGCAGGGCCCCGGCCAAGAGCCTGAAGCTCAAGGCAGGGGATATCATCCTGCTGGAGATCCCCGATGCAAAGCCCATCGAGGCTGTGCCGCAGGAGATCCCGCTGGACATCATCTATGAGGATGCACACCTTCTGGTGGTCAACAAGCCCAAAGGGATGGTCGTCCACCCGGCTCCCGGCAACCCGGACGGCACCCTGGTCAACGCTCTGCTCTGGCACTGCAAGGGCAGCCTTTCCGGCATTGGCGGCGAGATCCGGCCCGGCATCGTCCACCGCATCGATAAGGATACCAGCGGCCTGCTGGTGGTGGCAAAGGACGATGCGACCCATATCGGCCTTTCTCAGCAGATGGCGGTGCACAGCGTGGAGCGGGCCTACAATACCATCGTCTATGGCGGCTTTGCCCAGGATGAGGGTTTTGTGGAGAGCAACCTGGGCCGCAGCAAGACCGACCGCAAGAAGATGGCGGTCTATCCGGCCAGTGAGCCTCACACAAAGTACGCCTATACCGGCTACAAGGTGTTGGAACGGCTGGGCGAGTTCACGATGCTGGAGTGCCGCCTGAAAACGGGCCGTACCCACCAGATCCGCGTTCACATGGCTTCCATTCACCACCCGGTGGCGGGCGACCCGGTGTATGGCCCCCACAACTGCATCACCAACCTGCATGGCCAGTGCCTGCATGCAAAAACGCTGGGGTTTGTTCACCCCATCACGGGGGAACACCTGCGGTTCGATTCTGAGCTGCCAGATTACTTCATCCGCTTCTTGACCACGCTCCGTCAGCGCACAGGAGGAAATACCCTATGAAAGAGACGACCATTGACCAGACCTTAGTCCTCTGTGATCTGGACAGCCTGCTGCTGGATGCCGCAGGCAATCTGCCCCAGCTCCAGCGGGACGTGCTGCAGCTTTTTGCCAGCAGGGGCGGCAGGCTGACCGTTTTCTCTCAGCGCTCGCCCCGGGCGGTCCGCTCTCTGCTGGGCGGGGTGCGGCTCAGTGCGCCCGCACTGGTCTGCGGCGGCACACTGGCCTACAACTTTTCGGAGGGTTCCGGCACCGCGCTGTGCAGCTTTGAGGGGATGGAGGAGTCTGTCCTGAAGATGCTGCCCTCCCTGTCCGGCGTGGGCATTGCCCTGCAGATGCGCGATGGCTCCACCCGTGCTGTGCGGATGAGCGAGGGACTGGTGTTCCACCTCAAGCAGGAGTGGACTCCCTTTGTGCTGAGCAACGCCGCCGATGTCAAGGGTGAGGACGTTCTGCGCATCCTGTTCTATCAGGACAAAAAGCAGATGCCCATTCTGCCTACACTGCAAAAGGCGCTGGGGGACGCGGCAGCTTTCCTGCATGCGGAGCGCCTTGCACCGGATATGCTGGTGCTTACCCCGGGCCTTGTCTCAGGCAGTACCATGCTCAACGCCGTCTGCCCTCCCTCCGGCTATGCCGTCGAGCAGCTGACGGTGCTGGCCGGCTGCACCCAGATGCTCGACCTTGTCCATCTGGCGGGGGAGAGCGTTGTGCCTGCGGATGCCGCGCCTGAACTGCGCCTTGCCGCCAACCGGATGACCTTGACCGACCACGATACCGGTGCAGCGGCAGAGCTTTTGTATGGCATGGTGCGCCGTGCGGAAACTTCTGCGTAAAATCATTGTAAGGCTCTCTGCAAATTCTCCGCAGAGGGCTTTCTTTTTCAGAGAAAGTCGGGTACAATGGAATGAAGAAAGCCAGTCTCACAAAAACGGAACAGAGATTTCTGTGGGCAGCGGCCCTTGTCTGCGCGGTGTGCGTTGCGCTGGCGTTTGGATTTGCCGTTCCGCGGCAGGCAGAATCGGACCGTGCAGCCGGGAGTGAAACACCGCTCATCCAGCTGGCACGGGTCGATCTGAACATCGCCGGGTTAGATGCTCTCTGCACCCTGCCGGGAGTGGGGGAGCAGCGCGCCCGGGCCATCATTGAATACCGGGAGCAGTACGGGCGCTTTGCTGCGGTGGAAGAGGCTGCTGCTGTGCCCGGCCTGACGGAAGCAGTGGTGGATGAGTGGGATGGGCTTGCTTATGTGAGCTGAAGCGCTGCGGCGAAAGCCGCATGTCAGGGAAAAAGGGAGTAAACTACTATGAAAGAGGATACGATCTTCATCAACCGTGAACTCAGCTGGCTGGATTTTAACCGCCGTGTGCTGGTGCTGGGCAAGGATAAGAATGTCCCGCTGGCAGAGCAGGTGAAATTCCTTGCCATTTATGGCTCCAATCTGGATGAATTTTTCATGGTGCGTGTGGGCTCCCTGCAGGAGCGCGCAAACCTTGCACGCAGTCAGAAGGACAAAGACAAGCGTGAGAACAAGACCAACATGACGGCCGAGGAACAGCTGAACGCCATCATGCCCAAGGTTGCCCATCTGCAGGAGGATTGCGATAAATACTACGAGAAAACGCTGGAAAATCTGGATGCCTGCGGCTATAAAAAGGTGAACTTTGATGCGATGGATAAGGAGCAGGAGCGCTTCTGGAAAAAATACTTCCAGAACGAGCTGTTCCCCATCCTCAGCCCGCAGATCGTGGACAACCACCACCCGTTCCCGTTCCTGCGCAATAAGGAGATCTACCTGGGCGCTCTGCTCAAGGAAAAGGAGGGCCAGAGCCTTGGCATGATCCCCATTTCCAGCCAGATGGAGCGGCTGATCTTAGTGCGCCGGGAGGGCAAGACCGAGTTTGCCCTGACGGAGGAACTGGTGCTGCATTATGCGTCTCTCATCTTCGGCAAGGATGCTGTGCAGGAAAAGTGCCTGTTCCGCGTTACCCGCAACGCTGACATTGATGTAAAAGAGGGCATGATGGACCATGATATCGATTACCGCGAGATCATGGCCGACCTGCTCAAGCGCCGCCGCAAGCTGGCCGCTGTCCGCCTGCAGGTAACTCCCACGGCCCCGCAGGAGATCCTGCGTCTCCTCTGCGATAAATTGGAATTGAGCCATAAGCGGGTATTTGCCCAGAAGAGCCCGCTGGATCTGAGCTTCTTCTACAAGCTCACCGGTAAAATGGAGGCCGAGGGCAACCCGGAGCTGTTCTATCCCTCGGCCCGGCCCATGCTGCCGCCCCAGGATTATGACCTTGCCGCTGAGGTGGAAAAGCACGATGTCCTGCTTAGTTATCCGTATCAGTCCATCCGTCCCTTCATCGCGATGCTGAAAAAGGCCGCGCAGGATCCGGAGGTCATTTCCATTAAGATGACCCTTTACCGGATGGCGCGGGAATCACAGATCGTGCAGGCCCTGATCGAAGCCGCCGAAAACGGCAAGGAAGTGGTGGCTCTGGTGGAGCTGCGTGCCCGCTTTGACGAGCAGAACAACATCGACTGGTCCAAGCAGCTGGAAGAGGCTGGCTGTACCATTCTCTACGGCTTTGATGATTACAAGGTGCACTCCAAGCTGACCCTCATCACAAAGAAGGGCCCGCAGGGCTACAGCTATATCACCCAGATCGGCACCGGCAACTACAACGAAAAGACCAGCGAGCTCTATACCGATTATTCGTTCATCACGGCAGATCTGGGCATCGGTGAGGAAGCCTCAAACGTATTCCAGAACCTTGCCGTGCAGAAGCTGACGGAGACCACCGAGAAGATGCTGGTGGCTCCTCTGCGCTTCAAGAGCGTGCTGCTGGACGAGATGGACCGGGTCATCAATGCCGCCAAGCTGGGCCGCCCGGCATCCATGATCCTGAAAAACAACTCCATCTCGGATCGGGATATCATCCTGAAGCTCGAAGAAGCCAGCTGTGCGGGGGTTCGCATCGATATGGTCGTGCGCGGTATCTGCTGTGTCCGCGCCGAGGTGCCGGGCAAGACCGAGAACCTGCATATCCGCAGTCTGGTGGGCCGCTACCTTGAGCATGGCCGCATCTACAGCTTCTACGATGGCGTGACCACCCGCATCTATATCGCCTCCGGCGATTTCCTCACCCGCAACACAGAGTGCCGCGTGGAGGTGGGTGTCCGGGTGGAGGACCCTGTCCTCATCCAGAAGCTGAGCGATATCCTCCAATTGCAGCTGAGGGATAACGTCAATGCCCGGGAGATGCGGGCAGACGGCAGCTATCAGAAGGTGAAAGCGGCCCCCGGTGAGCCCCTTGTCAACGGCCAGATGGACATGTACGATCTGCTCCGGGATGACTGGCTTGCCCGGGATACCGCTTCTGCGGCAGAACCGGAGCAACCTGAAATAAAGGCACCGGAACGGCTGTCTGAGCCCGAAACGAGACCGGAGTCGGTTCAGGTGGCGGAGCAGCCCGCAGAACCAACAAAACAGCCTGCCACGGTGAAAGCAGCACCTGCTCCGGCTGTGCAGAGCGCACCCGCTCCGCACGATGTTGATTGCGCGGAACGGCACGGCCACCCCAGCCTCTTCCAGCGGCTCCATGACTGGCTCCGCCGGTAAATACGGAACGAGCACCCTCTGGGAAATCTCCCAGGGGGTGTTTTGGTTCTCAGTGATCTTCCTTCTGCATACACTTTCCAGAACGGAGGGCGAAAAGATGCAGGCAAAACATGGACGAGCAGGGAAACACAAGCGATATCAACGGGCGGCGGTGCTGGCTCTGACGGTGCTGCTGATCATTCTGCTGGCGGGCAGGGTGCTCCCAGTCTGTGCGGGCAAAAATGTCCCGGTGGGAGCCAGCCTGAAACAGGCAAAGCCGGGGCAGACGCTCTGCTTCCCGCTGGAAACCACAGCATGGCGGGTCTCTGACCCCTACGGCTGGCGAAAAGATCCATTTACCGGAAAAGACACCTTCCATCAGGGTGTGGACCTTGCCTGCGCAGAAGGAACGACGGTGCGGGCTGTTCTGGATGGAGTGGTCACGATGGCCCGCCGCAGTGCGACCTACGGCAACTATCTGTGCATTTCTCATCCGGACGGGCAGGAAACGCTCTATGCCCACATGCAGTATCTCTATGTCCGGGCCGGGGAGGTGGTTGCAGCAGGCCAGCGGCTGGGCACTGCCGGACAGACGGGCCGTGCCACCGGGGCACACCTGCACTTTGAATTTCTGACAGGCGGCATCCGGTATGATCCTTCTGCCGCGCTGAGCCTGCCATGATGCGGCATCGGTTCCGGTATGGGCCGCTTGTGTTCCGGGACCCACTGCTGCTCTGCGGGACGCTGTACGTTCTGCTCTATTTCGATGCAAGCGGGTTTCTGCGGCTGGGGCTGCTGGCAGCATTCCTGCATGAGTGGGGGCACATCGGGGCTTATCTTGCCCTGTTCCGGCAGTTTCCGGTCATTGAAGTCACCCTTACCGGCTTTTGTATGCGCACCCGGGGCAGGGAAATGACCCTGTGGCAGACCGCTCTCCTTGCCGCGGCAGGCCCTGCGGTGAATTTGGTGCTGGCCGGGCTCTGGATGCTTCGGCTGGAACAGCGGGCCACCATCCGGGCCAGTGCCTTTCTGGCGGCCAACCTCCTGACCGGGGCCTTCAACCTCCTGCCCATCCCGCCGCTGGATGGGGCACAGCTGGCGGCGTGCGGCTGGTCGCTGCTCCAAAACAATGATTGCATTTCCCGGCAGAATCGGGTACAATAAAATGAATGAAGTAAAACTGTTCTGTCAATGGAGGAACTTGATGTTTGATCCCAAGCTGAAAGAAGCGCTGGGCCGGGTACAGAAGCCGGGCCGTTACACCGGCGGCGAACCGGGCAGCGTGTATAAAGACAAAGAAAAGGTGGATGTCCGGTTTGCATTCTGCTTCCCGGATACCTACGAGGTGGGCATGTCCTTCCTCGGTGAGAAGATCCTGTACGAGCTGCTCAACAGCCACGAGAACTGGTGGTGTGAGCGGGCCTTTATGCCCTGGCTGGATATGAAGGCTGAGATGGAGCGGCTGGACCTGCCCCTGTACACTATGGAGAGCAAGGACCCCCTGACCGATTTTGATGCGGTGGGCTTTACCCTGCAGTACGAGCTTTCCTATACCAACATTCTAGCCATGCTCGATCTGGCGCACATTCCGTTCTACGCAAAGGACCGCGACGAGCACTGGCCCCTGATCGTGGCGGGCGGCCCCTGCGCCTGCAACTCGGAGCCCATTGCGGATTTCTTTGATGTCATCCAGCTGGGTGAGGGTGAGAACCAGCTGCCTTCCATCTGCGCCGAGATCGAGCGTGCCAAGAAAGAGGGCGGTGTCTCCAAAAAGGAGCTGCTGCGCCGCATTGCAAAGATCCCCGGGGTCTATATCCCTGCCTTCTACGATGTGACCTACTTTGAGGACGGCCGGGTCAAAGCCATTACCCCCAACGAGCCGGGCATCCCGGCGGTCATCACCAAGGCCATCATCAAGGATCTGAACGAGTTTGCTCCGCCAACGAACTTTGTTGTGCCCATGGTGGGTGCCATCCAGGATCGCGCCAGCATTGAGGTGCTGCGCGGCTGTGTGCGCGGCTGCCGGTTCTGTCAGGCGGGCTTCCTGTACCGCCCCATGCGCCAGCGGGATGCCAGTCTGCTGAATAAGGCGGCACAGGATCTGTGCGCCAACACCGGCTATGAGGAGCTGAGCCTGTCCAGCCTGTCTACCTCCGACCACGGCCAGCTGGAAGAACTGCTGGATGATCTGAATGAGTGGGCCCCCAAGGAGCACGTCAGCCTCTCGCTGCCCTCCCTGCGGATGGACAACTTCTCCCAGAGCCTGATCGAAAAGACTACAAAGGTGCGCAAGAGCGGCCTGACCTTTGCGGCCGAGGCCGGTACCCAGCGCCTGCGGGATGTCATCAACAAGAATGTTACCTGGGACGAGATCGAAAAGACCTGCTCACTGGCCTTTGCCAACGGCTATTCCTCGGTCAAGCTCTACTTTATGATGGGTCTGCCTACCGAGACGATGGAGGACATCGAGGGCATTGCCGAGACCGCCCAGAAGGTGGTAGATCTCTATTACTCCAACCCCAGGCACGCCAAGGGCAGGGGCGTGCAGGTGACCATCAGCTGTGCCTGCTTTGTGCCCAAGCCCCACACGCCTTTCCAGTTCGTGCCCATGGACACGGAGGAAAGCCTGCAGGCCAAGCAGAAGCACCTGCTGGAAAGCGTCCACAGCCGCAAGATCAAGGTGAACTATCACGACAGCACCACCAGTTTTCTGGAGGGCGTGTTCGCCAAGGGTGACCGCCGTCTGGCTCCTGTTATTCTGGAAGCCTACAAGCGGGGCTGTTACTTTGACGGCTGGGAAGAGTGCTTCAAGTATGATACCTGGATGCAGGTGTTTGAGGATCTGGGCATTGACCCCAGGTTCTACTGCCAGCGTCCCATTGGGCTGGACGAGGTGACCCCGTGGAGCCACATGGACTACGGTGTGACCCACGAATATCTGGTGCGGGAGTACAACAAGGCCCTTGCCGCCCAGACCACCCAGCCCTGCAACCGCGCCTGCCATGGCTGCGGTGCCAATCATCTGTTAGGAGGTCCCTGCTTTGATTACAGTCAGAATCTCGTTTGAGAAAAAAAATGAGGCCTCCTACATTTCCCTGCTGGATCTGCAGCGGGTGATGCAGCGGGTGCTCAAGCGCAGTGGCCTGCCTGTGTGGCACACGCTGGGCTTCAACCCCCACATCTACATGACCTTTGCCTGCCCGCTTTCGCTGGGGCAGGAGAGCGAGTGTGAGTGCGTGGATGTCAAGACCGAGGCTGAGAACCCGGACTTTGCCCAGTGGCAGACCGAACTGAACGCCATCATGCCCACCGGCATCCGCATCACCCATGTGGGCCCGGTGCAGATGAAGGCTGACCTCATCGCCTTTGCCTGCTACCAGATCACCTACCCGGCGGCGGCAGCGGCTGTGCTGGAACAGTATAACGCGTTGGAAAGCGCCCCGGTGGAAAAGCACAGCAAAAAGGGCAAAAAGATCGTGGAGCTCAAGGATCACATCCCGCAGGTGGAATATACCACCGCAGGGGATCGTGTCTGCATGGAACTCTGCCTGCCTGCCGCACAGGAGCTGAACCTGAATCCCTCGCTCCTCACCGGCTTTCTGGAAGAAAAGTTCGGTTTGCCTGCCGCCAGCGCAGGCATCCTGCGCAAGCGCTTCCTGACGGCGGATCGGCAGCTCTTTGCCTGATTTCCCGGGCAAAGAATGCCTTTTGGGCAGAACAGAAAATTTTTGGGATTATTTTGGGCAAATCGCTTGATTTTACGGGCGTTTTGTGCTATCCTATTAAGGCGTTAGTGTCCGCTGATACCACAGCGGGGTTAATGACAATATCATTAAACGGGCGGTCCTCTGACGGCAAGGTGCCGTGCATGAACGTCTAAAAACAAATGGAGGATTCAAAAATGGACGCACTGAAGATTATTTCTGAAGGCAGCATCAAGGCTGAGAAGCCCCAGTTCAACGTTGGCGATACCGTCCGCGTTGATGTTCGCATCAAGGAAGGCGAGCGTGAGCGTATCCAGGCTTTCGAGGGCACCGTCATTGCTAAGAAGCACGGCGGCGTTGCAGAGACCTTTACCGTTCGCCGCGTTTCCTACGGTGTCGGCGTTGAGCGTGTCTTCCCCATCAACAGCCCCTTCGTCGAGAAGGTCACCGTTGTCCGCAAGGGCAAGGTTCGCCGCGCCAAGCTGTTCTATCTGCGTGGTCGTACCGGCAAGGCTGCTAAGGTCAAGAGCGATATTTGATGATCCCCGCGTAAAACCGGGAGAAAAGGGACAACTTGTTGTCCCTTTTTTCTTTATTCCGGGCCAGACAAGATTGTGAGGTGCATCGGGAAATGGAAAAGCATACTTCAACACAGGAAACTGTGCGCGGACAGAATGTGTTTGAGTGGTACGAGGCGCTGATCTCCGCCGCGCTGGTGCTGGTGCTGGTATTCTCACTGTTCTTCCGCATCATTCAGGTGGACGGCGAATCCATGGTGCCCACCTTGCAGAACGGCGATAAGCTGATCGTCTGGGGCGCAGGCTACGAGCCCCAGCGGAGCGATGTGGTCATCGTGGACAGCTACACAGCCTACGGTAAGCCGCTGGTCAAGCGTGTCATTGCCAAGGGCGGCGATGTGGTGAACATTGATTATCAGGCGGGCACGGTCTCGGTGAACGGGGAAGTGCTGCAGGAAGCCTATATCGCTGAACCGACCTATCTTGGCTATGACGTAACGTTCCCGTACACGGTGCCGGAGGGCACGGTGTTTGTGATGGGCGATAACCGCAACGCCTCGCTGGACAGCCGCTCGTCCTATGTGGGCTGTATTGATGAACGCGATATTCTGGGCAAAGTGCTGCTCTGCTTTTTGCCCTTTTCGGATTTTGGGGTGGTAAAATGAACAACGATACCCGCTTTGCAAATCAATATAACATCCAATGGTTCCCAGGCCACATGACCAAGACCCTGCGGATGATGGAGACGGAGATCCAGCATGTGGATGCCAGTCTGGTGCTGCTGGATGCCCGCATCCCACTTTCCAGCCTGAACCCCGAGGTGGAGCGTATTACGGCCCGCAAGCCAAAGCTCTATGTGCTGAACAAGGCAGATCTGGCCGATCCTGCCGTGACAGAGGAGTGGATCAGATACTTCCGCGCCGCCGATGCAGGCTGCGTGGCCATCAGCGCCAAGCAGAAGGGCGGTACCAAGGCGGTGCAGACCGCCATTGAAAAGGAACTGGCTTCGCTGCTGGAGCGCCGCCAGAACCGTGGTATGGGTGGTGCCAAAACTCAGGTGATGCTCTGCGGCATCCCCAACGTGGGCAAATCTACCTTCATCAACACCTTTGCAGGCTCTGCCCGTGCCAAGGCGGCAGACCGCCCCGGCGTGACCAAGGGAAAGCAGTGGGTCAGCACTGAGAAGTTTGACCTGCTGGATATGCCCGGCGTGCTCTGGAAAAAGTTTGATTCCAAGACCATTGCTTCTAATCTGGCCTTCATCGGCTCCATTAAGGATGATATCCTGGATGTGGAAGAGCTGGCTATGAATCTGCTGGATGAGGTGCGCCGCAATTACCCCGACCTCGTGGCCCAGCGCTACAAGCTGGATGCAGAGACGCTGGCCCTGCCGCCCTACGAACTGATGGAGGCCATCGGCCGCAAGCGCGGTCTGCTGGTGCGCGGCGGCGAGGTGAACACCGAGCGCTGTGCCATTATGCTGGTGGACGAGTTCCGCGCCTGCAAGTGGGGCCGCATCTCTCTGGAGCGCCCGCCCCAGCGGGATGACCTGGCAGACTTTGCCGAGGAGGACGACGAATGAAACGGCGTTCTGACGAGGAGATCTCTGCCCCTCTGTACGAGTATGATGCGGCTATCCGTGCGCAGTACGGCTTTTTTGCCGGTGTGGACGAAGCGGGGCGCGGCCCGTTGTGCGGCCCGGTCGTTGTGGCGGCCTGTATCCTTGACCCGGAGAAGCCGGTGTACGGCATCAACGACTCCAAGAAGCTGACCGAGAAAAAACGGGAAGCCCTCTTTGATGAGATCCTTGACAAGGCGCTGGCCTATAAGATCGTCTTTGTAGGCCCGGAGATCATTGACCGGGATAATATCCTGAACGCAACCATGAGCGGCATGAAGCAGGCTGCGGAAGGGCTGGACATTGTGCCGAATCTTGTGCTGGTGGATGGCAACCGTGTCCCGGCTGCGCTGGAGATCCCCGCCCAGCCGGTGGTCAAGGGCGATGCCACCAGCGCCAGCATCGGCGCGGCATCGATCCTGGCAAAGGTCAGCCGTGACCGCTATATGATGGAGCTGGACAAGCAGTACCCGCAGTATCAGCTGGCAAAACACAAGGGTTACCCGACCAAGCTCCATTATGAACTGATCGAGCAGTACGGGATCCAGCCCTTCTACCGCCGCAGCTTCCTGAAAAAGCAGGGCTATTGGCCGGGGGGCAAGTGATGGATCGGGCCGAGACCGGCCGCACCGGCGAGGCTGTGGCCGCGCGGTATTACCAGAAGCAGGGATGTGAGCTGGTGACCCACAACTACCGCACGAGGATGGGGGAAATCGACCTCATCCTGCGGGAGCCGGACGGCACACTGGTGCTCTGTGAGGTCAAGACCCGCAGCCCCGACCCGCTGGCCGCGCCTGCTGCGGCCGTGACCCCTGCCAAGCAGCGCAGGCTCATCCGCACCGCGGAATATTATCTCCAGCACACCGGACAGAGTGATGAACCGGTTCGTTTTGACGTTGCCGAGGTGACCCCTCTTGACAGCGGGCGCTGGATGGTACATATTATAAAGGGTGCATTTACCGCGTAATGCGGGGTGCATCGGTGGGAAAAGGCAGAAAACGGCTTTTGCCGCTGTCACAAACATGGGGCCAATGCGGGTCCCGCTGGCAAAAAGGAGCGACGACAATGCAGTTTTTCAGCACGAGAGATCATAACCGCGTGGTAAGTGCCTCTCAGGCCATTGCACAGGGCCTGTCGGATGAGGGCGGTCTGTTTGTTCCGCAGAGCTTCCCGCAGGTGGATGTCAAGGCGATCTGTGCGCTGGATTACCCCGAGATGGCTGCTGCCATCGTGGGGCAGTATCTGACTGATTATTCGCAGGAGTTCCTGCAGGAGGCCGCCAAGGCCACCTATGGTGCGGCCTTTGGCGGAAAGGCGGGCTATCTGGCCCCTGTTTCGGATGAGGTGTACTCTCTGGAACTGTGGCACGGCCCGACCTGCGCCTTCAAGGATTACGCCCTGCAGCTGATGCCGAAGCTGCTGGTGGAGGCAAAGAAAAATCTTGACCGCACCGAGAAAACATTGATCCTGGTGGCGACCAGCGGCGATACCGGCAAGGCCGCGCTGGATGGCTACCACGATATCCCAGGTGTGGAGATCGCGGTGTTCTTCCCCACGGGCGGCACCAGTGAGATCCAGCGCCTGCAGATGGTGACCCAGGAAGGCGAAAATGTGGCGGTCTACGCTGTGCGCGGTAACTTCGATGATGCCCAGACCGGCGTGAAGAAGGTCTTTGGCGACCCGGCCATTGCTGCCGAGCTGGCAAAGCGGAACATCCGCCTGTCCAGTGCAAACTCCATCAACTGGGGCCGTCTGGTGCCGCAGATCGTTTACTACTTTGCCGCCTACGCCCAGCTGCTCAAGGCAGGGAAGGTGCGCTTTGGTGACAAGGTGGACTTCTGTGTGCCTACGGGCAATTTTGGCGATATTCTGGCGGGCTACTATGCAAAACAGATGGGCCTGCCGGTGGGCCGACTGATCTGCGCTTCCAATGAGAACAACGTCCTGACCGACTTCCTGACCACCGGTACTTATACTGCCAAGCGGGAATTCTTCAAGACCACTTCCCCCAGCATGGATATTCTGGTATCCTCCAATCTGGAGCGCCTGCTCTATCACGTCACCGGCAGCGATGCCGAGGTGGCGGGCCTGATGAAGAGCCTGTCTGAAACCGGCAGCTATACCGTCCGGCCCGAGACGCTGGCCGCCATTCAGGAAAGCTTTGGCTGCGGCTGGAGCAACGAGGAAGAGGTGGCAGGGGAGATCCGTGCCCGCTATGAGCAGGATGGCTATCTCTGCGATACCCACACCGCTGTGGCCTTCCATGTGGCGGGCCGTCACAAGCGCGAGGGTGTGCCTATGGTGGTGCTGTCCACCGCCTCCCCCTACAAGTTCCCCCGCAGCGTGCTGGAGGCTCTGGGCCACACTGCCCCGCAGAACGACTTTGAAGCCATGCAGGAGCTGGAAGAAGCCACCGGCCGCACTGCTCCCGCAAGCCTTGCTGCCCTGCGGCAGAAGGCCGAGCGGTTCAATACCGTCATCGACCCGGAGCAGATCGCGCAGGTGGCGCTGAGCTATCAGGAATAAACCTTGTCCTGCCGGACTTAGAACAGGAGAAAAATGAATGGCACTTTATGTGCTTGGCGATACCCATCTTTCACTGGGCGCTTCCAAACCCATGGATGTTTTTCCGGGGTGGAACGGCTATGTGGAGCGGTTGGAGCGCAACTGGCGCAAACTGATCAAACCCGAGGACACCATCGTGCTGGCGGGGGATATCAGCTGGGCCATGCGCCTGAACGATACGCGCAGGGATTTTGCGTTTTTACAGGAGCTTCCCGGCCAGAAGCTGATCATGAAGGGAAACCACGATTACTGGTGGACCACGGCCAACAAGATGAACGCCTACCTCAAGGCTGAGGGCTTTGACACCCTGCACATCCTGCACAACAACTCCTACTCTGTGGAGGGGTATGCGCTGTGCGGCACCCGGGGCTGGCTGTTCGATGTGGGAGAACCCCATGATGAAAAGGTGATGAACCGTGAGATCGGGCGCTTGAAAATGAGCCTGGATGCTGCGGAACCGGGGTTGGAGAAGCTGGTGTTCCTGCATTACCCGCCGGTCTACACCGGCACCAGTGCCCCTGAGATCGTGGCCACCCTGAAGGCCTACGGCATCACCCGCTGTTACTACGGCCACCTGCACGGAAATGCCATCCGGTACGCGGTGCAGGGCGATGTGGACGGCATCCGGTATAAGCTTGTCAGTGCCGATGGCCTGCGTTTCTGCCCCTACCGCATCAATTAAAGGCGGGAAGTGTGGGCAAAAAGAACAAAAAGTCAAAATTTGGTCTGGCAATTGTGTCTGGAACGTGCTATAATAAGTTTTGACGCGATTGTTGCACCCAATTGAGCGCGCGCGTCCCCGCATTTCGCAAACAGAAAATACAGGACGCGGTGCGCGGTTGCAGGAGACAGGGAAGAAAACCTGTTCCCAACGCAATAGAATTTTTGAGTGGAGGATACACAAAATGAATTTCATCAAGTGCGAAAAGCTCGAGAAGAGCATGGCAGAGCTGCAGTT
>OODS01001282.1_pt1 | contig 16830 bp, 13 predicted proteins | sample 1671531 | NCBI WGS metagenome assembly OODS01 (sample SAMN06348166, study PRJEB24527) | human gut metagenome | biome: human gut; feature: ankylosing spondylitis patient; material: feces | host: Homo sapiens | place: China | collected 2015-10 | reverse complement strand
TGATTGTCAAGGGGTTTTCTGAAAGTTTTTTGAAGAAGTTTTCTTCAAAAAACGCGCACAAGCTGTTGGTAGAAAGGGCTTGCCGCGGCCTCCGCCGCGGGACAGCTTGACTATTATAGCAATTGGTCATACTTTTGTCAATGGGGTTTTTCGGTTTTTTTGACAAATTTTGAGGGAGGTATTTGGGCAAGGTGTATATTGCGGAGGTGGGGAAGTACGACTACTAAATGTGGGTGCGGAGGGGTCAAGACCCCTCCCTACAGGCGGGCGGGGACGGAAAGATTGCCCGATAAAGGGCGTTATCCGCAAGGTTGCCCCTCATCCGGCCCTGCGGGGCCACCTTCCCCCTCAGGGGAAGGCTCGGGGGCGGGCGGAGCAGAGCCCCGCCCCTACGGGGTGGCGGTGGGTGATGTGGGTGGTGGTATTTTCAACATCAGTTGCAGGGCTTTGTGGAAAGCTCTTGCAATTTGTTCCTTATTATAATAGTATAAAGACAACACACTTGAAATGAGGGCTATCCATGATCCTGGCATTCAATATCGGCAACTCCAACATTACCTTTGGCGGATACACGCCGGACGGCAAGCTGGTCTTTTCCTCGCGGCTGTTTGCGGACACCGCGCTGAGCAGCGATGAGCTGCTGTATAAAATCGTAAACATGCTTGCGCTCTACGGCACCGAGCCGCACCAGATCACTGCGGTCATCTTTTCCAGCGTGGTGCCGGCGCTGACGCCGCGGCTGCGGGAGGCTCTGCGCAAGATGTGCGAGTGCCAGATCATGGAGGTCGGCCCCGGGCTGAAAAGCGGCGTGCGCATCCGGATGGACAACCCGGCCCAGCTGGGCGGTGAGCTGCTCTGCGCCATCGTGGGCGCGCTGCAGCACTGTGCGCCGCCCTGCGTGGTGGTCAACTTCGACACGGCTACCACCCTGCTGGCTGTGGATGCCTCGGGTGCTCTGGTGGGCGGCTCGATCCTGCCGGGGCCGCAGTGCTCGCTGTCGGCGCTGGTGCGCAACACAGCGCAGCTGCCGCAGGTCGAGCTGGAGGCCCGCCCGCGCCGCCTGCTGGGGGCCAACACGGCGGATTGCCTGCACAGCGGCATTGTGTTCGGCACGGCCGCGATGCTGGACGGCATGGTAACCCAGATCCGCGCGGCGCTGAACGCCCCCGATGCCCCCGTGGTTGCGACCGGCACACTGCCGGACAGCGTGCGGCTGGCCTGCGCAACGGACATCACCTACCGCGAGACGCTGATCCTTGAGGGATTGTATGTGATCTGGAAGAAGAACGCGCGGAAATAATTATAAAGGCGGTACTAAGGGCAAGGTACGCGGGAGGGATGAATCCCTCCCCTACGGTTTTAAGAAAAAAGGGATGTAAAGCCCGGCCCCGCAAAGCAAGCCAATATTTCAGCAAAGCCTCTTTTATGAGAGGCTTTATTTTTTTGCCCTGCTATGCTATACTATATCATGTATTTTTGTGTACAAAATTATAGAGAAAGGTATCAATTTATCACCTATGCAGCATTTCAAAAAGATTGATTGGAAGAAATTCCTCTTACAGATGCTTCTCCCCTGCCTGCTGGCTGTCGCGGTGGGCTTTATCTCCCGCTATCAGCTTGAGCTTTCCGACGGCGTAACCGAAAGCTTTTTGCAGCTGCAGTGGCCGCTCTACGCGCCGCTGAACGCCCTGACCGCCTTCTGCCTGACGCTGATCCTCTTTGCGCTGTGCGGCAGGTGGAGCCTCTCCACGGGGCTGTCCGGCGCGGTGTTCACGATCATTGCGCTTATCAACTACTACACCCGCGACCTGCACGGCTCGGCGCTGATGCCTCAGGACATTTTGAATCTGGGCACCGCCGCCGAGGTCATGGGCAGCTACACCCTCAAGATCACGCAGGATGTCGTAAAAATCGCCCTGCTCTATCTGCCGATCCTTGGCATTGCCCTTGTGCAGCACCTGCTGGCAAAGGGCACGCCCAAACGCGCAGGCTGGCCCGCACGCATCGTGCGCGTGGCGGGCAGTGCGCTGGGTGTTTTTCTGGTCATGTTCTTCGGCTACTTCGGGCCGATGAGTGTAAAGCCCAAGACGACCTACGGCTGGGCATGGCAGAACACCTACTACACCTACGGCTATCTGGCCGGCACGATCGAGGCCACCAGCCTGATGGCCGACCCCATCATTGAGCCGGAAAGCTACACCGATGCGGCCGCCGCGAGCATGGCCCACAAGGCCGATGACTATGTGGCCCCCGCCAGCCCCGAAAGCGCCGAGGACTACCCCGACATTGTGCTGATTTTGTCCGAGAGCTTTTACGACTTTGACCTTGTGACCGACCTGCAGGCCGACACCGACATTATGCCGGTGACCAAAAACCTGACCAACGCGGTCTACGGCCACACCATCAGCCCGCATGTGGGCGGCGGCACCAACTCGACCGAGTATGAGATGCTGACCTCCAACTCGCTGATTCTGATGCCGAGCATCACGCCCTTCAACTGGCTGAACCTGTACAACGCCAACAGCGTTGTCAGCTACCTGAAGGGGCTGGGCTACACCACGATGGCCGCCCACCCCTACACCAACTCCAACTACCGGCGCGATTCCGCATGGCTGGCGCTGGGCTTTGACGAGACCCATTTTGAGAGCGACTTCCCCACCAAGGAAACCTACGGCGACCGCCCCTACCAGACCGACTCCGCCACCTACCGGGATTGGGAAAAGCTGTATGAGGCAATGCCGGAGGATCAGCCGCGGTTCAGCTTTCTGGTGTCGATCCAGAGCCACGGCGATTATGACATGAACGATTCCGCGCTGGATATTGTCCACGCCGCCACCGACTACGGCGAGTATGACGAGCTGATGGACGAGTACCTGAGCTGCATCAGGATGACCGATGCCGCCGTGCAGGAGCTGTGCGACTATTTCACCGAGCAGTACGAAAAGACCGGCCGCAAGGTCATTGTGGCCATGGCCGGCGACCACGCGCCCAGCTTTGTCACCCATGTGGCTGACGCGAGCTTTGCCGCCGCCGACAACGATTTGCAGCTTTTGCAGCGCAGCACGCCGTTCTTCATCTGGGCCAACTACCCGCTGGAGCATACGGACGCCGCCGTCAGCACGGCCGACCCGCTGAACCGTATGGACATGGTCATGCTGACCCCCACCCTGCTGCAGCAGGCCGGTCTGCCGCTGAGCGACTATTACAAGTATCTGCTGGAAATGAAGCAGAACACCCCCGTTGTGACCGCCGCCAACGATTACATGAAGGCGGACGGCACGACCGCCGAGTACGGCGCTTACCCCGCGCTGGACGAGTGGGCCAAGGGGTATCTGAGTCTGGAATACAACAACATCGGCGCCCACGCCAAGCGGGACCAAAGCATTTTTGACCCCGCCGAGTAAGAGGAGGAATCCCGTATGACTGGTCTGAAACGAACCCTGCGCAGCCGCCGCGGCTTTACGCTGGTGGAGCTGGTTGTCGTGCTGGTGATTGCAGGCATAACAGCGAGCTTTGCCGTGCCTGCGCTGACCGGGTACATCGACAACGCCAAGGAGAAGCAGGCCGTCAGCGAGACGCAGGCATGTGTGGAGACAGTCACCCGCATTGCCGCGCAGAAGTACGCCTTGGTGCAGAACGCTTCAATAACGGGAAAAAGCGATGGTGCAAATGCTCTGACAAGCTGGGCGGGCGATTTGAAAAACGAGGCCCCCACCGTGACCGGTGATGTTGCACTGACTGAGGGCAGCGGGCAGTATCTGCTGCATGTGAACACCCCGCCTGCGGGCAGTATTAAGCCTGTTGGGATTTCTTCGGATGCCGGGGTAAAGGGTACCGTGCAGTGGATGACCTGCAATGCCAGCGGGCAGGTTTTGTACTTGGTGTACACCAGTGCCGATGGGATACAGGTTGTATACACGGCCACCGGAACAAGTGCGCGTGTGGACGGAAGCATTGACAACATCGTTGTTCCAAAGCCTGATGATACCAAACCGGAACCAAACCCCAACCCGGAGCCTGCACCGGGCCCAGAACCAACTCTCTTAAAAGTTACAATTTTAAAAGTAGACGCCTCCACCAAGATTCCACTTGGCGATGCAAAGCTACAGATTCTTAAAGAAGATGGTACGGCGGCTGCTTCTTGGACTTCGTCAACCAGCGGTTCAGGGTATTCCGTTAGTTTGCCGGTTGGCAATTATGTGCTGCACGAAGCTTCAGCTCCCGGAAATTATGATATTGCAGCAGATATTAACTTTGCAATTAAAAGTAACGGTGACACATTGAGCTTGAGCGGCGATTCTGGAGTATCTGCTGCCGGAAACACCATCACCATGGAAGATAAAAAAGTAGATTATACAACGAGTGACAAAGTCTTTGTCCATTTGCAGGATGCCGTAACAGGTTCCTCCACTTATTTTGCCAATAAAACATACATTGTAACGGTTCCCGACTATAATACTACCTACGAAGTCACTACTGATGCAAACGGCAATATTCCTTTTGAAATTTATGATGATAAATCGGGCAAAGACATTGTTGCCGGTCAGTTACCCGCATGGGTAAACAATTTTACCATTACAGAAAAAGCCCCTATACCGGGATATCAGCCCCTAAAAAAAGAAGATTTCTCCATCCAGATTAACCCATCTTATAATAACGGCGAATACCTTGGCTGTACCTTTAAAGAGTTCCATTTCGGCGGCGATACGAATGGAACTTTTGCGGATGGCAATGTGATTACCCTGCAGTACTTTCCCACTGCCGTTGTAAAAATTCTCACAACCGATGCAGACGGCACCCCCCTTGCCGATGCTTTCTTTAACATCACAGACACATCAACAGGAAAAGTCATTTTTGAGAATCTTAGAAGTGATTCACAGGGTTATTGTTATGTTCCTCTGCTGCTTAATTCCGGAGATGGCATGAGGGAAACCGTTTATCTGAATAGCAAAACAACTTATAAACTCATCGAAGTTACTGCGCCTACCGGATATCAGAGTGGCGTCAACTGCTCTCTTTCTTTTAATTTCAGCCCATTTCCGAATGCATACATGAAAACACCCGGACGACAACCCGCTGCCCATAATACATGGTTTAAACCAAATATTTATAACAATACTTACGGTGAATGGGGCCGTGTTGAGCAGTATGGAGATAATAGTGATATTATTCATGTTGTCAACAGCAAGAAATTGACCTGCACCACCTCTCTGTACAAAATTGATGATGCCGGAAATCCTGTATCCGGCGCAAACCTTGCTCTCCACTCTAAAGAGGGGGATCATATTCTTCTTAACTTTGACAGTGGCGGCAGCGGTAATCCCAAATTGTCTAGCTATCATTCTTTTACCACTGACTCCGTTCCCTATATTGTACAGCTCCGCCGTGGTAAGATCTATGAATTAGAGGAGATAACCCCGCCACAGGATTACACAAAAGCTGAAAAGATTACTTTCACAGTTCCGTCAGACGCTGATACTTTTACTGTCTCTATGATTGACCATAAATATAGTGAGGAAAATTCTGATATAAAGCTCGACAAGGTCACTTTTAATCAGGCAAATAACTGGGCACACAAACTCACTACGGATAAGAGTATCAATTTTAGTGGCGGTGAAATTCTTTGCTGGAAGGGTATCGCTTACTACAATTATGATAACATTAGCACTAAGATTTCAAACAGCAATTATAATAAGCCTACCGAACTGAATAATGCTCCCGATCCCATGGAGTTCTTAAACAAGCATCTCAAAGATAAAAAGCCCGATAAAAACGCGGCTGACTATATTGTTCCCCTTACAGGTAAGGCTTATCATTATAATGAGCAAAATGTAACGCTCCAAAAAGGTGACATTGTTATTCCTGCTGATTATGGGGACGGGGTTCCTGCAAATGGCAACAACAAAAAAGTATATGTCTACATCGGTGATAAAGATTTACCTCTTACCGATAAAACTCTCAGCGATAAAGATGAAAATAAAAACTTTACTACGCTAGAGCATAAACTACAGGATAAAGACAAAAAAATATATAACTTCACCCTCAATAAATAAGAAAGCCCCCACCCAGCTGCAGAACATCTGCACTTGGGTGGGGTGATTTTATTTGTGAAGTCTTTTCCCGCAAAAGGAGGCGGCCGCGTACCTGCCCGGCCCCCGCCTTTTATTATGATTTCTTCTTTTTCAAAAACTTGCCGATCAGCGTATCCAGCATGCTCAAAACCTCGCGGATATTCATGACGCAGACCACAGCCGTGATGCCCACAACCGGCAGCGCCCAGTGCTCCAAGCGCATCATGCACCAGATCTCCGCCAGCACCAGCGCCAGATTCAAAATCAGCCACGCCGGGTGGAAGTCGATCTCCAGCAGGCCGCGGGTCGAGTAGGCGCGCAGCAAAAACACCAGCATCAGGCTCAGGAAGCTGGCCAGCGTGACGCCCCACGGGCCCCACAGCCGGATAAAGCAGTAGTTCAAAATCAGGTTCAGCACCGCACCGGCCAGCATTGTGACCAGCGACCCCGTGCTGCGCTTATAGACCACATAGATGCTGTTCAAAAACTGGTTCATGCAGGTCAGCATTGAGCAGAGCGTCAGGAACGGCACAAAGGTCCATGCGTCAAAATACTCGGCCTTGAACACCCGCATCAGCAGCTGGCACAGCATAATGATACCCGCCACGCAGCAGAACAGCACGCTTGCATACACGCGGAATATCTTGGAGAAAAACACCTCGCGGTCGGCCTCCTCGGTCACGGCTGAAAGCTGCCATGCCTCATAAAAGATGCTGCCCAGAATCGTGATGACCTGCGGCAGAAAATACCCCGCCGAGAGCAGCCCGACCCAGTGGTTGCCGGTGCGGCCGCCGTAGCCCTCGCACAGGGCCTGCACAAAAAACATATCGCTGGCGTTGATGATCCAAAAGCTGATGGACGCCGGGATCATCGGCAGGCAGTAGCGCAGCATCTCCCGCCAAAGCCCGCGGTCAAACCGCTTGGGCTTGCAATACCGCCAACAGCCGCCCGCAAAAAAGACGAACACCATCGAGGTCAGGTCCGCCAGCGCGTTGGCCAGCAAAAAGCCGGTCGCGCCCATCCGCAAAACGCTCAGGAACAGCAGGTAGTACAGCAGCAGGCTGAGCGTTGTCAGCACGCCGTCTATCGCCACCAGCCGGTTCAGCATACGGGAGCGGATGAACTGGGTACAGAGCGTGCGCAGGCAGCTGGCCAGCACGCAAAGGTAAAGGAAGGGCAGATACTCAGCCGCGTTGGGGATCAGGCTGACCAGCGGCATGGCGAGCAGCAGCACCAGAAAGCCCAGCCCAATGGTGGCCGCACCGTTGACAAAGACGCTGGCCTTGTCGTTTTCCTTATCAAGGCCGAACCGGATGATCGCGTAGGCCACGCCCAGACTGACCACCGGTATAAGCAGGTTTGTGGCCTGCTGCAGCAGGCTTGACACACCCATAACATCGGGCGAATCGAGCGCGTAGCTAAGATACGGCCGGATAAAGAAGCTGAGCAGCTTGGAGCTGAAGTTTGAGATGGCAAACAGCAGCGTATTGCTGACCAGCGTTGTGTACTTTTTTTGTGGAGATGGCAAGGTGTGTACCTCCCTTATTTGTAGAGTATGAAGCCTTCCCCTCCGGGGGAAGGTGGCCGAGCGAACGCGAAGGTCGGATGAGGGCAAACCTTCCGCCAGCACCCCGTTCACGGGCAATCGCGGCAAACTCCCCCCTCATCCGTCTGCGGGCGGGGCCGCAGCCACCTTCCCCCTCAGGGGAAGGCTTTTTCAGCCGTCACCGCATTTTCAACAGTTTTTCCCGCTGCCTGTAATCCGGCAGGACTTTTTCCACCGCCGCCCAAAAAGCGGGGCTGTGGTTCGGGTGGGCAAAGTGGCAAAATTCATGCACCACGACATATTCCTGTGCAGCCGGCGGCATCACGCAGAGCCGCTGCGCAAACGCCAGCGTGCCGGTGCGCAGGCTGCAGGAGCCCCAGCGTGTGTGCATGTCGCGCACGGCGATTTTGGGCATCTGCCCGCCCGGGCATACCGCTGCAAACTGCGGATAGTATGCCCGGCACAACGTCTGCATATGGGCCAGCGCCTCGGCTTTCGGGGGCAGATCCGGCTGCTCGGCCTCCTGCGCGCGCCGTGCGGCGGCGCGCTGCTGGGCGGCGCGCACCCAGTTGGCGCGGGCCGCCACAAAGGCGTCCACATAGGCGGCCGGCACCCGCGCCGATGCACTGGCCGCGACCGAGCCGTCCGCCCGGACGCGCAGATTGATATTGCGCACCCGCCGCCGCGTCAGCGTGTAGGCGATGCCGCCCGCCGCGCGCTGCTGCACCTGCTGTGTAGCCAAGCCCCCGCCCCCTTACCAGAAATATATATGCCATATTGTACACGCATTTGCGGGAAAGTGCAACACCCCTGACTATGCGCTTTACCGCCAAAGGGTGCCGTATTTTTGTAAAACGTAATTGCCGTAAGCATAGATTTATGCTATGATAATTATAAAACATTGTTCTATGAGGTGACCGCTATGACTGCCGCGCAGCAGCAACAGGCCGCAAAAAAATTTGCCGCCTACTGGAAGGATAAGGGCTATGAAAAAGGCGAAAGTCAATCCTTTTGGCTTTCTCTCTTGCGTGATGTCTACGGCGTGGAACAGCCGGAACAGTTCATCACATTTGAGGAACAGGTTCACCTCGACCACACCAGCTTTATTGACGGCGCGATTCCGTCCACCAAGGTGCTGATTGAGCAAAAGGGTCTTGGCAAAGACCTGAACAAGCCCATCAAGCAATCAGACGGCACTATGCTGACGCCGTTCCAGCAGGCCAAACGCTACATTACAGAACTGCCGCTTTCCCAGCATCCGCGTTGGGTCGTGACCTGCAACTTTGCGCAGTTCTATGTCTACGATATGGAGCGCCCCGGTGGCGAGCCGGAAATCATCGCGCTGGCAAACCTTGAAAAAGAATACTATCGTCTGCAATTCTTGGTGGACACCGGCAGCGAACACCTCAAGCGCGAGATGGAGGTTTCCATTGCCGCCGGTGAAATTGTAGGGCTTTTGTATGACGCGCTTTACAAGCAGTATGCCAACCCGCAGGCCGAGCAATCGCTGAAAAGTCTGAACAAGCTGTGTGTGCGGCTGGTATTCTGCCTGTACGCCGAGGACGCGGGGATTTTTGGGCGGCACGGTATGTTCCACGACTATCTGGCCGCGTTCGACACGCGCGGTATGCGCAAGGCGTTGGTGGAGCTGTTCCGCGTGCTGGACACCAAGCTGCAAGACCGTGACCCCTATCTGCAGGACGATAACCCGGAGTTGGCCGCGTTCCCCTATGTCAACGGTGGCTTGTTCAGTGATGAAAATATAGAGATACCGCCCTTTACCGATGAAATCCGCAATTTGCTGCTGAACAAGGCCAGCGAGGATTTCAACTGGGCGGAAATCAGCCCCACGATTTTCGGCGCTGTGTTTGAAAGCACCCTGAACCCCGAAACGCGCCGCAGCGGCGGTATGCACTATACCAGCATCGAGAATATCCACAAGGTCATTGACCCGCTGTTTCTGGACGCACTGAAGGCGGAGCTAAACGAAATTTGTGAAAACCCCATAGAGCGCACAAAGAACGCCAAACTGCGGGCTTTTCAGCGCAAGCTGGCCGGGTTGAAATTTTTAGACCCCGCGTGCGGCAGCGGCAACTTTTTGACCGAAACATATCTAAGTCTGCGGCGGCTGGAAAACAAAATTCTGCTGGAACTTTCCCACGGACAGGTGACGATGTACACCGCCAGTGAAAGCCCGATACAGGTTTCCATCAGCCAGTTTTACGGCATTGAAATCAACGATTTTGCAGTGACGGTTGCCAAAACCGCACTCTGGATTGCCGAAAGCCAGATGATGAAGGAAACCGAGAAAATCCTGCTTGTGCCGCTGGACTTTCTGCCGCTGAAAACCAACGCTTATATTGTAGAAGGCAACGCCCTGCGCACTGATTGGGAAAGTGTTGTACCCAAAGGCGAGCTGAATTATATAATGGGCAACCCGCCGTTTGTGGGTGCGCGTTTGATGGACAAGGCGCAAAAAGATGATATTAACCATATCTTTGCGGGCTGGAAAAACGCGGGCAATTTGGATTATGTGTGCTGTTGGTACAAGAAAGCCGCTGATATAATGCAGAGCACGGCAATCCGTACTGCATTGGTTTCTACTAATTCCGTTTCACAAGGCGAAAGTGTAGCCAACCTCTGGAAACCCTTGTTTGCGGACGGCGTGCATATTGATTTTGCTTACCGCACTTTCCGCTGGGACAGCGAAGCCAAGAGCAAGGCTCATGTTCACTGTGTCATTATCGGATTCAGTACAGCGGTCAATCCTGCGGAACGCCGCATTTACAGCGGTGACCGCTATCAGGTTGCAAAGAATATCAATGGGTATCTGCTGGACGGTGACAATGTTTTTATTGAGAGCCGTAATAAGCCGCTTTGCAATGTGCCGGAAATTGGAATCGGTAATAAGCCGATTGACGGCGGGTTCTATCTCTTTGAAAAAGAGGAAATGGAAGATTTCATCAAGAAAGAACCAGCGTCAAAAATATATTTTCGTCCTTGGTATGGCTCAAAGGAATTTATAAATCAAAAATCTCGCTACTGCTTATGGCTGGGTGATTGCAGCCCTGCCGAATTGAAAGCTATGCCGTTATGCTTAGAGCGTGTAAAATCAGTAAAAGAGTATCGCTTGAATAGTCCCAGTGCAGGAACCGTAAAACTTGCTGACAAACCCGCTCACTTCCACGTTGAGAATATGCCTGATTCCACCTATATTCTTGTCCCTAAAGTTTCTTCCGAACGCAGACGCTATGTTCCGATTGGTTTCATGACCCCCGATGTCCTTTGCAGTGACCTTGTTTTTATTATTCCAAACGCGTCATTGTATCATTTTGGTATATTGACTTCTAATGTACATATGGCTTGGATGCGGGCCGTTTGCGGACGGTTGGAAATGCGTTATCGTTACTCCAAAGATGTCGTTTACAATAACTTTCCATGGCCTACCCCCCCGAAATTTATTTGACAAAATCGAGCAGACTGCACAAGCCATTCTGGATGCACGCGCCCTCTACCCGGATTGCAGTCTGGCTGACCTGTACGATGAACTGACCATGCCGCCGGAGCTGCGCAAAGCCCATCAGGACAACGACCGCGCAGTGATGGACGCTTACGGCTTTACCAAAGGCACCGCCGCCCGCACCAGCGAGAGCGCCTGTGTGGCCGAACTGATGAAACTGTATCAGAAGATGGTTTCCGGTCAACAATAAAATTGACCAATTACCATCAAAAAACTCCGGGGGCGTTTGCTCCCGGAGTTTGCTTTTATTGGGGCTGCATCGGCTTGCTGCAATCCATACACAGAATAAAGGCTTTCACGCAGCACTTTTTTCTGCAAAGCGTGGTACGATTGCGGTACACAGCAAGGGGTAAAAGAAAAAGCTCTTAATTTCCAACGAATCTTCGTTAAAAAACCAAGGACTACATTTGGTGACCCGTACGGGAATCTCCCCCGCCCTAAAAACAGTCCGCAGGACTGTTTTTGCCCCGCGGGACGCGGACGCAAGGCTGCGACTTGCGGTTACCGCATCAGGCTGCGCCCCTTGGGCGGGGCTTGCCTTCTGCGACCGCTGCGCCTGCTCCGGCTTCCTGTTTCCGCCGCAGGCGGCGGTCGCCTCCGCAGCAGGCTGTTCGATTCCCGTACAGGTCACCATTTACGCCCGACACCTGTTGAAAAGCAAATATAAAGAAAAAAGCACTACCTCAAATGAAGTAGTGCTTTTTGGTGACCCGTACGGGAATCGAACCCATGTTACAGCCGTGAAAGGGCCGTGTCTTAACCGCTTGACCAACGGGCCTTATAATACAAGATTTCGCTAAAACAGCAAGCAACTTATCGGCTACTATTGCAACCGACCCCCAAGTATTTTAGCGAAATCCTGTATCATGTGGTAGCGGTAACTGGATTTGAACCGGTGACACTTCGGGTATGAACCGAATGCTCTAGCCAACTGAGCTATACCGCCATATTTATTTTGTGCACTTGAACAGTGCTTTATTATTATAGCCAATCGACCGCGATTTGTCAACAATTATTTCGCAAAAATTCAAAAATTTCTGAAATATCTCCTTTCATGACGTAAAAAAGACGCTGTAACAGAAAAAACGTTACAGCGTCTTGCGTAAATCATTCCCGATATTTCTCCATCATTTCCTTGAACAGCACAGCCGGAGAGGGCGGCGTGTAGGTGATGGCGTTGGCACCCGCCGCAATGGTGGCGGAAATGCTCTCGCCGGTCTTGCCGCCGCTGGCGATGATGGGCACATCCGGGAACTGCTCCCGGATCTTTGCCACCACCCGGGGCGTGTCGGTGCTGCAGGCCACATTCAGGATGGATGCCCCGGAATCAATGCGGCTCTGGATGTTGGTGTCCTCTTTTGTCACTGTGATGATGACCGGGATGTCCACCACCCGCGAGACCGCCAGCAGGTTCAGGTCAGAGATGGGGGAATTGAGCACCACGCCCATGGCACCCTGGCTCTCCACGTCGCGGGCAAGGTTCAGGGTGCGCACGCCATGGGTGGTGCCGCCGCCCACACCGCAGAACACCGGAATGTAGGATGCCTTGATGATGGCATCGCTGATGGCCTGCTGGGGCGTGAAAGGATAGACCGCGAACACCGCGTCCGCGTCGCAGTTGCGGATGATGGCAAGGTCGGTGGTGAATACAAAGCTTTTCAGTCGCCGCCCGTTGATGACGATGCCGCTGGCGGCATACACCTCCTGGGGCATTTTCAGGATGTTGTGGCGCAGGCGGCTCTCTACGTTGGGGGAGATTTTCTTTTCAGCTGCCATGGGCAAATCCTCCGTTTCTCAATTGTTTCAAATAGGAACTATATTATAGGAAAACAGGGGAGTTTATGCAAGAAACATCCTGTGAACAGTCTGCAAATAAAAATCGACCCTCTCCGTCAGTGCTTCACAGCGCCGGAGAGGGTCGTTCCTTTAATGTGTTCTAACGTATTCTAAAATATCCTCAGGCACGCCGGCCAGTGCATCGGCTCCGGCAGCAGTCAGCTCTGCGCGGCCCCGGAAGCCCCACAGCGCCCCCATGGCAGGCAGACCGGCATTGTGCCCGGTCAGGATATCTACGTCACTGTCGCCCACAAACAGGGTGCTGGCAGGGTCTGCATGCAGGTCCTGCATCAGGCTGTAAACACCGGTGGGGTCGGGCTTGGTGGGCACGCCCGGGCGGCTGCCCCGCACCAGAACAAACCGACCTGCCCCGAAATAATGCTCGATGATCTTGCCGCACAGCGGGTCAGCCTTGTTGGAGAACACCGCGCACTGCACGCCTGCGGCGTTCAGCGCGTCAATGAGGGCAACAATGCCCGGGTAAGGCGCGGTCTTGTCCTCCTTGTGGGCATCGTACCGGGCGGTAAACTCCGCCAGCGTAGCGGCCAGCTGCTCCGGTGTGCGGGCTTCGGCGGGCGAAAACCGCTCCACGAGCTTCGGAATGCCGTTGCCCACCATGTGCTTGAACTGCTCCACCGTAAACTCCGGCCACCCGTGCTGTGCGCACACCCAGTTGCCTGCATCAGCCAGGTCATCGATGGTGTTCAGCAAAGTGCCGTCCAAATCAAATAATACTGTATGAATCATAACAATTTTACTTCCCCTAAAAACAATAACGTTATCTTTATGCCAAGGGCTCCCCTTATTGGGGGAGCTGTCGCCGATCGGCGGCTGAGAGGTTTAATTCGTTTCCATAAATCTGAAAAATTTCTCCGCATCCCGCAGCGGCACGCTCCTCACCTTGAGCTTTACCCAGCCGGGAAAGGTCAGGGTCAGGTTGGTGCGGCCAACGCTGGCAGCCCAGGGGCTTTGTGCTGCGGTCAGGCAGACATCCGGGTGAAACACACAGATGCAGTGCAGGTAGAGCCCCTGCTGCCGCCGCAGGGTCATGCGGCCCTCCCGCAGCCAGAGGCCCTCCCGCCGGTAGCCTGCCGCAGCCCCGGCCAGCAGCACCCCAAAGAAGAACGTGGGGATGAGCAGGGTCACGGTCAGCTGGGGCAGCACTGTGGCCGAGACCAGCGTCAGCAGCAGGCAGAGGGCAAAGGGAATGCCAGCCGGTGCAAAAAAGATGAGACTGCGCTGCTCGGTGCGGGCCAGCAGGTCGGGCGGCATCCGAAACTCCGGCAGCAGCTCCCGGAACAATGCCTCTTTGCCGCTGCGGTAGACGAACAGCGGCAGCTCGGGGGAGAAGCCACCCGCCGTTACAAAGATCGGCCAGCGTTTCATCAGCCGGGCAGCGGGGGAGATGCGGACATCTGCAAAGCTGATCTCGCTTGTCCGCACCCGGCACTCGAAGTGCCCCAGCCAGCCGCCCCGGCTGCCGATCTGGTCGGCCGTGTGCCAGACAGTGTAGTGCACGGTCTGGGCAAAGCTGCGCATCAGGCTGGCCCCCAGCAGAAAGCCAGCAGCCGCCAGCAGCCACGCCGCGCCTGCAGGGAGCCACCGCGCCGCGAAGCGGGCCAGAAAGCTCACCTGGATCTGGGCAAAAACGGCAGGGTTCCAGTCCGGAACATCCCGGGTCTGGCGCACGGCCAGCACAAACAGGGCCAGCGTGGAGAGGCCGTTGGCCCCCAGAAAACCCAGCGCCGCCCGCTCCCCTCCGGCGGGCCGGTGCAGGACAGGCTTTACCAGAGGCATCAGCTGGTCTGCCACCGCCTCGGCATCGGCTTTGGGCAGGCAGACCGAAAGGGTGTGCTTTTGCGCCGCGCCCACCGGGTAAAGGGTCAGGCGGCTTGCCCCGGCCATCCGGTAGAGCAGGGGCCGGTCGATGGTCAATGCCGCCAGCATCTCGCCCCGCAGGGCATGATCCAGCTGGATGCCCAGCCGCCAGTGCAAATGAAAGACTCCGGTGTCGTCCAGGCTCCAGCTGCTCACATGCAGGATGCCCCAGCTCACGGCGCAGAGCAGAAGGAACAGCAGTGCATCCTGCCGCAGAGCCGTGTGCAGAGCTGTCCAGTTCCGCTCAAACAGCACCTGGACCAGCGGCAGCAGATAGACCACCAGCGTCTTGCGCAGAAACCGCAGGACGGTAAAGGGGTGCAGGCGGCGTTCGTTCATCGGATCTCCTCCGCAAGGGCATGGGTGAGGGCAGCGGCCTGCTCTGCCGGGACCGCCGGTAAAATAAGCCGCGTGCCCGGTGCCGTGATGACGACCACCGATACCCCTGCCAGCCGGAGCAGCGGCGTGCGCAGCCGGAACAGCCCTGTTACGGCCCTGCGGCGGACTGCCCGCCGCAGCGGGAAGACGATGCCGGAGTACACCGTCAGGGTCTCCGCGCCCAGCGCGGCGGCATAGCTGCAGGTACGCTGGTACACCACCGCCACCAGTGCGGCCCAGAGCAGGCAGAACACCACCCCGGCGGGCAGGCTCTGCCAGAACACAAAGGGAGCCGCCAACAGGCCCGGGATGGCGGCCCAGCAGCAGAGCACAGCCCGGCCCCGGGGCGGGATGATGAGCGCCGTGCGGCGCAGCTCCCGCTCCGTCACTTGCTGTTCAGCTCCCAGGCATCGGTCAGCAGGTGCAGGGTATCGTCCTGCGTCAGCACCAGGATGCGGTCCCAGGGCAGCAGAACGGTGTTGCCGTGGGGGATGATGAACTCGGTGTCGCGGGTGATGCTGACCAGAATGGCATCACCGGGAATGGGCACATCCATGATGGCCTTGCCCGCAAACTTGAAGTTCTCGGGCAGCAGGATCTCGTTCAGGCTGGCCGTGCCGCCGCCCAGGCTGAGCAGCTGGCGGATGGTATCCGTCTCGATCTCCCGCTCCAGAATGTGGCTCAGGTTGTCGGTGCCGCAGACCACGGTGTCCACGCCTAAGGTGTGCAGCAGCTCCCGGTTCTTGGGGTTGGAGGCCCGGGCCACGGTGCGGTCCACGCCGAACTCCCGCTTGGCGATCTGGCAGGCCACGAGGTTGTCCTCGTCCGAGCCGGTCACGGCCACAAAGGCGTTGCAGCTGCCAACATCGGCGGTGCGCAGGGTGTCCACGCTGATGGAATCGCCGCAGATCACGGGGATGTCCAGCGAATCTGCCAGCATCCGGCACTGGGCCTCGATGGGTTCAATGATGACCACCGAATGGTGGTTCGTCAGCAGGCTCTGGGCCAGATACCGCCCAACACGCCCGCCGCCTGCAATACAAACTTTCATATAAAAACCTCATAATACTTAAAGTATATAGAAACTTTGCCTGAACCAGCTCTTGGCTCCCCCTTTGGGGGAGCTGGCAAAGCCGTCAGGCTTTGACTGAGAGGGTGAGCCAGTTTCCATTATTTCGCCAGCGAACGGAACACTGCCTGTTCTGTCAGGATGGTGGGGCAGATCGTGTCCAGCTCGTAGGTCTTGTGGTAGAGCACCTGCAAATGCGGGTCGGAGACGCGGCAGATGACCTTTTCGCGCCGGAAGATGTTCTTGGCGATCTGTGCAGCCATCAGGTTCACGGAGTCATCCTCGCTCACGGCGGCCACAGCGTCGCAGTTCTCCACGCCGCCCTGCTTGAGGATGTCGGGGTCGGTGGGGTCGCCCACAAGGGCCGTGCCGCCAAAGGAATAATCATCAAAGCTGTCCAGCCGCTTGAGCTGCTCGGGGTCCTTTTCGATCAGGGAAATATCATGGCCGATGCGTTCCAGATCCCGCACCAGTGCCGCGCCCACCTGGTCGCAGCCGATCACCAGAATATTCATGGATGTCACCTCATTGT
>OODS01001279.1_pt1 | contig 16838 bp, 13 predicted proteins | sample 1671531 | NCBI WGS metagenome assembly OODS01 (sample SAMN06348166, study PRJEB24527) | human gut metagenome | biome: human gut; feature: ankylosing spondylitis patient; material: feces | host: Homo sapiens | place: China | collected 2015-10 | reverse complement strand
AGCTTACTGCGTCACCGACTTTAACCTTGATGTCAAGGATCTTACCTGGCATCGGAGCTTCTACTGTCTGTCCACCTGCGGACGGAGCTGCTGCCGGTGCTGGAGCCGGAGCCGGAGCCGGAGCTGCCTTCGGTGCCGGTGCTGCTGCCGGAGCCGGAGCTGCCTTCGGTGCCGGTGCTGCTGCGAGGATCGGTGCCGGTGCGCTTACCTGCGCGCCTCTGTCAAGCGGTCTGTACTCGTCTACTCTCTCGATCTCAACTTCATACTTTTTTCCGTTTAATGTTGCAACGTATTTCATTTCTTTTAATACATCCTTTCCTTTTTTTGCGTGCAGCTGATTCATATTCGCATAGCTGCTTTTGCTTTTACATTTGGGTCTTTTACAGTTCCTTGATACTTACTACACGGAACTCTTCCCCGGACAATCTTGCTTCCTCACTGACTGCCGCGAGAAGCACTGCATAGGATTCCTCATCGATAGCCGGAGCCGGTGCTGCAACTGCCGCAGCTGCCTTTGGCGCACTCTCCTTAAATAATGTACCGATGACCTTAGAGATAATGATAACCGCGATTGCGAGCACTGCAAGTGCTGAGAATACGACTAACAATCCAACGAGTGAAATGACAATCGAATCCGCAACGGTCATACCGCCTGTCCACATATACTTACCGCACCTCCTTCGTTTCGTTTCATTTAAGAAACTTTTGTTGGTTAGTTATTCCGTATTGTGAAATGCATTCCACATTTTTCTCGGCGCATAAGGGCACTTGACAAATCAGCACCCATAATCACCTTGTTTCTATGCAGTTTTCACAATATCGTAATTTGAGTATATCAGCTTTCTGCGCAAATGTCAACAAAGCCGATTGAAAAAAATTTATCAAATATACTAATTTAACGTGATATAAAGACAAGTACAGCTTATGTCCTTATATCGGTAAACCTACTCTGTTAGTACTGTTTTCCAGTCCTGACCGTTCCGTTTTCACTGCTGTCCCGGCACATTTGTATGCGGCAAGTCCGCGCTTTAAGGACTCCTCATTGCTGCAGTTAAACACCACGGTCGCTCCCGCTTCCGCATAGCTCTCCGCGATCGCGAAACCGATCCCGTGTGCCCCGCCTGTTACCAGAGCGATCTTTCCTTCCAGGGAAAACATGTTTTTCTTATCCATTTTGTCTGTTTCCTTTCTCTCTAATAATAAGGTATCGATCATCCTGCCGTCATCCGTTCTTTCGTTCAGGATATCTTATTTTAAATCTGTCGGAGTGATCGTGTCCATATCGTCAAACTCCTGGTTCTCTCCGCCCATCGCCCAGATGAAGGTGTAGTTGGAGGTTCCGGCTCCGCAGTGGATGCTCCATGACGGGCTGATCACCGCCTCCTCATTCTTCATGACGATGTGTCTCGTCTCCGTCGGCTCACCCATGAAATGCATGACCACCTGGTTCTCCGGAACTTCAAAATACATATAGATCTCCATGCGGCGCTCATGTGTGTGGCACGGCATGCTGTTCCAGACACTGCCCGGTTCTAGGGCCGTCATTCCCATGGACAGCTGGCATGTTTTTAAAACGTCCGGATGGATAAACTGGTTGATGACTCTCTTATTGGAAGTGTCGGAATCACCGAGCGGACGTTTCGCAGCATCCTTTAACGTGATAAGTCTCGTCTCGTAAGATGTGTGGGCCGGCGCACTCACCATATAGAATTTTGCCGGAGCATTTTCATTGTCGCTGGCAAAAATCACTTCTTTCGTACCTTTTGTGATGTAAAGGCAGTCTTTATAATCAAGATGGTACTCCACCCCATCGGCTGTGATCGATCCGGAACCGCCGATGTTGAAGATCCCGATCTCACGGCGCTCAAGGAAGTAATGAGTCCCGAAGTTTTTCCAGCAATCGATCCCTTTTTCGATGGAAACATGTTCTTTCACCGGCATGCAGCCCAGTGTCACCATGCGGTCTACATGAGAGTAGACAGATACCACCTCGTCCGGGCGGTAGAGATCCTAGATCAGGAACTCATTTCTCAGTTCTTCTGTCGTGTAGCGTTTTACATCTCTCTGATTTGCGGAATAGCGAATATGATATTGTGGTCAGAAGTCCGCTCCTATCTCCGCAGACAGACCTACAGAAAGCATCGGAACTCCTGACCCTGACAGCATTCTATGCAGAACGACAATTTTTGTCATCCTATCTGACTATCTGACTTTTTTCACGGCGTACCGGAGTGCTCCGACGCCAAAAAGTGCCAGAAGGAAAGCGTCCAGCACCAGGAACATGATCGCCGCCTGGAAGCCCAGCCTGTCCGCAAGGACTCCGATCACCTGCGGGGTCAGGATCCCGCCTAGGGAACCGATCCCCGTAAACACCGACATTCCAAGCGGGGAATTTCCCATGAGATCGCCGGTAAAGGCCGTCGTTGTCGGGAATGCGCCCGCCATGCCAAGACCGAGAAGAACCAGGGCTGCCACTGCCATCGCCGTATTGCCTGCGAATACAAGGATCAGCACCGAGGCAAACTGAAGAACGGAGATCACAGCCAGGATCTTTGCCGGCGGCACATTCTTCGAGATCGAAGCGATCACGATCCTGCCGATCATGATCATGATCCAGGTTACAGACACCATAACGGTCGCGAGACTTGCGGACATAAATCCGGTGCTCTTTAAATAGGTAACAAACCACCCGTTTACGGAGTTTTCAAGTCCCATATAGAAGAACAGTGCGCCGACTGCCAGGAGAAATCCTGTATTTTTTAAGAACCAGAGCTTGTCCTTCTGTCCTGATGCCGGACCATTCTCCTCTCCTGCCGGTTTCTTTTCTTCCTTTTCGATCTTGCGGTAATCCATCGTCGCATAAGAAACAACGATGAGAACCGTGAGGACTGCAAGAAGCTGTAAGATCGTCTTCCAGTTCATCCCCGCACCCATAAGGATCATGGTGACAAACGGGGACAGGAACGCGCCCACCGCATACCACATGTGGAGCAGGTTTAAATATTTGTTGGAGCTCCCCGTCACCTGACGGATCGCGTGGTTATTGATGATCGTGATCATTCCCTTTGTAATACCGATGAGAAAGATCATCACATAGAGAACCGGGACCGGAAGTCCGAATGTAAATAAAAGCAGGCAGACCGGATACGGGATCGCGAGGACCACGACAGCCATCTTCTGGGACATCATCCCGCAAAATACCGGGTAGACCAGGCTGGAACATAAGTTTCCGATCGCCAGGAACGACAGCAGACCGCCCGCCGCCGTAAAGCTCAGGTTTCTCTCTTCGATCAGGTTTGGCAGGATGACTCCGAAGATCAGGATGACCATTCCGCTGATAAAATAAGCCAGATAACAGTGATCGATCACCGACCGCCTGTCTTCTCTCGTGATTTCCATCATATGTGTTCTCCCCCAAAAAGCTTCTGAAAGGCGCCGCAGTGACCGGATCCTCTCCGCTTTATTGTTAATTTTTCTCCATATTTTTCCATCATATCACCTTTTTTCCGTCAAGACAATGAGGATTTCCCCTGATATTCCATCTTGTGGAATTTTTATACTATTATTTTGTAAGAATTTTCCACTCCGAAAATTCCGCAGGATACTTTTCGCTGTGGATTTTCTGGTCTGAAAATCCGTAATTCGTTGACACTCTCCCCGACTTACTATACAATAAGAGGAAACAGTGTCTGCCGCCTGCCATTTCCGGCAGTTTCCGGCAGTTTCTCCCGTCTCTGCGGAGAGGGGGCAAAATAAGGAGGATAAAAGGTATTATGAAGGACATAAAGAAGGTGACGTTGATCGGTCTCGGCGCGATGGGGGTATTTTTTGCGCCGCGTATTTCAGAAAAACTTGGGGCTGATTTCCGGATCCTCGCGGATGGTGCGAGAAAAGAGCGCCTGGAGCGAAAAGGTGTGACCGTCAACACGATCAATTATCGCTTTCCGATCATCACCCCGGATGTAGAGGGAGATCCGGTAGATCTCGTCATCATCGCGGTAAAAGGATATGATCTGGAGCAGGCGATCAAAGATATCAGAAATCAGGTCGGAAAGGACACGATCATCCTCTCCGTATTAAACGGCGTCGAGAGTGAAAAGCAGGTTGCAGCTGTCTATGGAGAAGAACATGTCCTGTATTCCTACATGCGGATCAGCATTGTCATGAAGGACGGAAAGACAGAGTTCGATCCTCACAAGGGTTCGATCCACTTCGGGGATCTGAAGAATGATCCGGAACACTATTCCGAGAATGTTCTCGCAGTAAAGAATCTGTTCGATCTCTGCGGGATCGACTATAAGGTCGATGCAGACATGTTAAAAGGCATCTGGTTCAAATTCATGTGCAATGTCGCCGAAAATATGACCTGTGCAATGTTCGGCGTTCCGTTCGGCGCTTTCCAGAAGAGCGATGACGCCAATTATTTCCGTCACAAAGCCATGTGGGAAGTGATCCATGTCGCCAATAAACTTGGAATCGACATTGGTCAGAACGAGATCGACCGCCAGGAGCACACGATCGGACGTCTTCCATATGAAAATAAGCCGTCCACACTCCAGGATCTGGAAACCGGAAAGCATACGGAAGTCGATATGTTTGCCGGTACCGTTGTACGTCTCGGGAAAGAACTCGGCGTTGAGACTCCGGTCTGCGAGTGTTTCCTTCATGGGATCCATCTGATCGAGGACCGGATGTTCGGAGTTATCTAAGTCTCATACTTCTGCATGTTTAAAGCTGTCCGCTGTTTGTTTCTGCGGACAGCCTTTCTTTTTGTTTTTCTCTTTTCTGCTTCTTTTTCATCCTGTTTTCCCGGCAAAACCTTATTTTATTAGTTCTTTGGGCAATACTGAAAACAACCTTGCATTTCCCGACGGACTGTATTATATTAAACATATGAACGATGGTTCATATGTTTATGTATAAATAGATTGCAAATATAATTCTTAGGAGGCCGACTCTATGGATGAATTAGAAAGAACCAAGCAGGAACCGGATGAGCATGAAGCTGAAGAATGCTGCTGCGGACACCATCATCACCACGATGAGGACCACTGCTGTGGACACGAACACGGCGAGCATCATAACGAGCACCATGAACATGAACAGTGCAGCTGCGGACACCACCATCACCACGATGGCGAGGACCACTGCTGCGATGATGACGATGATGACGATCACTGTGGACATGAGCACGGCGAGCATCACGAAGGTCACGAGGAACACCACCACGCTTCCACTCCGAAATCTGAGTGCATCGTCTACGTGATGAAAAACATCGACTGTGCAAACTGTTCCGCAAAGATCGAAAAAAAGATCCAGGAACTCCCGGAAGTCGATGACTGTATCCTGACGTTTGCGACAAGGCAGCTCCGTGTCTACTCTTCCGAGGGCACCAAACTTCTCCCGAAAATGCAGGCGATCGCCGATCAGATCGAACCCGGAACCATCATCGAGGTCCGCCCGAAGAATCCAAAGGCTGTCTGCACAGTCTATGTGATGAAAAACATCGACTGCGCGAACTGCTCCGCAAAGATCGAGAAAAAGATCCAGGAGCTCCCGGAAGTCGATGACTGTATTTTAACTTTCGCGACGAGACAGCTCCGTGTCTACTCTTCCGAGGGGACAAAGCTTCTCCCGAAGATGCAGGAGATCGCTGATCAGATCGAACCTGGAACCGTCATCGAGATCCGTGAGGAAGGAAAGCCGTCCTCCGACACCCGCGATGACAAACACGACCACGATATTCCGGAGCTGCTCGCCGGAGCTGCTTTATTTATCATCGGTGAGCTTCTCTCCCATTCGATGCCGCCGGTATCGATCGGCTGTTTTGTGATCGCCTATCTGATCCTCGGACGTGAAGTCCTCCTCACCGCACTCAAGAACATGAAGTCCGGCCATGTCATGGACGAAAACTTCTTGATGAGCGTTGCAACGATCGGTGCGTTCGCGATCGGTGAATTCGGCGAGGCGGTCGGCGTTATGCTCTTCTACCGTGTCGGTGAAGCGTTCGAGCACCGCGCAGTCGAGAAGAGCCGCAGTCAGATCATGGAAGCCGTCGATCTCCGCCCGGAGACTGTTCTTCTGGATGAGAACGGCACTGTCCGGGAGATCCCGGCCGGTTCTGCCGCCGTTGGAAATATCGTGCAGATCCGCCCCGGCGACCGCATTCCTCTCGACGGAGTCGTTGTCGAGGGCGAGAGCCGCATCGATACCTCCCCGATCACCGGAGAGCCGGTTCCGGTATCCGTAACAGTCGGAAGCACCCTGACCTCCGGCTGCGTCAATACCTCCGGTCTCTTAAAGATGCGCGTGGAAAAAGAGCTCTCCGAGTCCATGGTCACAAGGATCCTGGATTCTGTAGAGAACGCTGCAGCCAGCAAGCCACAGGCAGAACGCTTTATCACAAAATTTGCACGGGTATACACCCCGTTCGTCGTTGCTCTCGCAGCAGCGACCGCGATCATTCCGTCCCTGATCACCGGAAACTGGTCCCACTGGATCTACACAGCGCTTACCTTCCTGGTAATCAGCTGTCCATGTGCCCTCGTTTTAAGCGTACCGCTCGCATTCTTCTCCGGGATCGGCGCCGGATCCAGAAAAGGGATCCTCTTTAAAGGCGGGATCGCCCTGGAAACACTGAAAAATGTAAAGACCGTCGTCATGGATAAGACAGGAACCATCACAAAGGGCAATTTCATTGTCCAGGACATTGTTCCTTCCGCAAATTACACAGCAGCCGAAGTCCTTCAGGCTGCAGCTGCATGTGAGACCGCTTCCACCCACCCGATCGGCACAAGCATCCTTCTCGCAGCAAAAGAGCAGGATCTGAGCCTCGAAAACCCGGCACAGCTTGAAGAGATTTCCGGAAAGGGCATTCATGCCAGACTTTCCTGCGGAGATGTCCTCTGCGGAAGCAGAAAGCTCCTGACCGAGTTCAACGTGGACTGCGGTACTTACGATGAAAACGGAGCCGTCACCACCGTTTATGTAGCGATCAATGGTACTTTCGCCGGAACGATCCAGATCTCCGACACGATCAAGCCGGAGGCAAAGGATGCGATCAGGACATTAAAATCCATGGGGATCCGCTCCGCAATGCTCACCGGTGACGGGGAAGCCGCTGCCGAAGCTGTTGCGGATGCTGTCGGGATCGACCATGTTTACGCAAAGCTTCTCCCTGCCGACAAACTGGAAATCCTGCAGAAACTCCGCGCCGAGAGCGGCAGCGCGATGTTCGTCGGCGATGGGATCAATGACGCACCGGTTCTCGCAGGCGCCGACGTCGGAGCTGCGATGGGCAGTGGTGCGGATGCCGCGATCGAGGCTGCTGATGTCGTATTTATGACTTCCAGCATGGACGCGATCCCAACCGCGATCAGGATCGCAAAGAGCACCGGCGCGATCTCCAACCAGAACGTTGTGTTCGCACTCGCAGTAAAGGCACTCGTCATGGTACTGGGACTCATGGGAATCGCCTCCATGTGGCTCGCCGTGTTCGCCGATACAGGAGTGGCGATCCTCTGCGTATTGAATTCCATTCGGATCCTGTACAAAAAATAAAGCAGGAAATTCCATCTGGATTTCCCCCTAATCATTAAAAAGCTCTGAAGAACCTTTTCACATTGTTCTTCAGAGCTTTTTCTTATGCCCGATCATATTTTCACATCTTCGTCTGGTTTCAGGCAGATATCTTTCACGGTCCGGACTTTTTCACGCAGTCTCCGCTTCTTCGCCCGGATCTGCACTCTTCTATTTCAGCATTCCCATCACCACGACTGCCACAAACAACACGCACATGCACCCGATAAAGATATCGATCGTCCGGACCGACACGTTGATCTTATCGTACATGCGCTCCTTGATGGATCTGTTTTTCAGCCTCTCATTCTCCTCCTGAAGCCGTTTATTTTCTTCAGCGAGTTCTTCCAGGCTCTTTTCCTTCAAGGTCTCCACAGCCTCTTTGGCGGCCTCAGCCACAGTCTCAGCCTCCCCCATCTTCTCCATCTCTTCTTCCATCCTCTCACCTCCAGCTTTTTCCGGATTCACACAACAGCAACAAGTGAAAACACACTTTGCGAGTTTCCCCTTGTTATCGCGACAGTCGCCAAGGTCCGCGCAAGCGTGGACTTTGGCTCGTTGTTCGCGTAAACAAAGAACGGGCTTCGGAACTCATCCGCCGCCCGTTCTCTCAAACTGCCTGACAACAGTTTCTTTATTACTTCTTTGCAATGTACTTTCTGATATCGAGTGCGATCGCAACTACGATAACGATACCCTGTGCAATGTACTGGTAGTTTGTATCTACTCCTAAGTACTGTAAGCAGGTCTTTAAGATCTCGAATACAAGGACACCGATGAGAACACCGGAGATACGTCCGATACCACCGTTTACGGATACGCCGCCGATGGTGCAGGCTGCGATAGCCTCAAGCTCCCATCCGTTACCCATGTTGACGGAGGAACCACCGGATTTCGCTCCTACAAGGAAGCCGCCCAGTGCGTAAAGAGCTGCAGCTGTCATGTAGATGATGATCTTTGTCTTCTTTGTGTTGACACCAGAAACCTCTGCGGACTGCTCGTTGCCGCCGATCGCATACATGTATTTTCCATGAGGAGTCATGTTGTAGATGAACCACATAACAAGACCAACCGCAAGGGCGATCAGGAACAGGTACGGAATCGCACCAAAGAGTTTACCTTTTGCTACTGCTGTGTATGCGTTGTGATAACCGCCGATCGGGGTTGCGTTTGTGTAAACAAGGCAAACACCGTAAACGATAAGCTGCATACCAAGAGTTCCGATGAAAGCCGGAACCTGTAAGTAGGAAATTACGATACCATTGATGAAACCAAAAATACAGCAGACTGCAACGCAGATCAGAAGAACCGCGAGAACCCATAACGGCCATGCGTTTCCGAAGTCCGGAAGGTTCTGGAAAAACTTACCGCTGTAATCCGGTTTCTGAAGTAATGTACCTGCTAAGCAGGCAGAAAGACCAACCATACGTCCTGCGGAAAGATCTGTACCTTTTGTAATCAGGCATCCGGAAACGCCGCAGGCGATGATGAATCGCGGCGCTACGTTTAACGCAATATTGATCAGGTTGTTGCGTGTGAAAAATGTAGGCTGTTTGATTGCAGTAAACACTGCAAGTAATAAAAGGACGACGATGATTCCATTATTGATAAGGAAATCTTTTGCATTTATTTTTTTCGCTGTCATGACTGAACCTCCCTGTAATCTACTTGTTTTCCTTGCCGCTTAAAGTAAACTTTGTGGCGAAGGACATGATCTTCTCCTGAGTTGCGTCTTCTCCTTCCACCTCACCGGTAATGTGACCGTTGCACATTACGATGATTCGGTTGGACATACCGATCAGCTCCGGCATCTCCGACGAGATCATAATAATGGATTTGCCCTGTTTTACGAGATCGATCATGATCTGGTAGATCTCATACTTGGCTCCGACATCGATTCCTCGGGTCGGCTCATCCATGATCAGGATATCAGGATTGTTTGCAAGCCATCTTGCGATAATTACTTTCTGCTGGTTACCACCGGAGAGAGACTGGATCAGGGTCTTTCCGCTCGGTGTCTTGATCTTTAATTTCGCGATGCTGTCCTTTACGACCGCGTCAACTTCTTTCCTGTTGATCTTGCCCATATGGGTGTAGTTTTTGTAGGAAGCCATCGCCGTATTATCATTGATGCTCAGGCATCCGAAAATACCGTTACCACGGCGGTCCTCTGTAATCATTCCCACGGAACTGTTGATCGCATCCTGCGGTCTCTTGATGTGGGCCTCTTTTCCGAGGATCTCAACGGTACCGCTCTCAATGTGGCGCATTCCGAAGATCGCTTCCATAAGCTCTGTTCTCTGTGCGCCGACAAGTCCGCCGAATCCTAAGATCTCGCCTCTCTTTAACTCGAAAGAGCAGTCCTTAAAGGAATTCGGTAAGATACTTGTCAGGTGGCTGACCTTGAGCACTGTCTCATCCGTCCGGTAATCTTCCTTCGGCGGATAAACGTTGTTTAACTCACGTCCAACCATCTGTTTTACGATCTCCTCATCGGAGATATCTTCGATCGCCCAGGTTCCAACGTATGTACCATCTCGCATGATCGTGATATCGTCGGAGATCTGGCGGATCTCAGCCATCTTGTGGCTGATATATATCATAGAAACACCTCTGGACTTCAGATCTCTGATGATCCGGAATAATGCCTCTACCTCGTTATCAGTCAGGGAGGACGTCGGCTCATCCAGAATTACAAGATTTGCGCTCTGGCTGACCGCTTTTGCGATCTCTACTGACTGCATCTGTCCGATTGATAATGTGCCGAGTTTCGCTTTCGGGTTAAAATCCATCTTAACGTCCCGAAGCCATTTCTCAGCTTCGCTGTTCATCTTCGCGTGGTCAACGACCTTGACCGGTCCGAAGTTTTTCATCGGATAACGTCCAAGATACATATTCTCAGCAATGGAGCGTTCCGGAATCGGCTGAAGCTCCTGGTGAACCATGGCGAGTCCCTTTTTGAGCGCGTCATCCGGGTTTGCGATCTCCGTCTTCACTCCGTCGATATAGACTTCGCCTTCATCCATCTTGTAAATTCCGAAAAGACATTTCATCAGTGTCGATTTACCGGCACCGTTTTCTCCCATCAGTGCGTGGACCGTTCCGGGGCGGACCCGTAAGTTTACTCCGTCAAGTGCTTTAACACCTGGGAAGGTTTTTTTGACTCCTCTCATTTCGAGTCTGTACTGTTCTGCCATCCCAAAACTCCTTTCAGATACACTCCCCCGCATCTCCGGGTGGCATATTTTTTAAGTTTTAAGTTCAGAGAACCGGGTGTGCCAGACACACCCGGTTCTCATTTGTTACAGTATCAATTACTTTAACATATCAAGGATTTCCTGAGCGTTATCCTGAGTAACCTTCTCGTAGTTGACCATGTTGACAGCATCAACCTTCTCGCCGCCTAAGAACTTAACAGCGATATCGCTTGCAGCCTGAGCCTGTGCGAAGTGGTTGTTGAATACAGTACCTGTCTGCTTGCCATCGATTACGTTCTGAACAGCCTCTGTCAGAGCGTCAACGCCTACAAGGTAGATATCCTCGTTAACTTTACGTCCTGCTGCTTCGATTGCCTGTAAAGCACCAAGTGCCATAGCATCGTTGTTGCAGAAGATAACCTCGATCTTGTCGCCGTACTGAGTTAAAGCATCCTGTGCGATCTGCTGAGCCTTAGCCTGATCCCAGTCACCACGCTGTTTTAAGAGTTCCTCAACTTCTACGCCTGCATCTGTAAGAGCCTTAACAGAGAACTCTGTTCTGTACTGAGCATCTACGTTCTCCGGATCGCCCTGGATCATGATGTAGGAAACTTTGCCGTCGCCGTTGATATCGCCCTTGTTTGCTGTCTCAAGGATCTCTTCGCCCTGGTATGTACCGGACTGTCTAGCGTCGCAGCCTACGTATGTAGCGTTGATGCCTTCAGATTCCCATCTCTGCTCTTCTGCCTCATCCGGCTCACGGTTGATGTAAACAACCGGGATACCAGCTTCGTTACACATATCTGTGATCTCCGGTGCGGAAGAAGCCTGTACAAGGTTTAAGATCAGAACATCATATTTCTGAGTGATGAAGTTCTGGATCTGGTTTGTCTGCTCTGCCTGATCGCCCTTACCATCCTGAACGACTACGTTCTCAGCCTTGAATCCAAGGTCCTCTGTTAAGTAGCGAACTAACTCTGTTCTGTAAAGAGTCATGAAGTTATCGTCGAACTTGTAGATGCTGATGCCGACTTTCTTGTCTGCTACATCTACAGTTCCAGCTGCCTCAGCTGCAGTTGTTGCTGCTTCGGATGCTGCCTCAGAAGCTGCTGCGGTTGTAGCTGCCTCGGTAGCCGCTGCTGTTGTTGCTGTTGTGGAAGAGCTTCCGCATCCTGCTAAAGACAGGGCCATCATGGAAGCCAGTGCCATTGCTGTTACTTTCTTTGTCATTCTCATGTTTTTGAATCCTCCCATTCAAAAAATAATTTTGACCGTTTAGGCATTTTCCCTTAACGACAAGTTAATTATAGCTTGTCTTTGTGCATTTTTCCATACTTTTTTTTATGATAAATTATTGAAATTCTTTGATTTATGTAAAAAAACCACAATTTTTTGTCATATCACGGCAGAAAAACGCTTAATTGGCACTACCAGTCCCGGATCCAGGGCTGCTTTTCCATCAACTTTTACAAATGGATCCGGATCAGTTTGCGACCATATGCTGCGGGCACCAGAAGTATTTTTCCTGTGTGACCTCTTTTCCCATCGCCAGTTCCTCCGCCGTGTCAAAGATCCGCTTCGCATAAGCCTCCCTGTCCGATTCCACCGTTCCGAAAAGTTTTCCCTCGCGGAATGCCTCCTGACCGGCCGGAGTCCCGTCGATCCCGACGAGTTTGATCGTCCCGGCCATGATCCCCTCCCGCTCGATCGCATCGATCGCCCCGAGCGCCATATCATCGTTGTTGCAGATCACAAGTTCGATCTCATCCCCGTAATCGGAAAGCCATTCTTCCATGAGTGCAGACGCCTGGTTTCTCTCCCAGTTCGCGATCCCGCTCGTGATCCTCCGGATCGGGACACCGCCGTCCTTTAAGGTCTGGACCGACCACTCCGTCCGGATCAGGGAATCCTGGTGGTTCGTCTCCCCCTCAAGAAGGACGTATGAGACGACCCCGTCCCCATTCCGGTCAAGGGATGCCGGATTCTTCCGGTAGGCATCAACGAGGATCTGCCCCTCAAGGACCGCCGACTCTTTCGCATCCGCCCCAACATAATAGAGTTTTTCCCAGCGGTTCATATCCTCCGACACAGGTTCCCGGTTGAAGAACACGATCGGGATATCCGCCTCCATCGCTTTGTCGATGACACCGGAAGCTGCCGAGCGGTCAACCATGTTCACACAGAGTACATCACAGTTTAAGCCGATCATCCGCTCCGCCTGGCTGTTCTGGGTCATCTGGTTTCTCTTCGCATCCCGGACATCCAGGGTTACCCGGATCCCCGTCTCCTGTTCATACTCCTTTGCATCCTGCTCCATGGAACTCCGGAGTGTCCCGATAAACGTATCATCCCCGCGGTACAGGAGAACCCCGATCCGGAGAGAAGTCTTTTTTTCTTCCTGCGCACCGTTTTCCAGAGCGGCCCGCCACACGGTGATCCCAAGCAGTGCTGCCGCCGCAAGCGCGACCGTCATGACCGGAAATCTGTTCTTTTTCATTCTGGCATCCTCCTATTCCATCGGATACAGCAATTTCTCATAGGTCCCGCTCTTTAAGATCCCATCATCGATATATTCCGGCGTCAATGTGATCTGTTTCTCATTCCACTCTCCGCCTGCCGCCTGTACGGCTTTTTCCACGCTTAAGTATCCTTCATCAAAGCGGTTCCACGCCATAAGACCGGTGACGATCCCCTTGTCCATCTGGTTTAACAGTTTTGTCGTACTTCCGATCCCGTAAAGCGCTGTTACATGTTCCCGGTACACGCCGCTTCCCTCCAGAATATCCGCGAGATCCGACAGCGCGCCTACATCCATGCCGACTGCCATAAATTTTCCGTTTTCCGGGTACACGGTCCCCTCGATCGTTTTCCGGTAAGTGTCCTCATTTCTCTTCTCGATCAGACTGACTGAAAAGCCGGCCTGGTCGAGCACAGAACGAAGTCCGTCATATGTATCGGTATTTCCCGTGTAGGAAAGTCCTTCCGTAAACAGACAGACCGGAATCTCCGGTGTCTCATTTTCCACGATCTTCTCGCCGAGGCTCCGCCCCATCTCGTAGCGGTCCACCGAGATCGAACATGCGACCGAACTGCTGATCGTCGAAGCGCCGAGAAAGATCACCGGACATCCCGGTGAAATCTCGTCCAGCTGCATGACCGTGTGATCCTCCCGCACCGGTGCGAGGATGATCGCGTTCGTTCCGTCCTTCACTTCGCGCACGATGAGCTCATCCTGCTGTTTTTCATCATTTTCTGCATACAGCGTGATAAAATTCACATCCGCCTGATACTTTTTTTCCGCCATGTTCATGCCTTCGCGGAAATTTCCGTAATAATTGTCGTTCACCTGGTCGACGATCACCGACACCCGGAAGATCTCCTTTTTCTTCTCCTTGATGATCAGATCTGTCGAGGACAGCAGATACAGGATCACCAGCAGGATCACTCCGGCACACCAGCCGATCTTTTCTTTATTTGACATTGATCTTTTCCCCCTCTGCCGTCTCCGAGTAAGGGATCGCCTTCATGTGGATCGTCACGGTCGTCCCCTCGTCAAGCTCCGACTCGATCGAGAGACCGTAATCCGATCCAAAATACAGGCGGATCCTTTCATTGACATTCCGGACGCCGATCCCGGAGCCGCTCTTTGAGGCCACATGTTTTTTTTCGGAGAACATGTTTTCGATCTGCTCCTTCGTCATTCCGAGTCCGTTGTCAGAGACCTTCATATAAAGGTCATCGCCATCCCGGTATACATGGATCCGGATCTCCCCGTCCCCGTCCATGAACTCCATGCCGTGATAGATCGCATTTTCCACAAGCGGCTGAAGGATCAGCTTTACACTCGCAAGATCCATAACCGACTCATCCGCCTCGATCCCGTAGGTAAAGCGATTTTTAAAGCGCATATGCTGGATCGTCAGATAATTTCTCACATGTTCGATCTCATCCCGGACGGTGATGATGCTCTTTCCACGGCTCAGGCTGATCCGGAAAAATCTCGCCAGCGCCGTCACAACCTTCACAGCATCCGCCTGTTTTTCATTCTCGATCATCCAGACGATGATGTCCAGCGTATTGTAAAGGAAGTGCGGGTTGATCTGGGACTGCAGGACGTCGAACTCATTCTTTCGCTTTGATTCATGCTCCGCGACGATGTCATCCATCAGCCGCCGGATCTGGGTCGCCATGTTCTGAATGGATGTGCCGAGATGGCGGATCTCATAGGAGCCGCCCACATAGACATCCGCATTCAGGTTTCCCGCCTCGATCTCGTTCACGGACTTCTCCAGCGCTTCGATCGGGGTCGTGATCCTCGTGGAGATATAGGCGTTGATCACCGCGAGAAGGAAGGCAACAAGCACCACGATAAACGTGATCAGAAGACGCGTCTTCAACGCATTCAGGGTGACTCCGCCCATCGGCGCCGCCCCGATGATCTTCCATCCGGTGTATCCGACCGTCTTGACAGTCACCGCCCGCTTTTTCCCCTGGAACATCTCCTCGTGGATCCCGTCGCGGTAGCCGGCCGCCGCCTTGAGGTTTTCCTCTTCCAGCCCGGAATACAAAAGCTGGGATTCCGGATGGTAGATCAGCTCTCCGTCCGTTCCCATGAGATAGACATAGCCGCCGTTCCCGAGCGTGATCTCATCAAACAGCTGTTCCAGACTGTCATAGCGGATATCGATCAAAAGTACGCCCTGTTCCGTGGAGGAACCCTCCGTGATCTCGACCACGCGGGCCGCCGAGATCACCCAGCGGTACTGGTTTTCGCTCACATCAAAGACCCGCTGGACGTGGGGAACCGAAAAATGAAGGTTCTCCGTCTTGCTCAGTGCCGCCCGGAACCACGATTCCTCCGTCGGATCCACACCGGTCTTCAGGCGGGAAGCGGGAACTGCCTCCAGAAGCTCCCCGCTTCTGGAAAACAGGGCGATATTCTCCACATTGTCCTGGTTATTGTCGTAGAGCAGCATCATCTCCCGGTTGACGCGCTCGTTCTCCAGATCCGCATTTTTGATCACGTCGTAATACAGGGAATCGGAAAGCTTCATGATGCCGCGGAGCCACACATCCACCGAGCGGTTCACCTGGTCGATCAGGATCTGATTTTCCTCCTGCATCGTGTCGGACATCTGTTTTGACATCCGGCTGTACAATGACAGTCCGATAAAGATGCTGGCCGCAAGTGCCGTCACCGTAAAGTACACGAAGATCATATAGCGGATGCTGGTCCGTTTCAGAAATCCGTTCTCGTTTTCTGGTTTCATACTGCTCTCCCCTGTTTTTATTCACCGCCCTTTAATTTCCGGGTCTGCTTCCCCTGAATTTTGTCGGTGAGACGCCGAATTTCTTTTTAAAAACGTAACTGAAGTAATTCTGCTCCTGATATCCGACCTTCGCGGCGATCACATATGTCTTGTCATCCGTCATGTTCAGAAGCTCCACCGCCTTATTGAGGCGGACGTCCGTCAGATATCCGATGTACGTCTGCCCGGTTGCCTTCTTGAACATCGTTGAAAAATACGCCGGGCTCATATGAAGGATCCGGCAGATCTGTTCGACTGAGAGATCCGGATCCTGGTAATTTTCCATAATATACTGCTTGGCGCGTTCCATGCTCTGTCTCGTCGTGTTGTCGCGCTCCTTATTCATCGCGCCGTTGATCTTTAACGCTGCCCCGAGGAGCCATTTTGAGAACGTCTCCCGGTTCATGACCTGGTGGATGATCGTAAACGGATCCGCCCCCACCTTTGAGTCAGCAAAAAGCTCGTCCATCTCCAGATCATACTGCTGGATCAGCTGGACCAGGCAGTTTGCGACGCTCAGGATGTAAGTCTGGTATTGTCTCGCGTGAACCTTCGCGTCCGACATCCGTCCGATGATCCGCGCGGTCACTTCCCGGATCTTTTCCTCCGGCCCGAATTTGACTGCCTGGATCAGTGCTGACTCATCTTCCGAAGTGAACTGAAGTTTTCCGGTGTTCATCGGCTCCACGTCGTTGATATAGATCGTACTGCCGACACCGACGATCGCGCGGTATCCAAGCGCGTCGAGTGCTGA
>OODS01001268.1_pt1 | contig 16916 bp, 9 predicted proteins | sample 1671531 | NCBI WGS metagenome assembly OODS01 (sample SAMN06348166, study PRJEB24527) | human gut metagenome | biome: human gut; feature: ankylosing spondylitis patient; material: feces | host: Homo sapiens | place: China | collected 2015-10 | reverse complement strand
TCGACCATCAAACCCTTCGTCTATACGTTCGCCATCGACCACCTGGGGCTGACGCCCTGCACGATGGTGCCGAACCTGCCCGTGACGATCGAGACGGCCAACGGTACGGCCTGGTCGCCCAAGGAAGCGGGCAAGGTCGAGTACGACGGCGTGATGCACCCGCTGCGCTGGGGGCTCGCCCGCAGCCGCAACAACTATTCGGCGTGGATCATGAAGCAGGCCAAGCAGCCCGCCGCCGTGGCCGACTTTATCCATAACATGGGCATACGCAGCTTTATCGACCCCGTGCCGGCACTCTGCCTCGGTTCCTCGGAGTCGAACGTCTTCGAGCTGGTGAGCGCCTTCTCGACCTTCGCCAACGAGGGCGTGCATACCGATCCCATCTTCGTGACGCGCATCGAGGACAGGCAGGGCAACGTCATCGCCAACTTCATCCCCCAGTCGCAGGATGCCGTGAGCGAGCGCACGGCCTATACGATGCTGACGATGTTGCAGGACGTGGTCAACTCGGGTACGGCCGGGCGGCTGAAATGGCAGTTCGGGCTCAACGACATGGAGATCGGCGGCAAGACGGGCACTTCGAACAAGAACCGTGACGCATGGTTCATGTGCGTGGCGCCCAAACTGGTGGCCGGAGCCTGGGTCGGCGGCGAAGACCAGGCCGTGCATTTCGTGGCGGGCGGCGAGGGCAGCGTGATGGCGCTGCCGATCGTGGGCGACTTCATGAAACGGGTCTATGACGACGGGCGCCTCGGCGTGAGCCGCGCCGACCAGTTCATCCGCCCGGCGATGATGCCGCGCTACGACTGCGACGAGGAGGTCGACCCCGACGAACGCCCTACGGAGCCCGGGATCGCCGAGGACGACAATTTCTTCGATTGACAGGGTTGCCGATAGATATGGCGAAGGGGCGGATCTCAGATCCGCCCCTTCGCGTTTTTTCCTGCGGGGAGCCTGCCGGGAGACATCTTTACGGGATGTCCCGCCGTGCAGCCTGCCCCGGGTTACTCTTCGGCCCGGAAGGGAACCTTCACGTCGTGGGGCATGGTAACGGCAGTTGCGGCCTGCCGTTCTTCGATGCCCATTGCGTTGGCTACCGAACGTCCCGACGGCCCGTAGTCCGTGGATTTGCGTACCATCGTGTAAGGCCCGACGAAGAAATCCTGGTAGGTGTAGGGATCCATGGCCTGCAAGTAGTAGTTCGACCCGTTCTTGACGTTCCAGAAGTCGGCGGACACGATCGTGAACGTACCGCCGCCGGAGAGCGAACCCTCACGGCCCGTGATGTTGCCCTTGCCTTCCCCGTCCGGTTTCGCGTAGAGCAGGTACGCACTCGTGTTGAGCAGCCCGTAGGCGTTTGTCTGGTGGTTGAGGATACGCGGGAGCAGCGTCAGTGCCCCGCCGTCGCCGAGCGTGCCGACCTCGCGTTTGAACAACTGGAAGCCTTTGGTCGAACTGACGTAATTCGCATCGACTTCGTAGTCGTCCTTGATGACCGTATAACCCCATCCCCGTACGAGATAGGTGCCGTCGATCGTCCTCGGACGAATTTCGATGTCGAAGCTGTACGCGGTCTTCGATTTCTCGGACGAGGTCGATGTGACAGTCCATGTACCCAGCCATGCCTTGTACCCGTCGGCCATCGTATCCGGCAGTGTGCCCGTCGTCACGCTCTGGCGGAATATCTTGGTCGTTGAGGCCATGGTCGTTGCGTCGATACCGAAACCGACGAGGATATATTCCGCCTGGTCGTACAGGTAGTTGAACGTGAGTGTTTTCTCACCCGAGTAGAGGTCGCCGGCCGCAAGCAGGTCGCAGATCGCGTTCCGCAGTTGCTTGTCGGTATAACCTGCGATCTCCGAAGGCAGGAACGCCGCCACGTAGTAAGTGTCGGAATTGGATGGGGTTACAGTCACTTTGACCGTATTGAAGGTCGTTTCGACCGCCCCGTATGTGAGGATATTGTCTGAGGTAACGGGTTTGGGGCCCGAAATGATGAACGAATCGTCCTCGTTGGCAAAATAGTACTCCTCCTTCAGATCGAGCTTCTGGGCTGTGACCCCGTTGATCGTCAGCGGTTCGTACAGCTCGATGCCGGTCTTGGTGTAGATGAACGGCGCGGCGTAGCTTTCGATGCCTTTGTCGGTTTCCTGCCTGATCGTGAGGTTCCGGTAGAGGAACTTGCCCTCCGAGGTGGTGATACACTCCAGCGAGTCGCCCTTGACGACGCAGACATAAGAGGGGAACTCCATGTCCGAGGCAGCGTTCTTGTATGCCTGCATTTCGGATGCCCAGTCGCTGGTTTCCAGCGGCGTGAGGGTGTAGAGGCTTCCCGATTTGACACCTCGCAGCATCACCTTTTCGGGTGTTGCGCTCAGGACAGTCCACAGGTAGTCGCCTTCCAGCCCCTTGTAGTTCGACCCGTACCCGTCCGGATTGCGCGGGTGGGCGAAATAGTTGATCAGCTCGTTTTTCGTGTCGATCGCCAGCGTGGGACCCGCTTCCTGCCCTACGGAATAGAGGCTGGTGGCGGTCGTCGACGCGCTTTCGATCTCCGAGCTGACGGTTACCGTGCCGTCGTCGAATTTGAAGAAAAGGTTGAACCCCCCGAAGGTCTGTGTGGGGTTGGGGTAGTATTTCACGGCCCAGCCGTTCTCCGCGCCTTCGAGCACGGAGATGGCGTTCTTGACGGCCTCTTCGATCCGGGCGCTGGCGCTTTTGTCAAAATAATCCTCCTCCTCTTTCAGGCACGAACTCAGCACCAGGGGGAACAGCCCCAGAAGTATTATCGCTAATTTTTTCATGGCTCAGTTTTTTTTAGTTAGTCGTCGAGGGATTCCAGATCCATGTCGGGGACTTCGTCCGCACGGCGCAGTACCGACTCGCGCAGTTCGTCGATGTTGATGTTCCAGCTGTTTTGCAGGTAGTTGCGGACGATCTCGAATTTCTGGTTGATGATGGCCGCACCGTCGGCGCCGGCCGTCGTGAGCAGTTTGTCCCAGGCTTCCTGCGGGCGGGTGACGTAGATCGAGATCAGTTCGACGAAGTCTTCCGTATCTTCGGAGCCTGCATAGCGGCTGATCAGCCCGACCTGGAGTGCCGAGGCATCCGTCTTGTAGGTATCCCAGCAGGAATCGCCCACATAGAGCGTTCCGGTGATCTCCTTGAAGTCGGTGGTATAGGGCTTGGTCTGGTTGAGGATGTGCCCGAACTCGTGGTGGATCGTCTTGAAGTAGTTCGTGCTGGCGTCGATCGTGGCTATTTGCAGGGCGTCCACATTGAAGAGCGTGATCTTCTTGCCTCCTTCCGCCGTGCCGAGGATGATCGAGCCGTTGCTCTTGTAGGCCGGCGAACCGGTGAGGAAGATGATCTTCGGGAAGTAAGCACGGATGAAGTCCCGGCTGCCCGTCACTTCGTCATAGGGCTCAAGGCAGAGTGCGATGACCAGCTTGGCCAGCGCGATCGACTGGTTGTAATCGGCGGGCGTCAGGTAGTAACCCATGCTCGACTCGATGTCCGTGTAGCGGTATTGGAATTCGATGTTGTAGGGCGCGAGGTAATGCCTGTCGAGCCAACGGTCGAAATCGTTTTGCACGACTTGCGGCGGCTGGATCACGCTCGTGGAACTCAGGTCGTCTTCCGAGCAGGCTGCGAGTACCGCGGGGAAGAGAAGCAATACGAGGAAATATATGAGGTTCTTTTTCATAATCGAAAATCTTTTTTATCGTTTTTATCGGGGGTTGGCCGTCAGTCCGGCGGCGATGACGTCGGGCGGCAGTTGCAGGCAGCGGCGCGGGTCGCGGTTGCCGCCTTCGTCGGTCATCGTGTCGGTCACCTTGACCAGAGTATCCTCGTCCTGGTCGATCAGGCGGCGGTAAAGGGTGATTCCGTAGCGGCGGGTGTCGAACCAGCGCATGCCCAGGTGCATGAATTCGATGCGACGCATGAAGAGAATCGCATGGATCATGTTCTCCTGCGTGCCGGGGTCGATAACGAAGCCCGGGTTGAGTTTTTTCTTGGCCGTACGATACATGTTCTTCAGGTCGTCCTCGGGTTTTTCGGGATCCTTGGGCGTCATGTCGTAGCCCAGGGCATCTGCCCATTTGTTGATCGACTCTTCGGTCAGTTCTTTGTAGTAAGAGGCGGTGAGCTGGTTCTGCGCCCACATGTTCATGTCGGCCAGGGCGGCCGGATAGTCCTTTTTCATGATATAGGCCTCGGCACGGTTGAGCAGCGCTTCGTCGCCGCTGGCCACCACGAACAGCGAGTGGGTGAAGCCGATGGCCTGCACGGGGTCGGAGTATTCGAAGAGGTACGGCACCCGCGGAAGCAGGTAGCGCCCTGACCCGTAGACCCATGTGCGGAGCTTCCAGCCGTACTTGCTGCCCAGGGGGCTCATCGTGGTCGCGGATGTCTCGATCGTCTCGTAGGCGGCGATCGACTTGCCGTGCGTGTAACGGTTCTGGCTCCCGTAGTTGCAGAAAATCGCGCCGGCATTGGAAAGTCCCGTCGAGATAAGGTAGTTGGCCTTCAGCGACGTGGAGTTGTACGCTTTCGAAATGTCGTTCAACGGGTTGCGCGGGAATGCGGCCAGGTAATCGAGGTCGCGGAGCTGCGATTTGGGATCTGACCCGAGCGCCATGCTTGCGTATTTGATGGCGTTGTCCCAGTCCTCGTGGAACAGGAAGACGCGCGATGCGAAGCAGCAGGCGGCCTTGTAGTTGAAATGGTACTTGGGAGCCGAGTAGATCGCGTCGTCGATGAGCGGGATGCCGGTTTCGATGTCCTCGATCATCTTTTCGTAGACCCCGGCTACCGTTCCCCGGCTGTATTTCGGGTTCAGCTCGGTTTCGGCGTGTTCCATATAGGGTACTCCGAGGTCGTCCGGGTGGTTGGTGTTGTAATGCATGCAGAACATGTTGACCAGTACCCAGTGGGCGTATGCGCGGCAGATGAGCGCCTCGCCTTTGGCGGCCTGGAGCTTGGCTGTCTTGGCACCGCCCAGTTCCTCGATGGCCGCGAGCGCCTGGTTGGCCGCGGCGATCGCCGTATAGGCATCGCCCCATACCGCGTTGGGGTTTTCATTGGTTTCGACCGAACTTACTTCCTGCCAGTTGTAGAGCTCTTCCTGAAGTTGGTTGTAACTCTTTATCGAACCATAGTCGTCGACGTTGTCCGACGAGAACTCGGCGCACATGTTATAAGTATTGTCCGGGTAGGCCGACACCAGCATCTTGACGACCTTTTCTTCGGTATCCAGTTCGGCGCGGCTGTCGGGCATCTTGTCCAGGAAATCGTCGCATGACGCGAAGGCAATGGCAGCCAGCGCGAGGCCGAACGTATAGAATATGCTTTTTTTCATCTTGTTGTTCTCTTTGAAGTGTTAGGGACTATAAACCGATGCGGATGGTCAGCGTGAACTGGCGGGGAACCGGTGCCGCGACACCTCCGGTGTTGAAGAACTCCGGATCCTGGCCGTTGAGTTTCTTGTCCGCGTAGATCAGGAAGAGGTTGGTCGCCTGAAATTTTACGGAGAGGCTCTGGAACTTCAGCTTCGAGATCAGCTTTTTCGGGAAATCGTAGGTCAGCGATATCTCCTTCATGCGGATGAAGTCGCCTTTGGCGATGCGAGCCGTCGAATAGTTGTAGGCGCTGTAAGCGCGCGACAGGTTGTTGTTGTCGTGGTACATGCGCTGGGAAAGGATCGTCGGGATGTTTGTTTTCTTTTCGTCGCCCGTTACCATCCAGCGGTTCTTGAATTCGCGCGGCATAGCCGTGAGATCCGAATAGTAAGACTTGAATACGGGGTTGAGGCGCACCACGTTGCCGAACGAATAGGTGATGAAGACGTTCAGCTTGAGCCCTTTCCACTGGAAGACGTTGCCGAACGACCCCATGTCGGTCGGGTCGACCGAACCCGAGTACTGGAGGAAAGAGAGGTTTTCACGCTCCTGGAAGTTGATGCCGGTCGTCGAGACGTCGCCGTTCTGGTCGAGGAATGTCGGGAGACCGATCTCGTTCAGCCCCATGAAGGGGATCGAGAAAAGCGACCGTACGGGGTAGCCTTCCAGCGTGAACCCGCTGCCCGCCACCAGATCCATCACGCGCACCGAGGTCTCGAGTTTGCTCACCTCGTTGTGGATGTGCGAATAGATGAAGTCGGTCGTCCAGCTGAAATTCTTGGTTTTGATGTTCTTGGTCGAAAGGCTGATTTCGATGCCGTTCGATTTCATCTCGGCGACGTTGCCCTTCTTCTTGATGATACCGCCGATGCCCTGCGTTGTCACGTCGCCGATCAGGTCGAAGTTGTTACGTTTGTACCAGTCGACTACCAGGTTGATGCGGTTGTTGGCAAAGCCCATGTCGGCCCCGATGTTGAGCTCGTGTTTCTTCTCGTAGGTGAGCGACGAGTTCTCGAGGTCTTCGATCTTCAATCCCGATTCGCCGTCGCCGGCCGACGGCCTCCAGGGGGTGTAGGCGTTGATCACCACGCGCGAGTTGGTCACCGTCGACGGGCCGCGGTCGGCAGTGAGCGAATAGGACGCCTTCAGCGACAGGTGCGACAGCGCGGGCTGTGCCTTCTGGAACCAGGACTCTTCGTGCAGGTTCCATGCGCCCGAAATATTCCAGGTGGGCAGCCAGCGCGACTTGCGCGACTTGCCGAGCTTGTTGGTGCCTTCGTAGCGGAACGTGCCGTTCACGGTATAGCGCCCTTTGTAGGAATAGGTGCCGTTGAAGTAGTAGGCGTTGTTGCGGTAGTAGGTGTCGCCCAGCGTGTAGTATTTAGACCCTTCTTCCTGTCCCTTCTTGAAGATCCGGTAGTCGTAGAACGGCGTCATGCCCATGTCGTATTGCAGGCCCCAGCCGCGGAACCAGGTGTTGTGGCGGTCGGCCGAGTTGACCTCCATACCCGCGAACAGGTTGATGATGTGGGCGTTCTTGATCGTCGTGTTGTAAGTCGCCGTAAGACGGAAGTCGTACGAGTACATCTTGCGGTCGTCACGTTCGTAGATGCCGCCCACCGGCAATACGACCTCTTTTACGGCATAGGGGTTGTCGGGATCCTTATAGAGGAACGGGTTGTTGTTGCGCACGGTCGTCGGGGAGTCGGTGCGGTAGGCCGTCGCCTGGTTCGATTCGTCGGTAATGTGGTGTTCCTGCACCGTCGCGTTGTATTTCACGGCGGCCAGCGCAGCCAGCTCGAGTCCCTTGACGGGCTCCCACTTCAGTTCGGCCTGGAATTTCGTGTCCACCACGTCCAGATCCATGTAGTTGGCATCCAGTTCGTGGAGGATGTTGAAGGGGGCGTAGTTGCGCGTGTAATAGGCGTCTTTGTCCAGCGTACGCGAGGTGTTCATGGCGTACGAATAGGGGTTGATGTCGAAGTCGCGCTTCACGGTGCCCGTTACGGCGTCCGTAGTGCTGGAAAGCGTTCCCGGCGCTTTCTGTTTACGGTAGGACGCATTCGAGATCAGGTTGAGGGTGAGGTTGTCCAGAATGTTATAGGTCGCGTTGAGGTTGGCCGTGTAGCGCGAAACCTTGCTGGTCTTCGTCCATCCCGGGTCGTACAGGGCGCTCAGCGAAGCGTAGTAGGACGATTTCTCGGTTCCGGAAGTGAGGCTCACCGAGTGGCTGTGCATGATATTGTTGTTGAACAGCGCCTGGAACCAGTCCGTATTGCGGTATTCGGCCGAACGCAGATAGCCTGTGATCGCTTCGGGCGTATTCTCCATCAGGGAGGCGGAGATCAGGTTGTACATCCTGCCGTAAACGCCGCTCTCGGAACGGTTGGCCGTTTCGGCGAGGTTCAGCCAGCCCTTTTTGCGCATCTCTTCGTAAACGGCCATCTGATCCTGCGAATTCATGATGTTGAATTCGTTGTACGAGGGGATCATGCGGTAGGTGAACTCACCGGTGTAGTTGATGCGGCTGACGCCTGCACGGCCTTTCTTGGTGGTGATGACGATGACGCCCGCCATGGCGCGTGCGCCGTAGATCGAGGTGGCGGAACCGTCTTTGAGGATGTTGAAACTTTCGATATCCTCGGCATTCAGGCCTGCGATGGCCGAAGAGATCAGTGTCGTGGCGTCGCCCGACGAGAGCGCATCGGCGTCGATGTCCACCACGTCTTCCATAATGATGCCGTCGACGACCCACAGCGGTTTTGAGCTTCCGAAGATCGACGTGGCACCGCGGACGCGGATCTTGGGTGCGGTACCGAATGTACCGGAAACATTCTGGACGGAGACACCGGCCGAACGGCCTTCGAGGCCGCGGCTGATGTCGGCCATGCCGGAAAGTTTCACGTCATCGGCGACGAGCTGGTCGGATGCCCCGGTGAAGAGGCGCTTGTCCGTCTTGGTCATACCCGTGACCACGACTGCTTCCACGGCCTGGGCATCGGGTTCGAGCTTTATACGGACATTGGGGGTGATGGCTATTGTCCGGGTCTTATAACCCACATAGGAAACCTGTAATTCCCCCCCCCTCCGGCGGGAAGGTCTTTGAGTACAAACTCACCATTGACATCGGTCGAAGTGCCGAGTGTCGGGCTGTCTTTCACGATCACGGTCGCCCCGATTACCGGGGTGTCGTTCTCGTCGACAACGGTACCCCTGACCGTTCTGGTCTGGGCCGACGCTGCCGCCATGAAGAAGACTGCCATCAGCGATAGGAGGATCTTTCGTCTCATAGGCAATAATTATTAATTAAAGGATTAAGTATGGGGGCCTTTGCAGGCCGGGTTTGAAAACGAGCAAACATTCCCTGTACGGAGACGGGAGCGAGTTCCGTGTACGGTTCGCAGAGATTGCAGCGTGCCGGAAAGGTTGCTGGCGGCGGTTTGCCGTGGCAAACGGATTTTCCGGGAGCCGCAAATTACGGGATCGCCTGTGTGGCAGGTTTCCGTAAGCAGACATTCGTAGAGTTGATGGAGGGTGCCGAATCCGGGGCAATGAACCGTCCGGGTGTTTGCGAAGCAGGATGGTCGGCAGTTCGACTGTGGCCGTTGAATACCGGAGGATTCGGCGTGGCGGAGAGTGTTCCCCTTTTATTGCCTTTATATTAAAGGTCCCTTATATACAAGGTTGTTTCCGGCGAAAATACGGAAGGCGGCCTGTGCCGCCGGACAAATCTGGCACTTAATCACTTTCCGCGAATCTCCCGTGCGGAGCGGCAACGAGTAGAAATTTTTCATGGCTTCCAGATTTTTGATGGGTGTTCTGTCCTGCCGGTAAATTTTTAGTATATCCGGTTATACAAAATTATGTTTTTGTATCCTTTGTGGAGTATGAATTCATCTGAAAATAGTATGATTATATATCGGAAATGCGGTTGTTATGCCCTGATTTATTGCCGATTTGCTTTCTTTTCCCTATTTTTACATGGAAACGGAGTATGTTTTTATCTAACCGTCTTATGCACCTGAGGTATCTGTTGCTGGTCGCCGTGTGCGTCGCGGTACCGGCGTTGTCCCAGAATATTTGCCGTATCTCGCACCGCGAGGGGTTTTCGAATTGTTCCATCCTCTCGCTTGCGCAGGATGCGGACGGATATGTCTGGGCCGGGAGTTGTGACGGACTGAACCTTTGGGACGGGCATTATGCCCGGAACTTCCGGCTTTCCGGTAACCTGGTGCAGGAGATCGTCGCTACGGACGACGGCTACCTGTGGGTGCGCACCAACTATGGGGTCGACCGGGTCGATGCACGGGCCCGAACCGTCGAACTGCATGCCGACTTCCCGCGTGTTTACCAATATACGGCACGGAGCCGTGACGAGGCGTTCTTCCTGTATAAAGGGCGTTTGTACGGGTATGTCGCCTCCGAGTCGCGTTTCGAACCGCTCTGCGGAGTCGATGCCGACGATGTATTGCGCATTTGCCTCGACCCGGACGGGGTGCTCTGGTTTGTGCGGCGCGACGGCATGGACTGCGCTCCGGTAGTTTATGACGCCGAGGGGCGTGCGGTGCTGGGGGCGTGGAAACACATTCCGGTGCGCAACGGTATTTCGTTCGTCCGCTATGACGGTGACCGCACGGTCTATTTCGTCGACGGTGCGGGCCGCCTCTGCCGTTTCGATACCGAGCGGCAGTTGACGTCGGCCATCTGCGGGCTCGCGCAGGAACTGGAACGGCGCGGGGAGCTTGCGGCCGTTATCCGCGACGGGGACGACTATGTATTGGCGTTCGAAATGGGCGGGGTGTTGCGCCTCCATGCTTCCGGGTCGGAATCCGGGGGCTATACGCTGCGGGAGATAGATGTCGCTTGCGGCGTTTTCTCGCTGCTCAAGGATCGGAACCAGGATATCGTATGGATCGGGACGGACGGCAGCGGCCTGCTCCGCCAGTCGGCCGGGGATATCGCGGTACGCTCCATAACCTATGACATGCTGCCTTACAAGCTTACCAAACCGATCAAGGCGCTGTTCGTCGACGAGCGCGGCAACCTGTGGGTCGGGACGAAGAACGACGGGATCCTGTGCATCCGCGATTTCCATGCACAGCGGGCGTTCGGACGGGAAAATACCCGGAATTTTATAGCCGAGAATACCGCCCTGCGTAAGAATTCAGTCTATGCCTTTGCCGCGAGCCGGCGGGGTGTGCTGTGGATCGGGGGCGACGGCGGGGTGTGCTATTATTCCTATGGCGACGGACGCATCCATGCCCTGGCGGGCTGTGAGCAGTTGGCGAATGTACATGGCTTGCACGAGGATGCCGCCGGGGTGCTGTGGGCGGCAACGATCGGTAGCGGGGTATACCGCATCGAGCTTGCAGGCCACGCAGGCGCCCCCGTTGCCCGGCTGGCCGAGTCCGTGGATCTGGGGAGCCGGGAGCGGAGCCGGAATTTCTTTTTCTCGTTCTGCGAGGAGTCCGATTCGACGTTGTGGTTCTGCAACCACGGCATCGGGGCGGTGCGATACCATAAATACGCACGCCGGGGCGAGGTGATCCCGCTGGACGGACGCCGTGGGTTGGCCGCGAACGACGTGACGGTCGCCGTGCGCTGTTCCGACGGGACGCTCTGGTTCGGAACGGGGTGCGGCATGGGGTGTTACCGCCCCGGGGAAGGGGCGGTTGCCGTCGAGTTCGCCCACGACCAGTTGCAGGCCGGGGTGATTCACGGACTGCTGGCCGATTCGCTCGACAATGTCTGGGCCGCCACGAATGCCGGGATTGTCCGCTATAATCCGGCTGCGCACCGTTCGGTGGCCTATGGCGCTTCGTACGGGCTGGAGGTCGTGGAGTTCAGCGACGGTGCTTATTTTTACGACCGCCGTGCCGGGAAGCTGCTGTTCGGCGGCATCAACGGTTTGGTCGTGGTCTCGGGCGGCGAGTCGCTGTACCGGGGGTATATGCCCCCGGTGCGGTTTCGGGATGTGACCATCGACGGCACGGATCACAGCATTTCGAAGCTGATGCGCAAGGGCAAACTGGTGCTTACCCACCGGCAAGGGGCTTTCGGCCTTTCGATCGTGGCGCTGGACTATATCAACGGCGGCAACTATTCGTACCTGTATAACCTCGAGGGGTTCGACAGCCAGTGGAATGACAACCGCCATAACAACTGGCTGCTTTTCGCCAACCTTCCGCCGGGCAATTATTCGCTCAACGTCCGCTACCGGAACAATATGACCGGGGAGCTGAGTCCCGTAGGCCGGCTGGCGATCCGGGTGTTGCCGCCGCCCTATGCTTCCGCTTGGGCATGGGTGGTGTATGGTACGGCCGCGTGTGTGTTTGTTGCGTTCACGGGGCGCTATCTGGAGCGCCGCCGCCGTGAACGCATGCACAGGCGGCAGGCGCTTTACGACCAGCACTCCAAAGAGCTGCTCTACGAGTCGCGTATCCGTTCGTTTGCCAGCCTGACCAACGAACTTTCGGTGCCGCTGACGCTTATCAACGGTTCCTGCCAGCAGATCCTGGAGTGCGGGGCCTCCGACGGCTTCGTGCTCCGGCAGGTGGGATTCATTCATCGCAATGCCCTGAAATTGAAAGATCTGACCTGTTTGCTTAATGAGCTCAGGGCGGCCGGGGCGGCGGATCGTCCCGACGACGTCGAGCTGCTCGATGTCACCCGGATGTGCAACGGACTGGTGCAGACTTTTGCCGAGTATGCCGAAACACACAAGGTAGGCTACCGTACCGAGGTGGGGGAAGGTATGCTCTTCCCCTCGGCGCGCGGTACGTTGAGCATGGTGCTGAATATCGTGCTGTCCAATGCCTTCCGGCGCTCGGAGACGGGCGGGGAGGGTTTCTTCGGTGTATCCGTTGTACAGGATAGGCTGCGGGTCGTGGTTTCCAATCGTGGGGAGGGCGTAGACCTGGGGCAGATCGAGTTCCTCTCCGACCGTTACCGGCTGCTGGACTATCTGGAAAGCCGCGGTAAGGGCGGCCTTTCGCAGAAAGGGGATATGGAGCTGGCGATCTGCCACAACCTGGCCGCGAAGCTGGGCGGGGAGTTCCGGATCGCATCGGAAGGCGACGTTACGACTGTCACGTTGTCGTTTCCCGAACTGGAGATCGCCCGGGTAACGCAGCCAGTCCTGCAGGTGGACATGGCTTCCGACCGGCAGTTCGGGATGCCCGGCGCCCCGGCTGTTTCCGCCGTAACCTCCCGCGATGCGTTGCCGACGATGCTCGTGGTGTGCGAAGACCCCGACATGGCTTCGTTCCTCGCGCAACTCTTCGCCGGCGCCTATGACCTTAAGGTCATGGGAGAGCTCGGGCAGGCTGCGGAGCAACTGGCAGCGTTGCGGCCACAGGTCGTCATTTGCAGTGCGGTGACGCTCGATCCGGCCATGACCGGTGTGATCCGGCATATCCGCAGGAGCAGGCACATGGCACAGGTGCCGGTCATCCTGCTGACGTCGGCCTCGCGTTCCGGGATGAAGATCGAGGGACTGGAGTCGGAGGTGGACATCTGCCTGGCCTTCCCCTTCGACATCGCGCACCTGAGAAACGTCGTGGGGCAGTTGCTGCGCCGTTATGAATCGCTGAAGGATTACGGCCGTTCGGCATACAGCGCGTTCGACCTGGCGCAGGGGCACCTGCTCCACAAGGAAGACAAGGTTTTCCTGGACAGGATGCTCGAGATCATCCACGGCAATATCCTCGACACGTCGCTTTCCACACAGTTCATCGCAGACCGGATGGGGATGAGCCTGCCCAACTTCTATCGCAGGCTGGGGGGCGTGACCGATCGAACCCCGGCCTGCATCATCCGGGAATACCGGCTCGGTCTGGCTGAACAGCTGCTGGTGACCACCCGGCTGTCGATCGACGAGATCATTTACAAATCGGGTTTCTCGAATCGCAGTACTTTCTTCCGGGGGTTCGTGCTCCGTTTCGGATGTACGCCGAAGGTGTACCGCGAACAGAAAGTCAGTGAGGCGATGGAAACGGATGCAGGGCCGGGCACAGAGGCGGGAGTGGAAGCCGAGACAACCTGAGGTGGCTGTTCATCCTGCCGGCCGCGCGTTTCGCGGCGGAGCGGGGCCGCGCTTTTTTGTTATTCGGCCCGAAATCGCTATATTTGCCTCCGGAGTTTCCGTGTACGGTTCGTCCGAGCGGGAACGATGGTCATTTTTTAACGATATCAACATGAAAATTGCGATTGTGGGCGCCAGCGGGGCTGTGGGCCAGGAATTTTTGAAAATTTTGGAGGAACGCGACCTGGGGATCGACTCCCTGTTGCTGTTCGGTTCGGAACGCAGTGCGGGACGGACGTACAAATTCCGCGGAGAAGATATTACCGTCAAGCTGTTGCAGCACAACGACGATTTCAAGGGGGTGGATTTCGCCCTGACGTCGGCCGGTGCCGGGACATCGCGCGAGTTTGCGGAGACGATCACCCGGCACGGAGCCATTATGATCGACAATTCGAGCGCCTTCCGCATGGATGCCGACGTGCCCCTGGTGGTGCCCGAGGTCAATCCCGGCGATGCGAAGGACGCTCCGCGCCGCATTATCGCCAACCCCAACTGCACGACGATCCAGATGGTCGTGGCGCTGAAGGCGATCGAGGATCTCTCGCACATCCGCCGCGTACACGTTTCGACCTACCAGTCGGCCAGCGGGGCGGGAGCCGCGGCGATGGACGAACTGGTCGCGCAGTATGCCGAGCTGGGCGCCGGCAGGCAGCCTACGGTCAGCAAGTTCGCATTCCAGCTGGCCTACAACGTAATTCCCCATATCGACGTGTTCACCGATAACGACTACACGAAGGAGGAGATGAAGATGTTTCACGAGACGCGCAAGATCATGCATTCGGACATCGCCGTGTCGGCGACGTGCGTGCGCGTGCCGGTGATGCGTGCCCACTCGGAGAGCATATGGCTCGAGACGGAACGTCCCGTGTCGGTTGCCGAAGCCCGCGAGGCTTTCTCCAGGGCACAGGGCGTGGTGCTGATGGACGACCCGGCGGGCAAAGTTTACCCGATGCCGCTGTTCATCGCCGGCAAGGAGCCGGTATACGTGGGGCGTATCCGCAAAGACCTGACTTGCGAGAATGGCCTGACGTTCTGGTGCGTCAGCGATCAGATCAAAAAAGGGGCGGCGCTCAATGCCGTGCAGATATTGGAGACACTGGTCTGACGGCCGGAAATTTAAAAAACAGGAAAAGGGGAGACTGCGGGTCTCCCTTTTTTTCATACCTTTGTTTCCAGCGTAAAGTTCGTGCCCTATGGAATCCAAGTTTTCAGCCCGTATCGCTGAGTTGCCCGGCCCGGTGTGGGTGTTCGGGGCTTATGTCGTTTCCCGTATGGGGGAGTGGGCGTTCGGGCTGCTCATGCAGTTCGTTTCGGGCTCGTGGCGGCTGGGCGGTGGCACGGCTTTGATGTTCCTGATCCCTGCGGCCGGCGTGGCGCTGCCCGTCTGCGTGCTGTGGGGCTTGGTCGGCCGGAGCCCCTACGGGTTGTCGCTGGCGCGCTGGTATGCCGGGCTGCGTGTGGTGTTGCATTTCGCTGCGCTGCTCATGCTGCTCTTTTCCGGATACGATCCGCATCTGTACGGAGGTACCGAAATGTTTATCCGGGGCATTGTCCGGAATGTCGTATATGGTGCCTTGTGGTTCCTCTTCCTGCTTTATCTGGAGCGCTCCCGTGCGCTGGATGCCGCGATGTCCGGGGAGCGCTGCGACCTGCCTCTGTGGTGCGTTGCCCTGATGGTCGTGGTGTTGGCGCTGGCGATGTAGGGCGTGCTGCCGGAGCCCTTGGCACGGGCGTGTGCGTTTTATTCTGCCGGCGATCGGAGAAGGCTCGTTTCCGGGTCTTCGTATGGCACATTTTGGGTCTGAAGTTAGCGAATTTGAATTTTTTATTGTAATTTAGGGTCGCGACAGTCCCGAAAAAGAGGTGCCGAAGTTGTATTTTTCGAATATATTCACTATATTTGTGATACATACTGACTAACACGGAAAGTGTAAGTTTATTCTCGAGTGGTAAATCTTGCAAATTAATACTGAGAAGAGAATAAGCCGGCATTTCTCCGCGTCTTATCCGTTTACGGATATAGGCGTGGGACTGTTGCTTATTTTATTCTCGAGGTTTTGCAAGAACCTTCCCACTCTGAAATATAGCTACAGCACCACGCTTTCCTTTTTTTTAATTTTACATTTATTGCTTAGTTCCCAGGTGCGGGGGACTGCAGGAGCTATGTCCCATCATAAAGCATGCGATTCCTAACCCTTTTAATCTCAGCTATATTTATGAAAAACTGTTTCAAAACCGTTTTGGCCGCTGTGGCCGTGCTTGTTTGGCTGGGCGCCTCTGCCCAGGACGATCCTTCGAAGGAGACTGTCATCATCAATCCTTTTACGCACACCTCCGCTGTCAGCCAGGCAGCCTGTGACAACATCCGGGCGGCCGTCCTGTCGGGTTTTGCCGACCGCGGCCGTTTCCACATCGTCGACGCACTGACCGACGGTACGCTGTCGAAACTCTATGCCGACCGCAACGTCGAGGACGTGGTGAACGATGCCAACTGGAAGAGCGAAAGCGAAGCCGCCTACAAGGCGTTGGGTGCCAGGAAGGTCGTCATCGGACAGGCCAACAACGTTTCGTTCTCGCAGTTCAAGTCGGATATCGACGGCAAGATGTACAACAAGGCCGAGGTGACCTATTCGCTGAAGGTATATAACATTGCCGACGGCGCCATGATCGGTTCGGAAGACCTTTCGGTTTCGGGTATCGACGCCGATTCGAAGGACGGCGCGTTCAACGACGCGATGAAAGACCTCCGCAAGGGCATGGTCGGGTTCGTGGACAAGCATTTCAAGTTCGAGACCTATATCCTCGAGCTGGGCGAGGCCGACAAGAAGGGCCGTGTCAAGGAGCTCTATATCTCGGGCGGCACGGAGATGGGCGTTGCCAAAAAGACCCGTTTCAAGGTGTTCCTGGAGCGTAAGATCGGCCCGAAGGTAACCAAGTCGGAGATCGGCACCATCGTGGTCGGGATGCCGCCGAAGGACACGGTATCGCCGTCCTCAACGATGGCGTATTCGTCAACCGGCAGGTCGTTGACCTTGATGCCGCCCTTGGAATTTAAGTCGTAGACCGTCCAGCTGCCGTCGTTTTCGCGGATGAGCGCGGCGTGCTGGCGGGACACCGAGGGATATTCGAGCTGAACATCACACGCGGCGCCGCGACCGATGATATTTTCCCAGTGAGTGAGCGGCAGGCGCACGCCGTTGCCGAGCGAAAGGTAGCCCCAGACCTCATCGGGGTGCTTGACCTTCCAGAGCGAGCGGATCGCGCCGACTAAAATCATCAGCGCGAGCAGCGGAAACACGAAGCGCACGACGGTCGTGTACCACGCGCCTACAAGAGGGTTTTCTGCGAGAAAACCCGACAGCACGTCCAAAGCGTGCTGCAACGCATCTTTCATTACATTTCCTCCTCCCATAACGGAGCATATGACTATC
>OODS01001252.1_pt1 | contig 17114 bp, 10 predicted proteins | sample 1671531 | NCBI WGS metagenome assembly OODS01 (sample SAMN06348166, study PRJEB24527) | human gut metagenome | biome: human gut; feature: ankylosing spondylitis patient; material: feces | host: Homo sapiens | place: China | collected 2015-10 | reverse complement strand
AATTGAGAATATGAACTTACATGATTAAGAATAAATTAAAATATAATATTATGAATCTGAAACATTTATTTTTCTTAGCGGTTGCCGGAACGTTGGCAGTAGCTTGTAGTGAAGTTAATGAAAATTCTCTTACTGATGGCGATGGTCAAAGAATGCTTCGCACTATCAGTTCGGGCAACGACCGTTTCACTACACGATTGAATAGCGAAACCAGTGAATGGGAGAACGATGATGCTATTGGTATATATATGTTCGATACGGAAGATAAGAATGTGTTGAACGATGCCCTTAACGTGAAATATACGACGATTGGCGAGGGGCTTACGGCGAACTTCTCGTCCGATCCCGGAATAGCAATCTATGATATGCCTACGAATTTCGTAGCCTATTATCCGCATACTACATCTGCAGATGTTATTGATGCCACAGCAGCACTTTATAAAGTAGATGTAAGCGATCAGTCTAACGGTATCTCTGCCCACGATTTAATGTGGGCAAAGGCCGCTAACCAGTCTACAGAATCATTGTTGGCAGGTGGATTGGCATTCACTTTCCATCATAAGTTAGTGCTTCTACGTGTCAAGATTACGAATGAAAACGTGTCGAATGTGACAAGTATAACGGTAGGGGGGATGAATACCACAGCTACTTTCAGCCTGATAGACGGGAAATTGACTAACATGGATACGCAGAAGTCTATTTCCCTGCAGAAAACAGGAGATAAATCTTTTATTGGTATCATGTTGCCTGCTGAAGAGTTGATAAATAAAATGTCGCTCACTATCATGGCAGACGGTGGTAAGTATCAGTACACAGTGCCTGAAGGCAGCAAGATAGATAAGTTTGTTGCGGGCAATGAGTATACCTTCAATATCAATGTAGGAAAAGAGACTAGTGGGGAAATAGGCGGTGGCTCCGGCAGTAACACACCTTGGGGTGATGGTGGCAGCGAAGACGGCGACGGTGATAAAGTTTCAGAGAATGAAGCAATCCCTGCTGATTATGCTCAAAAAGCGATTAATGCAGAAACAAACCTGTCGACAATATTGTCCGGTGCTTCCGGTAAAGTTGCGTTAGTATTTGCTGCCAATGCAGAAGCTTATACCTTTAGCGATGCAATAGTAGTGCCCGAAGCTGTAACAGAGTTGTTGCTGATTGGTGATACAGAAAAACAAGTGAAGATGAATCTGAAACAGATACAATATACCAGTCTTCAAAAGATAGCATTGAATAACCTGGATATTACAGGTGATAACTCAACCGCTCTGCTGACTAACAATGAAACTGCCCAACTTGCTACTGATGCTGTAGTAGACTTTAAGAAGTGTAACTTTAGTAATATGAAGACTGTTTGTGACTGGCCAACCAGAAATGACGGAGTACAAAACTTACTTTCTGCCGTACTCATCGACAATTGTCTATTTGAAAACATGGAAAGTATTTTCAATTATTACGGCTCTAAAGCAATTACTATAACCAACTCTACACTTTATAAAATGACAGAACGTGCCGTTTATGTAAAAGATGCCAATGGTGTGGTTATCACTGTAGAAAATTGTACATTAGCAGATTTGGGCAAGACTCCTTTTGAAAGTCAATATGGTAACGGCAATCTCTACTATAAGAATAATATTTCAGCCTGCTTCGTTACAAGTAACCCTAACATAGGCTATAAAATGGATGTACGAGAATTCTCCGGTAACTATGCAGCGGCAGCTACCGAAGCCGGACAGCTGCCTGTATTGAATGTACATGGAAAAGCAATTGATGCCAATACTTTCCCTAATGCCTGGATAGATACGTCCAAAACAGTTACCGAACTGTTTGAAGATGCAGGAAACGGCAACTTCAAACTGAAAATTGATGCTCAAGTAGGTGACCCGCGTTGGTATAAGAATGTAAAATAACCATTGAATTACTCTTGTAATACTGATTAAACATTACAGTTATGAAATTATTTCATTCATTATTATATCCCTTGTTAGGTGGTTTGTTTTGCCTCTCTTGTTCGGATGATGAGCAAGATACAGGTACAAAACAACCTACTACTGCGGGAGAGGTTACCTTCGGTGTAGACCTCACAGGTTTCTCAACCCGTGTCACCCAAGACGGATCGTCATGGAATGACGGAGATAAGATCGGAACATACGTATTGGATATGAAGACTCTTGAACCTGTCACAGAAGCAGCGAATGTACCTTATGTCTGCTCGGAAGAGGGTGCGTCGGTTTCTTTCACTTCCACTACACCGCTGAAAGTGCAAAATGATGGAACACCGGTGAAGTTTGTGGCATACTATCCGTATAATGCCGATGTACGTAATTTTAATTATCCCGTGCAACTGGCCGCTCAAGAAAGAGGAAGTACGGCGTGCGACTTACTATATGCTGCCACGAAAGAAGAATACACCTACTCTCCGGAGAACGAACCCCATATCTCATTAAACTTTACCCATCGTCTGGCAAAAGTGATTCTGAAGTTTGTGAATATGGAAAAAGAACCGTTGGAAGTAAGTGATGTACGGATTGAGGGGATGCAAACTGCCGCTTCATTCAATATACAAACAGATGTACTGACGGTTGACGAAAGCTCTGTTGCTACAATCAACCCTTATCACAATGCTACAACAGGATTCTACGAAGCTATCATTCTTCCATCGGCATTGACAGACAGCTATAAAGTGTCTTTCGTATTGGACGATAGAGAGAAAGAGTGGATATTTACTAATTTGGACATTGCTTTGCCGCAATTCCACAAAGGTTATAGCTACACATTCGCACTCTACATAGACGACAGCGGCTTTGTAGAGATGGGACGTCTTGAAAATGTGGAAGGCGGAAACTCATCAGCTCCCTGGGAAGACGGAAGCAGTGAGGACGGAACGGCCGAAGGTGACAAGACTTCTGTATCAGGATATGCCTTCACACCTGCCGACGGCACGCAGCAAGCACTAGCAGATACCGAACTGAAAATCGCCTTTGAAGGCACTGCACCCGAACTTGGTACGAGTGGTTGTATCCGCATCTATCGTATGAGCGACCATAAACAGGTAGATGAAATCAATATGGCAGAACGCAGACAGTCTATCGTAAACGGTCAGACCCAACTGAATACGTGGATGGATATTATCGGCGTTACGCCTACCGGTTCTTCCGTCAGTCGTCGTATCGTCAATTATTATCCGGCACGGGTGGAAGGTAAGAGTTTCATTATCAAGCCTCATCAACAGCGCTTACAACCCGACACCGAATATTATGTAACCATCGAACAGGCAGCAGTGAAACAAACAGACTTCAAGGGAGTATATGGCCGTGCATGGACGTTCAAGACGAAGCCGGCACCAGCATTGACCGGACCGAACTATGAGGTGAAAATTAGTCACGCCGACCCCAATGCTGACTTCTATACTTTGCAAGGTGCTATTGACTTCTGTGCCACACATGTCGATTTGAATGCTGCTAAGACATTCCGGATGGATGACGGTATCTATCAGGAGATTATCTACTTGCGCGATCAAAGCAACATCACAGTAAAAGGAAATGCTAGTGATAATACGGCTGTCAATATTCAATATGATAACAGCAATGATATTAACGGTGGTATAGGCGGCGGAACCAATATCGATCAGTTTGCCCCTACCGGCACTATTGTGCCCTCTTCCGGAGGTCGTTCGGTGGTGATACTCGATGGTAACAGTGATAAAATCCGCTTTGAAAATGTGACGATAGAGAATGCGTATGGCTGGACACTAGGCAAGAATGGTCAGGCCGAGGCACTTTATATTAACAACAAATCGGCTGCTTTTATCAATTGCCGTGTCTTGAGTTTCCAGGATACTTTGCTTCCCGGTGGAGGTTACAACTGGTTCAAAGATTGTTTCATAGCCGGAGCTACCGATTTCATCTGGGGGTCGGGTAAGGTGGCACTGTTTGAAGATTGTCAGATCCATGCACCTAGCGGTACACGTGCTGTAATGCAAGCGCGTGTCAGTGCGGGTTACTTGGGTTATGTATTCTTGAACAGCCGTTTCACGGTAGGCGAAGGCGTTACTAACTCTACTTTGATTTATCAGTTTGAGCCGGACAATCTGACCTTCTTAAACTGTACGTTTGCCGATGTGTACGGTCCTAACTTTGTAGGAGAGAATAAACCGCTGACACCGGCTGTACCTACTGTTGCCACCGGCTGCAAACTTTACAACTGCAAGACTGAATCGGGTTCTGATATTTATCAATCCATTCCGGCAACGGTGCGCAATACAGTGCTGCAACTTAATAAGGAACAATACGATCAATACTTCGGTACACGTGAAACCATCATGAGTTGGGATGGCTATACCGATGCGGCTTGGTTCAAATAATAAAATGTTTAGGTAAAAAGATACGATGAATAGATTGAATCGAATGACTGGCTTGGTACCGGTCATCATAGGACTATTTTGTGCTTGTCAGGGTACTGCCAAGCAGGTGGATATGGAGACTGATTTGAAGGCGATGTATGCAGACCTTCCTTTCTCCATGCCCACGATAGAGCGTCCTGTCTTCCCCGATTATCAGGTGAACATCTGCGATTTCGGGGCAAAAAGTGATGGTGTGACGCTGAATACGGAGGCTATTAATAATGCAATCAAAGTGGTGCATGATAAGGGAGGTGGCAAGGTAGTCATTCCGGAAGGCTTGTGGTTGACAGGACCTATTGTTTTGCAGAGTAACGTCAATTTGCATGCGGAAAAGAATGCGTTGATTGTATTTAGTAGTGATACTTCATTATATCCGATCATCACCACTTCGTTTGAGGGACTGGATGCCAAACGTTGCCAGTCGCCTATCTCGGCAATGAATGCGGAGAACATAGCCATCACTGGTTATGGAGTTTTTGATGGGGCGGGGGATAGATGGCGTCCTGTGAAGAAGGATAAGATGACGGACAGGCAATGGAAGAATCTGGTGAACTCCGGCGGCAAGGTGGATGAAAACGGAAAGGTGTGGTATCCTAATGAAGGAGCGCTGAAAGCCTCTGTTCTCATGGCCGGCAGCGGAGATAAACGGACTGAAATCACGAGTGAAGAATGGGAAGATATGAAGAGTTGGTTGCGTCCCGTATTGCTAAGTATCGTGAAGAGCAAAAAGATTCTTCTGGAAGGTGTGACCTTCAAAAACTCTCCGAGTTGGTGTCTGCATCCCTTGTCGTGCGAGTCTTTGACATTGAATGATGTAAAGGTATTCAATCCCTGGTATTCACAAAACGGTGACGCGTTGGATGTGGAATCATGCAAGAATGTATTGATTGCCAACTGTTTCTTTGATGCGGGGGATGATGCTATCTGTCTGAAGTCGGGCAAAGACGAGGATGGCCGCAGAAGGGGCGAACCTTGTGAGAATATAATCGTGAGAAACAACACCGTTTTACATGGTCATGGCGGATTTGTGATTGGCAGTGAGATGTCCGGTGGTGTGAAAAACGTGTATGTGTCCGAATGTTCTTTTATCGGTACGGATGTCGGCTTACGGTTTAAAAGTGCCCGTGGACGGGGTGGTGTCGTGGAGAATATTTATATCAATAATATAAATATGATTGATATTCCTAATGATGCTTTGATTGCCGACTTGTATTACGCGGCCAAAAGTGCTCCCAGTGAACCGGTTCCGAGTGTGAGTGAGGAGACGCCTGCTTTCAGAAACATCTATATCTCGGATGTGTTTTGCAGGGGAGCAGGACGGGCAGCTTATCTGAACGGACTTCCCGAAATGCCGATTGAGAATATTTCCATCAAGAATATGGTGGTTACAGGTGCGAAAGAGGGTATTGTTGTGAATAAAGTGGCAAAGCTCAACATTGAGAATGTAGAAATTGACACTCCCGATCAATCTATGATACAGATAGAAAATACAACGGGTATTACTATTAACGGAAAAGAGTTGGGAAACATTTCGGAGAAGCGGTTGCTGACCAAGAACTAACTATACTAGTTGTTTTTATACTGTTTTTATTGTCAATCTGTCAGGACGGCAGTTAAAGGTATGAATTACAGTATAATACATGCTGACAATAGAAGCTGACAATAGGCTGACAATAAGAATTGAGAATTCTATTGTCAGCTTGTTTTTTTATTGTTTGGCAAGTAAGGATACAAGTCTGTCCATTCGTACATTATAGTATTGATAGGCTGATGAGGCATATATCAATATGCCTATATCATTCATTGATACTTTCATATCATTATTAATATACCGATATAGTTATGCGGACATCTTGGAATTATTGTTTCAAGGTTTTGATGTAGCTGCATTAATATGCCTGTACAGTTGAGTAAGTATGCCTGTATCGTTTGGTTAGTGTGCCTGTATAGTTGGACAAAGGTGTCGCTATCTTTACCTTCCCACGGTCGTGGTAATATCTTCTCACGGCTGTGGGAAGATCCTACCACAGCCGTGGGGAGATATTGTCACGGCCGTGGAGAATTAACAATATCGGTGCTTTAGGGGAATAATAGCGGCACTCTGGTTGAACGATAACGGTGTCTTAGCGGAATAATGCAGGCTTGGTAAATAAGGGATAATAGCTGCATAGTGTAGTTTTAAACAATAATAGGCTGACAATAAAAGACGGAAATCTTTATTGTCAGCCTATTGTCAGCTTCTATTGTCAGTAGGTAATAGCTTGAAAACAATCACTTTATGAAGCCATATCTCTTGGCCTGACAATAAACCCCATTTTTTATAAATTCTCAATGTAGCCTAAGTTCAACTTAGCCTCAAATTATATATGGAATGGTATTACCTATTGAATCTGAATACTGCACGTTTGCAAGTCATTTTCATTTGAACTGTTTCCGTAAAGTATCTTATATGTTCCGCTTAAAGGACGTATGGTATTGGTCGCTGTATCAAACCATTCGAAAGAATCGTAAGGAAGCTCTATATTGACATTCTGCGTCTTACCTTTAGCAATGTTGACCCGTTGGAAACCACGAAGAGTTTTTTGTGGACCTCCTTTGTCGTCAGGACGGCAGATATACACTTGCACCACTTCTTCACCGTCTCTCTGTCCGACATTACTTACCGGGATAGTAAGGATCGCTTTTTCGCCTTTGGCTAGCTTCGATTGGTTCAGGGTAGCTTTTCCATAAGAGAAACGGGTATAACTTAAACCGTAGCCGAATGGATAAAGGGGAGTTTCTGTCATAAAACGATAGGTACGTCCTTTCATTGAATAATCTTCATAATCCGGTAATTGTTGTATGCTTTTATAGAAAGTGATAGGCAGACGTCCGGCAGGATTGTAATTTCCGAAAAGAACATCGGCAACGGCTGTTCCACCTGCCTGTCCGGGATACCATGCTTGTAGAATCGCATCACAACTTTGAGTTTCGGGTACGATAGCCATCGCCGAACCGGAGAAATTAACAAATACCGTTTTCTTTCCATTCTTTTTCAATAGAGCGAGCACTTCGCGCTGGATGGCGGGCAATTCGATTTCCGTACGGTCGCCACCTTTGAATCCGGGATCAGATACCCGCATCGATTCTCCTTCCAACAGGGGAGAGATACCTCCGGCGAAGATAACTACATCTGCATTTTTCAACTTGTTTAGGACTTCACGGGCATCCATTGGAGTCTGTTTAGCCAGATCGAAATGAAGTGTAGGGTTGTCTTTTACTTGAATAAAATGCAATTGAATGTCATAACTCTTTCCAGCTTCATAATTGAACGAATACAGGTTGGTGTGATTCTTGATATTGGTTGCTTCCGCTATCTGCTTGCCGTTGAGGAATAAGGTAACCCCTCCATTCGTCATCACGCGGAAAGTGGCGGCGCCGGAATCTGTCGGACGGAAAGTAGAACGATAGATGGCGGTGAAATTCTTCAGTCCCACACCCGGAGCAAACACGGTAGAACCTTCTGCGCTGAAATGGAAAGGAGTAGTCAGACGGTCGGTTGCGGCAATCTTACCTTTATATTCGCGGTTATTCCAATAGGTAGCGCTGAATCCGGCCTTTCCGTCGATGCTGCATTGGTTGAACAAGCTGTGCAGGGTGGTATCGTTCGTGTATCCGCACACAGGTTCGTAGATGATTTGTGCGTCGGGGAGCTTGGCGCGTATTCCTTCCAGTAAAGTTACGGTGTGTGAAGGGAAACCGTTGTAATTACCCCATTGCATCACCGAGTCGTTGGCGTTGGGGCCGATCACTGCGACTTTCATTTGACGGTTTAATGGAAGGATATTGTTCTTGTTTTGAAGCAATACCAGACTTTCATGCGCCATTTTCAGTGCCAGTTCTTTATGCTTGGGGCAGTTGATAACAGAATAAGGAATGTTACTCCACGGATGAGTCGGATTCATTTCTCCCAGTTCGAAGCGGGCTTTCAGCAATCTTTTGACTGATGTATTGATTTTCTCTTCCGAAATCAGACCTTTTTTCACGGCATCGGTGATACTTTTGAAGTTACCGCCACATTCGAGGTCTGTTCCGTTTAAAACAGCGTCGGCGGAAGCGTGGGCGGCATCGGGATGCGTTTCATGTTTTTTGCGTTGGAAGAAATCTCCGATTGCTCCGCAGTCGGTTACTACGATTCCTTTGAATCCCCAATCGTTACGGAGAATTTGGGTTAACAGACGATTGCTGCCGCAGCAGGGATCGCCCTCAAAACGGTTGTAAGCGCACATCACTTCTTTCACTCCTGCCTTCTGTACCAGTTCTTTGAAAGCTGGAAGGTAAGTTTCCCATAAATCTCTGGGAGCAATGTTCTCTGCATTGAAGCTGTGGCGGTTCCATTCCGGTCCCGAGTGAACGGCAAAGTGTTTGGCGCAGGCGTGAAGTTTGTCATATTCGGCATCTTCCGGTCCTTGCAGACCTCTGACTGCCGCCATTCCCATGCGTCCGCTCAAATAAGGGTCTTCGCCGTATGTTTCCTGTCCCCGTCCCCAGCGAGGGTCGCGGAATATATTGACGTTGGGAGTCCACATGGTCAATCCCTGATAACGTTTATACTGTCCTCTTTCATTGAATTGGCGGTTCTTGGCGCGTGCTTCGTCGGATACGGCATCAAAGACTTCGTATAATAGTTCGTCGTTGAAAGAAGCGGCCATACCTATGGCTTGCGGAAAGACAGTAGCCAGTCCGGCACGGGCAACGCCATGAAGAGCCTCGTTCCACCATTCATACGGCTTAATACCAAGCCGGGGAATAGCCGGGGAATTGTTTTGCATCAACGCTACTTTTTCTTCTAATGTGAGGCGTTGAAGTAAATCGTCCGCCCGTTGTTCCGCAGTCAGCTTCGTGTCCTGATAGGGATACTTGCTGGGTTGTTGTGCCTGTACATTTACCCCTTGAATTCCGATAAGACAGGCAATGATCCATTGCTTTTTCATTTTCTAGTTTTTTTGGTTTTTAGATTTGAGACTGCAATAGTACGCGCTTTTCATTATTTTTGTGGGGAATATCCGGTAGAAAAGGAGGATTTCCTATGCAAGGCTTATTTGGAGCCGATAAATCCATAGACCTGTTCAAAGATAAAACATTTTAGCCGAATAGGACGTGAACTTTATAATGTAAATAGAAAGATACCGAAATGTTTGTTTGAAAGGGTAGGTATGATTGTCCTCCTTTTGTACTGATTATTACTCTGGCAGGATGGAGGAAATGCTTAATATTGCATTGTTAATTAAGCTCATCCGGGCGTTTATTTATTGATTAAAATGCGAATACTATGATGTATCATTCAACTTGTTCTTTTAAGTGTTTACCTTGTCTTTTGATTCTGGGGTGCATATTGACGTTCCTGCAAGCTTGTGCACCTGTTCAGAGACATATCCTGTTTTCCTCCGATAATGGTGACGGAACCTATACCAATCCGGTGATTAATGCCGATTATCCTGATCCTGATATTATCCGTGTAGGGGAGGATTATTATATGGTTAGTTCGTCCTTTGTGGCAATGCCGGGAATTCCGGTCTGTCATTCGAAAGATTTGATTAATTGGCAAATTATCGGTCATGCTTATGACAGTATCACTTTCCAGCCTCAATATCGGATGGAAAATGAGAAAACGGCTTATAGCCGTTTGTGCTGGGCCCCTACCATCAGATATGATGAAGGTATTTATTATATAGGAGTCAATATTGCGGATGATGGTTTCGTCATGTTTAAGAGTACGAGGCCGGAAGGTCCTTATACGATGCATAAGTTTGAAAAGCGGTTGTATGATCCCGGCTTTTTTATTGATGATGACGGTAAAAAGTATGTCACTCACGGGAAAGGGAAAATCTATCTGACGCGGTTGAAAGATGATGCTACGGGAGTGCTCGACCCTCAAGATAAGGGAACGCTCATTATAACAGCTCCCGAAGGTTACGGCCATTTGTTTGAGGGATGTCACACTTATAAAAGAAACGGATGGTATTATGTCTTTAATCCGGCGTTGGGGTATGATGGAGTGCAGATGATAAGTCGTTCACGGGACCTTTACGGGCCTTATGAAACGAAAGTTCTGATAGATGATGATATTAATTATGCCGGTGCAGGTGTTCATCAGGGCGGATATATAGAAACGGCTGAAGGAGAATCCTGGGCATACACTTTTCAAGATCGCGATTATATGGGGAGGTGTCTGATGTTGTATCCTATGAAATGGGAGAATGAATGGCCGGTTGTCGGACCGGAAGGCAGACCGGGGAAAGGAGTGGTTACTTATCGGAAACCGGCAGTCAGAGGTAAACATAAGATGAATTATCCTCATCATTCCGATTCTTTTGACAAACCGGAATTGGCTCCGGTCTGGGAATTTAATCATGTTCCGCATAAAGAGAAGTGGAGCTTGACGGACAGGCCGGGTTATTTTAGAATATATGCTCAACATGCCAAAGGTTTTTATTGGGCGAGGAACTCGTTAACTCAAAAGGTGACAGGACCGTATAGCACGGGCACGGTATTATTAGACTTGTCCGGCTTGAAGGAAGGTGACTTTGCCGGAAATGGGATTATGGGAAGAATGATGTATCAATTTGGAGTCAGAAAGAAGGACAACCGCTTTTGGCTTGAAATGAGAGAAGGGAACCGGGATGCGGCAGAGATGATTGTGGATAGTCTTGAATTGAATGATGTTCAGAGAATCTATCTGCGCACAGAAACAACGAAAGAAGGGGCTACCCGTTTTCATTATAGTTTGGATAATCGCCAATATCATTGTTTCGGTCCTGAAGGTGTTTCTAATTTCTGGGGATTTCTAGGGATACGGCATGCACTCTGTTGTTATAATGTAATGAAAGGAAATCCTTGCGGATATGCCGACTTTGACTCTTTTGAACTGGAAAGTGCGCATCGCGGCAATCATTATGATGCATTTACGGAGATTGACTTCTCTCGTTATGACGACCGGGAAGGGATGACATTGGTTCGTCCTGTCGGCAAACGTCCGATGCAATTTCTAACGGATATAAAGGACGGTGATTGGCTTGTGTTTAATAACTTGACATTTAAGAAAAGACCCGGAAAGGTAACATTGGAATTGCAGGCTTCGAATCCGGGTGGAGTTCTTGAAATGAGAAGAGGCTCTTTACAAGGGGAACTGTTGGCTTCTTGCACTATTCAATCTACTAACGGGGAGTGGACGAAGCAGAGTTTTGAAGTGAAGAAATTACGGAAGAAAGAGAAAGTCTATTTTGTATTCAGAGGTTCAAATAAGGGATTATCTATTAAAAATTTCATATTTGAGTAGAATATCCAACAAGATCATATATTGAACCTTTATCGAAATAGAAAATCACTAAAGTAAAGGTTTTAGAGGATAATCATAGCTGGCTTATAGATATTTACTACATTTGCGAACGACTGGTAGTTCTTCTGGTTGTGTATAGAATATCCTTTTGGTACATTGTACGTTGGGGATATTCTCGTTTGTATAAGAAATAATCGTAAATAATGAATATTGGAGGACATAAATGAATAGTGATTATAAAGTTGGCGATTTAATTTATGATGCAAATATTTATGATGGAATGAATACCAGCATGGATGATTTGCAATTTTATAAGCGGTGGTTACCTAAAAACAAGGATGCCCGAATACTTGAGCTTTGCTGTGGAACTGGCAGACTTACTCTTCCTATTGCAAAGGATGGATATGATATAAGTGGGGTTGATTACACTGCTTCAATGCTCCATCAGGCTAAGATGAAAGCTGCCGAGGCTGGACTAAGAATCAATTTCATTCAGGCGGATATCAGGACTCTGGATTTACAGGAGAAGTACGACCTTATTTTTATTCCATTTAATTCGATCCATCATTTATATGAGAATGAAGATTAATTTAAGGTACTTCATGTCGTTAAAAATCACCTCAAAGACGGAGGCTTATTTCTGTTGGATTGTTTTAATCCGAATATTCGGTATATAGTTGAAGGTGAGAAAGAGCAGCAGGAAATAGCCACGTATACAACTGATGATGGAAGAGAAGTCTCGATAAAGCAGACAATGCGATATGAAAATAAAACTCAGATTAACCGTATCGAATGGCATTATTTTATCAATGGTGAATTCAATTCTATTCAGAACTTGGATATGAGAATGTTTTTTCCTCAAGAATTAGATTCATATTTGGAATGGAGTGGTTTTCATATTATACATAAGTATGGAGGATTTGAAGAAGAAGTATTTAATGATAATTCGGGAAAACAAGTATTTGTCTGTCAGTACAAGTCCGATTGTCTGCATTGAGGTAGAACATGAATAGATAGATGTATCAAAATTGATACCTCTTGAAACAAAGTTTATAGACGAAGGTGAAGATATCCCCTATCTTTGCCTTCGTCTATTTTTAGATTAAAGCTTGTATAAACTAGGAATACTTTGTTGCCATGAAAATAACCCTCTGGATGAAACTATGTAAAGGTGTAGCACTTGCATTAACAGCCTCTTATGGACTGACTTATTGCCATACAACTAAAAGCAAATTGACCTTGGAACAGCAAGGTGATAGTTTGACTGTCATCCATATCACCAATCCGACTAATTATATATTGCTTCCTATAGAAGAGGAAGCACCGGAAAGTCAGGTTCTCCTCCATACAGGAGAAGCTGCCGATACCGATATGGATATTCGTTTGGCACAGAATCAAGTGGATTATTTTGTTCCCTTTGCTTTGCCTGGCGGAACGAGGAATGTAACCGTACGTGTACGTAATAAATCAAAAGACGCACTTTGCTGGAAAGAAATCAAATTATCTGATACATTTGATACTACCAATACGGAAAAGTTTCGTCCTGTTTATCATCATACTCCCCTTTATGGCTGGATGAATGATGCTAACGGGTTGGTGTATAAAGATGGAGAATATCATTTGTATTTTCAATATAACCCTTATGGTTCCAAATGGGGAAATATGCATTGGGGACATTCTGTCAGTAAGGACCTTGTACATTGGGAACATTTGGCCCCAGCTATTGCCCGTGATACATTGGGACATATCTTTTCCGGCAGCTCTATTGTCGATCAGGAGAATGTAGCGGGGTATGGAGTAGAGAGCATCCTGGTTTTTTATACTTCTGCCAGTGACAAAAACGGGCAGATACAATGTCTTGCTTTTAGCAAGGATAACGGGCGGACATTTACTAAATATGAGAAGAACCCCATTCTGCGTTCTTCTGACGGTTTGAAAGACTTCCGTGATCCGAAAGTTTTCCGGTATGAACCGGAAGATAAATGGGTTATGATTGTTTCTGCCGATAAAGAAATGCGTTTCTATGATTCTAAGAATCTGAAGGACTGGAACTATATGAGCAGCTTCGGAGAAGGATACGGAGTGCAGCCTTGTCAGTTTGAATGTCCGGACATGGTAGAACTTTCGGTAGATGGGGATACGAACCGTAAGAAATGGGCGTTGATAGTAAATGTAAATCCGGGATGTTACTTCGGGGGGAGTGCTACCCAGTACTTCACAGGAGATTTCGATGGAACGAAGTTTATTTGTGACAATCAGCCAAATGTCACGAAATGGTTGGATTGGGGCAAAGATCACTATGCCACCGTTTGTTTCTCGAATACTGGTGATCGTGTGATTGCTGTGCCTTGGATGAGTAACTGGCAATATTGTAATATTGTTCCGACAAAGCAATTTCGTAGTGCTAACGCTTTGCCGCGTGAGTTAAGTCTTTATACACAAGACGGTGAAATTTATCTTTCAGCAGCTCCGATACTGGAGATAAAGACTCTGCGAAAAGAAAAGAAAGAGATTCCGGCATTTACGGTTGCCAATGATTATCATATTGATTCTTTATTGGCTGATAATGATGGTGCTTATGAACTGGCATTGGAAATTACCGCCGGGGAAGCGGAGATTATGGGATTCAGCCTCTTTAATGATAAAGGGGAAAAGGTGGATATCTACTTCAATCTTCCGGAAAAGAGATTGGTTATGGACCGGACGAAAAGTGGTATCGTGGATTTCGGAAAGAAGAGTGTACCTCATGAAATAGAGGTTCACGACCGCAGAAAGACGACTTCCATCAATTATATAGATGATTTCGCATTAGCTACCTGGGCACCGATAAAGAAAGAGAATAAATATACGTTGGATGTCTTTGTTGATAAATGTTCTGTAGAAATATTCCTGAATGGGGGAAAGATAGCAATGACCAATCTCATATTCCCATCGGAACCATACAACCGTATGTGCTTTTATAGTAAAGGAGGTACATTTAATGTCGATTCATTTAATGTATATCGATTAGGTTTATAAGTTAGGTTTTGTAGATTAGAATTAGGTGTTTTGTAGCTGTCAGATGTGAAATCCGGCAGCTACTTTTTATTCATCAATTATTCATCAATTTCAATTATATATCCCCCTTGGAAGATCTCTCCCGGTTGCAGCTGTTGCATCCAGTCCTTATCTTTATATTCACCAGTATAATGTGCGCGGTCGCAACGTCCGTACCAAGGTTCGATGCAGACAAAAGGAGCATTTTTTGCAGGTGGAGACCAAAGACCAACTACCGGAGCATTAAAATGTAAACTTAGATAAGCTTGCTTCTCTTTATTATATAAGGTAACTTTACGAACCTGTTCATTTTCCGGTATCAAAGCATCTTTATCAAAAGTATGTATGTCCAGTGGTAACAATCCATCTGTCAGCTCTAAGGAGTATTCTGTAGAAGGATCAGCACATCCTTTTTCTGAAATGAGAATATATTTCAAACCGTCTTTTGGGTCAAATCCGAAGAATCCTCTTTCCAAACTGTTTGCATCAAACTCCGGCCAGTAGAAAGCAGGATGTGCTCCAATTTGAAAATACATTTCTTTATCACCGGTATTTGTCACTTCCCACATAACCTCAATTTGTTTTCCCTGAATACGATAGCCTATTTCCAGACAGAATGGAAACGGATATTTCTGCAAAGTCTCTTCATTACTGACAAGACGGTAGCGCACTTCATCCTCTTTTTCAGCAACAAGCGTAAATTCCATGTCACGGGCAAAACCATGTTGAGTAAGCGTGTAAGGAACCCCTTCATTTCGATACTCATTTTCCCATACGCTCCCGACAATAGGGAATAGGACAGGAGAGTGGCGTTTCCAAAAAGCAGGATCGGCTTGCCACAGATATTCTTTTCCATTGGCGAAGATACTGCAGAGTTCAGCTCCGTGAGAAGATACTTGAATCGTAAGTTGTTTGTTGGAGATTGTTTTCATATCGTTGATTTATTGGATTATTTAAGAGTCAATCTTTAAGTTCATTTTCCGATCCTTCTTTCGATTTGTCTTCAGATTTACCTTTCAGTAGGATACCACTTTGGGCATTAAGAGGAGAGATTACTCTCTTTCCCGTTTTAGCTTCTAGTTCCAGTCGGGCATTACGGGCTACTTCTCCTCCTTGTTGAGCAATATCTATGTGGTCACTGAATGTTTCCGGATCGCTGGTTTCAGATATTTCTTTAGTTGAAAGTTCGGCAAGCATATTTAATACCAATTCTTTATTGGTCATGTTATCCCGTAGGTTTTCTTTTTTCAATCCTTTAAATTGTTTGTACTCTTTAGATGTCATATCTGACCAGGTCTGATAAATAATATCTGTGAGTGTAGCGAATTGAACGCCTTCCTGCAATCCATGTTTCTTCCACTCATCAGTCAAGTCTTTACGGATTTCTATTGACTTCAGACGTTGGTTAATCCAGCTATCAGAGTATCCCATACGTTTATAATCCATTAAGGCTTGGTCAATTGATAATTCAGGGTCTTGTATTTGGTTGAGCCGTTCGCTGGCTACCTTAGCCATCCATAGTTTGAAAGGCTCCGCCTTAGGGGAAGGAATAGATTGGATAAGGCGGAGAAGCTGTTCGGTATCGGCAACATCGGTAAGGCGCATTTTACCATCCGCTGCCTGCATTTTCAAACCGTTACAATTTGTAACGGTTTCGTTTCCTTCCGATAGTAGTCTCTTTTTTAACACACGCCAATAAGTTTGAGGGTTACTGCTGTCTGTCAAGACAGCCACCACATCTACTATTGAAAAATACCACTTCTCTTGTTCATCATCCCATACCGTACGTACTCTTCTTTCTTCAAAGAGTTTTAAAGCTTGTTGCTTAGTCATGAATCTTATTTTTAGAGTTTATCATTTAATGAAGAGTCGTTCTTTCTTTGGGCTCATATCACTATACAAAGGTAGCGTTTTCTGCGATTATAAAAGAATATGAATCCAAGAATTCCCGTAATGAAAGAAAACATGTATAAAACCCTATAAAATAGCGTGCTATGCAACAATTGTTATAGCCTTTGAAACATTTTTTTCAGTCGTTTGATATAAATCAACCGTAATTTGCATTATCGATATAGATAAAATTCGTACTTTTAAATTAATAACATCAAACTAATGCATCGTATTATGAAGAACAAAAAACTTCTTTGCAGCGTTTGTTTCCTGTTTGCTTTCATGTCAGTCCTTTGGGGGCAAAACATAACAGTGAAAGGAAACGTTACTTCTAAAACGGACGGACAGCCGGTCATCGGCGCCTCTGTTGTTGAAGCTACAGCTACTGCTAATGGAACAATTACTGATTTAGATGGTAATTTCACCCTTTCGGTTCCAGCTAACTCTACTTTAAAGATTACGTATATTGGT
>OODS01001210.1_pt1 | contig 17571 bp, 16 predicted proteins | sample 1671531 | NCBI WGS metagenome assembly OODS01 (sample SAMN06348166, study PRJEB24527) | human gut metagenome | biome: human gut; feature: ankylosing spondylitis patient; material: feces | host: Homo sapiens | place: China | collected 2015-10 | reverse complement strand
CCTTTCCATTTCGCACAACCACCAATTCGCCGTCCTCTTTTTTTGTTTTCTCAATCAGACGCTTTCGGGCAAGTAAAATCCCTGCATTGATTTTCTCCTGCATTTGTTTTATTTCAATCTCGCTCATAGTCTGTAATTGTTTTGTAGGATAACGTATCTTCTATTTGGATTGTTGTGTTTTTCTCTCCCGACGCGATGATTTTAATTTCTGCGTCCGCCGAACTATTGTCGTATATCGTCCAGAAATTACAAATCGGCGTGTAAAGTGTTACAAGATTCCTAATCCCGTTCGCATAACGACGGCGAATGACATCCGACGGGATATTATGTCCGCCCTCGCTTACGCGTGTTGCAACACGCTCGATAGCTTGTTCAGGAGTCGGTAGCCAAAAATAAAGTAGGGTTACAAAGTAGCCTTTCGCGTGTGCCCGTTCGATAAATTTCACATAGGAACGGAGTTGCCAACGTCGTTTCAAATGCAAAATCCGCGCCCTCGGCAAGTAAGTCATCCATACGTTGCAACATCAGCCGCCCTGCTTCGATTGCCACGCTTTCGGGATTGAACGGCGACAGCCCTTTTGCAATTTCATCGGCATTGACGAACTCTTTGCAACCGAGCATTTCGGGCAATACGGTGTAGGATGCAGTCGTTTTCCCAGCACCGTTACAACCCGCTATGATATAAAGTTTCGGCATATCGTATGAGCAAAGATAGATAATTTATATAAATTGTTCCAAATATTTCTCCTTAAACCCAGCCTGCGGGAATTTAAAATCTCTTTGCTTCCCCTCTGTTGTCGTATAGTTGATAATAACCGTATCGCTTTTTATATGCAATTCGAATAGGTTTACCTTATCGTGTCCCCATTCAAGGATATTCGGCATAAGGAGCAATATTTCTGCGTTGGATTCAGTCAATGTACATTGCATCTGTACTGTTATCTGCCCTTTGCGCTGAAAAGTTGTATATCTCTATCTGTATCTATACATAAATCGCGGGCGTAAATTCATCGGGTTTGCGTGATATAGCCAAGCACATCCCGTAAAAGTTATCATCGGCAACGATTTTTCAAATCATCATGCGCTGTTCATCGCTGCTCTGCCGTCATTCTGTTTTTGGTATTCTGTTCATTTTAGCTAAAATTTATGTTGTTATGCTGTTGTTAGTGTTGCCCTCTTTACGCAGGAACAGTTCAAAGTCGTGAAGATATGCAATCAAATCAGATATTCAGCGACCGAAATTGCGACAAACGGGATAACAAAGAGCGGTGTTTGGATGCCGAGCCGTATTTGCCGAGTGTTTCCAGCCGTTCGATAGTCTGTTTCAGATATTCGCCGACCGTGCAGTTTATTTTCCGCCCGTTGGTTTCTAAAAGATTATCGAGGGTTACATCGACCTCTAACGCTTCAAGGCGTTTGATTTTGCGGCGGTATTCGTTTAGCTTGCTGTCGATTGAGTATTGTAATTCCTGCATTTCGGGCGAATTGTCCTTAATGCGTTGATTTTCAAAGTCCCACTTGCTTATGTGGATGGTAACGCCCGTGCTTACATAGCGGATTTTGCGATTTTGGGTAAACCGAATGTGTATCGGCGCGGTATTGTTTGATTTAATTTTGTCTTTACGGAATGTCGCATTTACATTGATAGTCATTAGATTGCACGTGTTGTGCAGAAGATTGTCATTTCTGTTTACCCTCTGAGAAACGGGGTAAACAAAAGGGTAAACATTTCCCCGAAAACGCTCTCTTTTCCACCCGAAAATGCCCGACAACAGGGCAGACGCACAAAAACAAAAAGACCGATAATCATTGATTATCAGTCTTTTGCTTTGTACCCCCTCAGGGGCTCGAACCCTGGACCCCAACATTAAGAGTGTCGTGCTCTACCAACTGAGCTAAAGAGGCATCAATCGTTATCCGATTGCGAGTGCAAAATTAGTGATAATTTTTTTTATTGCAAAAAAATCCTGCAAAAAAATCCCGATTTTTTGCAATAAAAGCTTTTCGCGTTATCGCAGAGCCACTTCGGGTTTATTGCATCTCCAGTTTGTCGCTGTTCCACTCTCCGGCGGCATCGGGATAAATGAACGGCCGCGGGTCGCCGGACTTCTTCATGTCCAGGTAACTTTCGTAGAGGTTGATGCCGTTGGCCGATTGCGTGGCCAGCGAAAAAGCGATTACCGACGGATGCCGTTTCGAGGCATGGTAGCTGTCCGCCGTACGTTCGACGTATGCCCCCAGCCATTCCGGGTCGTTCGACGGATTGCCGCCGATCCGCCGCGATTCACCGCTGCTGCGGGTGTCGATCGGCGCCTGTACGATCACGTACATTCCCAGCGTGTCGCAGGTGTCATACAGCGTTGGGGACACTGGGCCAGGGAGGAGTTTGAGCGTGTTGTACCCTTGTCCGCGCAATGCCGCGATCTCGTCTGCCGAGGCCTGGGTGGGAACCTCGCGCGTGCGGAGCGTGACGGGGGTGCCGTTCACCGCCAACTGCCCGTTTTGTACCTCTACGGTACGGAACCCCAGCGGAACCTCGATATACTCCATATAGCGGCCTTCGTGCTGGGTTTTGACCCGCAAGGTGAAGCGTGTGGTCTTTTCCGGGCTCCAAAGCAGGCTGTCCGGAATACGTGCCAGGAACCGCAGGGTGTCCTCGCCGCGCATGTTGAGTTTGATGTCCTTGTAGCCCGTTGCCGAGGTCTTACCGGCTGGGGACAGCAATTCGTAGTGGACGCGCGACGTGCGCGGGTTGAGGGCTTCGCTCTTGACGACGAGTCCGACTTCGGCCATGACGTTGTCTCCCTCTTCGGTGCTGCGCCATGTCTTGGTGAGTATGTCGCGTACGCGCAATGTGGGCTGGCTCATGACCCATGCCTCCCCGAGGGCCGGTGCGGCGTCGTTTTTCCAACTCTCGAGCCGTGCGACTTTCGACGGGGAACTGAGAATGACCTCCAGCGTGTTACGCCCCTCTTTGGCATGGCGCGTGAGGTTGAATTCAGCCGGGGCATTGCAGTCGCTGTTGTAGGCTACCGTCCCGCCGTTTACGCGGATCTCATAGTCGGCCGATGCCCACCCGAGCCGGAACAATACCTGCCGGTTGGCCCAGGCGAACGGTACGGTGAAGTCCGTCGTGAAACTGTTCCCCTTTTGCGTCCATTCGTTCAGGCGCTTGAAATATTTGTTGTCGCTGCCGTCGGCCTCCGCAGCCTCCCGGGCGCTTGGGTAGACGAGCAGTTCACCGCGCATCGGTTCGCGGCCGTAGGTCGGAATATACTCCTGTGCCGCCAGCGTGCAGCACGAAAAAAGTGCTATGATCGAAAGAATACTCCTCATAAGGTTGTTTTTTTATGACCATTCCCTTACGCCCGGCCAAACGAGTGCCCCGTGCGGCCCGGCGTATCGAAAATGTTCGTATATTTGTGCACGTAAAGATAGTAAATTTTCCGGAACTAAGATGTCTGCGCTCCCCAAACTCAATTTTCCTGCCATCCGGCTGCGTGCCCGCCGCCGCGAGGGACAGGTCGAGGTGTGGGATGACCTGCGGGGTATTTACCTCGTGCTGACCCCCGAAGAGTGGGTGCGGCGCCACCTGATCGCTTACCTCGTTTCGCACTGCGGGGTGCTGCCCAAGCGCGTCGTGCAGGAATATGCCGTGCCGGTCAACGGGCAGCCGCAGCGGGCCGACGTGGTGGTGGTCGGCGACCATGCCGAGCCGCTGGTGCTGGCCGAATGCAAAGCGCCGGAAATCCGGATCGGCGAGCGAACCCTGGCGCAGGCTGTGCGCTACAATTCGGTGCTGGGGGCGCGGTTCGTGATCCTGACCAACGGCCTGCGGCACTACTGCTGCGAGTACCGCGACGGCAAGTACGTCCAGTTGTCGGGGTTCCCCGATTTCTCGGCCCTATAAATTCTTGAAATTCGAATCGATGTAGTGCTGGAAACTCTCCTTGTAGTTTTCACCGATGGGGACGTATTCCGTATCGCTCAGGAACACGCGGCCGCGGACATAGCCTTTGATGCAACGCAGGTTGACGATGTAGGAACGGTGCACGCGCATGAACATATCCGACGGGAGCGCCGCCTCCATGTTCTTGAGCCGGAAAAGCGTGGTGATCGTCGTGCCGTCGTCGAGGTGCATCCGCACGTACTCCCCTTCGCTTTCCAGGTACACGATGTTGCTGATCTTGACCAGCGAAACCTTGTAATCCGCTTTCACGGAGATGTATTCCTTGTCTTTTGGCAGTGCTTCGGGAGTGGCCTCGGGTTCCCCAGCACGCTGGTTGTGGCGCAGTTCGTAGAGCGAATTGGCTTTCCCCGCCGAGCGGCTGAAGTCGGCAAAGCTGAAGGGTTTGAGCAGGTAATCCACGGCGTCGAGCTTGAACCCTTCGACAGCGTATTCCGAGTAGGCCGTCGTGAAAATCACCATCGGCCTGTCGACCAGCGAGCGGACGAACTCCACGCCGCTCAGGTCGGGCATGTTGATGTCGACGAATATCAGGTCTACATGCTGCGAAGCCAGTAACTGCTGGGCTTCGAGCGCGTTGTTGCACGTCGCAGTAAGTTCCAGGTACGGGATTTTCTCGATGTAGCTTGTCAGTTGGCGCAGGGCCAGCGGTTCATCGTCTATGGCGATACATTTAAGCATTGAGGGTAGGTATTACGAGTTTTACGGTATAGGTCTCTTTGGTCTCTTCGATATCGAGCGAATAATTTTTCGGGCCGTAGATCAGCGAGAGGCGTTTGCGGACGTTCTCCAGCCCGATTCCGGCGTTGTGCTTCTCCGCCTGCGGGCTGTGGAGGCTGTTGCCGATGGTGCTGACGACCTTGCCGTCGGCGTAGTCGATCCGCAGGTGGATGAACGACGGCTTGCTGTAACTCACGCCATGCTTGAAGGCGTTTTCCACGAAAACGATCAGCAACAGCGGCGGGATGGAAATCTGGGGCGGCAGGTCGTGCGGGTATTCCACGCGAATGTCCACGGCGTCGGTGTAGCGGATGCGCATCAGCCCGATGTAATTCTGTACGAACTGGATGTCCCTGTTCAGGGAGATGATCTCGTGTCCCGATTCATAGAGCACGTAGCGCATCATCTTCGAAAGCTCGATCACGGCGCTCTTGGCGTATTCGGTGTCGATGTCTATCAGGGCGTGGATGTTGTTGAGCGTGTTCATGAAGAAATGGGGGTTTATCTGGTATTTCAGATAGTCCATTTCGGCTTCCAGGTTCTGGCGTTTGAGTTCCTCCATCTGCTGTTCGTCGCGCATCGACTGGTAGATGAGCTTGATACCCGTGTTGGCCCCCGTCATGAAGAACCCCAGCACGACGTTCCAGTACATTTCCAGGTTCGAGAACGAAGCTTTCCGGTAGGCGTCGAACGCTTCGGGGTCGCCGTGGGGGAGGAAGCGGTCGGTGAGGTGTTCTTCGTATATGTTCACCAGCCAGAATACGGCGATGATGAGTGCAAGGTCGCAGAGCAGGTATGTTTTGTACTTGCGGCGCAGCATGAGCCGCGGGGCGAGGACGGAATTATGGATGATGAAGATGATGAAATAGGGGGCTATCTGCCGCCATGCGATGAGTACGTTTTCGAAACTGATGTGCAGTTCCGACATCATCTGCGAATTGAGCACCGGCACCAGGATGATGGCTGCCCACACCATTACGTAGAGCAGGTTTTCTCCGACGGTTTGTTTGCGGGTCATTTTCATGCCGTAAAGATAATAAAAAAAAGTTACCCGGTGCTCCCGGGTAGCTTTCGTAAAAAAAGCAGGTAACCGAACTATTAGTGACGCCTCATTGTTGGAATGGATTCAGTGACTATGAAGAATTTGGGATAGAGAATCCAAGTGGTTACCTGCTGAGCCTTTATGTGTGTTTTTATTTGTTCAGTAGCGACGGACTGTATAAATAACGTTTGATACTCCGTTTTGGTGTCTTTTCGAACTCCGTCGGATAAATTATTATTTCCGACACCCGTTCGTATGCCGCCAGGAGCGAGTTCAGCTCCGTGAGGTTGTTCTGCATGATCTGCGGCAGGTCGTTCTTGTCCACGCCTTCCGCCTCGGCCTGTTCGTAGTCGGGGACGACCATCGCTTTGAGCTTGCCGTTGCCCGAGTCGAGTATCAGGGATTCGAGTACGAGGTACATGTTGTTGAGCTTGTCCTCGATCTCCTCGGGATAGATGTTTTGCCCGCTTCCGGAGAGGATCATCGTCTTCGAGCGTCCGCGGATGTAGAGCGTCCCGTCCGGATCCATCGTGCCCATGTCGCCCGTGTGGAGCCAGCCGTCGGGTTCGAGTACCTTCTCCGTATCTTTTTCGTTCTTGTAGTAGCCTTTCATCACATGCTCGCCGCGCACGACGATTTCGCCGGCCACGTGTTCCGGGTCGGGGGAGTCGATCCGGACGTCGAGCAGCCCTTTCAGGTAGCGGCCGCAGGAGCCCGCCTTGAATTCGTTGTCGGGCGTGAAACTGATGAGCGGCGCGCATTCGGTCATGCCGTAACCGATGGTGATCGGGAACTTGATCTTCATCAGGAACGATTCGGTCTCCTGATTCATCGGGGCGCCGCCGACGATGAATATGTCGACGTTGCCGCCGAAGGCATCCAGCAGTTTTTTGCGGATCACCGAGTAGATGGCCGTGTTGAGCAGCGGGATCTTGACGGCGATCGACATCGGGCCTTTTTCGAGCATCGGCATCACCTGCTTGCGGTAGACCTTTTCGAGGATCATCGGTACGCAGCAGATGATCGTCGGCTTGACCACGGACATGGCTTCCAGCAGGATCTTTGCGGCCGGGATCTTACCCAGCAGGGTGACGTGCCCCCCGACGGCCAGCGGCGAGAGGAAGTCGAAGGCGCAGCCGTAGGCGTGGGCCAGCGGCAGGAACGACAGCGTGCGTCCGCCCTTGCGGAAATAGTGGGTGCCGGTCTGCGTGTTGACCATGCCGCGGGCGAAACTTACGTTGCCCGTGAGGTTGTTCACCGTGAGCATCACTCCCTTCGAATAGCCCGTGGTGCCCGACGTGTAGTTGAGCAGGATGACCTCGTCGTTGGGGATCTCGGGGTACTTGATGTCGTTTACGCTGAACCCGCGCGGATATTTCGAACGGTAGTTTTTCAGGATATCGCGCTGGAACTTGGTGAGCGCCTTGCCGTTGCGTTCGTAGATGGCGTGGAAATCGGTGAGCGAAAACACGGCCTCGATCTGGCGTATCTGGTCTTCTTCGATGATGTCCCAGAAGTTGTCGCCCAGAAAGAGCAGCTTGCTCTCCGAGTGGTTGATGATGTGGATGATGTCGGCCGGGGCGAAATCCTGCAATATCGGGACGATTACGGCGCCGTAGGAGATCGTGGCGATGTAGGTGATGCACCACCGGGGATTGTTGCGCCCGATCAGCGCTATCTTGTCGCCCTTCTTTACGCCGGCCTTTTTGAACAGGAGGTGCAGCTTGGCGATCTCCTTGGCCATCTCGTAATACGAGAAGGTTTCGCCCTTGAAATAGTCGGTCAGTGCTGGCATTTCACGGTTCTCGCGGAAACTCGTCTCGTATATTTTTATCAGGTTTTCCTCTAACATGATTGCGTCCTAATGTCCGGTGCAAAGATAGACAAAAAAACGATTTTCCAGCAGGGTGCCCGCATTTTTTATCCTATTGTGCTTACTTTTTGCTCCAAAAAGTCCTGTGGGGAAGCTTCCGGAGCCTTATTTGTTTGCTCCCTTGTCCTTGGCTTCTTCCGGGTCGACTTTTACATGCCGGGGTTTCCAGATGTATATCTTCGATTCGGTGCCGGCCTTCAGCCGCTCGATGTTCTTGCGGTGGGTGTAAATCAGCAGGATGGCGATGATGAACGAAAAAACCACGAACGGCACCAGGTGGTTGACCTTCGGCGATATGAGCGTAAAGATCGGGAAGGAACAGCCTGCGACCATCGAGGCCAGCGACACGTAGTGGGTGACCATCAGTACCAGGAACCATACGCCGAAGCAGAGCAGTACGAGCGGGGCGTTGACGCCCATGATGGCCCCGACGAGCGTCGCTACGCCCTTGCCGCCCCGGAAATTGGCGAAGATCGGGAAGATGTGTCCCACCACGGCGGCGAACACGGCGATGAAACGCAGAATGTAGAACCAGTTTTCATTGGCCCCGTCGGCGAATACGCTGTCGTATTTCATCAGGTCGATGATCGTCACCGCCACAAACCCCTTCAGGAAATCGAGTCCGAATACGGGCAGTGCGGCGCGCCTGCCCAACACGCGCAGCATGTTGGTCGTACCGGCATTCTTGCTGCCGTATTCGCGGATGTCGATGCCGTAATATTTCTTGCCGATCCACACGGCGCTCGGAATCGAGCCCAGCAGATAGGCGATGATAATCATGGTGGTAGCGGTGTAATATGTGAGGATCATAACGGTTTTCCAAGGGTTTGTGTAATGCAAATATAATTAAAAAATCCGGAAACGGAAGCCCTGCGTGAAAAATCCGCGCCGTTCTGCTGGCGGATTCGGGGGAATATCGTATCTTTGTATAACAGGGTATGAATACGAAAGCATTACTGGAACCTATGGGCTCGTGGGCGTGGTGGCGCTCGTGGTTCCTGATCTTTTTCGGGTGTTCGGTCATGGGTGCCGGCTTCGTGCTGTTTGTGAACCCTTACAATTTCGTGCCGGGAGGCGTGTACGGTATGGGTATCGTGCTGCACAACATTTTTCCGTCGATCCAGGTGGGTACGTTCGGCTATATGTTCGACGTGCCGCTGATGCTCGTTGCGATGCTGGTTTTCGGCGGGCAGTTCGGAACGCGTACGGTGCTGGCCGCGCTCTATACGCCCGGCTTTATGAACGTGCTCACACGGCTGGTCTACCCCGACGCCGCGGCGGTCGAGAGCCTCGACCCGTCGCTGTTGCTGGGCGGGCGGCTCGACCTGTCGAACGACTTGCTGCTGACGTGCGTCATCGGCGCCGTCGTCATCGGCGTGGGGCAGGGCATCGTCGTGCGCCAGCAGGCGACCACGGGCGGCACCGACATCGTGGCGATGCTGTTGCAGAAATTCGCGGGCATCAAATTCTCGTCGGGCATCTTCCTGGCCGACGGTTTCGTCGTGCTGTCCGGCCTGGCCGTCATCGGCTTCGGGCTGGGGACGGGCGAAGCCGCTTCGAACGGCTGGATGCTGACGCTCTATTCGCTCATCACGATTTATATCACCTCGCGTGTGATCGCCTACCTGCTCAACGGTGCGTCGTACGACAAGCTGCTCTTCATCATCAGCGACCACCATCAGGCGCTCAAACGCTTCATCATCGAAGACCTCGACCGCAGTGCGACCTACATCAAGTCGAAGGGGATGTATACGGACGCTTCGCGGGACATGATCTTCCTGGTCGTGAGCCGCAAGGAGGTGCACCTCGTGCAACATAAGATCAAGGAGATCGACCCGGCGGCGTTCGTAGTCGTGACCGATGCCTACGAGACGTTCGGCGAAGGGTTCAAACAGTTCCCCGACAAGAACGAGATACATGCGGAATAACGGAAATTTGGAACGTGGAATTTAAACTCAATACGAATACATTGCGCCCCCTGTCGGGCGCCGGACGCAAACTTTTCGTCGAAACCTACGGCTGCCAGATGAATGTCGGCGACACGGAGGTCGTGGTCGCCCTGATGCAGCGGGAGGGATACGTGTACACCGAGGATATCGGTCAGGCCGATGTCATCCTGATCAACACCTGCTCGATCCGCGACAATGCCGAGCAGCGTATCTGGGGGCGCCTGGCCGAGATGAAACGCTACCGCCGGGCCAAACCGGGGCTCGTCGTGGGCATCATCGGCTGCATGGCCGAACGCCTCAAGGAGAAATTGGTCGAGGGCCCTTACGGCGTCGACGTCGTGGCCGGGCCGGATGCCTACCGCGACCTGCCGCGTCTGGTGCGCGAGGCCGAAGCGGGCGGCAAGGGCGTGAACGTCCTGCTCTCCACGGAGGAGACCTATGCCGAGATCGCCCCCGTGCGGCTCGACCGCAACGGCGTGAGCGCCTATGTGGCCATCATGCGCGGATGCAATAATTTCTGTTCCTACTGCGTGGTGCCCTATACCCGCGGCCGCGAACGGAGCCGCGACCCGCAAACGATCGTCGCGGAGGCCCGCTCGCTCTTCGAGAACGGATACCGCGAAGTGACGTTGCTGGGGCAGAACGTCAATTCGTACAAGGCCGGCGAGGTGGACTTCCCCGAACTGATGCGCCTCGTGGCGTCGATCTCGCCCCTGCTGCGCGTGCGCTTCGCCACGTCGCACCCCAAGGACATGAGCGACCGCCTGCTGGAGGTCATGGCCTCGATGCCCAATATCTGCCGTGCCATCCACCTGCCTGCGCAGTCGGGTGCCACGTCGATGCTCGAACGTATGAACCGCAAATACACCCGCGAATGGTATCTCGGCCGCGTCGCCGCCATCCGCCGTTACCTGCCCGATTGCGCCGTCACGACCGACCTGATCGCCGGCTTCTCGGGCGAGACCGAGCAGGAGCACGAAGCGACGCTTTCGCTCATGCGCGAGGTGGGGTACGAGTTCGCCTACATGTTCAAATACTCGGAGCGTCCCGGGACTTTCGCACACGAGCACCTGCCGGACGATGTGCCCGACGAGGTGAAGTCGCGGCGGCTTTCGGAGATCATCGCCCTGCAAAACGAACTGGGGCATGCGAGCAACCTGCGCGACGTGGGGCGCGAGTTCGAAGTGCTGGTCGAGGGGCGTTCGAAGCGCGACGAGAAGCAGCTTTCGGGCCGGACGTCGCAGAACAAGGTCGTGGTCTTCGACCGCGGCCGGCACGACGTCGGCGACTATGTGCGCGTGCGCATTACGGGGTGCACCCCGGCGACGCTGTTCGGAGAAGAAATCATTTAAGGATATAATAAACTGAAACGTAAGATGCGATTTGACGAACTCGATTTGGAGGATGAGATCCTCGACGGACTCGACGATATGAATTTCCAGGAGATGACTCCTGTCCAGGAATACACCATCCCGGTGATCCTGGAGGGCCGCGACATTATCGGTTGCGCCCAGACCGGAACCGGCAAGACGGCGGCCTATACGCTGCCACTGCTCAACAGGCTGTTGATCGAAGGCAACGAAGACAATGTGATAAAGTCGGTGATCATCGTGCCGACGCGCGAGCTGGCGCAGCAGATCGACCAGCAGTTCCAGGGATTTTCGTACTACCTGCCCGTGTCGACCACGGTCGTATACGGTGGTGGCGACGGCAAGGGCTGGGATGTGCAGAAGCGCGGTATGCTGATGGGTTCGGACGTGGTGATCGCCACCCCCGGGCGCATGATCTCGCACATCCAGAACAGCGGCATCGACCTTTCGCACGTCGAATGCCTGATCCTCGACGAGGCCGACCGCATGCTCGACATGGGTTTCAGCGAGGACATCATGAAGATCGTCTCCTACATGCCTAAAGAGCGGCAGACGATCATGTTCTCGGCGACGCTGCCCCCGAAGATACGCGAGATGGCCAGGACGATCCTGCGCAATCCCGCCGAGGTGAACATCGCCATTTCGAAACCCAACGAGGCGATCGACCAGTCGGCCTATGTCTGCTACGAGAATCAGAAGCTGGGCATCATCCGCGAGATGTTTGCCGAGCCGACCGATTCGAAGACGATCATCTTCTCGTCGTCGAAGCTCAAGGTCAAGGAGCTGGCGCACACGCTCAAGCGCATGAAACTCAATGTGGCCGCCATGCACTCCGACCTGGAACAGGCGCAGCGCGAGGAGGTGATGCTCGACTTCAAGAACAACAAGGTGTCGATCCTGGTGGCTACGGACATCGTGGCACGCGGCATCGACATCGAGGATATCGGGCTGGTCATCAATTACGACGTGCCGCACGACCCTGAGGATTACATCCACCGTATCGGCCGTACGGCGCGCGCCGCGGCTACGGGCAGCGCCGTGACGTTCGTCAGCGAGGACGAGCAGGGCAAGTTCCACGCGATCGAGAAGTTCATCGAGAAAGATATCCGCAAGGCCGAATTGCCGGCCAGCGTGGGCGCGGGCCCCGTATACAATCCCGCCGTCAATAACGGCCGTGGGCGCGGTGGCCGTGGCGGAGGCCGTGGCCGCGGCGGTTCGAACGGCGGAAGCCGTGGGCGCGGACGCGCAGACAAGGGCGAACGCGCAGGGCGCGAACGCCGCAACGACCGGGAACGGGGTACGGCGGCTGCCGAAAATCCCGGGATCGCAGTCCCTCAGGCGGCACCTGCCGATAACGACCACGCCTCCGGGCGCGGCGAAGGCAATCGTGGGACGCGTGACCGCAAACATCGCCATCGCGGGGGCAGGAACCGTCGCCGCGGCGATAAGCCTCAGGGCGGCGAAACCCCGCAGCCGGGCGGTAGCGTGCCCCGGGAGTAGCCCGTGTGGGCTACACAGGGAAAGACGGCATGCTGGTTGCCGGGCTGAAGGTTTCCCTAACCGGCAGCAGCCGTAAATATCCCTGCATGGGTAAAATGCAAGGCCGGGCTTTCTGAAAGCCCGGCCTTGCCGTTATTGTCCGGCAGTTTTTCCGCCTGCCGTTTTCAGACATCGGCCTGCCGTGGCCGGCGGTGGGGTGCGAATCGGTTTGCCGGAGCGGGCTGCGCGGATTGCCTGCGAGGAATCCCGCCGATCATTTACGCGGATCCCACGAAGGATGCGCCGGGTCTTCGGCCCTGAGGGCCTCTTCGAGCGAGATGCCCAGCGCCTCGGCCACTCCCTTGCCATATGCCGGGTCGGCATAGTAGCAGTGGCGCGTGTGGCGCTGTTTGATGAACAGCTCGGCATCGCCCATGGCGCGCGCCGTATTTTCGCAGGTGGCTTTCCGGTCTTCTGCCGACATCACGCGCCACAGCAGGCCGGGCTGCGTGAAATAGTCGCTGTCCAGTTCGCGCTCGTCGTAGTTGTAAACGTCGCCGTTCACGGCCAGGGGCGGCTCTTTGAGGGCGGGGTTGTCCTGCCATTCGCCGTAGCTGTTGGGTTCGTAACCCTTTGCCGATCCGTAGTTGCCGTCGGTGCGCATTTGCCCGTCGCGGTGGAAGGCGTGGAACGGGCAGCGGGGCCTGTTCACGGGGATTTCCGTGTGGTTCACGCCCAGGCGGTAGCGCTGTGCGTCGCCGTAGGAGAACAGGCGCCCCTGCAACATCTTGTCGGGCGAGAAGCCGATGCCTTCGACGATGTTCATCGGGTTGAACGCCGCCTGCTCGACATCGGCATAGTAATTCTCGGGATTGCGGTTCAATTCCAGCACGCCCACCTCGTGCAGCGGGAAATCCTTGTGGTACCACACCTTCGTCAGGTCGAACGGGTTGAGCTTGTAGTTGCGCGCCTCTTCCTCGGTCATCAGCTGCACGTACATCGTCCAGCGCGGGAAATCGCCGCGTTCGATGGACTCGTAGAGATCTCTCTGGTGCGACTCGCGGTCTTTGCCCACAAGGGCTTCGGCTTCGGCGTCCGTCAGGTTTTTGATGCCTTGCTGGGTCGTGAGGTGGAATTTGACCCACGTGCGCTTGTTGTCCTTGTCATAGAAACTGTATGTGTGGCTTCCGAATCCGTGCATGTGGCGGTACGATGCCGGAATGCCCCGCGGTGACATGGTGATCGTCACCTGGTGCAGCGCTTCGGGCAGCAGCGTCCAGAAATCCCAGTTGTTGTTGGCCGAACGCAGGTTGGTGCGCGGGTCGCGCTTCACGGCATGGTTCAGGTCGGGGAATTTCAGCGGGTCGCGCAGGAAGAACACGGGGGTGTTGTTGCCCACGAGATCCCAGTTGCCCGCATCGGTGTAGAACTTCATGGCGAAGCCGCGGATGTCGCGCTCGGCATCGGCAGCGCCGCGCTCGCCGGCGACGGTCGAGAAGCGCACGAAGCATTCGGTCTTCTTGCCGACCCGGGCGAAGATCGACGCACGCGTGTATTCGGTGATGTCCTGCGTCACAGTAAAGGTGCCGAATGCGCCCGAGCCTTTGGCGTGCATGCGCCGTTCGGGGATTACTTCGCGGTCGAAATGCGCGAGTTTCTCGAGGAACCACGGGTCTTGCAGCGTCACGGGGCCGCGGACGCCTGCGGTCTGGATGTTCTGGTTGTCGGCGATCGGCCGGCCGTTCTCTGCGGTAAGCTGTTTCTTTTTGTCCATGGGGTTTTCTGATTATGCGGTTTGGAATTTTTTATAAATATAAGTTATGTTTGACGGATTTGCAAATCGGTAATTCTGATGATGGTATAACCTGAAGTTATACAGGTCGAAAACCGTGCCCCGACTGCCTCCGAAGGCGGATGCGATTTTTCGGCCCGAAATGCGGGTATTTTTATTTTTGTGCATTATCTTTGAGATACCGCTTGCGATTGTTTCCCCGAACCTAAACCTTCGAACCATGGATCTGACATTCAGCACGCCCCTGAAAGGCAACCTCGTCCTGTGCAGCGACTACCGCGATGCCGCGCTGCATCGCAGCCCCGGGCTCTATAAATTCGTCTGGGTAAGGCGTGGATGCCTTCGGCTCGAAGTCGACCATATTCCCATGGAGCTCCGGGCTGGGATGCTGCTGCCCCTGACGCCGCTCCATACCCTCGACGTGACGCGCGCCGAGGGCGAATACCTGATCCTTGCTTTCGACAGCAATTTCTACTGCATTTTCGGTCATGACGGCGAGGTGTCGTGCAGCGGGCTGCTTTTCAACGGCAGTTCCGAAGTGCTGCGGCTCGAACTCTCCGAAATGCGCACGGCCGCCCTGCAACGGGTGGTCGACGACCTGCGGGCCGAATACGGGGTGGTCGATGGCCTGCGCGAAGAGATGCTCCGCATGCAGCTCAAGCGGTTCATCATTATATGTACGCGTGTTGCGCGCGAGCACTTCTCCGTTGGTGCCGACCGTGAAAAACTCTTCGACACGGTGCGCCGCTACTATGTGCTGGTCGACGAGCATTTCCGGACGAAAAAACGGGTGCAGGACTATGCCGGGCTGCTCCACCGGTCGCCCAAGACGCTCGCAAACCTTTTCGCCTCGTGCGGACAGCCCTCGCCGCTGAACATTATCCACGACCGGGTCAATGCCGAGGCGCGCCGCCTGCTGCTCTATACTACGAAAAGCGCCAAGGAGATTGCCTACCTGCTGGGCTATGAGGATACCGCGGCTTTCAGCCGTTTCTTCGCCAAAATGAACGGCGAGAGCATCACCGAGTTCCGGCAGCGCGAAAAACGGGAATAATTTCCAACATTTCCGGCATTCCTGCCATCGTATGTCCGATCCGGAATCCAGACCTTTGCATCATCGGACAATTAAGGAAAAACGAATATGATGCAAAGACTTTCCTGCCTGTTTTACGGCTTTCTGAAAATTGCGGCCAACGCGCAACGGCTCGGCCTGGGGATGATCCGGGTGGCTATCCTTATCATTTTTGTCTGGATCGGCGGACTTAAATTCCGGAATTACGAAGCCGAAGGCATCGTGCCCTTCGTGGCGAACAGTCCCTTCATGAGTTTCCTCTACAACGAAAAAGCACCCGAGTACAGGGATTATAAACTCAAGGAGGGCGAATACGACGCTGCAAAGCATGCGTGGCATGAAAAGAACAACACCTATGGCTTTTCCCACGGGCTGGGGGTGCTGATCATGGGAATCGGCATCCTGACCTTCCTCGGGTTCTTCTCGGCCCGCATCGGTCTGGCGGGGGAGGTGCTGGCAGTGATTATGACCCTCGGAACACTGTCGTTCCTGGTAACTACGCCCGAAGTCTGGGTGCCGGATCTGGGCAGCGGGGAATACGGGTTCCCGTTGCTCTCGGGCGCCGGGCGGCTGGTGATAAAGGATACTGCGATCCTTGCCGGTGCCGTGGTGCTGCTCTCCGATACGGCGCGTAAGCTATTGGCACGACGGCGGGAGGCGTAACGGAGTTTAAAAAGGGACGACACTGCATGTCGTCCCTTTTTGTTTTGTGCCAATGGCAGGGGCGAGGCCGGATTTCTCTGGTGACGAGACCGGACGATGCCGCAGCCCATCCTTATTTCTGCCGGAAGTAGATCTGCATCGGTACACCGGAGAAATCCCAGTGGTCGCGGATGTTGTTTTCGAGGAAGCGGCGGTAAGGCTCCTTGATGTACTGCGGCAGATTGACGAAGAACGCGAACTGCGGCGTCGGCGTCGGCAACTGGGTTACATATTTGATCTTGATGTATTTGCCTTTGGTCGCGGGGGGCGGGTAATTTTCGATCAGCGGCAGCAGGAAATCGTTGAGCGCCGAGGTCGAGATGCGGCGTTTGCGCGACTCGTAGACCCGGATAGCCGTCTGGAGAACGTCGAAAATGCGTTGTTTGCTCAGAACCGAGGTGAAGATGATCGGAATATCGTTGAACGGTGCGAGTTTCTTCTTCAGGAACTCCGTCCACTCCTTCATCGTATTGTTGTCCTTCTCGACCAGATCCCATTTGTTGACCACGATCACGCAACCCTTGCGGTTGCGGACGATCAGGTTGTGGATGTTGAGGTCTTGCGATTCGAGCCCCTGCTGTGCGTCGAGCATCAGGATGCAGACGTCGGAATTTTCGATGGCGCGGATCGAACGCATCACCGAGTAAAATTCGAGGTCTTCCATCGCCTTGCCCTTCTTGCGCATACCCGCCGTGTCCACGAGGTAGAAGTCCATCCCGAATTTGTTGTAGCGGGTGTGGATCGAGTCGCGCGTGGTGCCGGCGATCGAGGTCACGATATTGCGCTCCTCGCCCAGCAGGGCGTTGGTCATCGACGATTTGCCGACGTTCGGACGCCCCACGATGGTGATGTGCGGCAGGTTCTCCTCCTCTTCGGCCACGGCCTCGGCGGGCAGCGCCGCGAGGATGGCATCCATCAGGTCGCCCGTGCCGCTGCCGCTCATCGAACTGATGCAGTAGGGATCGCCCAGCCCCAGGGCATAGAACTCGTGCGAAGAGTATATCTGGTCGTTGTTGTCGACCTTGTTGCAGACGAGGATCACCTTTTTCGATGTGCGGCGCAGGAGATCGGCCATCAGCATGTCGAGGTCGGTGATGCCGGTCTTGACTTCGACCAGGAAGAGGATCACGTCGGCTTCGTCGATCGCCAGCAATACCTGGCGGCGGATTTCGTCCTCGAAGATATCTTCCGAATTGACGGTGTAGCCGCCCGTGTCTATCACGGAAAATTCCCTGCCGTTCCAGTCGGTCTTACCGTAATGGCGGTCGCGGGTGGTTCCGGCCGTGGCATCGACGATGGCCTTTCGCTGGCCTACCAGACGGTTGAAGAGGGTGCTTTTGCCGACATTCGGACGGCCCACGATTGCTACGAGACTCATACTTTATTTCTTTTTCCGCTGCAAAGATAAGAATAAAAAATGAGAGATTGAGCAGATGAGCGCAGGAAGGTTGTAAATAAGGGGTTTAGAGGAAAACGTATTGCAAAGACAAAGCCAGGCGAAACCGCCAAAAAGCCAAATGAAACCGGAGTTACGTTACTATCCCGTTACTCTTTTCAAAACGGCGGCGGAGATTTTGGGAGGCTTTCAAAACGCTGAATTACAAG
>OODS01001208.1_pt1 | contig 17602 bp, 15 predicted proteins | sample 1671531 | NCBI WGS metagenome assembly OODS01 (sample SAMN06348166, study PRJEB24527) | human gut metagenome | biome: human gut; feature: ankylosing spondylitis patient; material: feces | host: Homo sapiens | place: China | collected 2015-10 | reverse complement strand
TCAAGGCCAAGGGCGGTGCCTCCGGCCGTCTGCACGGCAAGGTCACCGGCAAGGAGGTGGCCGAGGCTCTGGCACAGCTGGCCGGTGCTCCCATCGACAAGAAGAAGATCGAGATGGAGACCCGCGACATCAAGGATGCCGGTGTGTTCAACGGCAAGGTGCGCCTGCATGTGGGCGTTGTGGCTTCCTTCAAGATCCAGGTGGAAGTGGAACAGGCCTGATTTTTCTGCCAATCTGCGCCCCCTCACAGCAGGGGGCGCTTTTTGGCTTTTCCGGGAGGAACGGAAAATGAAGCAAGTACAAAAGAAGCATTCCGCGTGGCTGCAGACCCTGCTGACCGTGGTGCTGTCGGTACTGATCGCGTCAGCGGTCTGGATCGGCCGGTATGGAGTGCCGCTGCTGGGGCTGCCCAAGGCGGAGGATGTGCAGAGCGTCACCCTGGTGAGCCTGGACAGCGGTTCCGTTACGGTCACGGACACTGAGAATGTTGAGCTGCTGGTCAAAGCGGCCAACCTGCTGAACTATAAGCTGGGGGCGCCGGACACCACAGACCCGGAACTGACCGTGACCTATACCCTGAAAAACGGGGAAGTCCGGGTGCTTTCCGCCAGCCGCACGACCATGTGGTGGAAGGGCAGAGCACATCCGCTCAGGCAGCCGGAGGTGTTCTGCAATATTGTGGACGGCCTGTTTCTGGACGGATACGACAACAATGCAAAAGGATAAAGGACCATGCCGAACGAACGACATTATAACAACGAACTGAATCTGGAGAGCGTGGGCATCAACCAGCCGTTCAACATGCAGGCGGAGCAGAGCGTGCTGGGCGCGGTGCTGCTCAAGCCCGACACCCTGACCGACCTGGTGGAGATCATCAAGCCGGAAATGTTCTATACCTGGCAGAACGCGCAGATCTGGAGCGAGATGCTGCGGCTGTTCACCAACGACCAGACCATTGACTTTGTGACCCTGCTGGATGCGGTCATCTCGGACGGAGTGTTCCCCAGTGCCGACGAAGCCAAGGTGTACCTGACCGGTCTGGCCGAGACGGTGCCCAGCATCTCCAACGTGAAGGCCTACGCCCAGATCGTGCAGGAAAAGTATCTGGTGCGCCAGCTGATGGACGTGGCCAAGGATATCCTGCAGGACGCCGGGGACGAGCCGGACGCCGACCTGCTGCTGGAAAATGCCGAGCAGCGCATCTACGAGATCCGCTCCGGCCGGGATTCCAGCGCCCTGACCCCGCTTTCCTCCAGCATGGTGGAGACCCTGACCAACCTGCAGAAGATCAGCGGCCCGGATGCCGACAAGTACAAGGGCATCCCCACCGGGTTCCGCCTGCTGGACACGGTGCTCACCGGCCTTGGCCGCGGTGACCTGATCATCCTGGCCGCCCGCCCCGGCATGGGCAAGACCAGTTTTGCGCTGAACATCGCCACCCGCGTGGCCATGCAGCAGAAGGTGCCGGTGGCCATCTTCAGCCTGGAAATGACCAAGGAACAGCTCACCAACCGCATCCTGTCCGCCGAGGCCGGCATCGACAGCCAGGCTTTCCGCACCGGTGCCCTGCGCGCCGAGGACTGGGAGTATCTGGCGCTGGCCACTGAAAAACTCCACGATGCACCGATCTATATGGACGATACCTCCGGCATCACCATCACCGAGATGAAGGCCAAGATCCGCCGGGTGAACCAGGACCCCACCCGCCCCAACGTAGGTCTGATCGTCATCGACTATCTGCAGCTGATGACCACCGGCCAGCGCACCGAGAACCGCGTGCAGGAGATCAGTTCTATCACCCGGAACCTCAAGATCATGGCCAAGGAAATGAACGTGCCCATCATTGCCCTGAGCCAGCTGTCCCGTGCGGTGGAAAAGCAGGGCAACAACTCCAGCCACCGGCCCCAGCTGTCCGACCTGCGTGATTCCGGTTCCATCGAGCAGGACGCCGACTGCGTCCTGTTCCTGTACCGCGATTCCTATTACGCCAGCCAGAACCCGGACGGTGCCGAGGTGGATGCCGACACGGCCGAGTGCATCGTGGCCAAGAACCGCCATGGTGAGACCAGTACCGTGCCGCTGGGCTGGGACGGTGCCCACACCCGCTTCATGGATGTGGATTTCAAGCGCTGAACCGATGAAAAACGAGAAAGACTGCCGGGCTGCGGTGCGGGATTTCTGCCTGCAGAACCGGCTTTTGTGTCCGGGGCAGCCGCTGCGGCTGGCGGCGGCGGTTTCCGGCGGGGCCGACAGCATGGCGCTGCTGCTCCTGTTGCAGGCGCTGCAGCCGGAGTTTGGCTACACCCTCTCAGCCTGCCATGTGAACCACGGCCTGCGCGGCGCCGCCGCCGACCGGGACGAAGCCTTTGTGCGGCAGGCCTGCGGGGCACTGGGGGTGCCGCTGCGGGTGTTCCACGCGGCAGAACTGGCCGACACGGTGGATGCGCCGCCGCCCCACGCCGGGGAGGACTGGGCCCGCCGCCTGCGCTATGCCTGCTTTGAACGCCTGTGCGAAGAGGGGATAGATGCCGTGGCAACGGCCCATACTGCAAATGACCAGGCCGAAACGCTGCTGCTGCGGCTGGCCCGGGGCACCGGGCTGCACGGCGCGGCAGGCATCCGGCCCCGGCGCGGGTGTTATCTGCGGCCGCTGCTCTGCCTGAACCGAGCCGACACCGAGGCGGTCTGCCGGGCGGCCGGGCAGACATGGGTCACCGATGAGACGAACGAGACGGACGCCTACGCCCGCAACCGACTGCGCCGGGCGGCACTGCCTGCTTTGCAGAGCACGAACGAGGCGGCCGTGGAAAACCTGGCCCGCTTCTGCGAGAAGGCGGCGCAGGCCGATGCCTACTTTGCCCAAAAGGCCGAGGCGCTGCTGATGGATGCCCGCCTGTCGGACACGGACCCCGTGTGCTGGCGGCTGGAGCCGCTGGCGGCAGCGGATGCGCCCATTCTGGAAACGGCCCTGCACCGTCTGGCGGCCCCGGTGCGGGACCCGGAAGAAAAATATATCCGGCTGTTGGCGCAGCTGGTGCAGCAGGGCAGCGGAGCCGTGCAGCTGACCGGGAAGGTCCGCTTCTGCGCGGCAGATGGGGTGCTCCGGCAGGAAACACAGGCCGAATCCGCCGGCTGGGACGCCGATGCGGCGGCCGCATTTACCGCAGCCCTGCAGGCCGGAAAACCGGCCCGGATGCCTCTGCCGGGGGGCAAAACCCTGACTGCACGGGTGTTCCCGGCGGATTTTGAAGAAAAAATACAAGTCGTTCATAAAAAAGACTTAAAAAATCGGGCGGATTATGCTAGAATAACTACGTTGTATGCTGGTCTTGTTCTGCGCACCCGCCAGCCGGGGGATGTTTACCGCCCCGCCGGGCGAGCGGTGCACAACCGCCTGCGCAAATGGATGAACGAAGCGGACATCCCGGCGCAGCAGCGGGACACGCTGCCGCTGCTGGCAGCAGGCAGCGAGGTGCTTTGGGTGTGCGGCAGCGGCTTTGCCGAGGGCCTTGCACCGGATGAGACCACGACGCAGATCCTGCAGATGGAACAGGAAACTTGAAGGGATAAAAAGGAGAAACATCATGAGCATGAATGATGACATCAAGACCGTTCTGGTCTCGGAAGAACAGCTGAAAGCCAAGGTTGCGGAGCTGGGTGCACGCATCAGCAAGGACTACGAGGGCAAAAACCTCGTGCTGGTGTCCATCCTGAAGGGATCGGTGGTCTTTATGGCCGACCTGATGCGGGCAGTGACCATCCCCTGCAGCATCGACTTCATGGTGGTGTCCAGCTACGGCGGCAGCAACACCGTGACCAGCGGTCTGGTCAAGATCATCAAGGATCTGGACGGTGACCTGTCCGGCAAGGACGTGCTGATCGTGGAGGACATCCTCGACACCGGTGTCACCCTGTCCAAGCTGGTGCCCATGCTCAAGATGCGCAACCCCAACTCGGTCAAGATCTGCACCATCCTCGACAAGCCCAGCCGCCGCAAGGCCGACATCCAGCCCGATTACGAGGGCTTCCAGGTGCCGGACGAGTTTGTGGTGGGCTATGGTCTGGACTACGATGAGAAATACCGCAACCTGCCCTATGTGGGTGTGCTGAAACCGGAAATCTACGCATAACAAAAACGAATTAGAACTGGAGTTGATCCCTTTTGCAACCGAAACGACCTCGCTTTAATCCCCTGATCCTGGCGCTGGCACTGGCCGGTGTTCTGATGATCTGGTCGGTGCTGGGCACCAGCGACAGCAGTACCGGCGGCTCCACCATGAGCTACTCGACTGTGGTGCACTACTTTGAGAACAATCAGGTCACAGCCTTTACGCTGGACCGCAACACCAGCATCATCACCCTGACGCTGAAGGAGGGCAAGCAGGAGCTGCCCGAAACCACAGGTGCCACCGCTGCCACACAGGCCTCCGGCGGTCTGCTGAGCAATCTGTTCTCCTCCTCCACCTCTTCCGTGGGGGCGACCAGAAACGATGACGGCACGGTGACGGTGCGCTACAAGCTGCCCTACGCCTATGTGTTCATCGAGAACGTCCAGCAGTATATCGATTCCTACGACGCAGCCAACCCGACCGCGCCCATGGAGTACGATTACACCACCCTGAAGGAGTCCATCCCCTGGATGGAGATCCTGTTCTACCTGGGAATGCTGGGCTGCACCGGCTTCCTGCTCTTCTCCATGATGCGCGGCGGCGCTGGCGGCGGCGGTATCATGAACGTGGGCAAGGCCAAGGTGAAGGACGAGCACGAGAATAAAAAGACCGCGACCTTTGCCGACGTTGCCGGTGAGGACGAGGAAAAGGAAGAGCTGAAGGAGGTCGTGGAGTTCCTCAAGAGCCCCGACAAGTTCAACACGCTGGGTGCCCGCATCCCCCACGGCGTTCTGCTGGTGGGCCCTCCGGGTACCGGTAAGACCCTGCTGGCCCGTGCCTGTGCCGGTGAGGCAGGTGTGCCCTTCTACTCCATTTCCGGCTCCGACTTCGTGGAAATGTATGTCGGTGTCGGCGCATCCCGTGTGCGTGACCTGTTTGATAAGGCCAAAAAGACCATGCCCTGCATCATCTTCATCGATGAGATCGATGCCGTGGGCCGTCAGCGCGGCGCAGGTCTGGGCGGCGGCCACGACGAGCGGGAGCAGACCCTGAACCAGCTGCTGGTCGAGATGGACGGCTTTGAGGCCAACGATGGTGTCATCGTGATGGCAGCCACCAACCGTGCCGACATTCTGGATAAGGCCCTGCTCCGTCCGGGCCGCTTTGACCGGCAGGTCTATGTGGGCCTGCCCGATGTCAAGGGCCGCGAGGAGATCCTCAAGGTTCACACCAAGAATAAGCCTCTGGCTCCCGATGTCTCCCTCAGAGTCATCGCACAGCGCACCGCAGGCTTTGCGGGTGCTGACCTGGAGAACCTGGTCAACGAGGCCGCTCTGCTGGCTGCCCGCCGCAGCCGCAAGGCCATCACCATGGAGGACATCGAGGAAGCTTCCATGAAGGTCATGGCAGGCCCTGAGAAGAAGAGCCGTGTTGTGACTGCCGAGGAAAAGAAGCTGACCGCCTACCATGAGGCGGGCCACGCCGTGGCAGGCTTCTATTGCAAGCACCATCCCCGCGTGCACGAGATCACCATCATTCCCCGCGGCCAGGCTGGCGGCTACACCATGTATCTGCCTGAAAAGGATCGCAGCTATGTGACCAAGGGTGAGATGTTCGAGGATATCGTTTCCAGCCTGGGCGGCCGTGTGGCCGAACAGCTGATCCTGGAGGATATCTCCACCGGTGCCTCCAACGACCTGCAGCAGGCAACCAACATTGCCCGCCAGATGATCACCAAGTACGGCTTCTCCGAGCGCCTGGGCCCTGTGGTCTACGGCACCTCGCAGGAGGAGACCTTCCTGGGCCGTGATTTCACCCAGGGCAAGGGCTACAGCGAGAGCACCGCTGCCGAGATCGACGGCGAGATGCGGGATATCATCGATGAGGCTTACGAGACCTGCCGCCGCACCCTGACGGAGCACATCGACCAGCTCCATGCGCTGGCACAGGCTCTGATGGAACGCGAAAAGCTGAACGAGCAGGAGTTCAACACCGTGATGGCCGGCGGCAAGCTGCCCCCGCGTGACGGTGACGAGCCTGCACAGGAACCCGCCGCACCGGCAGCCCCGGTGGAGACCGCAGAGCCTGCCGAGAGCGCAGAGCCCGCTGAACAGGCGGAGCAGGCCGTGCTGGGCGAGGAAATGCCCGACCCGGCGCAGGATGCCCCGCAGGAAAACGAATGATCGAAGGGAGCGAGTGTCGTGGAGGAAAATTTTAACCCGGTCGCACGCACCCGGGCCAACTATTATACCCCGGGCAGCCCGGTGCAGTTCGTCTGTGTGGAGCTGCTCAAGGGCGAACTCAGCGGCGAGAACGCAGTCTGCCTGACCTTCAAGAACATCTCCAAGGTCACCCTGACTGCGCTGGAGATCCACTTCAAGTGCAAGGGCGTGGATGGCATCATCCTGTGTGAGGATGCCTTTGAGTACCGCGAGATCGAGGTCAAGCCCGGTGAGAGCTTTGGCATGGACGATGCCGTGTTCGTGACCCAGAAGGCCATCACCAGCGTGGATGTGGTCCTGAAGAACGTATACAGCGGCAAAAAGGTCGTGCATCTGGATGCCATCAAGCGCGTCCGCCTGCCGGCCCCGCGCCGCCTGAGTCCGGAGCTGGAAAAGGCACTGGAAAGCCGGATGAACCGCAGCGGCCTCAAGTATATGCCGCAGGTGTTCGAGAACGGCTGGTACTGTGCCTGTGGTTCTTTCCACCCGAAGGAAGAGGACACGGTCTACTGCACCGAGTGCGGCTGTGACCGCATCCTGCTGCAGAACGCCCTGAACACCCTGCTGCAGCCCGGCCAGAAGGCCGCCCCTGCAGAGCAGGCCCCGGCGGCAGAGGCCACCCGCGTGGCGAGCGCCGCTCCGCAGGAAGAGCCGACCCGCATCGTGGCCAGCGCGCCGGTGCAGGCAGAACCCACCCGGGTCGTCCCGACAGCCCGCCCGGCAGAGCCTGTCAGCGCACCGACCAGCTTTGCACCACCGGTGGAGCACACGCCTGTTCCGGAAGCAGAGCCCACCCGTGTGCTGGATGCCGCCACCCGCGCGGCGTTCCCCGGCAGCGGTGCAGCGGCTGTGGATGATGAGGGCACCCGTGTGATGCCTGCTGCTGCCCGCCGTGCCGCCCCGGCCCGCCAGCCGGAACCCGAGGTGGAGCAGTACGATGAGGAGGACGATGCGGAAGAGAGCCGCGACGGCATTGCCGAGACCCTCGTCCGCTGGGTCCCGCCCATCACCGCCATCGTCTGCGCAGGCATTGCGCTGTGGGGCTTCGTCTATTATCAGTTTATGATGTAAATGAATGACGGAGGAGGCTGCGCTTCCTCCGTTTTTTGGTTGTACGAAGGAGAAACGTTATGCCCGACGAAGCACTGCAAACCGCTTTTGAGATCAAAACTACCTGCGATGAGATCAGCCGCAAGCTAATGCGCTGGCACTGGGAGAACAAGCCCGGGGAGCACAGCCTGGGAGCCCTGCTGGATCACATCCGCACCCGCCAGCAGGAGAGCCCCGAATATTATGACCGTCTGCCCGATCTGGCGGGCCGAAACAGCTGGCAGCAGCTGGATACCACCCTGTGTATGCGGGTGCTGCTGGACCCTGAAAAGGATGCGGCCCGTCCGCTGGATCTGCTGGGCAATACGGAGCACCCTGCTGCTGCCCGCCGGGCCTGCAACGCGGTGCGCACTGCCCGCAATGAAGCGGCCCATGCTTCTGACCGCACGGCGGCTGCGCAGGCGGCGATCCTCTTCAACGAGGCCGTGGAAGCACTGGAAGAAGGTTATGCAGGCGCGCCCCTGCGCACCAGTGAGCTGGGCCAGTATTACCGGCTGGCTGAGAATTATCTGAGCCGCTGCGGGGCCAAAAAGCCCATTGCGTCGGCGGCCCCGGAAGAGAAAGCCCCTCGTGCGGCAAAGTCCGGCCAGAGCACTGCGGGCAGGAAAAAAGAGGGGACTTCCGGCAGTGCTTCCCGCCGCAGCAGCACAAAGCAGAACACGAGCGGCCGCAGCTCCGGTGGCAGATCCCAGAACCGGAAGCAGGGCAGCAGCCGGAACAGCCGTGCCCGGGCCAGGCAGAAGCAGAAACAGGCCAACCGCACCGTTCTGCTGGTACTGCTGGCGATCCTGGCCGTGGGTCTGCTGATTCGCGGCTTTACCATGAACTGGCAGTGAAAGAGTGAGGGAACTATGAAGCAAAAACTGATTTTTCTGGATATTGACGGTACTTTGCTGCCTCCCGGTGAGATGACCGTTCCGGCCAGTGCCGTGGAGGCCATCCGGCAGGCCCGGGCCAACGGCCACAAGGTGTTTCTGTGCACCGGCCGCAACCTGCGCATGACGAAGCCGCTGCTTGCCTACGGTTTCGATGGCTTTGTCTGCTCTGCAGGCGGCTATGTGGGCTGTGATGGGAAAATTCTCGTGGATCTTCCCATGGAGCCTGCGCAGGTCGAGGGCCTGCGGGAGGTGCTGGGGCGTGCCGGTGCCGAGTGTACACTGGAAGCCCGGGATGATACTTACGGCGGCATCAGGATGATCGAGCGGTTCGCCCATTTGTTCCCCCGCAAGCCGGGGCAGCTGAACAGCGAGGCCGAGCGCTGGCGCAAAACGATGGAGTATGGCTTGACCATCCGGCCCATTGAGGAATACCACGGGGAGCCGGTTTACAAGGTGGTGTTCATCGCCCCCAACGAAGCCTGCCTTGCTGAAGCAAAGCAGCTGTATGAGGATCAGTTCATCTTCTGCGAGTCCCGGCTGGGGGATACCCCGTCAGCCATCGTCAACGGGGAGCTCATCAACCGCAAGTTCAACAAGGGCACCGGCATCAAGGCTATCTGCGATGAGCTTGGGTGTTCGCTGGCCGATACCATCGGCTTTGGCGACAGCGACAATGACCTGCAGATGACCGATGTGGTAGGCATCAGCGTCTGCATGGCCAATGGCTCTGACAACCTGAAAAAGCTCTGCGACCGCATCTGCCCGGCTGTGACGGAGGACGGCGTGGCAAGGGAGCTCAAAACTCTGGGCCTGATCTGAGCGCAGCCTTCCACAAAAGAGATGATAACAAAAATCCCCGCTCCATCGAGCGGGAATTTTTGTTAAAGAGGTTTATTTCTGATGGACTGCCTTGTGATATACCGCGTAGGCGATCACGGCAGAGAGGGCCTCTGTGATCCAGAAGGCGTGCCAGACACCGGTAGGGCCCATGCGGCCGCACAGCACCCACGCAATGGGCATGATGAAGATGATATAGCGGCAGAGGGAGATGACCAGCGAGGGCACGCCCTTGCCCAGACCCTCCAGCGCGCCGGAGGAGGTGGTAGACACTGCCGAGACGATGAATCCCAGGCAGATGACCCGCAGGGCGGTCTGGCCGATGGCGATGGTCTCGGGGTTAGAGGTGAACAGACCCATCAGCGGGCCTGCAATGGTCAGGCAGAGCAGGGTGCCAATGGCCATGATCCCGGCGCTCAGGCCCAGTGTCAGGTTGTAGAGCCTGGACACACGGCCATGCTCCCGGGCACCGTAGTTGTAGCCCACCAGCGGGCGCATCCCCTGCACGATGCCGTTGGCCGGCAGGTAAAGGAAGGTCTGGAGCTTGTAGTAGATGCCCAGCACCGTCACATAGCTCTGGGAGTAGACCGCCAGCAGGCCGTTCAGGAAGGTGACCAGCAGGCTGGGCAGGGCCAGATTCAGGATGGCCGGCACACCGATGGCATAGAGCTTGCCGTCAAGGGCGGCATCGAACCGCAGGCAGCGGCGGGAGAAGCGGACGGCAACTTCGGTGGTGCAGTAGACATAGAGGTAGACCGCAAGGGAAACAGCCTGCCCGATGCCGGTGGCAAGGGCCGCACCGGCAATGCCCAGGGCGGGCACCGGCCCAAGGCCAAAGATGAGGACCGGGTCGAGGGCGATGTTGGTCACGCAGCCGGTGATCAGTGCCACCATGGCAACGTTCATCCGGCCCACGGACTGGAAGATCTTTTCAAAGGCGAGGTCTGCCATGTTGACCAGCGAGAACAGGAACACGATGGTGGAGTAGGTCACGCCCATGTCCACCAGAGCGGGATCGGTAGTGAAGCGGCGCAGGAAGCCGGGCATGATGGCAATGCAGAGGACCATGCCCAGCACACCGTGCAGCAGGGAAAACATCATGCCGTGGGTGGCGGCCCGGTTGGCGTTCTCGTGGTCGCCTGCGCCGAGGTAGAGCGCGATCTGGGCATTGATGCCGATGCCGAAGCCGATGGCCACTGCATTGACAAAGTTCTGGATGGGAAACACCAGCGAAAGCGCCGTCATGGCCTGCTCGCTGATCTGGGCCACAAAGAGGCTGTCCACGATGTTGTACAGGCTGTTCACCAGCATCGAGATGACGTTGGGCAGGGCCATGGAGAGCAGCAGCGGGAACACCGGTCTGGTTTTCATAAAAGTATCGTTCATTTTCATTGCTCCTGAGGGTCAGATTTGGATTTGAAGGCAAAGCAAAAGCCACACAATGGCTTTTGTACCATTGTGTGGCGAAAAGTTGCAGAATGCTGTAAAAATCCACACGATATTTTATTGCTTCAAAGATACCACATCACAGGGATCCTTGTCAAGGACTTTTTAAAATAAAAGTATGACTTTTTACAGCGGGCCCTTGCCCTTGACATGGGGCGCGGCGGCGGTAAAATAAGAACAGAACGCACAAAAGGAGGATCTGCCATGAAATGGATGATCGCGTCAGACCTGCACGGGTCGGCTTACTACTGCCGCAAAATGCTGGAAGCCTTTGAGCGGGAGGGAGCCGACCGGCTGTTCCTGTTGGGCGACCTGCTCTACCACGGCCCCCGCAACGACCTGCCCCGAGAGTACGCTCCCAAGGAGGTCATCCCCCTGCTGAACGGGAAAAAGGAGAAGCTGCTCTGCGTGCGGGGCAACTGTGATGCCGAGGTGGACCAGATGGTGCTGGAATTCCCCGTGCTGGCCGATTATGCGGTGCTTCCGGTGGGGCAGCGGCTTATTTATGCGACCCACGGGCATATCTATCATGTAAAAAATCTGCCGCCGCTGGCCCCGGGAGATGTGCTGCTGCACGGGCATACCCATGTTCCGGCCTGGACAGAGTTCGGGCAGGGAAATCTTTACCTGAACCCGGGTTCTGTGAGCATCCCCAAGGAGAACAGCCCCCACAGCTACATGACCCTGGAAGGAAACACGATGCAATGGAAAGAGCTGGAAAGCAGCGCTGTTTTCCATGAACTGACCCTTTGAAAAGTCCCCCGGCCGGTTTTGCGGGCAGCTTGAAATTTGCCCACCGGTATGGTATGATAAAACTGAAAACAGATCGGCAAAGTTCCGCAGAGCAGTGCTGTGCGGGGCAGAAGCCTTTTTGTTTCTGCAATGAGTTAGCTAAAACTAACAAAACGACGAAAACAGCGGGCTGGACTTGTGCAGTTTGACAGGGGGGCCCGCAGATACAGTATGGAGGGAACAACAATGGTAGAAACGATCCTGAGGGTCGATGGTATGATGTGCGGTATGTGCGAGAGCCACATCAATGATGTGGTGCGCAAGACCGCCCGGGTGAACAAGGTGACTTCTTCCCACACCAAGGGCGAGACAGTCATCATCTCGGAGCAGCCGGTGGATGTGGAGGCGCTGAAGGCTGCCATTGCCGAAACGGGCTACACCGTGACCGGCGTGCAGACCCGGCCCTATGAGAAAAAGGGCTTCTTTTCGTTCCTGAAAAAGTAACAGCCCGGTGTTTCTGGCCGGGCTGATCATGCAAAACAGGAGGTATCTCGTTATGAGAATCTTGGTGTACGGCGCAGGCGTTCAGGGCTGTCAGTTGGCCCACAGTCTGGCACAGAACAAGAAAAATGTGGTCACCCTGCTGGCCCGGGGCGAGTGGAAGGCGGTCATTGACCAGAAGGGCCTGACCATCCGCCACATGCTCCAGCGGAAAACAACGGTGGATCGGATGCAGACAACAGATGTGCTGGCCCCCGAGGATGTGTATGACCTTGTGTTTGTCACGGTGCAGGCCGGGCAGCTGGCCGATGTGCTGCCCATCCTCAAGGCAAACCGGAGCCAGTACTTCATCTTTGTGGGCGATAATCCCTATGCGCAGGAGATGCTGCAGGCCATGCAGCGCCCGGTGGATAAGATCGCCTTTGGCTTCCAGAACAATGCGGGCCGCCGGGAGCATGACCGGCTGGTCAGTGTGCACATGGGGATGGGAATGACTGTCGGCGGCGCAACCGCACCCCTGTCCGGCGCGTTCCGCCTGCGGCTGCAGGCTGCCTTTGAGGGGACTCATTACAAGCTGACCTATTACAGTGATATGGACGAGTGGCTCAAGAGCCACATCGCCTTTATCCTGCCCTGCGCCTATGCCTGCTATGCGGTGGATGGGGAACTTTCCCGCACCACAGTGGAACAGCGCAGGATGATCGTGGATGCCGCCTGGGAGTGCTGTGAGATGCTGAAAGCGGCAGGTGTTCCCGTGAACGATGCGGAGAACACCGACCGCTACCGCGAGGGCACCAAACAGCGGAAAAAGACCGAGCGGATGGTCTACTGGATGGCGCAGACGGTCGTTGGGAAGTGGTGTATTTCGGATCACGCCATGCGCGCGGTGAGCGAGATGCAGTATCTGGATGAAGCGTTTGCCGCCCTGCGCGCCACCACATTGGTGGAGATGACCGCCTGGGATGAACTGCGCAGATCCCTGCCCAGAAAGAAGTAAGAGCCGGAAAATGTCCGGAGCATGAGAAAAAGCCTGTCGGTTTTTGCGCCGACAGGCTTTTTTCTATTGGTTCAGTGCCCAGAAGGCGGCAAGCTGCTGCTCCAGCTCTGTGGTGCTGCGCAGGTATTGGAGCTGGTGCCAGTGGCGGGGGAACAGGCGGGTGTATTCGGCGCGGGCAAAGCGGTCATCCAGCAGGAGCACCACGCCCCTGTCCTCCTGCGTGCGGATGACCCGGCCCGCTGCCTGCAGCACCTTGTTCATGCCCGGGAAACGGTAGGCGTAGTCAAAACCGGTGCCGCCCGCCTCGTCATAGTAGCGGCGCAGGATCTCCTGCCGGGGGTTCACCTGAGGCAGGCCTACCCCCACGATGGCGCACCCGATGAGCCGGTCACCCACCAGATCTACACCCTCGCCGAAGATGCCGCCCATGACCCCGAAGCCCAGCAGCGTTTTTGCGGGGCTTGGGCCGAACTGTTCCAGAAACGCCGCCCGGGCCGCGTCGTCCAGACCACTCTCCTGAGCCAGCGTTCCGATGTCCGGGTAACGGGCGGTGAAGTCCTCATATACCTGCCGCAGATAGGCGTAGCTTGGGAAAAAGGCCAGGTAGTTGCCCACCTTGGCCCGGGCCAGTGCGGCCAGCGCATCCGAGACGGCCTGAACGCTGGCCTCCCGGTCCCGGTAGCGGGTGGAGATGCCGGGCAGGCAGTAGAGCCCCAGATGTTCGGGCGGAAACGGGCTTTCCAGTGCCACAGCCCGGGCATCGGGACAGCCCAGCACGGAGCGGTAGTAGCCCGGCGGGGTGAGCGTTGCGCTGAACAGCGCCGCCGCCCGCCCGGCGGCAAGGCTGGCATCCACAAAGGGGGCAGGGTCAAGGCAGAGCAGCTCCCATTCCAGCTCGCTGCCCCGGGCTGTCAGCTGGGTGACAAAATGCGTGTCGTACCGCTCTGCCGCCCGGGTGATATCCTGCACCGCAAAGTAGAGCTCCAGCAGCTGGGCGTGGGCATCGGCTTCCGGGTTGGCCTCCAGCCAGTCCTGCAGGGGGGCCTGCAGGCTGAACAGCAGTCGGAGCAGCTCCTTCGGCAGCTCATGCAAAAAGACCGTGCCATCCCGCGCCAGCAAAGGCTCCGGCAGCGGGAAGGCGGCTTCTGCCGGTTCGGTGTCCAGAAGGCTGGTCTGTTGGGTGAGATCCTCTGCCGGCGATTCGGTGGGCGCTGAACCCCGGCGGGGGGCCAGCTTCGTTACCGCCCGGCGCGCTTCCAGAAAGCCCCTGTCTGCCTTTGTCAACGCGGTTTTCAGTGCACTTTTTCCTTTGCCGATGGTCCGTCTGGCATCGGTCAGGCTGCTCTTGTAGAACCGCGCCGAGTACATGGCTCTGGCCCGGTCCGGCAGGTTGTGGGCTTCGTCGATGAGGAAAAGGTAGTCGCCCGCCGCATCGAAAAAGCGCCGCAGGTGCACGGTGGGGTCGAACAGATAGTTGTAGTCCCCGATGACCACATCACACCACTCGCTCAGGTCCAGCCCCAGCTCAAAGGGGCAGACCCTGTGCCGCCGGGCGGTCTCGGTCAGGGCGGCCCGGTCATAGGGGACGGCGCTGTCCAGCAGGTCGGCCAGCGCATCCTTCAGCCGCTCGTAGTAGCCGTTGGCGTAGGGGCAGGCTTCCGGCAGGCAGGCGGGACGGCCCTCAGCATCCTTGCACAGGCAGGCCTTCTCCTTGGCGGTCAGGGTCACGCTGCGCAGGGAAACCGCCGGGTCTGCCGCCCGCAGACGGGCCAGCGCATCCTCAGCAGCGGCCTGTGTCGTGTTGCGGGCGGTCAGGTAGAAGATCTTTTCCCCCTTGCCCTCGCCCATGGCTTTCAGGGCAGGGAAGAGGGCGCTCATCGTTTTGCCGATGCCGGTGGGTGCCTGGCAGAACAGCCGGGCACCGCCCTTCTGCTCTGCCTTGCCCGCAGCACAGGCGCGATAGACCTCCCCGGCAAGGGCGCGCTGCCCGGGACGGTAGGCCGGAAACGGAAATTGCAGGGCCCCAAGGCTCCGGTTCCGGGCTTCCACCCAGTCCAGCTGCCGTCGTGCCCAGGGAAGATACTGCCGCAGTAAGTCGTTGAGAAACGCATCCAGCTCAGCGGCGGAGAAGTGCCGGGTATAGCGGATGATCTCATCGGTGTCGATCTGGTAATAGGTCAGCCGGACATCCAGTGTTTCCAGCTCCCGCTGCTCGGCGCAGATGGCCCCGTAGGCCATGCCCTGCGCCCAGTGGCAGGGGTTCATGTTCTCCGTGATGGCATCGGCGGGCGCAGCGGTGGTCTTGATCTCGTCGATGACCACCGTGCCGTCCTCATCGGTAAAAATGCCGTCGGCCCGGCCCTCGATGGTGAATCCGATTCCCTCCATCGTCCGCTCTGCCGTGAGGAACACCTCGGCGGCGTAGCCTTCACCCGCCGCCTTCTGGAGCCTGCGGTGGATGCGTGCGCCCTCGTTGGCCCGGTCAAAGCCGGTAAAGCGGCTGTCGATACTGCCGGTGCGGAGCAGGAACTCCACCAGCTCCCGGACAGAGAGACGGATGGCAGGCATGGGGTTCACTTCCTTTCTCTTGAAATTCTGCGCTTCGGTCAGGTTGTACAGAGCAGGGCCTACCCGAGACCCAGGATCTTTTGACAATTTGCTGCAACAGCATTCACCTGGTCAAAATCCACGGCGGCCCGGTAATAAGTCTCCAGCTCATCATGGCAGTTCTTGGCCTGAGCCATCAGGGCGACAGCCTGGTCGATGAGCTCGGAGGCGGCACGGTCGTTGAAGCGCAGGCGGGCGCGGAAGCCGGACAGGTTCTCCCGGTCCACAAAGCGGGTGCAGCGCACGGCCTGCACGCCGGGCAGCTGGATGGGATGCCAGAGGTTGTCGGTCAAAAAAGCCAGCCGCAGGGCCGGAATGAAGATGTGGTCGATCTGATCTTCAGGGTGCATGGCGCAGGGGCAGGTGATGATGTGGTAGCCCCGGGCCAGTGCTTCAGCCCGGATGAGTTCCAGCAGCAGGCGGGAGACCGCCCCATAATCATCCCGGAATACCACATACCGGTCGGCCAGCGCTTCCACCGTGCCCCGGTAGAATACCATCCCCTTGGGGGTGATGGCTGAGAGCGGCCGCAGCTCCTCACTGGCAGTGCCCTCGGTGCGGGGAAGCAGCCGGGTGCAGAGACGCTTGACGTAGCGGCGCACCTTTTCAAAGTTGGCGCTGCAGGCCTCGGCCCGGCGGCTGTCCAGCATCAGGCTGCCCGCCGATGCGATATACCGGGCTGCCCGGCCCCGCAGGGCGGCATTCCGGGCAAACAGGGCCTTGACCTCGTCCCGGTGGGGAGCCAGCTTTCCGGCATCGATGGTGTGGTACAGGCTCACCACCAGCTCATCAGCCCCGGGCGCGTCCGGCTCCACCACATGGGGCGCGGTGGCATCGATGATGGCGCGTTTCTGGTCGAGGAAGATGACCCCGTCCAGACTGTCCGGGTCGCTGGCACAGTGGATCTTTTCGATGCGCTGGCCCTGCTGCTCGGCGGCCTGGGCCAGATGCTTCATCAGGGTGGATTTGCCGCATCCCGGCCCGCTTTTGATGAGAAGCATCTGCATCCCGGGCTCCCGGCGCAGCGGCTCAAAATAACCCTTGAAGCCCGCCGGTGTGGTGGCCCCCAGAAAGAAATCGGGGGAACGGCTTTGGATCGTTTTCATATCAGAACACCTCACTTTTGCTTTAGGGTATGCAAAAATGAAGGAAGATGATACTTGGAAACGGCCTTGCCCTCTCAGTCTCGCTCCGCTCGCCAGCTCCCCCAAAGTGGGAGCCCTTGGCAGTTTTTGTGAGCTTCATCTTTCTGCCAAGGCCTCTCCCTTCGGGAGAGGTGGCATTGCGACAGCAATGACGGAGAGGGTGAGCTTGTTAATATGTGTGCCCGCACACCTCGTGGATCTTCTCCCGCAGAGCCACAAAATCCGCAAAGGCGGCGGGTTTGTTCTGCGCCTGCCGGAGCAGGGCGGCGGGATGGAAGGTGCCCATAAACCATACGCCGTTCTTTTGCACAAAGGTGCCGTGCTCCTTGGTCACGGAGAAATCGGTGCGGATCATCCGCTGGGAAGCGATGCGGCCCAGGCAGACCACGATCTTTGGCTGCAGCAGCTTGAACTGCTCCCGGAGCCAGGGCATACAGGCCTCGCTCTCGGTGGGCAGCGGGTCGCGGTTCTGGGGCGGGCGGCACTTGACGATGTTGGCAATGTAGCAGTTTTTGCTCCGGTCCAGATCGATGGCAAACAGGTATTTGTCCAGCAGCTGGCCGCTGCGGCCCACAAAGGGCAGGCCCTGCTCGTCCTCGCTCTGGCCCGGGCCTTCGCCCACGAACAGCACCTCAGCAGTCTGGACACCCTGCCCGAACACCACATGGGTGCGGTCAGTGCACAGCTCACATCTGCGGCAGGCAAGGCACTCGGCCTTTAATGTATCCCAATCCATAGCAGTTTGATCTCCTTGCAGCTGAATGATAATTCATTCACAAATAAAAAATGGTTTTCTCCTAAAATAATAGCACAAAAAGCCAATTTTGTCTTGAACTTTTTGCCGGGTGTGCTAGAATAAAAGAGAAAGGCATCCTTGTGTCCAACAGGCACCCGGATGTGAATATTGGATAGTTAATTCGGAGGTAATCAACAATGGCTGATATGTTCGCACCGCTGGTAGCACAGCTGAAGGCAAACCCCAAGACGATCGTTTTTACCGAGGGCAATGACCCCCGCA
>OODS01001199.1_pt1 | contig 17642 bp, 10 predicted proteins | sample 1671531 | NCBI WGS metagenome assembly OODS01 (sample SAMN06348166, study PRJEB24527) | human gut metagenome | biome: human gut; feature: ankylosing spondylitis patient; material: feces | host: Homo sapiens | place: China | collected 2015-10 | reverse complement strand
AGCGTACCGGGTGCGCCGTTATCCTTATCGGACATCTCAACAAAGCTGCCGGAGGACAGAGCGCATACAGGGGCTTAGGTTCTATCGACTTTAGAGCCGCAGCAAGGAGCGTCCTTTTAATCGGGCGCGTGAAGCGTGAGCCGAATGTGCGCGTTATCATTCACGACAAATCTTCCCTTGCGCCGGAGGGAAAGCCCGTTGCCTTTTGCCTTGACCCGGAAACAGGCTTTGAGTGGATAGGCGAATATGATATAACTGCCGACGAGCTGCTGTCCGGCGCGGGCGGCAACAACGCCACAAAAACCGAACAGGCTGAAAAGCTGATACTTGACCTACTGGCAGACGGAAAAGAGCTTGCCAGCGAGGACATAGAGAAAGCCGCAGCCGACGCGGGGATTTCTGCCCGTACTGTCCGGGCGGCAAAGAAAAACCTTGACGGGCGCATTACCTCAAAGCGCATTGGCGCGGCATGGTATCACGCTCTTAAAAAGTGAAACGGCAAAATCCAAGTGGCAAAACCCAGATACCTTGCCACTTTGCCACTTCGCCACTTCAACCCCAAAACAGCCGCCCCATGTTACGCATTAGACGCTCTGGAAGCCCCATTTTATAGGGCTTTCAGAGGGAGAAAGCCGCCCATGCGGTACCTTTGTACCTTTACCCCCGAAAACAGCGTCCTATTGCGTAACAGGGGCATTTGCCATGAGCAGAAAGGAGAGCCTATGAACAACGACACCAGCAACCGCAGCACCCCCGCAACCGCTTCCCCTCTGACCGTAAAGGAAGCCGCGCCACCTGTAATGATAAAGAAAATCGGAAAGACCACCTACCGCGTCAAAATCCATTTCAGTGAAACGAGCAAAGAAACCATGAGCGACAAAATCAAGCGTCTGATTTTGAATGACAGCGAAAAAAGTTCTTAAACACCCTTGACAAAACGTATCAGAAGATATCATGGGAAATGGCACGCGGGCCTTTGCCGTGGCGGCGGAGCAGCCGGAAAAGGACAATCCCCTCCGCACGGCGGAAATGACGCTGGAGGACGACTACGGCATGATCGACGGCGTTATCAACAACGGCAGGCGGGGCGAGGAGCTGGAAAAGGCCAGGGAGCACGCGGAGCGGACGCAGCCGGAGAAAAAGTCCTCCATCCGGGAACGGCTGGCGGCGGCAAAGCAGGAGTGCGCAAAGCAGCAGCCCAAGCCTGCCCCGGAGAAGAAGCTCCCGGAGCTGGGGGATCTGTGAGCCGGGGCGTGAAGTGGCGGCTGGAATGGGCCTTCTTCCTGGGGGAGAATGGCAGGCGGCAGTACAACCGGCTCTGCAAGGGCTGTGTCCATCCCTGCAAGCAGAGCTTCCGGGCGGTGGTGCTGGACTGCCCGCACTTCCAGTCCCAGCGTGTGAAAAAAGGCATGGATAAGGGTGGGAAACGGGCAAAATAGTCCTCCGTGGCGGCGTTTTCAGACCATGCCCTTATGGATTTCCCATCCGCACTTTTCTCCGCGCTCCTGCGGCGAGAAAGCAGCGGTTTTTGACACTTTCCCATCCGCACCCATAGCGAAAGCGGGGACGCGGCCTTCGGTATATCCGTTGGCTGCGTCCCCGCTTCTTTTTTTGCTTATTCCTCGTCCTTGTTGGGCTTGTCCGCTTCCGCCACGCCCTGGATCACATCCGTCACCACGGCGTTGAGCTGTGCGGCGTTCTCCGCTGTGACGGCAGGCCGCCCTGTGTCCGCTTCGATAGCGCGCCGCGCGTCTCCCGCCACCTTGCCGCCGCGCTGGGCGACGATCCGGCTTTCCTCAAAGCCCTCCGGCCGGTGGGCCTTGGAAAGCTCCGTGGTCGTGGTTTCGGCCAGCATGTTCAGCACGATCTCCAATGTGCTCATGTTGTCCCGGAGGTTTTCCTTTTTGAGACCTTTCAGGTTTTTGTATTGCCGGGTGGTCATGCCGGACCAGGCCTTTGTGATCTCGTCGGTGAGGATGGCATATTCCCGGCCCTGCTCCACGCCCCGCGCCTGCCATTCGGCGGTGAGCTCGTTGCGGACGCGGATGGAAAGGATGCGCTGGTGGATCCAGTCGGCGTCGTAGCCCTTCTTCTGGTAGGTCTCCAGTGCCCGGTCGATGGCCTGTTCCGGGTCGATGGTCTCCTCGATGCGCTCCCGGCCTACGGCGGCGAGCCAGAGCCGGAAGGGTTCTGCCTTCGGCGACGGGATGGACTGGATGATGCGCAGGATGCCCTCGGTGTTGGCGGCCTGCACCTTTCTCTGCTTGCCGTCTGCGGCGAGCATTTGAACCGGGGTACAAATTGTACCCCAGTTGGCCGACAACTGCGGATCGCGGGCGCGCATTTTCTTGATGTACTGCTTGGGATCGGTGCTTTCCGACAGGACCGCCACAACGTCCTGCACAGAGAAATACCATTCTTCCTTTTCCTCGTCCCAGGCGGTACGGATCTTTCTATCTTCAAAAAGCTGGATGGAGTTATTTTCGTCCATGGGCTTTTCCCTCCTTCAATGGGCTATCCCCATTCTACCAAGAAATGATGATTTTTTCTATCAGGAAACGCGATTTTTGCGGCAGCAGCAGTCGTAGGCGCTGTGGGACCGTGGGCAAACGGCCAAGCCGGGCGGCGCTGTGGGAAAGCGGTTTGCCGTCCTGTGGGAAAGGCCTGTCCTTTTCCATCAGGGGGTGAATGGCTTTTCCATCGGCAAAGCGGCCGTTTTCCATATTTCCATAGCGCGGGCCTAATCCTCGGTGATGATACACGCACAGCCCGCCGTCAGCAGGCGGTACAGCGTCAGCGGCACATACCACGCCGCCACCAGCAGCCGCCAGACAAGGACGCAGCCGCCGATAAGGCCGGCAAAGACGAAGTTCAGAAGGAACAGGGCGATCCCGCCGCCCAGAGAGCCGCCGCCCGGTATGATCCAGAGCCGCAGCCGCCAGATCCCAAACGGCAGCCCGCAGAGGATCCAGAGCCAGAGATAATCCAGCTCCCCGTTCTTTACGCAGGCGGAGCGGAAGATGCAGTACAGCAGCACGGCCGACGCCACCGGCAGGATGGTCTTGCGGAAAAAGTCTTTTAAGGCCTCGCCTCTTGTCATGGGGTTCGCCTCCTTCAAAATCGTTTGTATCTTCATTATATCTGACGTTTCGGCAAAAGCCCAGGGGAAAACGCAGATCGCGGCAAAAAGTTTGTCTCATGGGTCATTCCAGCTCCATATCCTTCTGCCGTGCCGACGCCTGCCGGGGCGGGGACAGGAACTCCTCCACATTCCGGCGCACGGCGGCGTAGTCCTGCTCCTCCCGCCGTGCTTTCTGACGCTCGGCGGTCAGTGCCGCCTTTCGGGCGGTGAGCGCAGCCATTTCCGCCTGCACCCGCTCCGTGGATGGCAGGGGCACGGCGCCCAGGCGCTTACACTCCCTGGCGGCGGCCTCAAAGAGAATGATCTCCCGCTCATAGCCACGCAGGAACTTCTCCTTGTCCTTCGACGCCTGATAGCGGTCGTAGATTGGCTTGAGCTGACGGTAGGCGGCGACGTGCTTTATTTTCAGCGTCAGCTCCTCGATCCGCACCCCGGTCTCCCGCAGCTCCGCTTTCAGCCGGGCGGCGGAGGCGGAAGCCGCCTCGCAGCGCTCTGTCAGCTCCTCCATGCTGCCGATGCCGTGTTCCGTCAGGAAGTTGCTGGTTTCGGCGATGCGTTTCAGATTCTCGATGGTCGCCCAATGGCGGTAGCCCGCGCTCTGTTGGGCCTTGATGTTGTTCTGAATATCTATGAGCAGGCTGACCCTGCCTCCGTGCTGCTTTGGTTGGCGGGAGGGTCTGGCGCGTCCGGCCATCCGTGCGGTCAGGGCGTCCTCGGCGTAGTCCGCGCCCAGGGTCTTTAGCCTTGTGAACCGCTCCTGTCCCGGCGCTCTGGCGGAAATGTACTTGCCCCGCTTGAGCTCGTAGCCCTCCCGCTGCAACCGCGCCAGCAGCTCCTCTAAATCATGGCAGCCGGGCAGCAGCCGGTCGATGGCGGCGCGCAGCTTCGCCTTATAGCTGGTGCCGGCTCGCTCCGCCTGATGCTCGATGTAGCTTTTGCCCTTGTCCTGGCCGGGAACGATGACGGACAGGCCGTGCTCCTTGCAGAGCCGGTCTGAGGTGCGGCGGATGAAGTGATAGCTGCGCTTGTTGGAATGGTAGTGCTTATGATCCGCAAAGCTGACGGCATTGAAGATCAGGTGGTTATGAACGTGATCCCGGTCTATGTGGGTGGTCAGGACGAACTCATACCTGCCTCCCAGGATCTCCCTTGCCAGCTCCATGCCGATCTCATGGGCCTGCTCCGGCGTGACCTCCCCAGGCTGAAAGGCTTGGATCAGGTGGCGGCCCAGGTTCGTCCCCTTGTCGATGGCGTGGCGGCGGGTCCAGGCAAACTCGATATCCGCGGTCTCGGCGGCGCAGCCATAGGAAGAAACAAGCAGCTTTCCATCCGTCTTTTCCGGGTTGCAGATATAGTCAATGGCGGCTTTCAGCGTTGACTTGATAGGATGCGTCTTTGTAACTGCCATATCTCATCCAGCCTCTCCTGTATCTCCCGCATATCCGCTTTGTACGCGCCGCCTCCCGCGTTGATCCGCTTGGCAATCTGATTGATGTTCCGGCCGATGGCGGACAGGGCGGCGTTCATCCGCTTGATATCCGTGGTGTCAAGCTGGATGATATACCCGTCTATCGCCATCTTCCGCAGATACGCGCCGTACCGCCGTGTGGGGAGCTGCGCCATCTTTTCATCTATGAGCCGTTTTTCCTCCTCCGTCACATAGAATTTCATCTGAATGTTCCGCTTTCGGTTCGCCATGGGCAGCCTCCGTTTCTCATAAGGGTCTGGGATATCCCAGCAAGCAATTTTGACTGTTCGGGCAAGGGACCTGAACAGCGCAAAATCCGCAAGCGGGTACTCGCTTGCTGTGCTTGCTGACTACTCCGTACCCCCGTTTTCCCCCTCTACCCATACTACAATCTGAACAATGCGTTTTGGCCAGTTTTCAGAAAATCATTGCAAAAACAGCGTACGTTCAAAGAAAAGATACAACTAATTTCCTTTTTCCCGTTTTATTCAACTCGTTTTCATGCTATACTATTGTTGAAATATAATTGCTCTGTGCGCGTTGAAGACGAATATCACACAGAACATGGGCAGGCTGCATTGCACCGCGACTTTAATTTTGATTCTCCTGTGACACAGTAAGAAGTGACAAGACTCTATAAGTAAACATCGAATCGCACAGCGCAGGCATTTTGGCCTGATGCTGTGCGATTTCTTTTTCACCTCACGAAATACTGGCCTGCACAGCCGTTTGCTATGCAGCGCGTCTCATCCTTTGGGATGATTTACATTTCAGAACAGCCGCGTATAATATAATTTGAGATAGGTGGCAAAAGGCTTATGACAATCTCACTCTGTATCAAGGGGAGGGAAGAAATGACCGAAAATATCATCATAAAGCCCTCCGTTCAGAAACGGTTTGACAGCTTCATGGCGCATGGCAGAGTCCTTTTTTTCAGCGCACCCTGCGGCTTTGGAAAGACAGTACTGGCGGACGCACTGCTGCGCGGTCGGAACGTGCTGCGGCAAAGTGCAGCAGACCCAGACTGCGCAATCCCACCGTCAGCGCAGGATTGGGACATTCTGCTGATTGACGATCTTCAGTTCATGCAGGAGGAAGCCGGGCAGCAGGCTCTTTGCGAACTGATTCGCTCAAGTCCGGAGCGCCGTTTTGTGCTACTCTCGCGCGGTGTGCCGCCCGGCTGCCTGACGGCGTTTCAGTATACGGGGCTGATGACAGTGCTGGAGGCCGACGACCTGCTTTTTGATGAGGGCGATGTGCGGCGGCTGTTTCAGCTTTCGGGAGTAAACGTAACAGATAGCGAGATTGATGGAATTTTGAAAGAATCCGTGGGCTATCCGTTGGGTGTGGCCATCACGGCGCGGTGCATGTCCCCGGACAAGCCGTGGACGCCGGAGCTGGTGGCGCGGGTGTTCTACGAGGTGTTCCTCTACTTTGAGACCGCCATCTACCGGCGCTTTGACCTGCCGGTGCGGCGCTTCTTGTTGGAGCTAGCCCCCTTTGAAAGTTTTGACCTGGAAATGGCGCGGATGGTCAGCGGTGATCCCCGTGCCGGCGAACGGCTGGACTGGATTTTTCGATACACTACTATGCTGCGCTACGACGACTGCCAGCGCTTCCACTTCTGGTCGGGTTTCCGGGCTTTTCTCCTCTGGGAGATGGAACGGGAGTATACCGAGGAAAAGCGCAAAGCGCTCTTCAGCCGGGGCGGGCTGTACTATGAGCTGAAGGAGGACTACGCCCACGCTCTGGAATGCTACACCAGCGGCGGCGACCATTCCAAGGTCTCCGAGCTGCTGGTGCGCAATGCAGAACTCCACCCCGGCATGGGTCACTATGCCGAGATGGAAAAATACTACCGCAGCCTGCCGGAGGCGGAAATTCTCGCATCCCCCTCTCTGATGCAGGGCATGAGCATGCTCTGCGCGCTGGTCATGGATTACGAAGGCTCGGAGCGCTGGTATGGCGAACTGCAAAAGTTTGTCGAACACTGCGGCAGGCAGGACGCCGCCGGAAAGCAGGCGCGCGGCCGCCTTGCATGGCTGGACATCTCCCTGCCCCAGCGGGGCGTGAAGGGTCTGACGGAAACCATCCCCGCCGTGTTCCGGCTTCTGACGAACAAAGAGGTGGCGCTGCCGTCCTTCTCCGTCACGAGCGCGCTGCCGAGCATCATGAACGGTGGCAAGGACTTTTCCGAATGGAGCAAAAAGGACGACCTGCTCTACAAAACCCTCCGTCTCCCCGTGGAGGCAGTACTGGGGCGGGACAGTGTGTGTCTTGCCGACTGCGCCATTGCCGAGAGCAAGTTTGAAAAGGGCGAGGACGTCGCCGGCCGGATGCTGTCCCTTCTCCCGCAGATGAACGAGGTCCGCAACCACGGCACGTCGGACATGGAGTTCGCCGTCAGCGGATTGCTGGCCCGCAGCCAGCTGGCAAACGGGCAGCCCACCGACGCGCGGCGCACCATCATGGTACTCCGTGAATGCTTTGCCGAGCGCGGTTTGACACGCTTTCTGCCCAATATGGACGCCATGCTCTGCCGTATTGACATGCACACCGGCGACCTTGACGCGGCGGACGCGTGGTATCGGGAAAAAGCCCCGCGCGAACCCACGCACCTGAACGTCATGCGGCGCTACCAGTATCTCACCCAGGCCATGGTGGAGCTGGAGGACGGCAGGCCGGACACGGTGCAGCTGACGCTTGCCCCGCTGGAGCCGTACATCCAAAACTGCGCCCGCATCATCGACGGCATTCACCTGAATGTCTTGACTGCCATTGCCCTGTACCGCAAGAAGGACGAGCGGTGGCGCGAGCGATTGACGGCGGCGCTGGACGCGGCAGCAGAGTACCGCTTCATCCGCACCGTCAGCGTATACGGCACGGCGGTGCTGCCGCTGCTGGAAGTGCTGGACTGGGACGGCGACAAGGCATGGCGCAAGCGGCTGATGGCGGCGGTGCGGACGCAGGCGGCGTTCTACCCGCATTTCCTCGAACCCCGCCTTGCCCCCGGCGAGGAGCTGACGCCCACGGAGCTTCAAATTCTCCATCTGCTCTGCGCGGACAAGTCCAACGCCGAAATCGCGCAGATCATGGATGTGAAGCTGCCGACCGTGAAGACCCACGTCAGCCACATCCTCGACAAGCTGGACGTGAAGCGCCGGGCGGAGGCCAAGACCGCCGCGAAAAAGCTGCATTTAGTCCCCGAGGACCTGTAAAAACAGCATCCGGCGGATGCCGGATTTTCACATAAAAGCAGACCGAATCTCAAAGGAGGAACAGCATGAAAAAGAGAGTATTGAGTATGCTCATGGCGCTGGCGCTGTGCCTGACGCTCCTGCCCGCCCCCGCATGGGCGGCGGAAGCGGACGTGCCGGAGGGCGGCGCCATCGTGCAGGAGGAGCAGCAGCAGGAGAAAACTCTGGCTGCGGAATCGCCCGCCATATCAGAACAGGCGGCGGAAAATGGCATTGCCGCTCAGAACGGCGGGGGCAGCACCGTGAAAAACGCAGTGGCGGAGGTTACCATCGGTGACACCACTGCACAGTACGCCACCCTGACGGAGGCAATCACGGCGGCGCAGAAGAGCAACGGCAGCACCGTGAAGCTGCTGGCGGATGTGACGACCACAAGCGAAATCGAGGTCGACAGCGGCACGTTTACCATTGACCTGAACGGGAAGAAATTGGACAGAACTTCTCCCTTTACGCTTTCGGTCAAAGAAAGCGGCAATGTAACTGTAACCAGTACGCAAGGCACCGGCACCATCAGCAACGCCAAAAGCACCGCCATTTTTGTAAATGACAACGCCACCGTCCATGTTACAAAAGGCGTGCGGCTGAACCAGCTCTACGCAATGACAAACGCTAAGCTGACATTGGATGTGGGCGTGATCATTACAGTTAAGTTCTTTACGCAGGCGGATAATATTGCTCCGTTTCTGGCAGGCAAGGCATTGCAGAGTTGCGATGAGAACGGTACGCTGATAGAGGGTCAGTATAAGTCTATTTATGACAGTTACCGTGTGGATGACACCGGCTGCGTCATCGTGATCGAACACAAAAGCTGCACAGGCACTCCGTCTACGGAAACCCCCTGCCCGATTTGCGGCTACGACGGCACACAGGCCAAGCCAACCGAGCCGGTGGATCCCAATCCCGACGTGGCAGAGGTAAATGGCACAAAATACAAAACCCTTGCGGCAGCGATTCAGGCGGCAAATGGCGCAGATATCACGCTGCTGACGATTTTCAACGAGAATGTTTCCGTTGAGAACAACAACATCAAGGCAGGCATTATTCTGGGTCATGGCGGTACTAAATGGGAAGTAAGATTTCCGTCCAATTGGGTGGCAGAGGGTCGCGGCATTCCATTGACCATGAACGCCGGAGAGATCACGCTCAAGGATGGCGCGCTGGCGCAATTCAACACGAGCAGTAATACCAACGGCGCAATTGCACTCAAGGGCGGCACATTGACCGTGGCAGATACGGTAACGAAAATTATAGGCAGCGTCGCTTCCGAGTATAGGCAGTATGCCGCCATCGAGGCGACCGGCGGCGTGCTGGATCTGCAGGGCAATACCCTGCTGGACGGCGGCTTAACTATGAGCGGCGATGCACAGCTGAAAAACAAGCTGACAGCCGGCACATTTACCAACAGTGGAAGCGAGGCTTACAGCGTCAGCGTAGAGGGCTCTAGCCAATACACCACGGTGTTCGATCTGCTGGAGACAGGCTATGCTTTTGCCGTATACAACGAAGATGCCCTGACAGGCGATGTAATTGCCAAGGATACTACTACCAGAGAGCTGACAGAGGATGTTGCTGTCATCAAGTGTACGCATAAGGACGCAAACAACAAAAGTCTGTTCAAGGATAACACATGCACAGGCTGCGGCTTTACCTGCGCGCATGAAACGGTTGAAAAAGGTGTTTGCACCGTCTGCGGTGCGCAGATGGTGGCACAGGATAATATCGGCAAATATTACATTGATTTGGCGGAAGCCTTTGAAGGCGCTGCGGATGGCGGCACGGTGACGATGCTGACAACGCTTACAGATGATGACACGATCAGCTTCTGCTGTGATGCAGAGGGGAATCCTGTCGAAAAAACCGTTACGCTCATGATGAATGGGCAGAGCCTGTCCTTTGAGGGCGCTTCGCCTTTGCATATACAGAGCGGCAAGCTGATCATCGGCGATGAAGCAACGATTTCCCAGCCTGCACGAGCGGCGGTGCCTGCTGTCTTTGTAGATAACAATGAGCAAAGCAAGGACAGAGGTACGCTGGAATTCAAAGGCAAGGCAAACCTTACCGGCGGCTTGTTGATCCAAAACTGGGGCAAGTTGGAGGGTGGCCTGAAGGAAGGCACGATTATCACAAGCAACGGTACATACAGCGTTTCTGTAGAGCGCTCTGAAACTTACAGCAATGTGCTGGGCTTGCTGGGCGATGGGCTTGCTTTTGCGAAGAAAGATCATCCAGATGAACTCGTCAACGGAAATGTAAAACAGCTGACCGAGGACGTTATCGTGGTGGCACACAAGCATAGCCCGAAGTATACGCAGAATCCCGACCCGGATGCGCTCCAAACCTACATCTACATCTGCGACTGCGGCTTCGTATGTCCGCACGATCGCTTCACGAACAGCATCTGCGACATCTGCCACGCGGCGTGTACCCATGACGAGTATACCAGCGACGATAAGTGTGCTCGCTGCGGCGCGCCGTTTGCGGTGCGGGTGGAGTGTACCGATAGCGTGGGTATCACATCGAACAAGCTGTACATGAAGACCACCACTCAAGACGGCACCGATGATACGCTGCGACAGGTCTTTAACGAGGCCGCAGATGGCAGCACCATCACCCTGCTGGCAAACGGGATGCTGCCTAGCGGCATATATGCCAGCAAGACCCTCACGCTGGATCTGAACGGACATAGCCTGAGTGGGTACAGCTTGAATGTGGGCGGCCTTACGCCCACGAGCCAGGTTCGCACCGGCAACCTGACGGTCATTGACAGCAGCGGCGGCAACGGCGCGGTGGGAGTGACCGTGCGGGACGGCGGTACACTGGTATTTGATCCGAAGAATGACAGCACCACCCTGCTCCAGCTGGAGGTTTGGGGCGGTACAGTCGAGCTGTACGGCGGAAAGATTTCGAGACAAGGTCTGCGGCTGAATAACAGCATCACATTGGTCGATCTGCTTCCCCAGAAAGCGGGGCTTGCTTACTACCGTGGCGACACGCAGCTCACGCTGGAGGAAGCCGCTTCCAAGACCTGCGACCTGGTGGTAAAGTCCTGCGCCCACGGCGGCAAGAACGGCTTTGATGGCACCAACTGTCCCTACTGCAACGCACCCGCGGTGGCTGAAACAGACTTGAACAATGGCGAGGGCAACCGCCTGCGGCGGAGATTTGCCAATTTACAAACGGCCCTTGACGCAGACAGAGACGGCGGCGCAGAACTCACGCTGCTGACCGACGTGACCGGCGATTATACCATCAACGGCACGCAGGACACGGGGCTTAACCTGAACGGCCACTCCATCAAGGGCACGGTGACGGTCAAGGCGGCTGCGGGCAGCAACACCACCACCTTAAGCAATACGGAAAACACGACCACGGTCAGCATTGATAAGGTCGTTGCCTACAAGGGTGCAAAACTCGCCGGGTCGGGTAAACCTGCCGTGATCGGCACATTGACGTTGGCCGATACCACAAAGTGGAAGGATATCCTGCAGCAGCCCGCCCGCCTTGGCTTCAGGGTCACGAACGCGGACGGTACTTACAAGTGGTACGCCCCAGAGGGTGTCAAAGACTCGCAGTTGAACAACGTTATTATCAATAGCCTGCCCATCACCACCAAGACCTTGAATCTGAAGGTCGATGGCAAGAACCTGACCGGCAACTCGCCGAAGGTGGAGTGCGGCACGACCGTCCAGCTCTGCGCCAGCTGCAATACAAGTGGTGCGGATGTATACATCTACACCGGGGAGATCGTTGGAAACAACGTGCCCACATACAGCCAGAGGAAAGCTGAATATAAAAAGATTGGCACCAACTGGTACTATGCCGTAGACTTGCCTTGTAACACGATTGGAAAATACAGCGTTTATTTCACCGCCACCAAGGACGGCTATACGGTGCAGAGTAGCGTAAAGACGCTGACCGTCACCAAGCCGAATCTCAGCAATGCCGAGATCACGTTCCCCGATGGCAATAAAGCGGCATTCAATTATCGGACCGCGACCGATGTGCCGATGTTTGTCGTGACATACAAAGGCCAAACGCTGGAAAAGGACAAGGATTTCACCATTACCGGCGGCGGCAGCACCTACGATGTAGGCCCCTGTACGCTGACCATCAAGGCAACAGACAACGGCGATTATACCGGAAGTAAGTCTGCCCAATGGACGGTCCGACCGCTCAAAGTAGCGGCTTCGGTCGGCGACATCATTAAGACATACGACGGAACGACAAATCTGCCTGAAAACACGAAAATCACATTTACGAGCGCGGACAGCTATTATACTGGTGTTCCGCTTCGGCTGGCTAAGGGTACAGATTATGAGGTGTCCAACGCCCACTATGATTCCGCCGATGCAAGCGAAACCGAAAAGACTGTCTCCTTCACCATCAAGTTAAAGAATGCGGGCTATGTCTTTGAAGACGGCACGACCCAAAAGGACTTTACGCTGAACGGCGCGGAGCTGAATGACAAGACCTTCAAGATCAATCCGGCCGCCATCGACCCGAGTGACATCCAGCTTTATCAGACCGTTTTCAACGATCTGGCAAAGACCTACAAGATCGATTTGAATCAATTTCTGGATACTATCCTTCCTGAGGGCGGCAAGTACGGCGATATCCAATATGGTAAGCCGAGCGTCTTCATGATCTCCGATTACTATCCCGTCGGCGGCGCAACCATCGGAAACGGCAATCTGAGCCTGTCCATCAACAAGGCCGCAAGCTCCAATCAAGGTGATGAAATTGGCACGGTGACCGTCCAGGTCGAAACCACGAACTATCAGCCGTTCACGCTGACCATCCATGTCAGTTTGCAGGACAAACTCGTTCCCGTTCTGGCTGAGGGCAATACTGTCAGCGCAAGCGAGATTACCTATGGTCAGACGCTGGCTGACAGTAAACTCGCGGTCAACGGCACGATGAAAGGCCCCAACACCAGTGCAACCGTCGACGGCACATTTACATGGACGGACGGCACGATCAATCCTAACGCGGGCGGCTATGAAGCCGAATGGACGTTCACCCCGGCGGAGGGCTATGAGGAATACGCGACCGCGACCGGAACTGTGACCGTCAAGGTCAAACCGGCGAAGCTGATCGTTTCCGTGAAAGCATCCAGCATGTATTACACCGGCGAGGAACAGATCGCATCGATCATCGCGTCTGGACAAAGCGTAGACAGCACTCCCGTGACGTTCACCTACAGCGACAAGGTAGACGGCAACTATACTTCGGGCGTACCGACATTCACCGACGCGGGTACATACACCGCTTACTACAAGGCGGAAGCCGCGAACCACGAACCAGCTACCGGTACGTTCACCGTGACCATCGACCCGCTGCCGATCAGCCTTCTCTCTGTTTCGTCAATCTCCAAGACCTACGACGGCAGTGCAGATGTCACGCTCACTGCGGACAAGCTGACGTTTTTCAGCAAAACGGCGAAGGCCACGAATATTAAACTTCCCGATACGGCGCTCACCTTCTCTGACGCCCAATTTACCAGTAAGCAGGAGGACGGGAGCTATCTGCCCTCGCCGGAGGTCGGAAACGGAAAGGCGCTTTCCTTCACCATGACGCTCACAAGCAATAACTATGTGTTTGAAGGTAAGTCGGAAGGTACCACAAAGGTCAGCGACGTTTTCGCGACCGATGATGTGAACCGGTTCACCATCACCAAGGCCGCTGCGCCCACAGTGCAGCCCGTAGAGCTGACCGTTATCAACGGGCTGGCAAAGACTTACTTGGTCAATCTTCCCGCGCTGCCGACGCTGGGCGATAATTGTAAGTACGGCTCCATCAAATATGAGGCCTGCAACTTCGATCTGATTGGAGAGGGCGGCTACGCAAATTCGACGGCAATGATCACATCAAACGATGAGTTCCAGTTGACTGTCCCGGCTGTCGAATCTCAGGCCGAAGGTTCCGTCGGAACCGTAGGCGTCAAGATCACCACGGACAACTATCAGGACATGCTCCTGACCGTTAAAGTCATCGCGAAGAACAAGATCGTTCCCGTGCTGGACGGCGAGATCACCGCAACGCCAATCACCTTTGGCCAGATCCTGCGCGTCAGCACCATTACTGGCACGATGAAAGACGACGGCAAGCCGGTCGAAGGCACCTTCGAGTGGACGGATCCTAGTACCAAGCCCGACAAAGCCGGCAACTATCAGGCTGAGTGGACATTCACCCCGGCGGAGGGCTATGAGGAATACGCGACCGCGACCGGAACTGTGACCATCAAGGTGAACAAGGCTACCCCCACCTTCACCGCTCCCACGGCGCAGGAAAACCTGACCTATACCGGACAGGAGCAGGCGCTGATTACTGCGGGCATGACGGACCATGGCACCATGCAGTACAGCCTGACCGAGAACGGCACATACAGCCCGGACATCCCTACCGGCACCGATGCCGGAGCATATACCGTGTGGTATCGGGTGATTGGCGATGCAAACCACAAAGATACCGCACCCGCCAGCGTGGCGGTCCGCATTGGGCAGAAGCCGCTGACGATCACCGGGGTAACGGCTGCGTCCAAGCTTTATGATGGCACGAAAAACGCGGGCATCACCAGCGTGACCTTCGACAACGTGATCTTGAACCGAGACACAGACTACAACGTGACCGCCAGCTTTGACGATGCCAGTGTGGGCAACGGCAAGAACGTCACTGCCACAGTGACCCTGATCGGACCGGCAGCGAAGAATTACGCCCTGGAGCAGAGCAGCTTCCCCACCACTGCCAGCATCACCAAGGCCGCTGCGCCTGACTTCACCAAGGGAACTGGGCTCGTCATTGTAAACGGCCACGAAAAGACCTACACCGTGACGCTCCCCGCCCTGCCCACGCTGGAAACGCCCAAAGAGTACGGTGCGCTCACCTATGAGATCAGCGAAATCAAACTGGATGGCGGCTACTACACCAGCGGCGCGAAGTTGGAAAACAGCGCGCTGACCCTGCCCATTCAGAAAAATGACGTGAAAACCACCGGCTCTGTGGGTACAGTGACCGTAGTGATCAAGAGCACAAACTATGAGGACATCACGCTGACCGTCAATGTCAATGCGACCAACAAGCTTGTCCCCACTGTTACGGCACCTACGGCAAACGCCCTGACCTACAACGGTGCAGAACAGGCGCTGGTTACAGCAGGCAAGACCACTGGCGGCACGATGCTCTACCGGCTTGACGATTCTGAGTGGAGTGAGCAGAGCCCCACAGCGAAAAACGCGGGGGAATACACTGTTTGGTATAAGGTTCAGGGAAATGCAGAGTACGCAGATGTGGCAGAACAGAACGTGACTGTGACCGTAGCGAAAAAGTCAGTTACCGTTACGGCGCTTGATCAGAGCGCCTACACCGGCAGCACCGCGCCCGACCTTGGCAGCCCGGAAGCAGATAAGAATTACAAGGTGGAAGGTCTGCTTGGTGCAGACACCCTGAGCGGCACGGTAACATTGACTTACGCGCAGACACCGGATATGAGCAAACCCGGCAAAACTGCAATCAACATCACTGGTACGCTGTCAAATGACAACTATGAGATCACCTATATTTCTGGAACGTTGACCGTTTCCAAGCAATCTTCCAGCGACGGCGGTTCCTCCTCTGGTGGTTCGGGCAGCGGTGGAGGTTCCTCCTCCGGCGATTCTGACGATTCCGACAACAATGATAACACCAACCAGCCGGAGAACAAGCCTCAAGCCCCTGTCACCGGTGAAACCAAACCCATACAGCCGGATAAAAACGGCAATGCGGCAGTGGACAACAGCTCTGTCCAGTCCGCCATCGACAAGGCCAAACAGGATGCGAAAGAGAACGGCACCACAGAGAACGGGATTGCCGTTACCGTTCCCATCACCCCGGCGGCAGGCCAGACCTCTTTTAACGTGACCATCAAGGCGCAGACACTGGATCTGCTGGTCAAAGAAAATGTCCGGCAGTTTACCGTTGCAACAGACCATCTGGTTTCGGTTAATATCGGGCTGGACACTCTGAAGCAGCTGGATAGCGTCTCCGCTGGTGGGGACATCATTCTCCGGGTAGATAAGGTAGATGCCCTGCGCTCCACCGAGGCCAAAGCCGCTATCGGCACAAGACCGGCCTACGATCTGTCGCTGGTGTACCTCTCCGGCGGCAAAGAGACGCCGATTACCAGCCTGAATGGACATACCATCTCGGTGCGTTTGCCCTACACACCGGCAAAGGGTGAGCAGACAGGTAATCTCTATGCAGTCTATGTAGACGACGCGGGCAAGGTGGAATGGATCACCAGATCCAGCTACGATGCCAGCCTGAAAGCGGTGGTTTTTGAAACCGGCCATTTCAGCGTTTACGGCGTGGGCTACAAGAACCCTGCCCCGGCCTTTACCGACATTACCGGCCACTGGGCAGCAGATAACATCCTCTTTGCAGCCAGTCGGGGACTGCTCTCCGGCACAAGTGACACCACCTTTAGCCCGGGCACCGGTATGACCAGAGGAATGTTCGTCACCGCCCTGGGGCGGCTGGCGGGCATCAACCCGGACAGCTACCAGACCGGGAAATTCACCGATGTGAAAGCCGACGCTTACTATGCGCCCTATGTGAACTGGGCGGCACAGACCGGAATTGTGACGGGTGTTACCGCCACCACCTTTGCGCCGGATACCAACATCAACCGGGAACAGATGGCGGTGATTATGAAAAATTACGCTGCAAAGCTGGGCTATGATCTGCCCCAGACCTTAAAGGCTGTGACCTTTGCGGACAACGCAAACATCAGCAGCTGGGCGAAGGATGCGGTCAGGGCCATGCAGCAGGCGGGCATCCTGGCCGGGAAGAATGGAAATAAGTTTGACCCCAAGGGAACCGCCACCCGCGCCGAGGTCGCCACGGTTCTGCGGCGGTTTGTGGAAATCGTCATTGACCCGCAGGCCGCAAACGGCTGGCAGCAGAATGACAGCGGCCAGTGGAACTATTACAGAAACGGGGAGTCAGTGAAGGGCTGGCTCTCCGAGGATCAGAAGTGGTACTGGCTGGACAAGGTCACCGGAATGATGTTTGCCGGAGGCTGGAAGCAGATCGATGGTAAGTGGTACTACTTCTATGCAGATGGGACGATGGCGGTGAATACCGCATCCGACAGATGAAAAATGAACCCGTAATGTAATGCAAAAATAATATCAATAAAGAGGGATGTGAACAATATGGGCAAGTTTCTGGTACTGTCGCTTACCGACCATGAAGAATATATACTCAGTAGAATTATGGAGATTATTGCGGTCGAGCCAGGATTTGACCATATTGTGACATCCCACCCTTGTAACACTCTTGTTTTTCCGGGCTTGGAGCTTCGGCTGAAGGAGAGAACAGTATACCGAAACAGTGAGTTGATTTCTATGACTCGTCGGGAATTTGCAACATTGGTATACTTGGCAAAACATCCATTCTGGGTATTTTCTGCCGGACAGATCTATGAAGAAGTATGGGGAGAGGATGGTGAAAATTGCGGAACGGCTGTTGCCTTCGTACCGAAAATCAATGCGAATCCGGTGTATAACGGAGGGTGAAGCCTGCTATATGTATGTAGCAATCCTTATGATAACATAAAAGGCACGGCATAAAGCAATCTGATGTAAAATCTATCAGAATAATTTATGCCGTGCCTCTTTTTAAGTTGATTGAAAAACGGCACACCGCATTCTCGTTACTTTAGTGATGAGTTAGGTGTGCCAATTATTTTAATAGATACAGAACAAATGTTTGCCTTGCAAAGAGATGCATGGTATAA
>OODS01001194.1_pt1 | contig 17687 bp, 18 predicted proteins | sample 1671531 | NCBI WGS metagenome assembly OODS01 (sample SAMN06348166, study PRJEB24527) | human gut metagenome | biome: human gut; feature: ankylosing spondylitis patient; material: feces | host: Homo sapiens | place: China | collected 2015-10 | reverse complement strand
TGCCAATGCTACCATCGTAGAAAATTCGTGCTCATAATATGCATTGTTGCAAAATTTTCGCAGACTCTCTACATCATGAATGACGGAAATGATCTTAACTTTTTTTTTGCTTTTAAGTTTCTTCAAAATACTTTCTCGTGATAACTGCCTAATACGAAATGGATTCTGAACTAAAACTATCGACTGTTCTTCAATTTGGGCATACGCTTTTTTCCATTCCTTTTTAAACCCCAACTGTCGTTTGATTTTTGCATTTATAGAAGACCTTGTTGTCCATGTCTTGATTTCAATTGGTTCAAACCCATTTTTTTCTGCAATTCTCACAACATCTTGTACTGCTTTTGATCCTGCCGTATTATTGTTCTCCATTATTTCAACTATTTGGTATAATTTCATATTTTTATCTTTTTCCATTTGTGTATCTTCCTGTTTTTACTCAAAAGTTTTATCTCATTCCCTATTACATAAAACAAACAATTTGTGCCTACCGACATCAGGGTGTCTTCGTTAAAAGCCCACAACGCAATAATTATAGCTGATATAATTAACCTGTATTTTTTTCCTTTTACCAACCGCCGCATTAGAAACACAAATAATAACATTATTATTACAGATATTATTATTCCCCACTCCTGCAATAAAAGTATCATTCCTGAATCAACTAAAAAATAGGGCAACCCTGTATCAACTGTGTAATCAATATTCCCCCCCCATAGACTAAATCCAAATTTTCCCATTGAGAACGCAGCCAAGTTAATACGTCCCGAAAGAAATCTATTCAATGTATTTATTACATGAAGTACTCCAAGAGAATACTTTTCAGGGAGAATAAGTTTCACGATATTAAAATCAGAAATCAGATACCCATAGGCTGCATATAAAGCGGCTAAGAGCCAGTTGATAAACAATATTCCTGGAAATAAAAGAATCATAGCCTTTGATGTTAGTACATTTTGTACCATCTTAGTATTTAATGTCACATATAAGATAAAGCCTACTCCACCACATATCAACATAGAACCACTCTTTGATATTAACACACCAAACACAAGTATCACTAAACCAAGTCCTATTGCCTTCAATCTGCTATGCGGATATGTGATATACATAACAAGCAACAATATCACACCTATATTCATTGACAAATAATTCAAGTGAACATATCCACCTACAGCAAATGCAATAAGAAATATCGGCATTAGATCGGAAGAGCACACGTCTGAACTAAAGTCATTTTATATATTGCTACTATACAAGTCGGTAGCATCCAGATAATTTGCTTATAATTGCGTGGCATCTTTGAAAAAGCATCCATTAGACCGAAAATCAACGCTATCATCAACAATATGCCTAAGTAGCCAGTTGAATATTTCCATCCTTTTAATGTATAATATGCGCACATAAAAGTGCACGATATTTGTGGGAATATTTCTTGTTTTTTTAACAGCATATCAACATACCTTTAATTCGACGTATTTTTTTCGCCCTTTAATTTTTTTAAAGTTTCTTTTATCATTTTTGCTCTTTCCTGACCAATGAATCTTATAATTTTCCGCTTTAATTTTGTTTTATTTCCCATCCAAGACGCGCTGTAATGGTGGATTGAAATCGTGTCCTCACAACGAAGAAGCCTCATTCCTTCTCCTGGTGCAATGGGATCTAAATACTTTGGTGGCAGCACAAGCGTTCTGCCAAGGTTAACGGGTTCATTCTCATTGTAAATGTATCCAAGTTCTTCCAAAACCGCATTGTTGAGATAAGGACAAGCAAATTCTGTTTTTCTTTCTTCTGAAAATATGATTTCATCGTATTTTCTCAACATCTGTTGTACCACTGGATTAGATTTTGTAGCACCAAAACCTAATCCAGTGTTACATAGGTGTCCAGCTTGCTGGACACCTATGTAACACTGGTACTCCCGAAGGGAGTCCAGATTTTTTAGAAGTTCAACATCTGTATCCAGATAGATTCCGCCGTTATCGTATACTACTTTCAACCGAGCATAATCCGATACAAACGCCCATGCTTTTGCCGCATATGCAGCTTTCGTAAACGGATGCGCATTAACATCGAAGTTTGATTCATCCCAACGTTTTATTTCATAGTCCGGGCACATTTTTTTCCATGATTCAATGCACTGCATAACATCCTTCGGCAACGGATTGCCGCCAAACCAGCAGTAGTGAATAATTTTAGGAATCATCGCTTTTCTCCTTGTTTATCAGCTTTCCGACAAATTTCTTATTTTCTTTGCCGGAATTCCACCCCATATTTCGTGGGCAGGAATGTCATGGTTCACAACTGCTCCCGCAGCAATTATGGCTCCATCTCCAATAGAAACGCCTCTTAGAATCACCGCATTTGCGCCGATCCACACGTTTCTTCCAATATGCACAGGGGTACTTTCCAAACCATTTTCCACGCCGACTTTTCCAAGCCGATGGTCATGGTCAATGATCACAACATTGTTGGCAATGTTGCAAGCATCGCCAATCGTTATTTCTTCCGCACAAGTGATGGAACAATTATGGTTCATAAAAACCTTTTCACCAATTCTACACCGTGCTTTTTCGGTACATTTTATATAACAGGGACCCGCACTCATCAAAAAAGATCCCACTTGTAAATTGCTCTTCGGAAGAAGTTCAACAGTAAATGTTCCCTTAATTGAATTTATTGCACTCATTTCAACATTTGTGCCATAACGGATATGCAGACTTACATAAATCCATATAGATTTTGCTGCCAGAAACGCTCTCTTACAGTTTTGCCCTACAAAATTCCTTAATGAAGCAGAGGCGGTGCTCCAATTTTGTACCTGAGATCGTCTGTTCTTTTCCTTATGCATTTAGCGGGGACCCCCCCCCAGATTTCATAGGGAGGAATATCCTTTGTAACAACCGCCCCTGCTGCTACAACAGCTCCATCGCCTATATTCACGCCCTGCAAAATTGTAGCCCCCGTTCCGATCCAACAATGATGCCCTATATGAATGGGCTTAAAGTCCGCAGTAAAGTCTGGGTCATCAATATCATGGCTTCCTGTAATCATCTTCACATGGCTTGATATGTTGGTATCGTGACCAACCGTGATGCCACCACGAGCGTCCAATTCCGCAAACCAGCCCACAGCGACACCATCACCCAAGTTCAATCCCTGCGGCAGAAGGATTTCCACGCGGCGGCATGGGAATGTATTTTTGCCCATCTTTGCACCAAGCATCTGGTAAAACCATTTACGCACATGGCGGCTCGGAATCTTATTCCAGATTGCATTACCAAACAATGTCACAGCATAATAAATGCATTTGACAGGCTTGGTCATTTGATTTCCTAGGCTTTTTGTATGTTCTTTTTTTTGCATTTTATATTCTGTCTCCTGCTTTATATAACACTCACAGCAGTTTATCTATTAGCTTTTGCGGCGTAATTTTTAATAATCCGTATAGCATCCAATCCAGTTTCAACTTCAATAAAATAAATGGAACTGCTTTTACGGTTGCTGTCTCTGGATGAAACTCTTTTATCGCACACTGAACTTCAGGGTTGCTCAAATAGTGGCAAAACACACTCCACCCCCCCGATTTATCATGTGACAATCGAAGGGCCAGCTGAACTGCAGAAAGCACTAATGTTCCTTGCCAATACCTATGTGTGTTTTTCCCTTTTTCGGCTGCAATTGCATCAACTTCTTGCCGTGCATGAATCAGTTTTTCTTTGTTTTGCGTCATTAGGACAGGATTTCCATTGCTGGTTACATTTGCACTTCCTTCTCGAATCGTCAGATAGTACAGGGTTTCTTTCAAAATACCAACAGAATGCGTAAAGAGCAAATATGTGTTAATGAACTTTGTATCCTCACCCAGTGATAAATTTGTATCGAAAAAAAGATTATTTTTTCTTATCACAGAGCTATCTAACATTATTCGCCAAAGTGCCGTATGTTCCTTGCCTTCTCGCTGACCACATTCGCCACGCAGCCACCGATTCACATCTGCAAATGAATGCCCTAAAAACTCTGGCATAACTTCATCCACAATCTGTTCGTCTCGATAAATGCCATTCAGTTTGAATATGTGCTCATTTGCCGTTTGTCCATTCACTCGATTTCCATAACCATATAAAACACTCTCCACTTTGTTCGCTTTTGCAAATGCAACACAGTCCTCAATCAGATTTGGCTCAAATGTATCGTCCGAATCAAAAAAGAAGATTTTTTCACCTTTAGCCTTTTTAGTCCTTCATTTCTTGCGGCCGAAACTCCTGCATTTTTCTGATAGTAGTATTCAATTCTTCTATCCGGATAACTTTTAATGATTTCCGCGGTTTTATCTGTAGAACCATCATCAATGAATATCAACTGCAAATCATTATATGTCTGTGCTAGAAGGCATCCAATCATTCGGCCAATATACCTTTCTGTGTTATATGAGGGAACGATAACTGACACTTTAATTTTTCCCACTATTCTGACCTCAATTCACTATAAAATTTCACATACACTTGCTTCAACTTATCAAACGAAAACTCGTCTTGATATCGTTTTTTTGACTGTTCATCCATACGTTTCAGCATCTCAGGATTTTCTATTAATTTATTCATTTTCTCTGCCAATTGCACCGGGTTGCGCGGTTCCACCAGATAGCCATCTACGCCATCACGAATAATCTCCGGTGTTCCATCTACTGCCGTGCCAATCACTGTTTTACCAACAGAATAGGCTTCAATTGGCGTAAGAGGAAGCCCTTCCCAAAGTGAACTCAGCACCACAAAATCCAACTGGCTCATTACGTTTTGAATATCATTTCGATATCCCAGAAACAGAACCTTATCTTGTATTCCTTTAGCCTGTACTTGCGCATGAAGTTTTTCTTTTTCCTCACCATCACCCACGATAATAAACCGTGCTTCTGGATGTGTTCTTGCTGTAATTTCTGCTGCTTCAATAAAATAGGTCATACCCTTTTGTTCGGACAGCCTTCCAATATTCCCAATCAGCACATTTCCCTTTGTGCGTTCTTGACATAGTGCTTCAATTGGTACAACGTTTCCGCCAAATGGCTTGACCGCATTATGGATAACACAAACCTGCTCTTTAGGGATTTTAAAATACTCTGTCAGGTTTTTCTTGACCATTTCACCAACAGCAATAACCTTTGTGTTTTGGTATGCCAGTTGAGTTAGCTTTTTTTTATCGGTAAATGTATTGTGTGCATTTGCTATTTTCACAACTTTTTTTGGTGCAGTAAGTTCTGCATAGAAGGCAGCCATTCGATGATGAGAATGAACAATGGTGATTTGTTCTTTATTTATAATGCTTTTGATTGACCGACAGCTTTTCAGCATATTCATCGGATTTTTACTTGCAATGTCTGGGATCATATAATGCTTGATTCCCATTTCTTGCAGTTTTTTCTCGTGGATACCACCAGTCGAGCATACAATGATTTTATTTACCCTGCCTGTTAATATTTCGCACAGTTGCAGAACAACATTTTCCGTGCCACCCAAACCCATTGTGCGAACAATAAAGAGAATATTCTGATTCTGCAATTTCATCGAATCACCTATACTTTTTAATCAACCCAATGATTTTCATATCATCCACAAAATATCTCTTAAACATCCGCTTCGGTTCCTGCAAAAAGCGGTAGAACCATTCTAAGCCATGTTCACTCATCCATCTTGGCGCACGATTGACATTACCTGCAAGGAAATCAACAGTGGCACCTGCACAAACAGACACTTTTGCATCATACATTGAGATATTTTCATAAATCCACTTTTCCTGCTTCGGACAGCCAAAGCACGCAACTAGCAAATCAGGATGTACATCTGAGATCATGTGATTGATTTTATCCAGTTCTTTTTTATCCTTTTCAAATCCAAGCGGCGGCGCATATGTTCCTACAATCTTGATTCCGGGCAGCTTTTCTTCCAATCGTTTCCTTGCCTGTTCCGCAATGCCCTCTTTTCCCCCGATAATAAAGATCGTATAGTTCTTCTGCGTTGCAACCTCGCAAAGAAGCGGAACGAGATCGGACCCTGATATCTTCGCTTTCAACGGTTTCCCATGCAGCTTTGAAATCCATACTAGAGGCTTCCCGTCTACCAGAACCATATCTGCATTGTCAACTACTTGCTTGAGATATGGATCATTTTCGATTTTCATCACCACATCGACATTAATTGCGACAACATATGATTTCTTACCATCCGCAATCATTTTTTCGATGGCCGCAATCGTTTCGTGCATCGTTACATTATTGATATAGGTATTTAGTAATGCCTGCTTTTCCATTTCAGTTTTTCTCCCCAAAAATCTTTCTTCCAACATCAGACACAGGCGATGGTATACAGGAAGGTGTAGTTCCTGAATCATATACGTTGCTGTCTGAGAGACCTCACTCATCTGTTCCTATTTGCAGCTTTTTGTCCCTGTAAGACCGATAACTTTCATACCTTTTGCATGCGTGGTAGTCGCTGCATAAAGTACATTTGTGCTATTTCCACTAATCTTTTGGTACATAGTCTTCCGGGGTATAGTGAATCACTCGCGTACCGTCATCTTCAAACTGAAACGGAATATACAGAAGATCCCGCATTGCCAAACGTACAGCATCTTGATATTCAGGCTGCACATAAAATACAAGAAAACCGCCGCCGCCTGCGCCAAGTAGTTTTCCTCCCAATGCGCCTGCTGCAATTCCTTTTGCATAAAGTTCATCAATACTATTTGTTGAAACGGCTGAACCCGTCTGGCGTTTCAGTTTCCATGTGTGATCCAGCATTCTTCCAAAATCATCCAGATCATGTTCTTTGTCCGTTAAGACTTTTTCAGCCTCATCCACTAGAGAAAGCATTTCTTTTAACTGTGCTGCCTTGCCTGTTTTACCTGCCGCATTCGCTTTCTGAACATCGGAAGAAAAACGAGTAAATCCTGTAAAGAACATCATCAAATTCCGATTAAGCTGTTTTTTTCTCTCTGGAGAGATAATCACAGGAAGGACTTCATAACCATCAGCGTTGAAGTTAATACGGTTAAAACCGCCAAAAGATGCTGCAATCTGATCCTGCCAGCCGCCAGCTTCCTGACATAGATTTCGTTCCAAGTAAATTGCTTCATTTGCCAATTTTTTCTTATTGGCATATTTGCCTTTCAGTGCATAAAAAGCATTCAGCATTCCTACCGCAAAAGAACTTGAAGTTCCTAAACCGGAACGTGCCGGAAGATCTGCTTCATATGTAAGACGAATTTCGTGCATGTCCAACATCTTCATTGCATTACGAATTGCAGGATGCTGAATATCCTCAATGCAGGTCACACGTTCCGTCTTTGAATAAGATAGTTCTGTTGAATAATCAAAGAATCGCGGTAGATGGCGTACGTTTACATAGCAATATTTATCAAATGTTGTAGAGAGAACCGCTCCACCATTCTCTCTAAAAAAACTCTCCATGTCTGTTCCGCCACCAAAGAAAGACATACGAAACGGTGTTTGTGTAATAATCATAATAATTTCCCTTAATTCTTATATCCTCTAGAGTGTCAATATTATCATATTAAGCACCACTTACATGGTGTCCAGCTCTGTTATAGCAAGTTATCAAACACCCTTTCTCGACCATCCTAGTGCAAAGTTCTTTTACGACAATTTCAATTCCAACTTCTCTTGATAGCCGTTTATGGCCGAACATAGCAACTTTCAAATTCCCTTGCATGTTGATCTCCAATCAACTTTATTTTTCCTTTTTAGAGCGTAGATGGTTTTTATTCATCTAAATCTTAATAATAAAAAAGACCCACATTCAGATTTCCCTCTCTCAATGCAGGCCACTCATCCCATCTTTATCAACGTTTTCGGATATCTCAACCTCAAATAATTGTTATTATTTGGAGAAGAGACCTCGAAAAAATGTCAAACTTATAACACAATTGAGAAAGTCCATGCTTCATGGTAAGATATTTCTACATATCTTTCGAATTTATCGAGGGACCGAATGAATAGATGCTGTTGGATACTGGATTTTTGCTGTATTCCGCAACGAAAATGGAAGGGCTAAAAATTACAAAAATTGAGCGGCAGGAAAACGATGAAGCGGAAATTTATATTTGAGACGAGGGAGATAAGCTGTAGACCTTGCGGAGTCAGTACGCAAAGAGTACGGAAGAAGCGAAAAAAGATCATAGAATCTTGGAAAGAAAATAAAAGGTAATATTTTATCCGCAATTTTTGACGGATTTCCTTTTATTAAAGAGAAATCTATGGTAGAATATTTGGGCATGTATTGACATTTTACGATGGATCATGCAGAAATTCATAGAAAAGTAAGGTGTTAGGACAGATTCCATGTTATAATGAATAAGATAGAAGCTGGGAGAGAGTATTATGTACGAAAATAAGAAAACATTCGAGAGTATTCTCGTACTGATCGTTGACTTGTGTAGTCTGATCTTTAGTATGGGAATTGCCTTCTGGATCCGTTATGGGATCTTTTATGGAAGGTTTGAGCATGGAGATCAGATCTGGCTGCTTTTATTCGCGATAGCCCTATATGGTCTGATCTTTGTGCTGATGGATTTCAGCCATCATTTTTTCCGGAGAGGAATGTTCGATGAGTTTGTAAATGTTGTGAAGTCGGAGCTGATCTTTTCGGCAGTCCTGATTATGGCGCTGTTTGTGATGCACCGTTCTGCGGATCTCTCACGTCTCGTTTTAGGTTATCAGATCGTGATCAATACAGTCGTGATGTATGCGGCGCGAGTGATCTTTAAGCAGTATATGGTAAAGGTCTACCGGAACAGCCGCCACAGTAACCGTCTTCTTGTTGTCACTTCATCAGATCAGGCCGGGGATGTGATTGAGAATCTTAAGGAGTATAATGAATGGAACAGGACGATCGCAGGTCTGGTACTTACGGACGAGGCGAAGGTGGAAGAAATTGGCGAGATCCCAGTGGTAGCGCACCGCGAGGACTTCTTAAATTATGTGATCCGGAACGATGTGGATGAGATATTTATCATCGATGACAAGCTGATGCGCACTCCGCTTATGAACGAATGGGTCCGTGAGCTGGAACAGATGGGAATCATTGTAGATGTAAATATTGATGCGTTTGATCTTTCGGTTTCCGGAAAGAAGTCATTAAACCGTGTCGGAAAGTACGCGGCGGTCACATTTGCGAGAAATCTCTTCTCAACGAGACAGATGATCGCAAAAAGGGCGCTCGATATTGTTGGCAGCCTGGTCGGAATGGTGATCCTTGGAATCGCTACGATCTTTGTCGCACCGGCGATCAAGCTGGATTCGCCGGGACCGGTGTTCTTTGGACAGACCCGTGTCGGAAAGAATGGACGTAAGTTTACGTTTTATAAGTTCCGCTCTATGTATAAAGATGCGGAGGCGAGAAAGAAAGAGCTGATGGCTTCGAACGAAGTAAAGGGTCTGATGTTCAAGATGGAAGATGATCCGCGGATCACGAAGGTCGGAAAGTTTATCCGTAAGACGAGTATCGATGAGCTGCCGCAGTTCTGGAATGTGCTTCGGGGTGATATGAGTCTTGTTGGAACGAGACCGCCGACCGTTGATGAGTTTGAGCATTATGAGGCGAAGCACAAGTGCCGTCTCAGCATGACGCCAGGACTTACCGGTCTCTGGCAGATCAGCGGACGAAGCGATATCAAGGATTTCGACGAAGTTGTCCGTCTGGACATGCAGTACATAGACAACTGGTCGATCTTAAAGGATATTAAGATCCTGATTTTAACGGTCAAGGTTGTATTGACAGGGCGTGGATCGAGATAAAAAATTAAAAGGAGAAGGAAGATGGATTATAATACAGATGAGCAGGAGATCGATTTAAAAGATTTGATGTTTGCGGTATTCCATAAATGGAGACCGTTGATCCTTGTAGCGGTGATCTGTGGGTTGCTGTTAGGCGGTATCAAGGGCATAATGACTTATAAAAAACAGAGTGATCCGGAAGTGCGAAAAGAGACAGATTTGACCTATTCAGCAGATCTGGAGCTCTACGAGAAGAATAAAGATACTTATACGCGGGAGATTGAAAACCTGCGGACAGATATCGAGAACCAGCAAGAGTATCTCGATCATTCGATCTGGATCAATATGAGCCCGTATGATGTATGCGAGGCAAGAGTAGATCTCTATGTATCCACAGGATATGAGATCATGCCAGGAATGGCATATCAGAACCGCGATTATACGGATACGATCCTTCAGGCATATCAGTCAATGCTGACGAGCAGTGCAGTGATGGAGGATGTCGCGAAGCAGGTCGGAATGGAGCCAAGATATCTTCAGGAGCTTGTTACGGTGACGATCGGTACCATAGGGGTAGATGAAAATCAGTTCAGCCGTCTTCTTACAATTAATGTCAATCATACAAGCAAAGAAAAAGCAAAGACTGTTCTTGATGCATTTCTTGCACATGTAGCTGATATGCAGGCACAGATCACAGCAAGCATTGGAGAACATACTGTTTCTACCGTCAATGAGGGAATAAGCTCAAAAGTAGATCTTGACCTTGCGGATCTCCAGAGGCAGCAGTCCCAGAAACTTACAGATTTAAACGACAGTCTCCAGACAAAACAGAAAGATCTCGATGAATTGGAAGAGCCGGAAAAAGAGGATTCTTCCAAGGTGGCTGCTTTAAAGAGTGCCATAAAATTTGGTCTGGTCGGTGGTTTCGGCGGGGCGTTTATAGTTGCGTTTGTTGTTTGTATTGTGTTCCTTATGGGAGATAAGGTTTACTCCGCAAAAGAGCTGAAGGAACGTTACAAAGTAAAAATTCTTGGAAAACTCTCTTCCGGGAAAAAAGTCGGCATTGTCGATGCGTGGTTAAACCGACTGGAAGGACGTACTTGCAATGCCGATGAGACAGCAGAGTATCGTTTGATTGCAGCGAATGTAAAGAACTATGCAGGAGATATGAAAAAACTCTTAATTACTGGAAGTGCACCGGCAGATACTTTAATGCGCGTCGCAGAAGCATTAAAGTCGGAACTTGGAGAGATTCAGACAGTAGTTGGAAATTGTATGCTTGAAGATGTCGAGACAGTGAGAGAGCTTCCTTTGTGTGATGGGGTGATTCTTGTGGAGCAGTGTGAGACATCGAAATACAGTGCTATTGAGACGGAGATTGAGAAGATCCATGACTTGAAAAAAAGTGTTGTTGGATGTGTGGTAATTGAATAAAATGCAGAAATAGTTGTATGTAGTGGTAGGGACTGGATTTTTTAAATCAAGTCCCTGCAGCTGTATAAAGGACAAAGTAATTAATTGAACCTGAAGGAGAAATAAATATATGTATGGAATTGTTGGATTTACTGGACTATAATGGTATCGTAATTTAAGACACTTTGAGAGACATTTTTTAATGAATCTGGTATACTGTAAGCACTATAGAAAGAAGGACCATTTTTAAAAGCTGCGGCACAAGGAATATAATTTTTATTCTGATACGGATACAGAGGTTGCGATCAAGCTGATCGATTATTACTATAAGAAGTATGAGCATACGCCGGTGGACGCGATCAACCATGCGATGGTGAGGATCCGTGGTTCTTATGCGCTGGCCATCATGTTCAGGGATTATCCGGAAGAGATCTATGCGGCGAGAAAGGACAGCCCGATGATCATCGGTGTTGCGGATGGCGAGTCTTTTGTTGCGTCGGACGTTCCAGCAATCTTAAAATATACAAGAAATGTTTATTATATCGGAAATATGGAACTCTGCCGTCTGCAGAAGGGAAATGTAACGTTCTACAATCTGGATGGCGATGAGATCGAGAAAGATCTGGTGGAGATCCAGTGGGATGCGGAAGCTGCAGAGAAAGCGGGCTTTGAGCATTTTATGATGAAGGAGATCCATGAGCAGCCGAAAGCGGTCCGTGATACAGTAAATTCGGTTGTCCGGGATGGTAAGATCGATCTTGGAGGAGTAGGAATCACGGAGGAAGAGATCCAGAAGCTGCAGCAGATCTATATTGTTGCCTGTGGTTCCGCGTATCATGTTGGTGTTGCGGCCCAGTATGTGATCGAAGAGCTGGCGCAGATCCCGGTCCGCGTGGAGCTGGTGTCGGAGTTCCGTTACCGGAGAATGCTGTTTGCACCGAATTCTCTTGTGATCATCGTAAGCCAGTCCGGTGAGACGGTGGACAGTCTTGCGGCGCTCCGGGAGGCGAAGGCCCATGGGGTTAAGACGTTAGCGATCGTCAATGTAGTCGGATCCACGACCGCCCGGGAAGCGGACCATGTTTTCTACACGCTTGCGGGACCGGAGATCACGGTTGCGACGACGAAGGCGTACAGCACACAGCTGATCGCGTCCTATATTTTATCCATCGAATTTGCTCGCGTCCGCGGAATGATCGATGAGGACAGGGCGGCGGAGCTGATCGCGGAGCTTCAGACGATCCCGGATAAGATCGAGAAGCTTCTCGAGGACAAGGAGCGGATCCAGTGGTTCGCGGCGAATCAGATAAACGCACAGAATATGTTCTTTATCGGCCGCGGAATCGACCACGCGGTGAGCCTGGAAGGCAGTCTTAAGATGAAGGAGATCAGCTATATCCACTCCGAGGCCTATGCGGCCGGGGAGCTGAAACATGGAACGATCAGCCTGATTGAGCCGGGAACGCTGGTGATCGGAGTTTTGATACAGCAGGATCTCTATGAGAAGACTGTTAGCAACATGGTCGAGTGCAAGAGCCGTGGGGCGTATCTGATGGCGCTCACGACGTATGGAAATTACAGCATCGAGGGCTGTGCGGAGTTTGTGATCTATATCCCGAAGACGGATCCGCTGTTTGCGGCGAGTCTGGCGGTGATTCCGCTGCAGCTGCTGGGGTATTATGTTTGGGTGGCGAAAGGGTTGGATGTGGATAAGCCGAGAAATTTGGCGAAGAGTGTGACGGTGGAGTAAGTCTTGTTAAATCGGTAGATAGTATCATATTTCAGAGGAGATATATTTGAGATGAATGCGGGTAAAGAGAAAAATAGAGTACAATATTTTGATATAGCCAGAGGAATTGCAATGATCTGCATTATATTAGGGCATCTGAACAACTCGCTCATCAACCGTGTTGTGTTTACGTTCCATGTGCCTATTTTTTTCTTTATCAGCGGATATTTCATGAATTCAAAGTGTGGAATCAAAGATTATGCAAGAAACAAACTTAGAACATTGATTGTTCCATATATTGTGACTTGTATTGTGATCATTATACTTGGAACCTTAAAAGGTTTTATTCAGGGTGATGCAATTTCAGAGTTAGGAAGATGGAGTTATGCGGCTGTTTATGGGGCTGGAGATTCTTATAATGAACCATTTTATATACCGGGAATTGGAGCAATATGGTTTTTGTGGGCTACTTTCTGGGGCTGTATATTTTTGAGGCTGTCATTACAATTTGAAAGGCATGTCAGACTGGGAGTTATCATTGGCTTATTTATTTTTGGATATTTTTCAAGACAGATATTCTGGTTCCCATTGAGTATACAGGCCGGTGCGTGTGCTGTACTCTTTATGTATATCGGATATATTGCGCGGAATGTGAAAGATAATATTGGAGATCTATCAGCGGAAGCGAAGACTTTTGGGCTGGTTTTTGCAGCTGTGGTATGGTTCTTTTTTATGAAAGACTTTCAATCGTTCTGGCTGGTGCATTGTGATATTGGACGTGGAATTGTTGATGTTTTTGGGAGTATGTGTGCGTGTGTTATAGTTATATATATTTCGAAAATGATAGAGATTAAGTTTAGGATAGCAGGGAAATTTCTTGCTTTTTTTGGAAGATATAGTTTACTGGTATTATGTGTTCATATAATTGAACTTGATCTGTTCCCGTGGTGGATGATTACGGGGAGACTTGAGGGAATGGGGATATCTGGAAGCGGCAAGCTGTGGTTTGTTATTGTAGGAAAGCTTGTGGCAGATCTGGGCTTTGCTTATATTATTTCCAGAGTAGCGATAGTTAGAGAAGTATTTGGTTATGAATCTTGATCTGTCGGAATAAAAGGCTGATTACAACATAGAAGAGGTAGATGGATGAGCGATAAAAAGGCAAGAATACAATATTGGGATATGGCAAAGGGATTTACTATTTTGCTGGTGATCATCGGGCATATATCAAATGTAAATCCATATTTGAGAGCAATCATATTTTCGTTTCATATGCCATTTTATTTTATGGCAAATGGTTATTTTGTCAGGGATTATTCTGTCGGAAATACGATCAGAAAGTCAGCGAAAAGCCTGCTTATTCCGTATTTTATTGTATGTATGATATCTACTGTCTGGTATACGGTGGAAGACTGGCAGCGGACCGGGATGGATAATCTGGTGCATATAAAAGATAAATTAATAGCTATGGTCCTGGGGATGAGCAGAAGCTCTACAATATTGAGGGATATTCATTCGGTTTGGCTTGTATGATTTGTAATTTGCCTTTTTGCTGCGAGAATTCTTTATGTTGTTATGATGAAACAGATTGCAGAACTTAAATTGCCGGTTCAGCTGCTGATAATCTTCTTTATTTCGATGGTCGGAATTGTTATCGGAAAGAAATACGCATATCTTCCATGGAGCCTTGATGTTGCACTGGTGTCTTTTCCGTTTTTAATGGCTGGGGATTATCTGGCGAAGTATGAGCTGTTTAAAAATAAATTTAATATTACGATGCTGGTTGTTGGGTTCATGTGGATCATACCGCTCGGAATGAAGCTGCATATCGAATTGGCAACGCGGTCTTGTCCTATGGGACCGGTATGTGTTCTTGAAGCGATTGGCGGGAGTGTATGTGTCGCAGGATTCTTCTGCTTTTTAGAGAAAAAAGGAATTACGAGTTCTGCACTGTCCTGGTTGGGAAGGAATTCTATGGTTGTATTGGCGGTGCATTGTCTGGAAATGATGTATTTTAATTGGGATAGGTATGTGTTTAGTGTGTTGCCGGTGGCAGATATGTGGTGGATGGCTGCTGGGGTGAAGGTTGTCGGGATTGTTGTAGTTGCATGGATTGTTGTGGTGGTGAGAGATATGGTTAAGAGAAAGTAAACTGTACCCCTTGTCAAGGACATTTTGAATTAGTGTAGTGCCTATTTTTTAGACACTTACACAAAAGTGATATCCTTGATTTCGGACATTTCCTTGTTAGGTTATCCACATAAGTGGACACATCACAATTGATGTGCCGTAAGCGCTGAATAACCCACCGTCTTTCCATTCCAGCTAATTCATGCGACGATCATTCTAATCCAAGTGAGTTAAGACATTGGACAAGAATGGTTCAAAGATATCCCAAACGTTCTGACCAGGAATGGATGGAACTGATTCAAGAATGCCGCTAATCCCGTATCTTCCTGTCAGGAACAGCATGAAGTTGTAGCAGTTGATTTTTCGGTTCCTGTGGAAAGCAAAATAACAGAACAGCCCAGCAATGAGACAGTTGCATACGCACCAGCAATCTGCGTAATCTATTCTGGATTTTCCGTGGAGATTCAAAATACGGCAGCAAGTGAAACCATTCGAAATACCATCACTGCGCTGTGGCAGTTATGTTAGGCGAGCTGTCCGGTGTAGCTAAGATTTTCATCATCACCGGACGAACCGACATGCGCAAAAGTTTTGATAGTTTAATGGCTATTATACGAGATACCTATCAGTTGGATCCTTATGCAAATGCACTATATCTGTTTTGTGGCAGGGATAGCCGGAAATTAAAAGCACTCCATTACGACAAGTTATCCGCATACTTTTTTCAGACGTACCATACGTAACGCTATAAAACAATGAAATGTGCGGATAACAAAAGTCTGCGGATAACCCTTCCCATAAAAGACCTTTGGGCTTTGTGGACGATCTTACACGGAAAAGTACGAAGTAGGGACAAAACGCTGAATATGAAATCTGTGCCCTTTATGCAATTCGAGTGAATAGAATTAAAGTGTGTTTAGAAACGTTGTTGGAGCGATTATCTCTGGAATGTAGTGAAATGAAAAGGCTATGATGGTCAAAAACTTACAAATTTGTTAAAAAGCTTAGGAACAAATGCTGAAAATTAATTTACAATGTGATATGCTAAATTTGATCTTACAAAAAGCTTACAAAGGAGTAACAAAATTTGAAGAGTAGTAAAAATAAATTTAGAATTAAAAGCGTGACTGTTGTAGAAAAGAGAATACTGCTGGGGTATTCTCAGGAAAAACTTGGTGAATTGACCGGATTTTCAAGGTCGACAATACAAAATATAGAGCGAAATACAATATCCGGATCAGTGAATGAATTAGGGCAATTGGCGAGAATATTACAATGTGAGTATGAAGAATTGATTGAAGAGGATGTAAGCAATGAATATGGGGCATGAGATAACAGAGATTATCTATTCTGTACTTGCAGATGGAGAATGGCATTCCCTCTCTGAATTGAGATGTGAACTGCAAAAGAGAAATAGTGTGTTTTCAAATAATGAAAATTATTTAAGTGTGATATTAAGCAGACTAAAAAATGAAGAAAACACAATAATAAGCGATGAAAAGAAGAGAGGATGGTATCGCATGAGCTACATAACACCAGGAGATGATGAAAAAAAACAGACGAAAAATTATAGAATGGACGTGCTGAATGATTGGAGAGAGTTCTTTAGTTCAAAAAAGAAAGTCCCCAATTACGAGATGACGGAAGAAGAATTCAAGGAAGGTCAGTGGTTTTATAAATTAAATAAGAAGATTGAGAACTTGATTATAAGTTTTGAAGAAAAGTAGCATATGATTTTAAGTATGCCAGAGCTGAAAGAAAGCTATATTACAAATACTGGCATGAGAGTATACAAAAGCGAACATAGATACCGAGAGTTGAATTTTGAAATGAACATATTGTATGATACATTGGAAGAACTGAAAAAGTCTCCGAAATCAGTGCCTTTATCCAGAAAGGTGCATGCATTATTGCGCAGAGAATTGAGGTTCGCAGCTTTCAAAAGAAATTATGTGCGAGATAATAAAAAATATTATCCAGAGGTAGAAAAGTGGCTTGAATAATTGCTTTATGATCTGGAACTGTCCGCGTATGATCGTTACCGGATGAACCAGAGAGCGCAGATCCCGGTGTTTAATTTCGCCGGATATATGACCGCGGATGTGGACTGGCATGATCTCTGGGCGGAGAATAGTTACAGGGAATGGATCGAGAGGTACCGGACAGTGCAGTATTATGCGTTGTTTGATCGGAAGAGGAATGGGAGGTATTTTGTGGGGGAGTGAGGCCCACTGCTTTCAACTCCTGAAAAAGCAATGGTCAAAGCTTGACTACACAGCGATATTGACGTATGCTGAATGTGGAAGATAATACTATGATTGATATCAAAGAGTGGAAACAATAAATGGAACCTATAAAATGGTTTCGGAACTTTTGAAGGAGGAATTGGCATGAGTGGCGTAGCAACTCTTAGCAATGAGAAAAACTATACCGTGTTCCAGTTCGGAAATCATGTGATCCGGTTCGTTGCTCCGTATTCGCTGGAACGATATACAGCAGTGAAAGAGTGGGACATTTGTATTTCGATGTCGATAAGTTCTTAAATCCAATCAAAAGCGTGGAGGTGGCAAATGGTTGATGTGAAGCAGGTTGCAGATGCGGCAGATATGATTGTAAATGGTTATGCGTTTA
>OODS01001192.1_pt1 | contig 17697 bp, 8 predicted proteins | sample 1671531 | NCBI WGS metagenome assembly OODS01 (sample SAMN06348166, study PRJEB24527) | human gut metagenome | biome: human gut; feature: ankylosing spondylitis patient; material: feces | host: Homo sapiens | place: China | collected 2015-10 | reverse complement strand
CTATTTCGATGATCGGCAATCGGCTTCCTTGCAATAATTGCGCTGCCCGTTTCAAACGGATACTGCGGATAAAGTCCGTCGGGGTATGTCCGGTTATGGATTGCAGCTTACGATAAAGACTCATGCGTACCATCCCCAAATCGCCACTCAACTCCTCTACACCATATTCCGGATTGTCCATGTTCTTTTCTATGTATTCCAAGCATTTCTGTATCAATTGCTCGTCTACGGAAGTAATTGTGATAGCACTCGGATTTACTTCTATATTTTTACGGAATTCCTGTTTCCTCCTTTCCTGCTGTTCTATCAACTTCTCAATGCGTACCATCAGCATATCAAAGTTGAAAGGTTTCGACATATAAGAGTCGGCTCCTACTTCGTAGCTGTTTATCTTGATATCATCGGCAGTACGGGCTGTCAATAATATCACAGGTATATGGGATGTCTGCACGTTCGTCTTGATTCGGCGGCAAAGTTCGATACCATCCACTTTCGGCATCATGATATCACTGATAATGAGATCGGGATTTTCTTCAATCGCCTTTCTTTCCCCTTCTTCACCATCCGCCGCTTCCACTATCCGATAAAAATCCTCCAACTGCTCTTTCAGGAAAGTACGGAATTCCTGATTATCTTCTACCAACAACAATTTCTTTATATTCTCATCTGACGCAGATACAACGGTTTCCTTTTCTTTCATACCCGTCGATTCCATATCAGTTATTTCATCCGGCAGTTCATCCAGTTCAGGTGTCAAATCCATAGGTAACCAAACGGTGAAGACCGACCCGCGATCCATCTGACTGTCAACCTTTATACGCCCACCGTGAATATTCACATATTCCCTGACCAGATGGAGTCCGATACCACTGCCTATCTTTTCATCCCCTTCATTGCCAACCTGATAGAAACGGTCAAAGATGTAGGGAAGATCGGACTCGGATATTCCGATTCCTGTGTCGGATACCGATATTCTCACATAGTTTCTCCCTTCCACTTCCTCCGTCGCAAGTAATAAGTTCACGGTTCCTCCCTCCGGAGTATACTTAAAGGCATTGGACAAGAGATTATTTACAATTTTATGTACTTTATCCCGATCGAAAAACATATAAAGCGCTCTGTGTTCCGACTGGTTTACAAAGTTAAGATGCTTCTCTACAGCCATCGGCATAAAATTATTGTAGGCAGAAACAATAAACTCCTCCATATCGCCATTCATCAAATGCAATCTCTCACCCTTCATTTCAAGTTTACGAAAATCCAGTAATTGATTTACCAATGACAAAAGGTTTTGAGCATTCTTATAAATTGTATTCAGTTGCTTTTTCATCGTCTCATCCGTCAAACGGCGTATCATCATATCCAACGGAGTGATAATCAGTGTCAGCGGAGTACGAAGTTCGTGACTTATATTAGTGAAGAAACGGAATTTCATCTGATCTAATTCTTCTTTTTGTTTCAGGGCTTCTTCCTCTTGCATACGAATCATTTTCCGATGATTACGGCGGTTAATCACATAAATAAGACCGAAGACCAACAAAATACCCAAAACGGCATAGAGGATGCGGGCAGCCAATGTATCCCAAAACGGAGGATGAATCACAATTCTGAATTCAGACTCCGGTCCCCATATCCGGTCGTTTCCGGCTGCGGACACACGGAAAACATATTCGCCAGACGGAAGATTATTATACACAACACGTCCCTGTCCATTCTCAAACGATGTTTCAATCCATTCTTTATCAAAGCCTTCCAACTGATAACGAAAAGAAGTCTGAGAAGGATTAGAGAAGTTCAGTCCCGAAAATTCAAGTGTTACATAATTCTCATCATATTCCAATTGCACTGCATCCGAATAACTCAATGCTTTGTCAAACAATATGCGCCCATTATATTCCTCTCCCGACACTACCGGAACATTGAACAGGCGGAATGAAGTGAATAAAGACCGATTGAGGCATTGGTTATCAACCATATTCTCAGGAGAAAAGACAATAAATCCATTCATCAAGCCTAAGAAGAGTTGATTGTCACGGGTTATCAGAGAAGGAAAGCTATATAAATCATCCTGCCGGATCTCATCTTCGGACAAATAACTGACAACGTGAAAACTGTATTTATCTGTCTTACGGTCTACTTTTATCTTATAGATAGAAGTGACTGTCGATATCCATATATCATGATTTTTATCTTCCACCACATTCAGGATAGCTTGTGACAACCCTTCTTCTTTACCCAATGTATAACTTTGCCCATGATGGGTAAGGACATTCAAACCGTATTGGGTAGCAAACCATAAAGTACCTTCATGATCTTTCAATATCTGGTTATACTTCATACTTCCTTGATTAAAGATTGAACTGGCTTGTCCATCCTGTTCGGATATCCAGATTGTATTTTTTGCAGGATCATAGATATACAAGCCATTATCGCTACCCACTACCAATCGGGACCGGTCGTCAATAGCCAACGCATTGGCTACTTTATATTTCTTCAGCTCGGGAAACTGTTCGGATAATAGTTTTATCTGCCCATTCTCCGGATTGAACAAGCCTACACCTCCGTATATACTCACCCACAACCGTCCGGAAGGATCCTCGACCATAACACGTATATTACTGAAATCCAACTCATTCTGATAATCCGTGTCCGGATAGTCATAAGATCTTACTTTCCCGTGTTCTATACAATATAATCCGTCATGATAGGTCCCCACCCAGATACGGTTTTCTTTGTCTTCGTAGAGGACACGGCAATTCTTTTGATTGAATTCATTATATAGCCTGTTCAAGCTCCGTGTTGCCGGTTCGTAACGATACAGTCCCGAAGTGGTTCCCATAAGAATCTCGCCTTTCGAAGTCTCCAACATACAACGGATCTCCTCTCCTTTCCAGTCTCCGCGAATCATTTTCTTATTACACAGCATTATCTTGTTCATGCTGGGATGGTAATAGCACATTCCCTGATTGTAAAGCCCCATCCAGACGGAATTATTCTCATGATCGCAATAAATGCTCTGAACTGCATTTCTCACTCTGTTGCCTGACAACAAAGGTATATCCAGTATTTGAGTTACGGAGAAATTATGCATATCAATTACATAAAATCCATCAATAACGGTTCCTACCCATGCATTTCCACCTTTATCCACATCCATTGAGGTGAACCATGAATAATGTCCCAACCGGATACTTGAAATCGGGTTCCATTTTTTATTATAAACATCATAGTAACCTATCCCCCGATCCCACATCAGCCAGAAGTCACCGTTATCGAGTATCCGTAAGACAACACGGTCATCCGGTTTCAGCTGGCCTTTCAAGAAATCGAGTTCCTGAATAAAACGTTTCTTCTCCCAATCATAGCAGCGGATAGCCCCTTTCTGATGCACCATCCAACTATAGTTGCCGTGACTTTCTATTCCCAACAGTCCGCCATAATATTCCATAAACTCATCATTCCTGCAAACCAGTTCTGCCGATTTCGTTTCCGTATCATACGTATAGACGGAAGATCCCGGCGTGAGAAACCAATAACGCTTCTCGGAATCAATAATCAGATCCTCCACCCTATCTTTCAGCCCGAACTGAAGAAACAGTGAATCTACATTATAGATATACTGTTCGGTAGTCAAATCAAAAACGCGCAGGCTTTTACGTTCTTTCATCCACAAACGTTTATCGGTATCAATATATTGTTCGGGAATGATGTGGTTATATACTATCGGATATTCACCATGAATATTGAAAGGGAAATTTGAATAGTTCGCACCGTCATACAGGCTTAGCAACACAGTGCTTCTCACCCCGATACGTCCGTCGGGAATAGGAAAAACACTCTTGACATAGTTATCCGGCAATCCTTCGACAACTCCGATTTGCCGGAATACGTAAGGGGATTCCTGCGAGCTCAGATACTCCGGATATAATATCCCCCATATAATAATCAATATGCATATTCGAATCTTCATAGTTTTCTTTTTTGTAGTACTATTATTAGTACGAACGAAAAATGAAATCCCCTTATCCTACTCCACTATTATTTTGAAACAAAGATAACAGTCAGCAGACAAAATCAAGTAAAGAGCGACAAAACTTTCACTCTTGAATTTGTTTTTATCGAATATACAGCTGTGTTTTTGTAAGTAGAATGCTAACTTTATTTAAAGGTAGGCATTTTAAACTTGTAAATCAATCCTCCCACCATAGAAGCAACGCGGTCGGGTCTTCCCTGATCCATACCATCATACGTGTCCGTGCGAATGCCTACTTTGGGTTCCACATAGAAATCGAGGGAAGAGCCCAGTTTCAGTTTGACTTGCGCACCGGCGTCAATTCCCGGAACTGCTTTAAATTCACCTTTACGACGTACCAATCCGGCTGTCACTCCGACAAAAGGAACAACATCTATCGCGTGATCCCGGCTATATCCCTTCGCCAAAGTAGCGAGACTCATCATATAATCCATTCCTAACCCAGCATAATGAAGATTCAACTTATCCGGTGTTTTCGCCTTATACATGATTGTTCCGTTCACACGCCATGCAGAAAGCGGAGTATACCATTTTCCGATACTACCCTTAGCTTCCACCCCCATATTCTTTACCAAATCCCGATTGGCAACCAGCAGACTGCTTACGCCCAATGCTCCCGATATGAAATACCGTTTGTCATCTTTCTCAAACACACTGCGATTGGCCGCTTTGGAATAAGGAACAAAACGATAATGGAAACCGGCATTGATCCCCACCATCACATCCTTCTGCATGAAACCCAGATTTCCTTCGATAAACTTATCACGATACAGGCGGATTTGCGGTTCGAGATACAAACCGAAGAAATCATTGATGTGCCATACTCCCTGTACCCCCGCATTGAGTCCCGGCTGGAACTTATGCTCTGAATTCGACGTATAAGCCAGATTAAATCCTACCGAACCGATCAGTTCAAAAATACGTTCCGGATCATATCCGCTCATGGTAGAAGTGATATTCCATAAATAATCCAATCCTCCGGTTACGGTGATATGTCTGAGTCTCTCCGCCTCCATATCTGTCGGAAGCAAATAATTGGAGAAGAAACCTCCCGTCCCTACCAGTCGCAGACCGGAATACGGAGTAAACCATTTTCCGATAGAAGCGGAAAGTTGCGGTCCCCATGCAGCGAGATGTTTCAGATTAGTCTTATTCAGGAATAACTGTGCCCCGATACCTGACGTCATGAATAGATTGTCGGCAATATGATTGCTTGAGAATCCATTCTGAGGACGGGCTGCACGGTCTATTGTGTGATACGTCACACCGAAGTTCAGTTCTCCGAGCTGGTCTGTACTACCGAAACCACATCCACCGGCATATCTCTTCTGATAAACATTAAGGCGGGGTTCCACAAACAAATCTACGGAACGGTTCAACCGGAAACTTCCTTGAAGCCCGATACCCAATCCCGGTGCATACTTGGCTGTCTGCGCCACTCCTTTTGTCCCGGACAGATTGACACCGGCTATACCGATCAAAGTGAAAAGCCTCTGTTCGTCATATCCCCAAAGTATATTATTGATATTCAGCAAATAATCGGCATGCAGGTCTATATGCTTGAAATAGCTGCTTGCACTACCGGCAGGCGTATCGCTGTAGCCAACGGTTCCGGACAAGCGTACTCCCGACGACGGACTGAACCATTTACCGATTCCGGCAGAAAACTGCGGTCCGAATCCTTTGAGTGTATTCTTTATCCCCGGCATTTTCAGCGTACTGATTCCACCGGACAACGAGACAAACATATGATTGAGGAATGAGCTGTTATCGAAGTTGTCAAAATGAATCTTCCTACCCATCGCCGCAGCAGGCATATAGGTCAGACCCACCAAGACCGATCCTCCCATTTTATAGTTTCTCCAACTTTCCGTATGCCCCAATCCATCGTTGTACCATCCGATTCGGGGTTCGACAAATAAATCGAGTGTCCGTGAAAGACGGATATTCCCCTGCAATCCCATACGGACACCATAATAGAACTCATGTCCATTCTTCACAGCCGGATTATCACCGGCCGAATTGTCATTGGCCCTGGAATAGCCGACTTCAACTCCCGCTATACCCAAAAGTTCGAACCTGCGCTGTTCGTTGTATCCGAATGTAAGAGAAGATATATTCAGCAGGTAGTCGAAGCTGCCTCCTACCATTTTTATCTTACTGTTATATACTTCCGACGGCAAATAGCCCAAAGTCGCTCCCAGACGCGCCCCGTGAACAGGAGTGAACCATTTGCCTATAAAAGCATTGGCTGTCATTCCCATGCCATCCTGTCCTCCGCTCGTCAGCAAACCGTAAGGTCCCAGCCCGGCAGAGAAAAAGAGGTGTTCATTGAATTTATTACTTTCAAACCTCTCATTGGCAGGTCTTTTCTGCAACATATATTTCAATGCACCATAATCCTGTGCCTGCAAAGCAACAGACAACATCAAGAACAATGCCACTGCCGCATATTTATTTTTGATTCTGAGGATATCCATCATTTACTCTTTCGTTGTATTATCATTCTTTATTTTCTGCTCTTCGGGCAACAGGTCAATAATGTCACCGTCCACTCTCGCGGTCTCCAGCAAGGAAGGATCCAGTTCCAAAGCTTTCTCAATATACATAAGTGCTTCACCCACCTTTTCCATACGGTTGGCAGCGATAGCCTTCACATAATACTCGCGAGCCGAGCCCGTATCCAGCTGCGAAGCCTTCTCCCATGCTTCCTTATTCTTCTTCATCGCCAGCAACATGATCACTTCATTGAAAGGACTGGTAGCCGCCACTTTCTCAAACGCATCGTCGTAATAGCCTGCCATCGCCTGAACGATCGCCTGCAAATCATCGGCAACAACTCCCTCCGGAAGCAGTGTCAACACAGAATCAGCCTTCGTATATTTACCTTCATGCAACAGGGCAATCGCCTGATTGGAAAGCAATTCCACCGGAGCCGACTTGCTGACGAACGGTTCAAGAATCTTGGAGTCCGGCGTATCTTTCTGAATATTCAACACAGCCAGCTCATTCGCCGCATACGTAAAGTTATCGTACAATTCAAGAGCTTCTTTACAATACCTCTCTTTTTCATCCGGCGTTTTAGCCGTTGCAATCATCCGGTAATATTCAAAACGTGTCAGCTCCTTCGGATCTTTCTTATAGAGCTGCATAATTTCCTCATCCGTCAAAGAACGGAAAATAGAATATCCGTAAGTGTACTGCACTTTTCTCAACTTAGGCAGATACACAGCAGCAACCTCCTTATAAAAAGGTTTCGATTTCAGCGCGCGATTCAACTGGTAATTCTTTTCTCCGTATCGCTTAATCAATTCCGTGATCTCGTCGGCCGTATCCTGTCTGGAATCTTTCCGCAGCAACTCCGCCACTTCTTTCCACGAAGCGACCGACGCGTCCGATTTCACCTCCAGAAGTTTGCGGGTCTCCGGGTCGAGTTGCGACAAGATACGGTCCAGCGCCTTGTCCGTACGCAACTTAGCCAGTCGCAGATTCGATTCATACGAACCGTCCGGTGAAGCGACACCCGTAATATGGAAACTTTTCAATGAAGCCTCCGGATTCATCTCGATAGCATGCAACTCTTGATTCAAACGATTCAGTTCCACCTGATTCTGTGGATTCTTATCATCCAGATCAGCTTTTCCCACAACGAAAGTCAAGTTGACTTCTCCTTTGGTATCCCTCAATTGCATCACAGGTTTGGGGAGATATTTCTCATCCGTCAGATTGAAAGCGGAGAATTTATATTCCAGGAAACGCAACGGATTGACAGTACCGCGTGCGATAGAGAAAGAATCCCGATAGATAATAGCACGGTAATTCTCCATCGCAAGATGCACATCCGCACGATAATCATGTTGCAGATACTCTATATAGATAGAATCATGATAGGCGATAATATCCCCGTTCCGCGAGGAAGTAGTCTTCACCTGTATGTATTCGTGCAGCGGGTCCTGTTCGATATTATAATCATACATACGCCGCTGGGTAGTATTATATGTACCTCCGTCGAACACCACGGGACGTAACAGCAAACGCTTCTTCTGTGTCACATCATAGATAGAAGGTTGCAACACCAAACGGCGGTTGGAAGTGAACATCTCCTTAGGCACCGGCACACGGGTTTTCAGATGGAAGTAATTACCTTTTATCTCAATGTCCGTAGGCTCGGGCACCACTTTATCCTTCACTTTTGAAATCACAGTCACCTCGTCAAGTTCAATGACCGCATCTTTGAGCACCACGTTGATAATCTGCTTTCCGCCCACCTTGACCGTCTTGTCTTCATACCCGACACAGGTATATTTCAACGATCCGTGCCGTTCCGCCAGCACACTGTAGCGTCCGTCCTCATCGGAGATTTCAATGCGTTCATTCGTCACAGGATCTATAATATTCACGTTCGGAATACTTTTTCCCTGTTGGTTGGTGACGTGTCCTTGCACACGCATACGTTGGGCGTACGCATCCGCACCGAGTAGCAGCATGGCTGCCAGGAGGATTCCGATTAATCTATCACGTTTACAATTGATTTTCATTCTCTTTTCTAACTATAAATGTTCGTTCCGTTACCGGATTATATACACAAAAGACACTCCCAGCTTCACTGGTGCCAGCGTTGTCTTACTGTCATTCGCCGCATCCGGTTTCGGAGCACCCTTGTCGTACTTAAACTGGCGGTAGCGCATCACCCCGATACCTGCCGTCGCCTCAATATTCCAATGATCGTTCAGCACCCAAGCATAACCGTACGTCAAACCGACTGCCAGCGCATCGCCTTTGTGATGCACATCTTTAACCAGCATATTAAAATTGTTCGCAAAAGCGGTGACACCTAGAAAATGGCTCACCATCGGACGGTTTAACCAATAACGTACTTCCGGCTGAAAATGTGTGAAAGTAGTTTTAAAATTGTCTGTACTGATCGGATTCGCAGCGACTCCCATATTGAGAGAGATATGACGACCCAAAACAAATTCGGCCTCGACATTAGGGCTGGCAGTCAGCCATCCCAACGTGTTCGTTTTCACAGCCACTCGTTGTGCGTGTACATGTACCCCACAACACAATAACAGAAATGACAACAGAGCGACCACTCTGCGACCATTTCTCAGTGCATATACCATAATTATTTTCCCACTAAATATTTCCCACTAAATATCCACCCTATATAAATAAGGACTTCCTGTCCGTTTCTTCCGAATCAGACAAGAAGCCGCAAATTTAGAAAAAATATGGCATTCACAACGTTTGCCTACGTTTTTTTTATTTTTTATTGCAATATTTCCTTAGCAGTCTGCCAATACATTACAATATTATCAATCTATGGACAGGATATACATCTTTTTGTCTTCTGCGCAGCTTCCACTTTCATCTTCTTGCCGCCGATCACCACCGTGCAAGAAGCGGAAGACAAGATATACCATTTCCCTTCCTTCTGTTCGAGCAGAACATTGGCGGGAACAGAAGTACGGATACTGACTCCCGGTGCTATCAGTTGCGTTCCGTTACCCATAAACAGCGTACGGTTATCTCCCGCATACCGGTTACTGATTACCGCATAATCCGCTTTTACTTTCATCCCTTGATAAGTAGCCGTCTGCGTAGCGTCGGAAAGCGAGAAGATATGATCTGTACGCCCATTCTTGCTTTTCACGCAGATTCCGGCAAAATCCGTCAGAGCGGTTTCCTCCGCATCAAAGTAGGACACAGCCTGAATGGCCGACGGCTCTTTCCGTGTACTCGGTTCATAAACAGCGACAAAAGGACGGTTCCAAGCCTCTCCATGCTGGCGGGCAACAAAAGTCAATGTGGGTTGCTCCTTTATATTATAAGGCATACCGGGTGTACGGCTCAACCCTTCGGTCATAGGCGACAGAGCCGTAAAGACTTCACGGTCCGGCTCTCCCTTCATCCAGAGATTCATGGATATATCATCGCCTCCCTTATCTTTCATATCAATGGTAAAGGTCGCTTTCACATCCTTGCCGGTAGCCGCCACTTTCTTATCATATAAATAAGAATAGGCATAAAGATGCGCACCGGCAAACGCCAGTTCCTCCGTAGGCTGCAGATTCAGATCCGTTCCGTCGGCAGCGGTCAATGTGAGCGTCTGCCCGAGATTATGATAAAAATAATCATGCATCTTGTCCCCTCCTTTTTCTTTCCGGCTGCGGAACACATCCACATAATACCCCGTTTCCGGAGCAGTGGTGACGATACCCATCATACGCGTCTGATCCGCCCTGCTTTCCGGTTCGCGGAAATAGAGGTTGCTGTATGTGACAGAGGTAAACTCCCCACCCGGTTCCGCCGAAGCCGGGAAACAGGAGAGCAACTCAAAAGAATGATTGCTTTTCATCACCGGATAACTCGATATTCCATCTACGCAAACCGTATTATGACTCGGAAACTGAGAATAATATTCCGCATAATCCAACCCGCTATACAGGGAAAGACCGATACCCGCATCGGGTCCCAGCACATATCCTTTTCCGTAAAGTTCCATAGAAATGCCGTTGGCGTGCATATGGTTGCCCTCACTTCCATTCTGCGAAATCATCAGACTGCTGCGCGGATCCATACCATTTCGCTGCACCAGCCAAGAGACGTTAGGTGCATGGAACAAAGGAGAGACATATTCTTCTATCTTTCCCGCCTGCACCTCCGGATTCAGCGTCAATGGCTTATCTTCAAAAAAAGAATTGACAGACACCCGCACATTCTTCTTTTCCGCTTTCTCATTTCCGGCACCGGGATTCAGGCATTTCAACAAGGCAGTGAAATAGTCTTCCTGTTCCTTCTTCCCGTTTGCCTGTGCATTCTGTATCATACGGACAAAGAAATTAGTGTTCAGATACCCCGGATGCGTATCTCCGAAACCGCAAATCATACGGTTGGGAAACAGATATTGAGGGGTTGTCGCTACCGCTTTCGACAATACAGGCATCGCCTTCACCAAATCATATCGCAGGTTGTTGTCAAACTGATTCACGAAATTGGCATAATCATTAATCACCACACTGCTATATCCCGGACATTCCGCCCAGATACCCGTTTTAGAGTCAAAACCATATTCGGCAAGACGCGTCAAGCTCCATTGACGAATGCTGGAACGGTTCATCACATAGTCTATGTAATATTCCCGTCCTTTCCCGTCGGCATACGCCTTGTTGTCTTCCAGCACCAGCCCCACATTCATGATAAACCGTGCCTGCAACAAATCCCAGTTATTATGCGGCACTCCGTTCGCTATGATATTGTCCGCCCATTTCTTGAATGCTCCGGCGTAGATTTCCATCTTCTGCGGGTAGTTTGCTTTCAGATAATCATACAGGAAGTCGTATAGAGGGACAGCGATATGCAACGCATCTTCATGGATCACTTCAAAGGAAGTCAGTCCCACCAGTGTCTGCTGATGACCGTGATTCAGATCAACCGGAACATTTCTGTAATAAATACCCGTCATATAAGTATCGAACACTCCGGCTGCCAACTTTGCAAATTTCTCCTCCTCCGTCATCCAATAGAGGAAAGCAGCATCACGGGCGATTCCCAATATCTCACAATTCAGACTTTCGATGTTACGTCCGGTTTTAGACGGATGCACACTCTCCATAGGACGGTCGGGAAGCGCATTATTACAGAATGTCACATTCCCGTTATCATCATCATCGTACGGCACAATATCTGCCAGTCGGGGACGGCCGTGAGTAGCGGCAGTTCCACGTGTTCCCGTATAGCGCACGGTAGGATACGGAGCTTTCTCACCGCCCGCATGGTCGAAAGTTTCACCTTTTATATACACCTCAGTAGCATGGGATTTCCAATACATAGCCAGACGCGACAACAACCAATCCGGCCGGGTGGCCGTCAGATCGGTATATTTCTCCGTACGCTCTCTCAGCTTATCGAAAACATCCTTTGCCCATTCTTCAGTCTTAATCAAGTTCCACGTTTCCTGCTTCCCTTCCGGTGTAGTCAGCACTCTCGGATGAGCCTGCGGCATACTCTCCGGCAAGGGAATTTCTTGTCCGGACGCACTATTGAGGAAAGATAAAAAACATAGTCCCAGTAAAATTCGTCTCATACTTCAATATCTTTTTTAGGTTTGCTACCTATTAAATACGAAGATAAACATTTATTTACCTAAAGCCCCCGTCAAAGGCAGGTTTATTTTCCCGGTATCTCTATACAACACAAAAAAACGACTCTCCTGACAAATCAAGACGGCCGTTTTCATCAAATAATCAAAAAAATAATGAAAATGCGGAGAGAACGAGATTCGAACTCGTGATACCCTTTAGGGGTATACACGCTTTCCAGGCGTGCCTCTTCAACCACTCGAGCACCTCTCCTTGTTCGGGGCGCAAAAGTAAGGGAAGTTTTTGGAATTACCAAATGTTCGGGCAAATAATATTAAAAGTCCGTTCAAGCAACCAATGCCGGAACGGACTTTCAACACTCAATAAAACATACTTATCATTACCGTGATCTGACTTCCCGTCTCATGAATATGACATACGAAAGAGCAAAACAGATGACAGTAGCTGCAATCAGTCCGGTGAGCTGCGGCCACACCACCAAAAGACTCTGTCCCAATGGCAGCGGACTGGGAATGGCCCCCTGAACCTGCTCCATAGTAAGCGGCCCCAAACTTCTGACGGAAGGCATCAGCAGCGTTGTGGTCGCCTCATTGAACAGTTCGCTAGGTGCCAGACGCATCAGACCGAGAATAAATTTCTGGTAACTGACTATCTGATAAGGAGATGCCAGCTGCGAAGGGCTCAATGCCTTGGCAACCAGATTGACAATCATCGTATAGAACACGCTGAAAAACAACCATACCGCCACCGAAGCCAATGCCGAGGTGGCCGCCTGACGGAAGCAAAGCGAAAACAGAATGGCCAGATTCAGCCAGAATGCCACATAGAACACACTGATTATGAGAAAGAATACAATCCTCCAAAATTCTTCTGCTGTGGGAGGAATGCCTATCGCTATCAACCCGCAGCCCATTACGAGGAATCCCAGTACAAACAGCATGATACCTATCACAATCAATGCAGCCACGAACTTGGCATTGATAATGCAATCACGATGAACAGGCTGTGACAGCATACGGCTCAACGTCCCCTTGTTCTGTTCCGAATTTATAGCATCGAATCCCAGCGCAATCCCCAACAACGGCCCCAGAAAGTTGATAAACTGCACAAAAGAAGGCAATGTGCCATCCGAGGCTGTGAATAACTTCAAGAAAAGGAACGAACCGTCCGGGTCATTGGGCTTGATGGCGGCACCTATGTTGGTAAGCGAGGTATAGAGTGAGCCCATGCACGTAAGCAAAATGATTCCCATCAAGATAATGAACCGCCAACTTTTCACATGGTCGGATATTTCCTTGTTAACGACTACCCAAAAAGGATAATTGACTTTATTCATGCCTTTCTCCTCCTTCCTCCATATAATGGCTATAAATATCAGATAATTCTTGATGCTTGTCCTTCAAATCAGACATATCAATCAAGGTGACCAGCTTCCCACTGTTGAACAGTCCCACGCGGTCGCAAACTTTCTGCACCTGGTCCAGGTGGTGGGAAGAGAACAAGACGGTCAGTCCCTCCTTCCGGCTCAACTGCCTAATGAGCTCGATGAACTCCTGAACACCGGCAGGGTCTATTCCCGAAGTAGGTTCATCCAGGATTATAATTTCCGGATTTTTGATAAGCACGTCCGCCAGTCCCAATCGCTGGCGCATACCGCGCGAATATTTCCCGGTCTTCTTTTTCATCTGTCCGGCAAGCCCCACATGCTCCATCAGCTCCAGCGCCTTGACTTTCGCTTCGGCATCCGAAATGCCATTGAGACGCGCAGTATATATAAGGTTTTCCGGACCGGTCATGTCATCATAAAACCCCACATCTTCGGGCAGATAGCCTATCTTCCGCTTTACCTCGATAGGATGCCTGGTAGAGTCGATACCGCAAATCTCCACAGAGCCGGAAGTGGGTTCCGTCAGTCCCAGCATCATCAGGATGGTAGTTGACTTGCCGGCGCCGTTTGGCCCCAATAATCCGAAAATCTCCCCTTTACGGATAGTCAAGCAAATGCGGTCTACGGCAGTGAAGCGCCCATACTGCTTGGTCAAGTCTGTCAATGCAATCACTCGCTCGTCCATGCTCACCTCCTTCCATATTTACGGAACAGATAGCATACGGCACCTATGGCAACGATTATTATCAAAACGCCCACCCATCCCCATATCATCGGGGTTTTCACGGCAATGCGGAATTGGGCGTCTGTATTCACTTCAGGAGTTTTGGCCGTCATGGTAGCCACATAATCTCCGGGCAATGCCTTTTTGGATGCTTTCATGGTAGCTACGACATTGGCCGTTTCCCCCGCCTTCAGCATATCAATCTTCGAAGGCTCAAAAGACACTTCCCAGTCCACGGGCTTATTGGCAGAAAGCTGGATATCTTTCAACAATGAAGAGCCGGTATTCCGGACCACCAACTCGATACGCTTCACATCTCCCGCTGTGATTTCGGTACTCAACAATCCTCTGGGCGTGGACAATTCCATCTCGTAGGAACCCGTGACAACAACTTCCAGCTCCAAGTCGGCAGAAGTCGTACCGGTAGCCGCACGTACCGGAATCTTGTAATTGCCGGCTTCCACATTGGCGGGAGGGACAATCTCTATACTCACATTCTGGCTACTGTTCGCTTCCACCTGGGCAGAAGTGGCCTGCTTATAGTTAGGCTTGAACACGACACTCCAGCCTCTGGGGGCATTGGCCATCAGCGCATACAGCTGCTGGTCGGCCGTCTGGTTTTTCAAAGTGGCATTGAAGGTAAAGGTGGACTTGGAATTGCCCTGCATATTGGGCTGGTCGGTAGTGAACTCGGTCTGGTAAGTTCCTTTCTGGGCCACGACCACCTCCAGCGGCAGTTTGGTTTCCCCGGCAAATACTGTGAAATGATAACTTCCTTTATTTACTTTTAGAGGAACTTCCACTTTCAAATTGAACGTTTTCTTTTCCTGGGGCAGTACAGAAAGCTGGCTGAGGGTCCAGCCGCCTGACTTGATTTCATGCTTCCAACTGCCCGGCAATCCGCTGACCGAGAGATTTGCATTTGTAACCCCGTCCGTGTTGTTAATCAAATCAATGCTGTAATCAATGGACGCTCCGGGCGTCACGGAAATTTTTGTGTAAGGAGTGTACAGAATTATGCTTCCAGATTCATCGGCATGTACACTTAAGGGAAAGGCTCCCAACAAAATAACTAACAATAAAATAAACACATAGCGAAAAAGTAAATTTGGGCAAAGCGTAGCGAATTAGCTGATAGAGCGTTCGTTACGCTTTGTTTTTCTATGGGGCAGAGCCAACGAAATACCACCTCGAAGCCAAACGGTGCAGAAGTTCAGTTACCACCTCGTTACTCCCGTAACGGGTGCCGATTTCTTGCTAAAAGGTTCTGTTTCTGCGTTTTGCGTAGATTTACATAGCTGTCGGTAACTCACTAATAACTAATTTTGTAACCAAAAAAAGGAGTGAGTTATGCGTAGTACATTCAAGGTATTATTTTACGTGAAGAAAGGCAGCGAGAAGCCGAACGGCAACCTGCCTTTAATGTGCCGTATCACGGTGGACGGCGAGATTAAACAGTTCAGTTGCAAGATGGACGTTCCCCCACGGCTGTGGGACGTGAAGAACAACCGTGCTTCGGGCAAGAGCGTCGAAGCGCAGAGAATCAACCTTGCGGTAGATAAAATCCGTGTGGAGGTAAACCGCCGCTATCAAGAGTTAATGCAGACGGACGGTTATGTTACCGCCGCCAAACTCAAAGACGCCTATCTCGGTATCGGCGTCAAGCAGGAAACCTTGCTGAAGCTGTTCGAACAGCACAACGCCGAGTTCGCCAAAAAGGTCGGGCACAGCAGGGCGCAAGGGACATTTACCCGTTATCGGACGGTCTGCAACCATATTCGGGAGTTTCTGCCCCATACCTACAAGCGTGAGGATATTCCGTTAAAGGAACTCAACCTCACGTTCATCAACGATTTCGAGTATTTTCTGCGCACGGAGAAGAAATGCCGCACCAATACCGTGTGGGGCTACATGATTGTGTTGAAACACATCGTTTCGATAGCGAGAAACGACGGGCGTTTGCCCTTTAATCCCTTTGCCGGATATATCAACTCTCCCGAAAGCGTGGACAGGGGCTACCTCACCCAAACGGAGATACAGACGCTCATGGACGCACCGATGAAGAACGCCACCCATGAACTTGTACGGGACTTGTTCGTCTTTTCTGTTTTCACGGGTCTGGCGTATTCGGACGTGAAGAACCTCACCGCCGATCGCCTGCAAACGTTTTTCGACGGCAACCTGTGGATCATCACCCGAAGAAAGAAAACCAACACCGAATCGAACATCCGCCTTTTGGACGTTCCCAAACGTATCATGGAGAAATACAAGGGGCTGGCAAGGGACGGTCATGTTTTCCCCGTTCCGAGTAACGGAAGTTGCAACAAGATTCTCAAAGAGATAGGCAGGCAATGCAGCTTCAAGGTACGTTTGACCTACCACGTTGCACGCCACACGAACGCCACGACCGTACTTCTGTCGCACGGCGTACCCATCGAAACGGTGAGCCGCCTTTTGGGACACACGAACATAAAGACCACCCAAATTTACGCCAAAATCACCGCCCAGAAGATAAGCCAAGACATGGAAACCTTGTCGCACAAGTTGGAGGATATGGAGAAGAATATCTGCCGAGCCATCTAATTAAAAGTAGAATACCGATGAAAGAAGAAAGGAACATTATCAAGATGGACGAGCGGAGCAATATCTCCCTGCCGAGCGACATAGGTGTAACCGCCATGACCGAGCAGGAAATCCGCGAACTGTTCGGGGTTATCGCCCCGACGGTTCGGGCTGGGATAAAGGCTCTCTGCAAAAGCGGAGTTTTTTGTATATATGACATAAAGCGCATTATCCGCATATCGGACAAATACAGGGCGGAGGTTTACAACCTCGAAACGATAGCCGCCTTCGCTTTCCGTGTCGAATCGTTCGGGGCGACGAAAGTCCGCAAGGCATTATTAGAGAGGATTATACACGGACGAAAAGAAAAAACGACGGTGTTCGTGCCGCTATTTACGGGCTGCATCCCCGAAAAACATTGGCAGGCATGATGATATATCAACATACTAACATATCAGCATGCAAGCCTATCTCTATGATGATATATATTACAGGGGCTATTTCTCTTTTCAGAGGAAAGCGGAGCAATCATTTCCATTTACAAAGGCGAAATAAACACGGGGCTTTCCGTCGGCTGCAAGGTCAAGCGGCTACGCCGTTAGGGGAACAATCTCCACCCTCATACTTCGGGTAGTATTCTTCCCCTAAACCTTGCATCCGACCGCCTCGTGCAAAAAAGCCTTTGAAAACGGAAACGACCGCCCCGTCGCCCACCACCGACCGAAAGGGGAAAAATAAGGTATGGTTACGGGCAAGCAGGCGGCACGCCGCAGGGTATTTACGAAGAAAATACCGTAGCTTATTAGGGAATTTTCCGAGCCGCAATACTGTCGTATCGCTGAAAATTCCCCAATAAGGCAAGGGGCAAGCCCCTCTGCACACCCCA
>OODS01001177.1_pt1 | contig 17864 bp, 15 predicted proteins | sample 1671531 | NCBI WGS metagenome assembly OODS01 (sample SAMN06348166, study PRJEB24527) | human gut metagenome | biome: human gut; feature: ankylosing spondylitis patient; material: feces | host: Homo sapiens | place: China | collected 2015-10 | reverse complement strand
CGCTCGGCTGGGGGCCGAGAGGTCGCAGGTTCAAATCCTGTTGCCCCGATTTTTATAAGAGCAGAGGCTGAAAAAGCCTCTGCTCTTTTTGTTTTTCTTCTCTATTCTTCTTTCAGCACCCCGTTTATCCCGCGGATCACAAGCATCGTGATCACCATCAGCGCGATCGCGATCGGAAGTGCGATCCAGGCGGACTGGACGAAGCCTGCGATGATGTAGGAGATAAAGGATACCACCGCAGCCACGATCGCATACGGAAGCTGGGTCGTCACATGGTTTACATGCTCACACTGGGCACCGGCAGACGCCATGATCGTCGTGTCAGAGATCGGGGAACAGTGATCCCCGCAGACAGCTCCTGCCATGCAGGCGGAGATGGAGATGATCATGAGATCCGGATTGCTGTTCTCAAATACCGCAACAACGATCGGGATCAGGATTCCGAAAGTTCCCCAGGATGTTCCCGTCGCAAATGCCAGGAAACAGCCCACAACGAAGATGATCGCCGGAAGGAAATTTAAGAAGGAACGGGCGCTGGACGCAACCACAGTCGCCACATAGACATCTGCGCCGAGGCTGTCCGTCATCGCCTTTAATGTCCAGGCAAATGACAGGATCATGATCGCCGGGACCATGGACTTAAAGCCTTCCGGGATACATGCCATGCACTCGGAGAATTTCAGGACCCGGCGCACCTGATAGAGACCGATGGTGATCAAAAGTCCAAAAAAGCTTCCCATCGTAAGTCCCAGGGACGCGTCACTCTGGGAGAAGGCTGTCACAAAATCCTCTCCCGAGAAAAATCCACCCGTATAGAGCATGCCGATCATGCAGCAGATGATCAGGGATATGATCGGGATCAGAAGATCCAGAACAGTTCCCCTGACAGAGACCTCCGGCTGTTTCTCCGTGTCATACGGACGTCCCGGCGTGGTATAAAGGTCCCCCTTGAGCGCATTCTTCTCATGAAATTTCATAGAGCCGAATTCTGTCCGTAAGAGTACCATTCCGATCATCATCACGATCGTCAGGATCGCGTAAAAGTTGTATGGGATCGCCCGCACGAAGATAGAAAATCCGTCCTCGCCCTCAACAAATCCGGTAACCGCGGCCGCCCAGGAAGAGATCGGCGCGATAATGCAGATCGGAGCTGCCGTCGCATCGATCAGGTACGCGAGTTTTGCTCTTGAGACTTTAAATTTGTCTGTCACAGGGCGCATCACGCTTCCCACAGTCAGGCAGTTAAAATAATCATCGATAAAGATCAGACAGCCCAACAGGATCGTCGCAAGCTCCGCGCCCACGCGTCCCTTAATATGATCCGCCGCAAACTGGCCAAATGCCGCCGAGCCGCCCGCGCGGTTCATCAGGCACACCATCGCTCCGAGGATCACGAGGAAGATCAGGATCCCCACATTGTAGCTGTCAGAGAGAACGCTGATCATTCCGTCCTCAAAGATATGGGTGATCGTTCCCTCAAAGCTGAAACCGGAATACAGGATTCCACCCATGAGAACACCGACAAACAAGGAACTGTACACCTCTTTTGTGATAAGTGCCAGCCCGATCGCCACGACCGGCGGAACGAGCGCCCAGAACGTCGCGTAGACCGCCGGCACATACTCTTCCGTCTGCTCTGCGCCAAATACGGTTGTCGCGAACATCAGGATCAGCACCACGGAAAGCACTGCTGTCCTTTTAATATTTTTCTTCATATCCGTCATAACGGACTCCTCCTTCCTGCCTCCGGAAAGTTCCACGCTCTCCGCTTTTCCTGCAGTTCTATGTTTTATGTGACTGCCCGGTGCCTTCCGGCTGCCGGCTTATTTTTATGTAACAGGGAATTCCCCGGAATTTCCTGTTATATGAAGAAATCCCCTCTCATCAGTACAATTCTGGTGAAAGGGGATCACAACATACACAATTACGATTCTTTATTCATCCCAGTTGTGGTATACAGCCTGTACGTCATCATCCTCGTCAAGGAGATCAAGGATTCTCTGCATCTTCTTGATCGCTTCCTCGTCAGTAAGTTCTACCCAGTTCTGCGGGATCATAGTAATATCAGCCTCTACCATCGGGATTCCGGCTTTCTCGAGAGCCTCGCGGACCGCACTGAAGTTGTCCGGATCTGTGATAACCTCGTAGCTGTCCTCTTCCTCGGAGAAATCCTCAGCGCCTGCATCAAGTGCAGCCATCATGAGCTCGTCGGCATCCATATCACACTCTTCTTTGTCGATCACGATCTGGCCCTTGCGGTCGAACATGAAGGAAACGCTTCCCTGAGCACCTACGTTTCCGCCGCCCTTTGTGAAGGCGCTTCTAACATTAGCTGCAGTACGGTTCTTGTTGTCAGTCAGTGTGTCAACGATAATCGCTACACCGCTCGGGCCGTATCCTTCGTATGTTAAGTTCTCGTAGTTTACAGAGTTTAAGTCACCGGCAGCTTTTTTGATACCGCGGTCGATGGTATCGTTCGGCATGTTGTTTGCTTTCGCTTTTGCAATTACATCACGCAGTTTGCTGTTGTTAGCCGGATCAGCGCCGCCCTCTTTAACTGCGACAGCGATCTCTCTTCCGATTACGGTAAAGATTTTACCCTTTGCTGCGTCGTTTTTCTCTTTCTTGTGTTTGATGTTGGAAAACTTATTATGTCCTGACATCGATTTATCTTCCTTTCTCTTCGCATCTCGCTCTTTTTTATCTCTCGTGCACCAGTCCCAGGGATCTTTTCGTGCGCATTATACATAGTCTAAAATATTTTAACATCATTTTTCTGATATGGCAAGCGCTTTTTCCGGATACCCCTGCTCCACTTTTCCTTGACACATTCCACTCTGAGTATTTATACTCATTTCATAGCGATCCAATGCCTTCCGGCCTATGATCTTCCGGGGTCAGCCCGGCAGATTCTATGGATGGATGCATCTGACCTGCATTTTTGCGCAAGTGCGCATCATTGGCACATTAGGCCTGTTTGTATAATAGGGAATTCCTCGGATTTCCTATTACAAAATATTAATTATGGAGGACATGACGATGAAGAAGATTGAGATCGACACATTCCTGAAGTTCCGTTTTTTGAGCAACCCACATTTCTCACCCGATGGAACGAAGATCGCCTTCACGGTATCCGTACCGGACCGGGAGACCAATGGCTATCTGTCTGACCTGTACCTGTATGATCTTGGGAAGAAGACTGTCTCCCGTGTCACCTGCGCCGGTGACGCGAAGATCTGGTCCTGGACAGCAGAAAATACGCTGATCTTTACTGCGGCCCGGACTGCGGCCCTTAAAAAGGAAAAAGAAAACGGCACTTCTTTCTTTTATGAAATCTCTCCGTCCGGCGGCGAAGCCTCATGCCGCGCATCGGTTCCGGCTTCCGTCACAGGGATCCGTCTTCTCCCGGACGGGCGTTACCTCCTGACGATCCGCCATGATAATTACAAGGATACAAGGAAGAAATCTTACGAGGTCTTCGACGAGCTTCCGTTCTGGGGCAATGGCCAGGGATACACGAACGCGAAGAGAAACCGTTACGCTGTCTATGATATGGGATCCGATAAGCTCACTTACGTGGCGGACGAATGGACTGACTGCTCCCAGTATTCTGTCCTTGGAAACCTCCTGCTCTACAAGGCATATCCGTGGAAACAGAGTGTCATGGGAATCCGTCCGGGCGTTTATCTCTATAACCTCTCCACCGGAGAGACAAAAACCTTGATCGCGCCGGATTCCATGCGCACCGGAGTTGTCTCCCTCTTAGACGAAAAGACTGCACTCATTGCGGCAACGGATGACTCCTATAAGGATACGACGAAATACTGTGACTTCTACCATATGGATCTCGCGGACGGATCCATGAAGCTGATCCATCCTTATGAATCTTCCATCGGCGGCTCCTCCGTGGGCTCCGATTCCAGATTCGGCGCAGGACAGACATTTAAGGCTGTGGACGGAGAATTTTACTATATTTCCACCGTGGAAGATTTTTCGCATCTCTATAAGATCTCGCGGGGCGGCACTGTCTCCGGGCCGCTGACGGCAGGAAGCTCCTGCGACAGCTTCGATCTTGCGGGCGGACACATCGCCTCCATGGAATTCCACGGCCTCCACATTGCGGAACTTTTTGTAGACGGCGAGCAGGTGACCCACATGAATGACTGGCTCACCGACGAGTACGATGTCCAGACTCCGGAAGCCTTCACATTTACTGCCAGCGATGGGTACGAGATCCACGGATGGGTATTAAAACCGGCAGGTTTCGAGGAAGGTAAGTCCTATCCTGGAATCTTAAATATCCATGGCGGTCCGAGAACCGTTTATTCAGATGTCTACTATCATGAGATGCAGATGTGGGCAAACCGCGGATATTTTGTGTTCTTCTGCAACCCGAGAGGATCTGACGGACGGGGCACGGATTTTGGAAATATCAACGGAATCTACGGAACTGTAGACTATCAGAACCTGATGGATTTCACGGATGAAGTCCTGAAACGGTACCCGATGATCGATCCGGAACATCTCGGTGTCGCAGGCGGCTCCTACGGCGGCTTCATGACAAACTGGATCATCGGACATACAGACCGGTTCCACGCGGCGGCTTCCCAGCGTTCCATCTCCAACTGGGTATCCTTTGAGCACAACTCCGATATCGGACACACCTTCATCTTAAACAACCAGGGAGCCAACACGAGGACCGATGTGGAGCTTCTTTGGAAGCAGTCCCCGCTCCAGTTTGCGCCGAACTGCAAGACACCGACACTCTTTATCCACTCCGATGAGGACTACCGATGCTATATGGCGGAAGGACTCGCCATGTTCAGCGCCATCAAGCGGAACGGCTGCCCGTCAAAGCTTTGCCTGTTCCATGGAGAAAATCATGAACTGTCCAGAGGCGGAAAGCCGGAGAACAGGATCGACCGGATGACGGAGATCATGAACTGGATGGATGAATATTTAAAATAAAGGAAACGATCCTACCGCTCTTTTTTATATGTGCCACAAGATTTCAAATGGCTGCAGGGTCGTATTCCCTGCAGCCGCAGATCTTATCATTATCGATTTACATAATTCAGCACCAATGCAAGAATCAGCATATGGACCGGATAAAACGCATAACAGCTATACTGGAAGACTTTCGTATGGCAGCCCTGCCGTCCACGATACAGCCAGATCGGAAGCAGTGAAAGCAATGCAAGTCCCTGCTGGCAGAGTTCAAAGTCCATCCCAAAAAGCCGGATGGGGTACATCAGACCTCCCAGCAGCTCTACATTGACCCAATAGAGCGCCAGAAGCTGTCCGGAAAAACACCACCATTTTCTTCCCCGGAAAAAGTAAAAAATAAACAGTGTCAATACACCGGCACCGTAGTAATCTGCCATTCCTACCGTCCCAAGTGCACTTCCAACCAACACGACCAGAACCGCCGTCGGCAGAAAGATCGTAAGCTTCTGTTTTTTTCGAGCTTTTTCCATCAAATGGATTCCAGCGAGTCCTATCAACAGCGTCCAGATCACATTCTGATGAAACGGATAAAACCAGGTTCCGCCATACATCAGATCAAAGGGTATCTCCGACAGCACCGCAAACAGCAGCAGCCGGAGAATGTACTTTTTAAAGCTGTGCGTGTGAAAATATCCTTCCACTGCCATAAATGCAAAGATGGGAAACGCGAGCCTTCCTACGCAGGTCAGCCAGTCCTGAGCCGGAAGAAGCGTAGCCCAGAGATGATCCATCAGCATAAATGTCATGGCGATGATATGGAGCATTGCCGCACTGATGTCAAAGGTTCCTGACCGAGATGAATGTACTTGATTTTTTACCATATTGTCACTCCTGTTGTTTTCTCTCAGTCCAATTATACTTCCATTTACCGTCTCTGGTCAAATCCTTATCAGTGACAATGTTTCTTATGCCTGCCATCTCACGTTCACGCCTGTCAAAATCGAATCCATCAGCTGGGAAGATTTGGCAATCTCCTGCATCACAAGATATTGCGATACCGATTTTTGAATGGCTGGGAAAATACGCTCTCCCTCCAGCGTCAGGCAAACCTGGTGGCTGGTACGGTAGAGCAGTTTTATATTCAGTTCTCGTTCCAGCGAGGCGATCATCTGACCGAGGGCAGGCTGCGTATATCCCAGCAGCTCCGCCGCTTTGGTAAAGCTCCCAACTTCTACTACCTTTTGCAAAGCAATGTAACGGTTCATACTCAGAATAACCTTTCTGCATACTTCTATCACAAACATCAATTTCCTTTATTGTATCAGAGACTGTATAATGGAGTCAAGAAATGCGTCGAGGAGGATTATGAATTGATACGAAAAGCAAAAAAGAAGATATTGCAACGGTATCCGCAAGCTATCAGGAGCTGTTTGCTTATGAAGCAGAACACGGTAGCACTACAAATTGGGCGGAGGGAGGTCGAAACAGTATGAAAAAATTAGGTTTAATCGGCGGCGTAGGACCGGAATCCACCATTCCCTATTACAGAAGCATCGTAAACGGCGTGAAAGACAGGGTGGGAAGACCCTACCTGCCGCCGCTGACAATTGAAAGCCTGAGTTGCTTCGAGGTCATCCGCATGAGCAGTGAGGGCGATACAGAGGGGCTGACTGCCTATCTGCTGGCGGGCATCCGCAATCTGGCTGCGGCGGGGGCAGAGGTGGGTGCGCTGGCCTGCAATACGGGGCATCTGGTGTTTGACGAGCTGCAAAAAGCATCTCCCATTCCACTTGTCAGCATTGTGGAGGCTACCTGCGCCGAGGCGGTACTGCGAGGATACAAAAAGGTCGGATTGATGGGAACATCCGCCACCATGGAAGCAGACTTTTTCAAAGCGCCGTTTTGCAAAGCCGGAATCGAAGTGATCATACCTGATGCAGAGGAACGTGCCTATATTGCCAACCGCATCTTGAACGAACTGGAAATGAACATTGTCAGTGAGCAGACCGCCGCTCACATTCTGAAAATTATGGAGCGCATGGCAAAAGAGCAGCAGATTGAGGCGGTCGTGCTGGGCTGTACCGAGCTGCCGCTGCTGTTTGAGGGGCGCACAACGCCCGTTCCGCTGCTGGACACCATGCAAATACACATCAACGCATTGATTGATACGATTATGGAAGAATAAAGCATGACCATCACACAGGCGACTTTACAGGATATACCGGGCATGCTGGCGCTGCTCATAAATTGATTTTTTCATTTGCGTATCCGGCTGTTTCACCTGTGCCGCTTCTCGATACGGCTATAACTGTTTCAAAACGCTTCCAATATCTGCGTTAATGCAAATTGATTTTGCTTCGATTTCTCGCGGAGCATAGGCTTCGCCCAGATTGATACAGGCATAAGTAGCATCTGACCACTCATTTGCCATGCGCCAGAAAGAAAATTTTACGATTGTCGGCGTATTCATGCCAGTGCCTAAATCCAGAAATAGCATTTTCAGCTCACGATGCCGCCGCAGAAACTCCGAATACCGCTCTGCCGCCCGATGCCACCCCTCGTCCTCGACAAAGGTATCATCGCAGCGCAAATTCATCGTCATCGGTCTGCCGCAGACCGGACAGTGCGGCACAAGTTCGGTCGGGATTCGCATATCCTTCTGCTGCTCCACCATCTGACAGACGACTTGCTCATTGTCGTATGTTTTCTGGCAGCACGGCTCACTGCACTGGAACAGGCCATAATCGCCCTGCGTGTAAAACAGCCACTTCTTGTCGAATCCAGCCTTCTGAAAGCAGTGGTCAACGTTTGTGGTGATAACGAAATAGTCCTTGTCCTGCACCAGCTTCAAAAGGTCATCGTAGACCGGTTTGGGGGCATCCATATAGCGGTTGATGTTGATGTATCGGCTCCAATACGCCCAATGCTCCTCCGGCGTGGCAAAGGGATAAAAGCCGCCAGAATACATATCCTTGATGCCGTACTTTGCCGCAAAGTCGGAAAAGTATTTTTCAAACCGTTCGCCGGTGTAAACAAATCCGGCTGAGGTGGAAAGACCGGCTCCGGCACCGATCACCACGGCGTCACAGTCCTGCAATACAGCTTTCCATCCGGTTTCTGATTATTACTATCAGTCTGCTTTTTTGGGCTAATTTTCACATCACTCATATGCAGATTCCTCATCCCAAAAGCCAGTCGATGACATTCACAACTTTTATACCATCGTAATTTCCGAGTGAAAATCGATCCAATGTCAGGACAATTTTTTCATAATTATCCTGAATGCTCCGCAACGGTCTCATCTCTCTCTCAAAGGTTTCTTCCGCCGTCATATCAGCAGTTACCTGATAATAGGTAAGCACGCCTTCCTTCTGCGTCACAAAGTCAACCTCAGTAGAACCATATTTTCCGATATTGACTTTGCCGCCCCTTCGTGAAAGTTCAAGATACACAATGTTCTCAATGGTAAATCCAAGATCATATCGCTTTCTCGGAAGAATGTGGTTTCTGATTCCCATATCTACCATGTAAAACTTATTGTTGACCTTTAAGAGCTGCTTTCCCACAATGTCAAATCGCACCACAGGATAAAAAATGAATGACTCTGTCAGGGCTTCAACATAATCGCTGACTGTGTTTTGGGATACTTTTCTGCCCGTTGAGGTCAGATAGTCGGTTATACTTTTCATTGATACCGGGCTGCCGATAACGCTTGCCAGATACCTGGCAATTGTCTTTAGTAACGCAATATCTGTGATTTTTCGTTTTCCGCTCTCTTTTTCCCTTCTCGCCTGACGTTGCTCAATATCTTTTACAATAACGGTATTGTAGATTCCCTCTAAATACTGATCTATTTTTTCATCCGTGCGGTTCATTACTGCCACATACGGAATTCCACCAGTTTTCATAAACTCTGCAAAAGCTTCCTCTTTTGCCATACCTGTCACCGCCATATACTCACGGAAAGAAAGCGGCAGCATCTTGATCTCTGTGTACCTCCCTGACAAAAGCGTTGCAAGCTCACTTGACAGCATATATGCATTGGAGCCTGTGATATAAACATCCACATGGTCTCTGATATAAAGGCTGTCAACCACTTTCTCGAATGATGGAACTTCCTGAACCTCATCCAAAAAGATGTACGTCATCTTATCAGCACACAAACGTTCTTTGAGGTAGTTGTACAGCTTCATATAATCTTTTAAAGGTTCGTAATCCAGATTTTCAAAATTGATAGAGATAATCTGTTCCGGTGTGACTCCACTCGCTAAAAGTCTCTGCTGATACTGTTCCAGAAGTACAGATTTTCCACAGCGACGGATTCCGGTCACGACTTTGATCTGCTGCTCGTCCTTCCATGCCCAAAGCTGGTCAAGATATTCTTTTCGTTCAACCATATCTGCATTCCTCCTTTTTCTCAATATAGCATATTATACGCAAAACATCAAATTATTTTCCCGTTTCGGAAACTTTTATTTTATTCAATGTAATTTTTTCCAAATTCAGAAACATATTGGATGCGAGGCACAGCCCCTTTTCAGGGCGTGTACCTTTTGGGTGTTGTTATGCGTTGGGGTTGGCTTCCTTAGAGAGTCTTATGCCATGGTCCAGCTTCAGGAGTTTGTTGACATCCTTCAGTCCGGACTGCGTCCCCTCCACTGCACTGTCAATCGTTTCCTTCATCATCGTTTACAGATTACTGAACAGATCAGCCTTGTACATGCCATCCACCAGCATCTTCTTGAAGCTGTCCTTTACTGCTGCGACATCCTCGTGATAGGTCATGCCGTACCAGATATCGTTAGTTTTCAGAACCTTCACGGACATTTTACCCTGCTCCAGCAATTCACCGATGAAGATTGGAATCAGATACTCTGCTTTCAGAGGATTATCTGGTACTTCCTTCTCAAAGAACTCTTTGAAGCCTTCCTCCAGAACATCCAGGAACTCAGGAGTTAATCCCCACATATTCATGGAAACCAGCGAGTTCGTGTCGATATCCACACCGTCTGCTTCTGCTCCGGTTGCGGTCTTCACAATATTCTTTGTCTCAACAACCTCAGTCAGGTTGTTCTGTTCATCCATCTTGCAGATACCACGAGTCACGCCACCGTTATCAGACAGCGTATTCTTCAGAATGAAACCAGCCATGCAGGACTTGCCGCCATTCACCATATACTCATGGACGGCCTTGAAGCCTTCCTTGCCGTAGTAATCGTCTGCGTTAATGACGATGAACGGAGTTTTAATTACGTCCTTCGCTGCAAGCACGGCCTGACCGGTTCCCCACGGCTTCGTCCGACCTTCAGGCAGAGTTCCCGGAATATCGTTGAAATCCTGGAAAGCATAGACGTATCTGCTTTCCGCCAGCGTCAGGGCTTTTCCCTGCAGAAGACAGTCCACCATTTCTTCGAAATAGAGGACCTCCTGTCCAAGGAAAAGATGAAGCCCGGGTGTGACCTTTTCTGCTGTGTTTCGCACCGTTTCAAAGCAGTCCGCCAGTCTTTCCGGATCAAGATTACGGGAAAAATGCGGGGTCACGATCAGATCGGTCGCTCCCTGATTCCATGACATTTTCAGAAGTTTTTCTGTTTCTTTCAGATTTGGGGATCCATCATCCACGCCTGGGAAGCAGTCCCCGCTTCAGTTTGCACCGAACTGCAAGACGCCGACGCTCTTTATCCACTCCGATGAAGACTACCGCTGCTATATGGCCGAAGGGCTCGCCATGTTCAGCGCCATCAAGCGAAACGGCTGCCCTGCAAAGCTCTGCCTGTTCCACGGGGAAAATCATGAACTCTCAAGGAGCGGAAAGCCGGAAAACAGGCTCGACCGGATGAGGGAGATTATTGAGTGGATGGATACATATCTGAGATAATTATTTAACCGGATTACCAACATCCCCTGGGACATAAAAAGCCTGGAATTTTCATTGCTGTTTTTGCTGTTTTTGCTTTTTGTGCAATCGCAGCAGTGAACTCTTCACAAAAAATGCGCACCTGACTCGCCGCTCAAGCGGCGGGAATATGGTGCGCATTTCTTTCATCATATCAATTTTTTTCTATCCTGCCTATCTCTCTTCCCTGAAGTACGGCTGTCCGAGTCCTGCCGGCGGCTGGTTCTCTCTCTTTCTCCGGAAGCTTGTAAAGATCAGGACAATGATCGTTACCAGGTACGGAAGCATCTTGAAGATCTCCTGTGCACTTCTTCCAACACCCGGAAGATAGAGATACAGGATGTAGAGTCCTCCAAAGAGGATGGATCCCCAGATCGCATTTAACGGTTTCCATAAGGAGAATATGACAAGGGCAACCGCAAGCCATCCACGGTCACCGAACCCATTGTTGGTCCAGGTTCCGCCGGAATACTCCATGACAAAGTACAGTCCGCCGAGACCGCTGATCCCGCAGCCGATGCATGTCGCGAGATACTTATACAATGTAACATTGATGCCCGCCGCATCCGCAGTCGCCGGATTCTCACCGACTGCGCGGAGATTCAGGCCTTTTCTCGTCTTTGCGAGGAAAAACGCGAGCACACATGCCAGGATAATGCAGAGGTATGTCATAAATCCGTAGGAAAACAGCACCGGTCCGATCACCGGGATCTGGCTCAGCACCGGGATCGACTTTGTATAAGCTGCACCAGTTGAGGCAACGGAGATCTGACCGACACCGCCCGCAAGAGCGGAAAGGGAACCGCCGAAGAAGTTTCCGAAGCCTGTTCCGAAGGTGGTCAGTGCAAGCCCTGTCACGTTCTGGTTTGCGCGCAGAGTGATCGTCAGGATACTGTAGATCAGTCCGCCGATGATGCCCGCAAGAAACGCGCAGAGGAAGGAAATGATAAGTCCCACAAGTCCGTTCGGAGCCGGATTTCCGTTCTCATAGAAGAACGCGCCCATGAGGCCTACAATGCCGCCCATGTACATGACACCCGGAACACCGAGGTTTAAGTTACCGGATTTCTCCGTCACGATCTCGCCGAGTGCACCATAGAGCATTCCAATACCCTGTGCGATCGCTTTCTGAAGGAAAATGATGATCACGCTCATTTTGTATGTCCTCCTTCCTCTTTCTTCTTGAACTGGATCTTATAGTTTACAAAGAATTCGCTGCCGAGGATGAAGAACAGGATGATCCCCGTGATGACCTCGGAGGCGTTCTCATTTAAGTTGAACTGGGAGGCGATCTGACCTGCGCCCTGCTCCATGAAAACCAGGAAGAAGGAGATCACGACCATTGTAAACGTGTTGAATTTTGAGAGCCATGCGACGATGATCGCAGTAAATCCGCGTCCGCCCGCCGTGCTCGTGGAGATCGTATGGCTGGAACCGCTGACGATGATAAAGCCTGCGAGACCACAGATCGCACCGGAGATCGCCATCGTGCGCATGATGACCTTCTTTACGTTGATGCCGACGTACTTCGCCGTATTCTCACTCTCGCCGACAACCGAGATCTCGTAGCCCTGTTTGCTGTACTTTAAGTAACCGAACATGGCAACGGTAAGCACGAGGACGATCACGACGATCCATCCGTAAGTCAGTCCGGAGAGTGCCGGGAGCCAGCCGAGCTTTGTCTTGGAGTTGATGATGCCGACGGTGTTGGAACCTGCCGGATTCTCCCAGAAAACGATACAGAACGTGATGATCTGCATCGCAACGTAGTTCATCATCAGGGTAAACAGCGTTTCGTTCGTGTTCCAGTGCGCTTTAAAGAATGCCGGGATCAGTCCCCAGATCATTCCTGCAACGATACTGCCGACCACCATCATCGGGATCAGCTGCGCCGTTCCGAAATGGTCAGCCCCGTAGATCATGATCGCCGCGGAGACGCAGCCGCCCATGAGGACCTGTCCCTCCGCACCGATGTTCCAGAACCGCATCTTGAACGCCGGTGTCAGACCGATCGCCACGCAGAGCAGGATCAGCGCGTCACGGATCGTCACCCAGGCACGTCTCGATGTTCCGACAGCTCCGGAAAAGATCGCCTTATAGACTTCCACCGGATTTAATTTTGTGAGTGCAACGATCACCACCGCGCACACGACCAGGGATAACAGGACGCCGATCAGCCGGATCATGAGCGCTTTCGCGAAAGGCATTCCGTCCCTTTTGGAAATATGGATACTACTCATCTTTCTTCTCCTTTCCGGTCTTTGTCATAAGAAGTCCGATCTCCTCTTTCGTTGTAGTTCTCGCATCCACGATTCCCGAGATGGAACCGCCGCAGAGAACGAGGATCCGGTCACAGAGTTCCAGGAGAACGTCCAGGTCCTCTCCGACACAGATGACTGCAACGCCTTTCTCCTTCTGTTCATTGAGCAGGTTGTAGATCGTGTAGGAGGAGTTGATATCAAGTCCGCGGACCGGATATGCAACCATGAGGACAGTCGGATTTGAGGAGATTTCACGTCCGACAAGGACTTTCTGGACATTTCCTCCGGAAAGTCGTCTTACCGGTGTCGTCGTTCCCGGCGTCACGATCTCCAGACGGCGGATCAGATCTTCCGCCAGCTTTTTCGGTGTATTCCGGTCAACAAAGAAGTTATGTCCGTTGTTGTATCCGCGGAGCATCATGTTGTCAGTGATGTCCATGGAGCCGACAAGTCCCATTCCGAGACGGTCCTCCGGAACGAAGGACAGGTGGATCCCGAGATTCCGGATCTCTGTCGCATCCTTTGTCGCAAGGTCGATCCCGATGCCGTCCGGCGGGTAGTACATGACGGAACCTTCAGATGTCTTTTCAAGTCCCGCGATCGCCTCTAAAAGTTCCTTCTGTCCGCTTCCCGCAACACCGGCGATTCCAAGGATCTCGCCGCCGTATGCACTGAAGGTCGCATGATTTAAGGTCGTGACGTTCTCCGGATTTACGCATGTCAGATCCTGCACGAGAAGACGTCTTGTGAGATCTTTCGGTGCGGAGCGTTTGATGTCAAGGTTCACTTTCTGGCCTACCATCATTTCGGTAAGAGATTCGGAAGTCGCATCCTTTGTCTCGACGGTTCCGATATATTTTCCTTTTCGCAGGATCGCCACGCGGTCGGATAAGGACAACACTTCATGAAGTTTGTGCGTGATAATGATGATGGAACGTCCATCCAATCTCATATTTCTGAGGACTGCAAAGAGTTTCTCTGTCTCTTGCGGAGTCAGAACGGCTGTCGGCTCATCAAGGATCAGGATGTTTGCTCCGCGGTATAAGACTTTGATGATCTCGACCGTCTGTTTCTGGGAAACGGACATCTCGTAGATCTTCTGATCCGGATCCAGGTCAAATCCGTACTTGTCCACAAGACCTTTGATCTTTTTCCGCACCTCATCCATCTTTAAGACTTCTTTTCCCGGAAGTCCGAGGATGATATTCTCCGCTGCTGTGAGAACGTCAACCAGCTTGAAATGCTGATGGATCATGCCGATTCCCAGGGCAAACGAGTCTTTCGGAGATGCGATCGTCACTTCTTTTCCATCAACATAGATCTCCCCTTCATCCGGAAAATAGATTCCGGACAGCATATTCATCAGTGTCGTCTTTCCGCTTCCGTTCTCACCGAGAATGGAAAGGATCTCTCCTTTTTTGACGGTCAGACATACCTTGTCGTTCGCCACGACGCTGCCAAACCGCTTCGTGATGTTTTTTAATTCAATTGCGTTATCCTGTGCTGCCACGAACAGACCTCCCACGTAATTTTTTCTGGTCCTTTCCGCCCGGACCATTAGGCGAAAAATAGCGAAACTGTCGTATTCCAGCAGTTTCGCCTGTATCTCTTTTTGAGATTGGAACCGGCACCCGGGTTCTGTATTTTACAGTCCTCCGGATGCCGCTCCTCTCATACAGACAGGAATTTCTATCAACTTCCTGCCGTTTCATTCATATTACGCCTGGCTCTCGATGCCGTCGATGATGATATCGAAGGACGGAGCGGAAGCTTTCTCGGACTCGTGGAAGTAACCGTCATAGATGTAATCTTTGTACTTGTCCATGAGCTCTGCGTCATCCTCGGCTTTCTTGCCGTTTACAGTCCAGGTGTCAGTAGCGAATACCTTGAGGTCGCCGCTTGCGATGGAGTCCTCAACCTCTTTGACCTTCTCTGCTGTTCCTGCTGCAACTGCGTTCTCATTTAACTCTGTGAGCTTGTCTGCACCGTCTGCGAATCCACGGCACCAGTCAGCCGGGATCTCTGTTCCGTCAACTACGCTCTGTGCTGCGAATGTGTAGTAGATGCCCCAGTCCATGGATGCGGATGTAAGAGCCTGGGTCGGAGCGGTTGCGATCATGGAGATGTTGTAGCCGACACACGGAACGCCTGCTGCCTCACATGCGGTCGGAGCACCTGTTGTATCTGCGTGCTGGGAGATCAGAACACAGCCGTCCGCGATCAGAGCCTCAGCTGCCTCTTTCTCAAGATCGAAGCTTGCCCAGCTGTTTGTGTATGTAACTTCCATATGAGCCTCCGGGCAAACGGAACGCGCGCCGAGGAAGAAGGATGTGAATCCGCTGATAACCTCTGCATACGGGTAAGCGCCGACATAACCGATCTTAAGATCCATGGACGGATCTTTCTCTTTCATCTCGTTTAATTTCATTCCAGCAACTACGCCAGAAACATAACGGGACTCGTAAATATTTGTAAAGAAGTTGTGGAAGTTGTCAAGTCCGCTGGATGCCGCCTGAAAACCGGTCGCATGGCAGAACTGGACATCCGGGAACTCTTCTGCCGCCTGCTTTACGTAGTCTTCCTGACCGAAGCTGTTTGCAAATACAAGCTGGCATCCCTGATCCGCAAGATCGACAGCTGCGTCATAAGCAGTCTCGTCCTCCGGTGTGTTCCACTTTACAATTAACTGGTCATCCTTGAGACCTAATGCTTCCTGCATCTTCTTGGCACCTGCGTAATGAGCTGCGGTGTAGCCTTCGTTCTCATCGCCGATAAAGATGAAGCCGACTTTCAGATCCGCCGGATCCACGCCCTCGCCGGTCGTCTCGGCTGCCGCCGCTGTCTGATCCGCTGCTGCCGCTGCGGTCGTATCTGCCGCTGCTGCTGTTGTCTCTGCTGTCTGGCTGCTGCCTCCGCAGGCTGTCATGGAAAGAACCATGGATGCTGCAAGAATGACACTTAACTGTTTCTTCATAATGATCCTCCTCGTTATAAGGTTGTTTAATAAACAAGCGCAGAAACATTATCGCACCTTATAATGTTTTTTTCAACTGTTTTTGACAAAATTTTTAGATTATCTTTTTGATGATCCCTGAGTATGACAAAGAAGACTTTTTCAGCAGCTGACATGTGAACTGAACAACAACTGAAAAGAGCCGGAACTTACATCCCGACCCTTCAACTTTTTTATCTTATTCTTCGAACACTCTATTCGTCCGCACTTTTCTGCTTTTCCAATAAGCACACGGTCTCGATCCCGGTTGTTGCAGGGAACATGTCCACACAGCAGATCCGTTTTGCCGTGTATCCGCCTGCCTGGAGAACAACAAGATCTCTCGCAAGACTCGTCGGTTTGCAGGAAATGTAGACCATGTGATCAACGCCGTATTTGATAATCTTCGGCAGCGCCTTCGGATGGATCCCGTCTCTCGGTGGATCCAGGACGATGAGGTCCGGGCGCTCTTCCAGCGTATCCAGCACCTTCAGGACATCTCCGGCGATAAAGTCGCAGTTTGTAAGTCCGTTCCTCTGTGCATTGATCTTTGCAGCCTCAACTGCCTCCTCAACGATCTCCACGCCCGTCACATGTTCTGCCGCCGGGGCCAGGATCTGCGCGATCGTACCAGTACCGCTGTAAAGGTCGAATACCTTTCTTCCTTTCGTGTCACCGATATACTCGCGGGCTGTCTCGTAGAGAACTTCCGCACCCAGGGAATTCGTCTGGAAGAAGGAAAACGGTGTGATCTTGAATTTCAGCCCAAGAAGCTCTTCCATAAAGAAATCCTGTCCGTAAAGGATCACCGTGCGGTCACTCTGTACCACATCCGCAAGACTGTCATTCTCCGTATGGAGAATTCCGGCAAAGGTTCCTTCCAGATCAAGCGCAAGGAGTTCCTCTTTCCAGCCTTCAAGTAATTCTTCCTCGTTCGCTTCACTCTTCCAGGTTCCTTCCGTCTGTGTGGAAGTCACAAGGTCCACAAGGATCTCCCCTGTCTTCACGCCGCGGCGGACCAGGAGATGTCTCAGATATCCCACATGCGCCATTTTTTTATAAAATGTCGCACCCTGCTCCGTAAAATAGTCCAGAGTTGCCTTTAAGATCTTACAGCAGTCCGTATGCACCAGAACACACTGATCTACCGTCACGATATCATAAAAGCTGCCCCGTTTATGCATACCGAGTGTCATCGGACCATCCTTGAATTCATCTCCGAAGGAAAACTCCATCTTGTTCCGATACGCTCTTGTCAGCGGACTTCCCTTGATCCCCTCAAAATTGTAACCTTCCGGAAGGACCGGATCCAGGAGTGCACGGACCTGTCTCTCCTTGATCTTTAACTGCTCTTCATACGGCACGGTCTGGTATGTACATCCGCCGCAGTCTGCGCGATGCGGACATGCGCCCTCGGCCTTTTCGTAATCTGCCGGTGTTACCACTTTAAGAAGCCGTCCCTCACATTTTCCCTTTCTCTGCTTCGAGATCGCGATCTCCACAGTCTGACCCGGAAGCGCGTTCTTTACAACCACTTTCTCCTCACCGATGTGGAGAACTCCCTTGTTCGGGAAATCCATCTTTTCCACCACTCCGGTGTAAATCTCACCTTTTTTCATCTCTTCTCCTTCTGTCTATATAAAAAAGAATTTTCTGTTAAAAAAGAATGTGCCTCGGCACATTCTCGCGCCGAGCGCGGTCGCTTGCGACAACCTTCATCTTCGCGCGAGTGTGCATCTTAGGCACGTAGCGCCTTTTTGTTTAACAG
>OODS01001174.1_pt1 | contig 17941 bp, 15 predicted proteins | sample 1671531 | NCBI WGS metagenome assembly OODS01 (sample SAMN06348166, study PRJEB24527) | human gut metagenome | biome: human gut; feature: ankylosing spondylitis patient; material: feces | host: Homo sapiens | place: China | collected 2015-10 | reverse complement strand
CCCTCAAAGCCTTCCCACTGTTCAAAATTGATCATTGGAACCTCCTTGCTCCATTTCATGCGCAAGTTAGCGCATTCTAACTACTGAGCCTTTGAAAAACCGCACTGCATAGGCGGCTTTCTGGGGGCGAAACAGTCTTGAACTGCCGTCTGCGGCAGCTCTGACTACAAGGTGTAGACAAAAATGAAAACCTGCCCACAAAATCTTGCGTTACTATAATAACAAGAACCACTTTAAAAAGCAATAGAAAACAAGTGGGTTTTCTTCCAAAGCAAGGGGGATTCTTTGGGCAGAATGTAGAAAAAAAGCTAAAACCCCGGCGACACACACCTTTTTCGCGGAAAATTGCAAATTGAGGGTTGACAAGACTAACCGCTTATGGTATTCTGTTCTCACAGCGCTGGTTAGCTATTTCTAACCGCTCTGCACCAAAAAACGGAACGTCTGCAAGCGCTCCGTTCCATTCCTCCATTCCATACTCTCTTTTTCTTGGCAGGATGCAGCATTCTGGTTTGCTCTGCATCCGCTGCGCGGCACACAGGGCTCTGGTACGGCACTGTGCGCAGATGAAAACAAAAAACGGGACACTCAGCTTGACCACCTGAGTGCCCCGATTTTTGTTTTGTCCCGGTTGTTGATCAGCCGCATCCCGGGGAGCGGACAACATCTTTACACCACCGCATCCCGCAGCAGCTGGTAGATTGCCTCCGCGTTTCCATTGGGGGAGCGGAGGGAGACGAATTTTCCGTTTACCTGGCAGACTCCGTCCGAATAGACGGTGAAGAGCAGGTTCTGGCTGGAACCGTCTGCAAAGCGCAGGGTGATGGAATGCGCTTCGTAGTCGTGGGAGTAGGAGCGGACATTCTGGTTGAACTTTTGGTAGCAGCTCGCGTTTTGCAGGATCTTGAAAAATGCCTGATAGGTGTCATCGCCCGCAGAATAGGCACGGGTGGTGACCACAGAGGGGCTCAGGCTGACGGTATCCTCCACACTGACAGAGACGGAAGTGCTTTTATTGATATCGGTTTTCAGGTCAACGCGGCGGTTGGAAACGAATAACAGCACGAACAACAGGACCCAGAGGGCCATGATGGCATAAAAACGGAGACTTTTGTTTTCCATAAGGCGTTCTCCTTTGGCGGGCCGCACAGCTGGGTGGCCAGAGAGATTCAGAGAGTACGCTTTCATTATAGTGCCGGAACGCGCAGGATGTCAACTGTTCTCCAGATGCTTCTGTGCCGCAAAGGTACCTGCGGCGCTGGCGGCAAACACAAAATAGTAGCTTGCGATGCGGAAGAGCATCAGGGTGCTCATGGCTTCGCCGCTGGTCATAAAGCTGCTGAACACCAGCAGAAAAGCCGTTTCAATGGAGCCCATGCCTGCTACATTGGGCAGGGCGTTGGAAAGGAAGAGCATCAGGCTGGTGAGCAGCTGTACCTGCCAGAAGCTCAGCCCGCAGGAAAGCCCCATGAAGCGGATGCAGAACCACGGCAGGGTGAACATCAGAAACAGCTTGAGGGTCTGCACGGCAAGGATGCGGGCACAGCGGCCTTTGTCGGCCAGCAGGAGGCGGCTCTCGGTGGCCAGGGTGTCCAGCTGCTCCAGCCACTTTTCCCGGCGGGTCTGCCATGGTTCCGTTTTGGGCAGAAAGCCCATGGCCCAGCGGGCCAGCCGCTGCACCAGCGGCGAGACACAGAGCAGCACCAGCGACACGATGACCAGCGCCACCACGCAGTAGGCGGCGGGCAGATAGTGCATCACGCCGGAGGTGTTGGCGGCGAGCCAACGGTGCTGCAGCAGGAGCATCACAGTGGCATAGAGCAGAACGGTGGTCTTGTGGAATACATATTGCAGGGTCATCAGGCCCACACCGGGGCCCAGCGGCAGGCCGCAGTGGTAGAGATAGTAGGACTCCATGGGCACAGCCCCGGCACCCAGGCCGACCACGTTGCCAAAGATGCCCACAAAGGCGGCATCCAAGCCGCGCCGCAGGGTGAAGCCCGGCAGGCGGCAGCGGATGATGAGCCAGCAGACGATTCCCTCAAGCAGGGGGTATGTCAGGCCGATGGCCAGCACCAGCAGCACCTGCCAGAAGGAGAGCTGGGCCAGCGCGGTCGAGATCTCGGCCCAGTGGCTGCTGAAGATGAAAACCACTACACAGGTCAGCGCCAGCAGCACCAGCAGAGAGAGGATCGCTTTTTTGCGGGAGGGCTGCTGGGGGGTGTTGGTCTGTTCCATGAGACAAGGCTCCTTTCACGATACTGCTTGCAGTATAACACAGCGGGGCCCTGCTTTTGTGAACTGAAACAAAATTTTTCTCGTCACTTTGTGTGATATGATAAAAAAGAACCTCTCCGGCTCACTTCGTTCGCCAGCTTTCCTATGAGGAGAAGTGGCATTGCGAAGCAATGACGGAGAGGTTTTGTGTTACTTTTTCACTGTCAGATCTTCCACAACAGCCCGGAGCGTCTGCTCAAAAGCCTCCTTGGAATAATACTGCTCGTACATTTTGCGGCATTCTGTCCGCATGGAGGCCAGCTCTTCCGGGTGTTCAATGGCGTGCTCCAGCAGGACAGCCAGCTGCTGCGGGTCGTCGTTGTGGTAAACGAAGCCGTTCCGCCCCTCGGAGATGAGCCCGGCGGTGCCGGTGTGCTCCGATACGATGGACGGCTTGCCGAAGATCAGGCCTTCGGTGACAAAGGTGGGCATGGGGTCGTCGCGGGAGGCGCAGACCAGACCGGTGCACTGCTCCATCAGGCTCTTGATCTCGTCACGGGTGAGCCGCTTGCAGTAGAACACGTTTTCCGGGTAGTCTGCGGTCAGGGTGCGGACGGAATCCATCATCTCCTTGTCAGCGGCCTGGCCCACAAAGAGGAAGGAGGCCTTCTCCCGTACCTCGGGCGGCAGCAGGCGGATGGCCTTGCAGAAGATATCGTGGCCCTTGCGGCGCTCAAAGGAGCCCACCGTGGCAAACAGAGGGCGGCCGCGGTTGTAGCCCAGATCGGTGCGGACAAAGTTCTCTGCCGCGTAATCTGGCAGGCCGTAGATGAGCGGCCGGATCTCGAATTCGGGGCGCACGGCGTGCATGGCGTTGGCGGCGTGGCTGCCCACCGAGTAGACCCGGACATTCTCCCCCAGCTGGGTGGGGATCTGGTGGGCAATGTGGGGATAGCCTGCAAAGGCATCGTGGAGCCACCACAGCACCGGCACGGCGGTGCCGCTCAGGGCACGGACGGCCCGGGCCATGACCACCGTATTGACGATGACGAAGTCGGCACAGAGGGCCATGCCCCAGGCATCGGAGACATTGCGGCAGGACGACCGGGTGATGACCGAGGCCCCGGCATCCAGGAAGAGATGCAGGGAGCCGCCGTCACTGGGGCCCAGCACAAGTACCTCATACCCCATGCTGCGCAGCACCGGCACGGCGCTCACCAGCACGATGGGCGCGCCGGTCATATCCAGCACATGGCTCATAATAAAGGCACGTTTGCCGTGGGCCGAAAACGCATCCTCGGCGCAGATGCCGCGCTCGTAGTGGAGCAGGGCCTGCGGAACGAGGGTGGGCCTGGTGCAGAGCTGCGCGGCCAGCGCCAGCAGCTCAGGCACATTTTCGGGGTCATGGGCGGCGGCGCGGCAGCGCTCCAGCAGGGTGCGGCTGACCACGGCGCAGCGGTTCTGCGCCTGCAGCGGCTGGCTCTGATAGAGGGCGGTCGCCCCGCCAAAACCGAACACAGCATTGCAGACGGCGTAATCCGCACCATCCTGCAGGGCTTTGGCAAAGAACATCAGGGCGGTGGACATCAGCTCCACGTCCTCAGCGGCCAGAAGCACGCCGTCCACGCTTGCGGTCAGTTCCCCGTCCAGCCGGTCCACCAGCCGGAACTTGCGGTGGAGCTGGTCAGTCAGGGTGGCTTTCAGGGCCGTGCTGCGGGCCGGTGCGCAGACCAGCAGGTAGGTGCTCTGGGTGTTGCTGTACTCCTGCAGGGCCAGCTGACGCTGCTGCAGGGGGGTGTAATAGTTATACATAGCTGTTCCTCCGTTCCGCTTCTCAGTTTCCACGGTGGAACAGACGCATCAGGCTGCGGATGGGAGCAGTGAGCTTCCAGCTTTTGCTGGAAAACACGCTTTCCAGCGAGGTCTCGTAGGCATTGCTCCGGGCCTGCAGAGCGGCGTTTTTCTGGTGCAGCTGCGCGATCTCCTGCTGCAGGGCGGCCACCATCTGCTGCTGGGCCGCGGCATTCTGCTCCAGCTGCTGGATATGCTGCTTTTCGCTGTCCTTGCGCAGCTGGAGCTGCTGCACGCCCTGCAGCACGGCGCAGAACAAAGGCTCGTCCGTCAGGGTCTCCAGCGGGAAGTAGCCGTAGCTCACCACCAGCTTCATCCCGGCGGGATAGTGTGTGGTGCCCTCCAGCCGGTAGTTGGGGTCATCGCCCAGGAACAGGGTGCTGCCGCCGGAAAGGTTCAGGCCGTTGGTGGGTGCGCAGATGATGCGGTCATCTGAAAAGATCAGGTTGGTGATGCAGCAGGGCAGCTCACCCGGGTCGAACCGCAGGGCCTGTGCAGCCACCGGCAGCTCAAAGGTCGCGGTCACGGCACCGGTCAGCTCGTCAGTGGTGCAGTCGGGTGCGGTCAGGGTGTCCTTTTCCGAAAAGCCGAAGCCTGCGTCATAATAGAGCAGCGGCTGCAGCAGAGTGGGCGAGTCGGTATGCATCTCGCGCTGGGGGTGTGCCGCAAGGTAGGACTGCACCTTCTGTTCCAGGGCAAGGCAGCGTTCTGCCAGATGGGAAACACCTTCGTCCGAAAGCTTGAGCTGCTGTTCCAGCTCGGCGATCTTTTCCTGCAGAGCCGCAGTGTTCTCAGGAGCTGCGTTGTTCATAACCGGATTCTCCTCATAATATTATTTCACTTCAGCAGAGGGGGGCACCCTCCGCAAAAAATCAGTGTTTTGCCGCAAAATGACGCTCGGGTGCTTCGGCACGGGCGCTGCGCCGGCGGGGCGCTTCCGCCGCCTTCTGCTCCCGGCGAGAGGCGAGCCAGAACTTCAGGTCCCGGCGGCGCACCAGCAGCTCGCAGATGAGCAGAGTGGAGCCCAGCGAGAGTGTGAACTGCAGCACCATGCCCAGCACCGGGTGAGCCGCAAACTTCTGGGGCATCAGGTACCAGGGAATGGCCGTGAGCTCCACGGTGTGGACGCAGAAGATGAACAGCGAACGGCGGCCAATGGCCTGGATGGCGTGGGTGACAACGTTCTCCACCCTGCGCTGGAACCAGATGACGATGGAAAGGATGCCCAGGCCCGTTACAGCATCCAGCAGGATGCTCACGGGGCCGAAGGTCCACTCGGCCATCGAGACGCAGTCGGTGCTCTTGGTAAGAAGCACCAGTGCGGCCACGGCCAGAGCCGCCGCGATCATCCCGCCGCGCAGACGGGGCGAGAGAGGCTGTTCAAAGATCTTATACTTCTTGGCAAGGTAGCCCACATACAGAGCCGGAACGGTGACCATACCCTGGCCGATGCAAAAAGGAGCCTCCCAGGTGATGCAAATGCCCCAGCCTAACAGCATGGTACCCAGCACCGCCCAGTTTATGTACTGCTCCGGGAAGATATTCAGGATGAGATCCAGCAGGATCCATGCGATCATCAGCGAGAGCAGATACCACATGGGGCCGCAGGAGAAGAACAGCTGGCCGAAATAGGTGGCCGTGTGGGGCAGGCCCAGTGCAAAGCCGCCCAGCACCTTGTAGGTCTCGTAGGTGGCGTTGTGCAGGCTGCCGAACAGGCTGTAATGGATGATAAAATGGAACACGGTGGTGGCAATGCCTGTATAGATGTAAGGCTTGAGCAGCGTCTTGAACTGCTGGTCGATGCACTTGCCGATGGAGCGCTTGCGGAAGCCGTAGCCGCTGGCAATGTAAAAGGCCGCCATCAGGGATTCGCGGTAGGCGAACATGAAAAAGGTCAGCGGGTTGATGTGGCTGGCATCGCCCATGGGGTAAAGCTCACCGGTGTGGGCAAAGACGATGGTCAGCATGCCGACACCCTTGAGCAGATCGAACATGCCCAGCGAATTTGCGGCACGGCGTTTGGTTCCCTCCATAAAAAGGTCCTCCTCTGCGCCGCACCCCGCCCCGGGATGGCAGAATTGCCGGATTTTTGGCGCATCATGTTAAAAATTAGAGATATTTATAATAAGTATAATGCTTTTTGCCCTTGCTGTCAATCAAACCCAGGGAGAAAGCACGGTAGGCGGATACCGGGAAAAGTGTACCACACTCACGGCCTGCCCGCAACAAAAGGCAGGATTTACATCCGGGTGCACAGATTGACTGCAAGTTTAAGTTGCATATTTGTGCAATTAAATCTTGCATTTAAGCCCTCTATGCGGTATACTCTAGGCTAGAGTGCCCAGAAGATTCCATTTGGCGGAAACAAAAGGGAATAATTTAACAAAAATAAACAGGGAGTGTAAAATAATGGCAAACAAGGCTTGTAACGAAGTTGTGACCGCGGCAAATATGCCGATGACCGTTTTTGACATGATCTCTGCGATGCGGAATAAGTATGCTGACCGTGTGGCGTTCCGCTATGTGGAGGGCAAGGACACGGTGGTGGAAAAGACCTACGCTCAGTATGTGCAGGATATCCGCAAAGTGACCGGCTACCTGCAGCAGGAGCTGGGCGAGCCCAAGGGCAAGAAGATCGTCATCCTGAGCCGCACCAACTATGAGTATGGCGCGGTCGTTTTCGGCACCATGATGGCAGGCGCTGTCATCGTGACCCTGAACCAGGGCAAGACCTGGGCCGAGCTGGAGCATGAGCTGGGCATGGTGGAGCCGGACCTCATCTTCAATGATGGCATCGATTACGGCTACCGCGCCCAGCTGGAAGCGCTTTACGGCGCTCAGCTCCGCCCCATGGATGCCTGGACCGCTGCCCCTGAGGCTGAGATGGTCAACCGCATCGACCACGAGGGTCTGCTGATGCTGATGTTCACTTCCGGCACCACCGGCCGCAGCAAGGGTGTGATGCTGAGCGAGAAGAACTACTTCACCGCCTGCCAGATGTACATCGATGGCCAGAAGGTCATCCCTGATCAGAAGGAGCGGCTGGCACCCCAGTATCTCGACCAGAACTTCAGCCACTTTACGCTGGTGCCCATGTTCCATCTGGCCGGTTTCATCTGCTACTTTGTCTACGGCATACAGGGCTGGACCCTGAACCTCTGCTGTGATGCCCGCGACCTGCGCCGGGATATGAGCCTGATGCACAGCGATGCCATGTCTACCCCGCCGGTGCTGGTGGAGATGATCTACAACGAGATCAAGCGCGGCCATGCCGACCGCCTGAACGGTCTGTGGAACCTGAGCTGCAGCTCTGCGATCCTTGATCCCGCCATCCTGAGCGAACTGGTGAAGAACGGTTTCTACATCAACCAGTGCTACTCCATGACTGAGCTGGCCGGCTATGGTCTGCTGAACGTGACCCAGGAGGGCGACCACCTGCGTGCCCTGGGCAAGCCGGACGGCTTCTGTGAGGTCAAGGTGGACGAGACCGGCGAGATCTGCGTCCGCGGCGGCTGCGTGATGCTGGGCTACTATAAGGACCCCGAGACCACTGCCGAGACCATCGACAAGGACGGCTGGCTCCACACCGGCGACCTGGCCCGCGTGGACGAGGAAGGCTACTACTATATGACCGGCCGCAAGAAGAACCTCATCATTCTGGACAGCGGCGAGAATGTCAGCCCCGAGGAGCTGGAAAAGCTGCTGGGCAAGTGCGATGCCATCAAGGAGTGCATCGTCAAGGAGATGGGCAAGAAGATCGGCACCGTGGTCTGCTGTGAGGATGACAAGCAGCAGCAGGTGAAGGCTTTTGTCACCGAGCTGAACCGCACCCTGCCCATGTACAAGCGCATCTCCGTGGTGGAGTGCAGCGCCGAGCCCCTGCCCCGCAACGCGCTGGGCAAGCTGCTGCGCAAGTAAAAATAAACGGGAGAAAAAGGAGCAGACCATGGTAAACAATGTCTATGATCTTGTCACCCGGACAATGGAGCAGGAATTCCCCGGGCGGGTGGCGTTCCGCTGGGTAGAGGATGCCACCGGCACCGTGAAGGAAAAGACCTATGCCGAGTATGCACAGGATATCCGCCGCGCTGCTGCCTGGTTTGCCCGGAACATCCCGGAGGTGGAGGGCAAGCGGGTGGTCCTGCTGAGCCGGAACTGCTATGAGTATGGCGTGAATACCTTTGGCGCTGTGCTGGCCGGGGCTGTCCTGGTAACGATGAACCAGAAAAAGACCTGGGACGAGCTGAACTGGGAGCTGGAGCTGGCAGAGCCTGCCCTCATCCTGAACGATGGGGTGGACTACGGCTGCCGTGAGCAGCTGGAGGCTGCGTATGGGGAGCGCCTGCGGCCGATGGATGCCTGGAAGGACACCGCGCCCGGCGGGCTGGAAAAAAAGATCGACCCCAATGCCCTGATGGTCATGCTGTTCACCTCCGGCACCACCGGCCGCAGCAAGGCCGTGATGCTGGCAGAGCGGAACTTCTTTACCGTGATGCAGATGCACGTTGCCATGGGCGACCACATGCTGGACTTCAAGCACCGGCAGCTGCCCGAGGACAAAAACGATGTCCTGAGCAACTTTGCCATCCTGCCCCTGTTCCATCTGGGCACCTTTATCTGCCTGTTCTCCTGGCCCTTCAAGGGCTGGGCCCTGAACCTTTGCAGTGACCTGCGGAATTTCTACCGGGATCTGGGCCTGATGCACAGCGATTCCATTGCCGTGGCCCCGGTGCTGATGGAGAGCATCTACAAGGATGTCAAGCGCGGCCGCGCCGATAAGCTGAACGGCCTGTGGAACCCCTGCGGCAGCTCTGCCATGTTCGACAGCGAGCTGCTGCTGGGTCTGGTGGAAAACGGCATGTACATCACCCAGTGCTACGGCATGACCGAGACCTGCGGCGATGGTCTGGTGAACTACGCCCAGGCAGAGCCCCATATCCGGGCGCTGGGCAAGCCGGACGGCCACTGCGAGTACAAGCTGGATGAGACCGGCGAGATCTGCATCCGGGGCGGCTGTGTGATGCTGGGCTACTATAAGGATCCCGAGGCCACCGCTGAGATCATCGACAAAGACGGCTGGCTCCACACCGGCGACCTGGCCCGTGAGGACGAGGACGGCTATTACTACATGGTGGGCCGGAAGAAGAACCTGATCATTCTGGGCACCGGCGAGAACGTCAGTCCCGAGGAGCTGGAAAGAAGGCTCAACGCCTGCCCTGAGGTGCAGGAGTGCGTGGTCAAAGAGATGGGCAAAAAGATCGGCGCGCTGATCTGCTGTGCCGAGGAAAAGCAGGCGGAGGTCCGGGCTTTCCTCACCGGGTTGAACCGTACCCTGCCGCTGTACCAGCGGATCACGGCAGTGGAGTTCAGTGCCGAGCCCCTGCCCCGCAACGCCATGGGCAAGCTGCTGCGCAGGTAAGCGCGGAAATTGTAAAAAAAGCGCGAAACCGGGCGGCCTGTGTGTTGCATTTCCTCTATAAAACAGGTATTATAAAACACAGGAATGCCCCGCCCGGCTGGCTAAACCGGCCCGGCGCGTGGCATACTGAAACTGCGCCCTTGCAGGCGATAAAAAATCCCTCACGGAAAGGAAGATTTTTTGATGGAAAGAGCAGAAATCGTGTCTCAGATCCTGGCAATTCTGGAGGATGTGGCAGAGATCTCGCCCGAGGATGTCAACGAAGACAGCGTGATGATGGATGATCTGGATCTGTCCTCTATGGAGATCCTGACCGTCGTGGCCGATCTGGAAGAGACCTTTGGTCTGCGCATCCCCGAAAAGGAGCTGCGCAACTTTGTGACCATCGGCGATCTGGCCGATTATCTGGCCGAGAACGCGGGGTAAATTCCGGATGAATGCAGAGCAGCGTGCGGTGTTTCAGGGCATCGTCTACTACTACCGTGAAAATCAGGTCCTCTGCCGCTATCAGGCCACGCTGAAGGAGGCCGTTGACCCGGCCCTTCTGCAGCAGGCACTGGAGGCGGCCCGCCCGCTGGCAGAATATTATTTCTGCCATGTGGTGTGGGAAAAGCGGGAGGCCCGTCTGGAACCCAACACTGCCCCCTGCCGTGTGCGGCAGGGCAGCGCCCAGCCAAAGATCCCCGAGGAGACGAACGATTATCTCTTCTCGCTGGGCTGTGAGGGGAACACGGTCTATCTGGACTGGTTCCACTTCCTGGCCGATGGCCGGGGCGGCTCGCCCTTTTTCACCCTGCTGCTCAAGCTCTACTGCAACCTGCGCTCCAACGCCGGTTTTGTGTGCGAGGCCCTTGCCTCTGATCCGCCCTATGATGTGGAACAGCTGCTGGCCCGCTACCCGGAGAGCCAGGTGGCCAACAACATGCAGAAGGACGTGCTGCAGATCCACGAAGGCACGCCCCATTTCCAGCGGCTGCGGCTGGACAGGCAGAGCCTTGTGAATCTGGCGCAGAAGGAGGGCGTGAAGCCCTTCAGCGCCCTCATGGGGCTGACCTGCCAGGCAGCGCAGCGGTATCTGGAAAAGAACGACCTTGTGTACAGCTATGCCGCCGACACCCGCGCGGCGCTGGGGGTGCCGCACGCCCTGTACAACTGCATTGCGTCCTTTCAGCTGCCCCTGCGGCTGGAACCGCAGGCCCGGCTCCACAGCTTCGCAAAGCAGCTCGACCATGAGATCCGGGAAAGCCTGACCCCGGAGCGCCGCCTGTTCCGCATGGCCGAACAGATGGGCTGGGTGTATCAGGTGTTCCGGCAGAAGGCCGCACTCAAGATCAAGAAGCGTGTGTTCCAGATGGGCGAGTACATAAGCGGCTTCCCGGCAGATTTCTGGGTCAGCTACATCGGCAGCCCGCTGCTGCCGCACAGCCCGGAGCTGGAAGCATACCTGACCGATTTCCAGACCTGGGTGCTGCCGGACGGTGCGTCCCTTGCAATGGAGGTCACCAGCCTGCACGGCGTGCTGACCTGCTGCATTGAGAACAAGGTGGACAAGCCCGGCTACCTCGAGGCCCTGCGCGACGTGATGGAGCAGGAGGGCATCAGGGTGCTGGAAGCGGTACATATTTCCTGAAGCAACAATAACAGCGAACCCCCCAGTGCAGATCGCACCGGGGGGTTCGCTGTTTAGTTGGCATCCTCACCCTCTCCGTCATTGCTTGCGCAATGCCACCTCTCCCGAAGGGAGAGGCAAGACATCACAGAGGGCAGATGCTGCGAAGTACAACCTCTCCGTCATCATCGCTTCGCTCGATGCCACCTCCCCTAGTAGGGGAGGCCTTGGCATACCGTCACGTTTTCGAGCGTTGGCGCTTCGCTAATTTTTGCACAGTTGCCGTCAGATCTTTTCTTGCGGCAGATGATGGTTTTGGAGCCGCAGGCGACCATAGCGAAAAATGAATCTCCTGCCAAAGGCTCCCCTACTAGGGGAGCTGTCACGGCGTTAGCCCGTGACTGAGAGGTTGTACGAAGGATAACCTGCCCTCTTTTATGCGTTTATTTTTCCCCCAGCTCCGAATAACCTCCCAGCGGCTGACGGAATCCTCCGCGGACGCATCCGGGGCGAGGAACTGGTTCTCGATGGCCCATGCAAGGGCCTGCTGGACCGGGGCAGCATCGGCAGGGAGAAGAGCAGCGGGGGCCGGGGTCCCGGCTGCTTCCCACAGCAGCAGGGCCAGCTCCCCGGCGTTGTTGGGGATGGCCGTACCGGCAGGCAGGACGGTGTTCAGGTACAGCTCAGTGCCGATCATGTAGCCGGTGTAGCCCAGCACGGCAGCGCCAGTACCGGCAACGCCGATCATGGCAGCCGTTTCCAGAATGCCGGGGCCGTCATCTTCGATGCTGGCCTCCCGGTACTGGGCTTCCACGGTAACGGTCTTGCCTTTTTCCACCGCATTGGCCGGGATGGTAAAGCTTTCGGCGTTGTAGGCCACATTGGGGTTGCCCAGCAGGCTTTCCTCGCTGATGGTCCACTGGTCGAACACCATGCCCTCCGGCACGGCATCCGGGTTCAGGGTCACCTTTGCTTCTGCATCCACCGGCACGGTGCCGCTGGTCAGCGCATCCCTTTCGCCGGTCGTAAAGCTGCCGCCCACCACTTTCAGGGTGTAGGTCTCCGGTTCCGGCTCGGGTTCGGGCTTGGGTTCCGGTTCGGGTTTGGGTGCCGGGTCGTTCAATTGCAGCTCAAGGTCAGCCGTAAGAGGCAGCTGTACTTCCCGCACCTTGCCGCTGCTCAGGGTCACATACAGGGTGCCGGTGGGCTGACCGACCACATAAAGTTCATTGGCGGCGCTGTCCAGCGCAGTAGCTTCACCGCTCATTTTCAGCGCAGTGATTTTTCCGTTATCAGAAACGGTAATTTTCTTGGCGCTGTTTTCGCAGCCGGAGGGAACGTTCAGGAACACGCCGTTCAGGGCGCTGGCGCTGCCGGTAACTTCTTTCAGGAAAATGCCGTTGGTGATGGTGGCGTTGCTGTCCACCGTAACCGGGCAGTTCACCGCCACTCTATGGGGGTTCAGCTCGGGGCTGTTAAAATCATAGTTCGTCTTAGCGGCAGGCTCCAAAGTCAGGGTGTCGTTTTCAAACTTCCAACCATCGCCGGGATAATTTGCCCGGTTGCCATTCCGATCCTGTGCCACGGCAGGGTAGCCGTCCTTGTCAATCACCAGCCGGGTCAGCGGGCTGATGGTTACGGTTGAGCCATTTGCAGGCGGTGCGGTGAAGGTGACTTCATAAACTCCGCGGATATCCTCGAACTCAATCTTGAGATCGATCCCACACCAGTCGGAAAGAAGCATGTGCTGCACACTATCAATGGTTACATCAAGTGGTGGGAGTGTATGGTCAAAAACATAAACAATTCTGACAGAAGCAGGATATGTTTGATTCGGGATGATATAGCATGAATTGCGATACCCATTGACCGAAACATCGATAAAATCGGACGGCGTTTCTGCTGTGAGGGTATAACCTAATGCTACGGGATCGGTGCCGCGAATGCTTGACTTATCTTTGAAAGTGCCGCCGTTGATCGTGCCGCCATTGTTTGTAACGGTGTACGAAGAAGCCCAATCACCAAACTGACCATTTTCAATGATGCCACCCGATTCATTGGTGACCGAAGAGAAAAAACGGCCACCGATTATTGTGCCATGGTTTGTAACAGCATCCTTAAAAATGCCGCCTTTGATAGTGTCATTGTTCGTAACAGAGGCTATAAAATTTCCATCCGTAACGGTTGCATTTTCGCCAATTACCAGGTTACAGTCGGTTGTGATGGAGTACCCTGTGTGAATGGCAAAAAAATCATAGCTTGTTGGGGCACTGGGGCACAGGGTCAGAATTTTACAATTTTCATCGGCATCGTAAGTCCAGCCATCACCAGTGTAGATATCATGCCCGTTGACTGTTTGGTGAGGGATATGATCCAGAACAGGATAACAGTTTTGTCCGATTTTAAGTTCGCCGCTGCTGCCCTCTTCCGCTGCTGCGGTCAGGGCCGACACGGGCAGGAACGTCAGCACCATACTGATTGCCACCAACAGGCTGAGTAGTCGCTTCTTCATAGGGGATTCCTCACTTTCCTTGCGCCGGTCTCCCGGCTGGGTGGTATGGGGGCTTATACTCTTCTACTTCCTATAATGCAAAAAATGAGGAATCCTTTCACCTGACTGGGAATTTTTTTTTTTTTTTTTTTTTTGAGGACGACCTCTCCTCCTTGACAATCCACCTCACCCTGTCCTTGTCGGCCGGATGCTGACCTCACCGTGCTGCAGGGCAACCTGTCTGCCGCCCTCGCGCTCCACCACCAGACGGCCCGCATCGTCAATGGAAAGGGCCTTTGCGGCATAGGTATCGGCCCCGGTGCAGACAGTGACCCAGTGGCCCGGCACAAAACAGCGGGCCCGGTACTCGTCCAGACAGTCGAAAGCCGGGCAGAGGGAGAGCAGCTCCCGGGCAATGGCCCCGGCCAGCACTGCCCGGCTCACGGGTGCGGGCCCGCCGGGGTAAAGGCTGCCCGCCGTGCGGGCCAGCTCCTCGGGCCAATCGGCAGGGGAGGTGGTCAAGTTGAGGCCGATGCCCACCACCAGCCATTCCAGCTGGCCGCTCTCCATGTCGGTCCCGGCTTCGGTCAGGATGCCGCAGACCTTGCGGCCCTGATAGTAAAGGTCGTTCACCCATTTGATGCCCAGTTCCAGCCCGCACAGGGCCTTGACAGCCCGGGCCACGGCCACTGCCGCACTGATGGTCACACTCTGGGCATCGGCGGCAGAGAGGGCGGGCCGCAGGATGAGGGAGAGGTAGACCCCCTTCCCGGCAGGGCTTTCAAACCGCCGCCCCAGCCGCCCGCGCCCCGCCTGCTGATGGGCCGTGAGCACCAGCGTGCCGTGGGGTGCACCGCCCAGTGCCAGCTGCTTGGCCGTCAGGTTGGAGCTTTGCAGCGTGTCGTAGATGTGGATGGGAGCGGGATAGGGGCCCACCGCTTCGGCGCAGAAGGGGTCACCGCCTGCCAGCCGGTAGCCCCGGCGCGGGGCGGAATCCAGCGTGTATCCCTGGGCCGAAAGCGCCTGTGCCGCCTTGTGGACAGCCGCACGGCTCACGCCCAGCGCTTCGGCCAGCTGCTGGCCTGAGATATAGGCTCCTTCTGCCGCCGAAAGCGCCTGCAGCAGGGCCTGTTTGGTGCTTCCCCCCATGGAAACTGCCTCCTTCTTATAGTATAATAACAGTATAGCATAACTTGAAGTTTTGCAAAAGAGACTTTCCCATTATGCCAAGGGCTCCCCTACTAGGAGCAACAGCAACAACCGCCGCCAGTGGCGGATGAAGGGCGTTGCTGTTGGGGCCGCGGCCAGCAAGATACGAGTGCTGTTTACAGCACGAAGTGGATGCTGGGAGCCGCAACCCGTACTGGCGCGAAGCGCCTGAGAGGTTTGATCCATTTTTTTTTTTATTTTTCAAAATTTTTGCAGGAAAACCGCGCTCTGCTTCGTATTCATTTACAGAGCGGCAGGAAAGGAGGGATGCGGACCGTTGACAACACTGGAATTCAATGCGCTGGTACGGCAGTATCAGGGGCTGGTCTACACGGTCTGCCACCAGCTGGTGCCGGACGAGGGCGATGCCCAGGATCTGGCACAGGAGACTTTTCTGGCCGCATGGCGGGCCATTGACCGCTGCCCGCCCGGGTACGAAAAGCAGTGGCTGGCGCGTATCGCTTCCAACAAAGCCAAGGACTACCTGCGCAGTGCGTGGGTGCGCCGGATGAACACACCGGGAGATGATATCCTTGCACTGGAAGGCGCGCCGCCCGGCTCCGACCCGGAGCAGCAGGTGCTGGATGCCATGAGCGAGGAGACCCTGACCGGGAAGATCCTGGGGATGCGGGAGCCGTACCGCACCCCCTGCCGCCTGATGCTGCTGGAGGGCCGCACCGCCGCCGAGGCGGCAGCCCTCTGCGGCAGGCCCCAAAAGACGGTGGAGGCGCAGATCTACCGGGCAAAGAAAATGCTGGCGGAGCAGATCCGTCAGGAAAGGAGGAGTGAAGATGGAATTGTTTCGTGAAGATGGCTGTATGACCGACGCGGGCTTCCGGGCCATGATGGATGGCCGGCTGGATGAGCTGGGCAGGCTGGAAGCCGCCGAACACCTCTCCTATTGTGACCAGTGCATGGACCGATACACGGCCCTTTTGACCGCCGACGCACTGGAAACACCGCCAAGGAGCGTGCAGGGCGCGGTGATGGGCACGATCTGGGCCCGCCTGATGCAGAATACCTATGGCAGGGCTGCTGTGGCCGGTGTGGCCGCTGTGCTGGCCCTGACTCTGTGGCGGAGCGGGGCGCTGCAGCAGATCATCCAGTATGGTGCCGGGCGGGAGACCGTGCTGGAAACTGACCAGAGCCAGCTCTGGGAACCCGGCCAGAATGACCCTGCCCCGGAGAACACCCCGCAATACCGCCCCATTGAGGACGACCGGCCGCAGGCCGCGCCGGAACAGCTGGGGAGACCCATGGAGACAAAACAGGACCGCCGCTATGCCGGCGAAGGCTCCTCTTTGCTCCACAAGCTGCTCACGGATGTGACCGATAAGATTGCGGGCAATACCCCAAATACTGAGAAATGAGGGAACGATTATGAAGAAAAATGGCATCCTGACCCTGCTGTTCGCCTTTATCCCGGGCGCAGGCCAGATGTATCAGGGATATATGAAGCGCGGCCTTTCGCTGGTGCTGATGGCTGTTGCCATCGGCATGGCATCCGCGCTGATCCCGCCCGTCGCGTTTGCGCTGCTGGTGGTGTTCATGTACAGCTTTTTCGACACCTTCAACCTGCGTGCCCAGATCAGCATGGGCACCGCCCCGGAGGACGATTATCTGGTACACTTCGACCCGCAGGATAAGCGGCTTGCCCGGATGATGATGGACAGCCACAAGCTGGTGGGCTGGTGCCTGATCGCCACCGGTGCGCTGATCGCTTACGAGCAGATCATTATGAACACGCTGGGCGATATCCTGTGGCGCTGGGGCCAGAAGGCTCCGGTATGGCGGGCCATCTATCTGGTGATGGATCAACTGCCCGAGGTTGTGCTCTGCGTGGCACTGATCCTGTGCGGCATCTGGCTGGTGCGGGGCCCCAGAGCAAAGAAAGCTGCCCCGGAAGCCGCCGCCCCGGAGGAGACCGATTTTCAGGAGTATCAGCCCGAAAAGAAGATGCCCAGCCTGCTGGATCACTTTGCCCGCAAGGCAGAGCCGGATACGACCGGTGAGGTGACCCTTGACCCGGAGGATGAAGACGATGGACGAGAAGAAGAATGACACAGCAGAGACCCCGGCCTTCAAGGCCCCGGAAAACGCCCCGGTGCGCCGGGTGGGCACCCTGACGCTGGGAGTCTGCCTGATCGTCTGCGGCGTGCTGTTCCTCTGCTATTTCTTTGTGCCGCATTTCAACTGGGAACTTGCGCTGAAGATCGCCCCGGCGGCAGGGCTGATCCTGCTGGGGTGCGAGGTGCTGTATTTTGCCGCAAGGCCCCAGCGCTGGAAGTACGATTTTCTTTCGGTGCTCCTCTGCATCGTGCTGATGGTCAGCGCCTTTGGCGGGGCCTGCCTGATGGCAGCCTTTGATTTTGCCCTGCGCCGGGGGGAGTTCTGGATCGAATACGATGCCCGGCAGGAACGGGACCTGACCGATGAGGAAAGGGATCGCCTGCGCCTTGATCTGGACGAGGGCACCGGCCCTGACCTCGATGATGAAAATGAGGACAGCAGCGCGGCCTCCCACACGGAAGTGTGAGCCATACAAAAAATATATCACAGCAATACAAAAGATACCTTTTACAGGGGGCACCTGTCCGGGTATACTGAATGTGCACCCGGACGATGGGTGCTCGAAGAAAAAGTGTAAAAGCGAACCGCCATGGCATCTGTCACCATGGCGGTTCGCTTTTTGTTTGTAAGCTCGTGTGTTACTTGCGGGCGATCATCTCGGTGTAGGCCAGCACCAGGGGGCCTACGCCCTTGGCATCGTTGCAGACCACAGGCTCACTGAAGTAGTAGGCCAGGGAGCCGTCGCGGTGGTCCTTGCCGCCCAGACCTGCCACCAGGCAGATGCCATCCAGCTGCAGGCTGCCGTCCGGGTTCTTGGAGAGGTACCTGTCACAGGTGCCGTAGAAGGCTTTCTCAGCCCAGGCAGCCATCCGCTTGGGCAGGTAGCCCAGGCGCACGCCCTTGAGCACCGCATAGGCGAACAGGGCAGTGCCGCTGGTCTCAAGGTAGTTACCCTCCACGCCGGGGTGATCCATCACCTGCCAGAACATGCCGGTCTCCTCGTCCTGGAACTTGTGCACATCCTCAATGGTCTGCTTGAGCATGGCCATGATGCCGCGGTACTCGTTGTACAGCT
>OODS01001172.1_pt1 | contig 17982 bp, 10 predicted proteins | sample 1671531 | NCBI WGS metagenome assembly OODS01 (sample SAMN06348166, study PRJEB24527) | human gut metagenome | biome: human gut; feature: ankylosing spondylitis patient; material: feces | host: Homo sapiens | place: China | collected 2015-10 | reverse complement strand
TACACTCTTTCCCTACACGACGCTCTTCCGATCTCTGACATTCTTACTGACAACCCGCGGAATACCGCAGATATATTATGGAACTGAAATCCTGATGGCAGCCGACAAGGCGAATGGAGACGGCCTGCTCCGCTGCGACTTCCCCGGAGGCTGGCCGAACGATACAAAAAACTGCTTTGACGCAGCCAACCGCACTCCACAGCAAAATGAAGCATTCTCCTTTATGCAAAAACTGCTCCAATGGAGAAAAGGAAACGAAGTCATTGCCAAAGGTCAGCTCAAACATTTCGCACCGAATAAAGGTGTCTACGTTTACGAACGCAAATACGGTGATAAATCAGTCGTTGTTTTCCTGAATGGAAACGACCGGGAACAGACCATTGACCTGGTTCCTTACCAAGAAATACTTCCTGCCTCATCTGCTTTCGATTTATTGACAGAGAAAAAGGTTGAATTAAGAAATGAATTAACACTTCCAAGTCGTGGAATATACCTTTTATCCTTTTAAAGAAGTTCACTTCGACTTATATTTATCAGAATACAGAAAAGAAATAAACCACTGTAAAACAAAACATTAACATTAATATAAACTTGTATTTTTATTCTAGACAACCCAAAGTCTCAAGATGGTTGCTATATTTGCAATATCCGGAACAGAGCGGAGTAAAAATATTAGTTAGCTTATAATTTAATACCATAAATAGAATGAAAAAGAGAAAGATTTTATCGCTCATCGCATTCCTTTGCATCTCATTCATTGCGAATGCCCAACAGAAATTAACCTCACCGGACAACAATCTGGTAATGACCTTCCAAGTAGACTCAAAAGGTGCCCCAACGTATGAACTGACGTATAAGAACAAAGTGGTAATCAAACCCAGCACTCTCGGACTGGAACTGAAGAAAGAAGATAATACCAGAACCGACTTCGACTGGGTGGACCGCAGAGACCTGACCAAACTTGATTCAAAGACCAACCTGTACGACGGCTTCGAAGTAAAGGATACCCAAACGGCTACCTTTGATGAAACCTGGCAACCGGTTTGGGGAGAAGAAAAAGAAATCCGCAATCACTATAACGAACTGGCAGTCACCCTGTATCAACCCATGAACGACCGCTCTATCGTTATCCGTTTCCGTCTGTTCAATGACGGTCTGGGATTCCGTTATGAATTTCCTCAGCAGAAGTCACTCAATTACTTCGTGATCAAGGAAGAACATTCTCAGTTTGGCATGAACGGCGATCATATCGCTTTCTGGATACCGGGTGACTATGATACGCAGGAATATGACTACACCATTTCCCGCTTATCAGAAATCAGAGGGCTGATGAAAGAAGCGATCACTCCGAACTCTTCTCAGACTCCTTTCTCACAGACAGGCGTACAAACTGCACTGATGATGAAAACGGATGATGGCTTATACATCAATCTTCACGAAGCCGCTTTGGTTGATTACTCATGTATGCACCTCAATCTGGACGACAAGAATATGGTATTCGAATCCTGGCTGACACCGGATGCCAAAGGAGACAAAGGATATATGCAGACTCCCTGCAACACGCCTTGGCGTACGGTTATCGTGAGCGATGACGCCCGCAATATCCTCGCTTCACGTATCACTCTCAACCTGAACGAACCTTGCCAGATACCGGATGCCGCTTCTTGGATAAAACCCGTGAAATATATCGGCGTATGGTGGGACATGATCACAGGAAAAGGCTCGTGGGCTTACACCGACGAACTGACCAGCGTAAAACTCGGTGAAACGGATTACTCCAAAACAAAACCGAACGGCAAACATTCTGCCAACACAGCCAACGTGAAACGTTACATTGACTTTGCTGCTGCTCACGGATTCGATGCAGTACTGGTTGAAGGCTGGAACGAAGGCTGGGAAGACTGGTTCGGCAACAGCAAAGACTATGTATTTGATTTCGTGACTCCTTATCCCGACTTCGATGTGAAGGAAATCCACCGCTATGCAGCCAGCAAAGGAATCAAAATGATGATGCATCACGAGACTTCCGCTTCTGTACGCAACTACGAACGCCACATGGACAAAGCCTACCAGTTTATGGCAGACAATGGATACAACTCCGTAAAGAGCGGTTATGTAGGCAACATCATCCCCCGCGGCGAACATCACTACGGACAATGGATGAACAATCACTACCTGTATGCAGTGAAGAAAGCCGCCGATTACAAAATCATGGTGAATGCACACGAAGCAACCCGCCCTACCGGTATCTGCCGCACATATCCGAATCTGATCGGCAATGAATCCGCCCGCGGAACAGAATATGAATCATTCGGAGGCAACAAAGTATATCATACAACGATTCTGCCTTTCACACGCCTGGTTGGCGGTCCGATGGATTACACTCCCGGCATCTTCGAAACGCATTGCAACAAGATGAATCCGGCAAATAATTCTCAGGTACGTTCTACCATTGCACGCCAGTTGGCACTATACGTTACCATGTACAGTCCTTTGCAGATGGCTGCCGACATTCCGGAAAACTACGAACGCTTTATGGACGCTTTCCAGTTCATCAAAGACGTAGCTCTCGACTGGGACGAAACGAACTACCTGGAAGCAGAACCGGGAGAATACATCACGATTGCCCGTAAGGCAAAAGGTACGGACGACTGGTACGTAGGCTGCACAGCCGGTGAAAACGGTCATACCTCCAAACTCGTATTCGACTTCCTGACTCCGGGCAAACAATACATCGCTACCGTCTATGCGGATGCCAAAGATGCCGACTGGAAAGAAAACCCGCAGGCTTATACCATCAAGAAAGGTATTCTGACGAATAAGAGCAAGCTGAACCTGCGCGCAGCTAACGGAGGCGGATACGCTATCAGCATCAAAGAGGTAAAAGATAAATCAGAGATAAAAGGTATCAAGAGATTATAAAGACAGAGAAATTATTATTCGGTAAAAGAGAGTGTTTTCGAGCACTAAAAATGATGACGAAGAGAAGGTTTTCAATAGGTATTTCTTAAGAGAGAATGAATAGAGATTTTACAATTAACTTTAAAGACAAAAACATGAAAAAAGGAAACTTTATGTTCAAGGTCCTGCTTACGCTTATAGCCGGAATATTCTTGTCCGTTGACGCATTTGCTCAACAAATAGCCGTCAAAGGAATGGTAAAAGACGCAACAGGCGAACCGGTTATCGGTGCCAATGTTGTGGTGAAAGGCACTACCACCGGAACGATTACCGATTTCGATGGCAACTTCCAGTTGTCTGCCAAGCAAGGCGATATAATAGTAGTTTCATTTATCGGGTACCAGCCGCAGGAACTTCCCGTCGCCGCGCAAATGAATGTAATACTGAAAGACGATACGGAAATACTGGACGAAGTAGTAGTCATCGGTTACGGTCAGGTGAAAAAGAACGATATGACCGGTTCGGTAATGGCTATCAAGCCCGATGAACTAAGTAAAGGTATTACGACGAATGCTCAGGATATGTTATCCGGTAAAATTGCCGGTGTCAGCGTGATCTCCAATGACGGTACACCGGGCGGTGGCGCACAAATCCGTATTCGTGGCGGTTCTTCATTGAATGCAAGCAATGACCCGCTGATCGTTATTGACGGTCTGGCTATTGACAACGAAGGTATCAAAGGGATGGCAAACGGTTTGTCAATGGTTAACCCTGCGGACATCGAAACCCTTACTGTACTGAAAGATGCCTCTGCAACTGCCATTTACGGTTCGCGTGCATCCAATGGTGTTATTATTATCACCACCAAGAAAGGAAAGAACGGACAAGCTCCCAGCGTAAGCTATAACGGCTCCGTATCCTTCTCCAAAACTCAAAAACGTTATGATGTACTGAGCGGAGACGAATACCGCGCTTATGCCAACCAGTTATGGGGTGACAAATTACCGGCAGATTTAGGAACCGCCAATACAGACTGGCAGGACCAGATATTCCGTACTGCTGTCAGCACCGACCATCATGTTTCTATCAACGGAGGATTCAAGAACCTGCCTTACCGTGTGTCTTTAGGTTATACAGACGACAATGGTATTGTGAAAACATCCAACTTCCGACGCTTTACCGCTTCCGTGAACCTGGCTCCTTCCTTCTTTGAAGACCATCTGAAGTTCAACATCAACGCCAAATTCATGAACGGTAAGAACCGCTATGCCGATACAGGTGCCGCCATTGGCGGAGCATTGGCCATCGACCCTACCCGTCCGGTTTATTCTAACGAAGACCCTTACCAGTTTACAGGCGGCTACTGGCAGAATATAAATTCTACCACAGGCTTCAGCAATCCGGACTGGAAATATACGTCCAATCCGAACTCTCCCCAAAATCCGCTGGCTGCACTGGAACTCAAAAATGACAAGGCAAACAGCAACGACTTTGTTGGAAATGTAGACGTTGACTATAAATTCCATTTCCTGCCTGACCTCCGTCTGCACGCAAGCATAGGTGGAGAATATGCGGAAGGTACGCAGACTACGATTGTTTCTCCATACTCATTCGGCAATAATTATTATGGTTGGAATGGCGACGTTACCCAATATAAATACAACCTTTCGTACAACATATACGTACAGTATATCAAGTCTTTGGGTGCAAACGACTTTGACATCATGCTCGGTGGTGAAGAACAGCACTTCCATCGCAACGGATTTGAAGAAGGACAGGGCTGGGACTCCTATACACAAGAACCCCATGACGCCAAATTGCGCGAACAGACAGCTTATGCAACCAGAAATACACTGGTCTCTTACTTCGGCCGTCTGAACTACTCCCTGCTGAACCGTTACTTGTTTACCTTTACTATGCGTTGGGATGGCTCGTCACGTTTCTCCAAAGATAACCGCTGGGGTACATTCCCGTCATTGGCACTGGGATGGAAGATTAAAGAAGAAAACTTCCTGAAAGACGTAAATGTCCTGTCTGATCTGAAATTACGTTTAGGCTGGGGTATTACCGGTCAGCAAAACATAGGTGATGATTTTGCTTATCTTCCTCTGTATGTAGTCAATAACGAGTATGCCCAGTATCCTTTTGGCGATACGTATTACTCTACTTCCCGCCCGAAGGCTTTCAATGAAAATCTGAAATGGGAAAAAACGACCACATGGAATGCCGGACTGGACTTCGGATTCCTGAATGGAAGAATCACAGGCGGCATCGACGGATACTTCCGTAAAACGGATGACCTGCTGAACAGCGTTAAAATTCCCGTCGGAACTAACTTCAATGCCCAGATGACACAGAATATCGGTTCACTGGAAAACTACGGTATGGAATTTTCCATCAATGCCAAACCGATTGTGACTAAGGACTTCACTTGGGACCTGAGCTATAACATCACATGGAACCACAATGAAATCACCAAGTTGACAGGTGGCGACGACAGCGATTATTACGTAGAAGCAGGCGATAAGATTTCCAGAGGTAACAATACCAAGGTACAGGCGAATAAAGTAGGTTACGCTGCCAATTCTTTCTACGTTTACCAGCAGGTATACGACGAAAATGGCAAACCTATTGAAAATATGTTTGTTGACCGTAACGGAAACGGAACGATAGACAGCGGAGACAAATATATCTACAAAAAACCGGCAGGCGATGTTTTGATGGGACTGACCTCCAAAATGCAGTATAAGAACTTTGACTTCAGCTTCTCCTTACGTGCCAGTCTGAACAACTATGTGTACTATGACTTCCTGAGCAACAAAGCCAACGTCAGCACTTCGGGACTGTACTCCAATAATGCATACAGCAACACCAGTGCCGAAGCCGTCGCACTCGGTTTCAGCGGACAAGGTGATTACTACATGAGCGACTATTTTATACATAACGCATCATTCTTACGTTGTGATAACATCACGTTAGGTTATTCTTTCCAGAATCTGTGGAAAACTCAAACCTACAAAGGTGTTGGCGGACGTGTATATGCTACTGTACAGAATCCGTTCATTATCAGTAAGTACAAAGGCCTTGATCCGGAAGTAAAAAGCGGTATCGACGCCAATCCATATCCCAGAGCGATGACTTTCTTATTAGGTTTAAGTCTGCAATTCTAACATTCATTAAATCAATTTATCATGAAAACAAAATATATCAAACAGCTATTTTCAGCCGCACTGATCGCAGTTCTCTCTTCGGGAGTAACTTCATGTATCAACGATCTGGATATTAGTCCCATCGACCCTCAGACAGGAGGTAGTTTCGACCAGCAGGGAGTATTTGTGAAAGGATATGCCATGCTGGGTGTAACCGGACAAAAGGGTATCGACGGTTCTCCTGACCTCGACGGACAGGACGAAGGCGAATCCGGTTTCTATCGTACCACTTTCAACTGCAACGAACTGCCTACCGACGAATGTCTTTGGGCATGGCAGGAGAATCAGGACATCCCCCAGCTTACAAGTATTAGCTGGAGTCCTTCCAGCCAGCGCACAGAGTGGGTTTACGTCCGTTTGGGATATGACATCACACAATACAACTTCTTCCTCGACCAGACCGAAGGCATGACAGATGCAGAAACACTGCGCCAACGTGCGGAAATACGTTTCCTGCGTGCCCTCCATTATTGGTACTTCCTCGATTTGTTCGGTAAAGCTCCGTTCAAGGAACACTTTAACAATGACTTGCCTGTCGAGAAGAAAGGTACGGAACTCTATACCTACATTCAGAATGAACTGAACGAAATTGAAGGTGATATGTATGAACCTCGTCAGGCTCCCTTCGGACGTGCAGACAAAGCCGCCAACTGGTTGCTCCGCGCACGTTTGTACCTGAACGCAGGCGTATATACTGGACAAACCGATTATGCAAAAGCGGAAGAATATGCCAGCAAAGTGATTGGCTCAGCATATAAGCTATGTACAAATTACAGCGAACTGTTTATGGCCGATAACGACGAGAATGAAAATGCCATGCAGGAAATCATTCTGCCTATCCGTCAGGATGGAGTAAAGACACGTAACTATGGCGGTTCAACTTATCTGGTTTGTGGTACTCGTGTAGCCGGTATGCCCCGTATGGGAACAACGAACGGTTGGTCCTGTATCTTTGCCCGTGCCACAATGGTAAAGAAGTTCTTCTCCAATCTCGAAGATGTGCCGATGCTGCCCGCCGATGTTGAGATTCCGACCAAAGGCTTAGATACAGATGAGCAGATCGATGCTTTCGATGCAGAATATGGCATCAGAACAGAAGACATGATCAAAGCTGCCGGTGACGACCGTGCCTTGCTATACTCTGGTGTAGGAGGCGGCAGACGCAAGATTCAGACAGATGCGATCAGCGGATTCACCGATGGCTTGTCGATTGTAAAATGGCAGAATTACCGCTCTGACGGAAAACCTGTCAGCCATGCTACTTATCCTGACACAGACATTCCTTTGTTCCGTCTGGCAGAAGCATACCTGACACGTGCGGAAGCCATTTTCCGCCAGGGAGGAGACGCCACAGGAGACATCAATGAACTTCGCAAACGCGCCAACTGCACAAGAAAGGTACAAACCGTAACCGAACAGGAACTTATCGACGAATGGGCACGCGAGTTCTATCTGGAAGGTCGCCGTCGTTCAGACTTGGTTCGTTTCGGTATGTTCACAACCAATAAATATCTTTGGGACTGGAAAGGTGGAGCAATGAACGGAACATCTGTCGCTTCATACTACAACAAATATCCTATCCCTGTATCGGATATCAACAATAACAGGAATATGTCACAAAATGAAGGCTATAAATAACCAAGAGTTCATCCTTATATAAAAGAATGCCATTATGAAAAAAATATCCAACATATTACTCGCTGTCACCTTCGCACTGCCTCTATTTACAGCCTGCGAAACAGACAATGACAGCAATCCGATCCTGAACGAACCCGATACATTCACGCTCAATACGCCCGCGTATGCAGCCAACAATGTATATGACCTGAAGAATGCCCAAACTGTAGAACTCACTTGTTCGCAACCGGACTACGGTTTTCCGGCAGCTACCACCTACACGGTACAAGCCTCATTTGAACAGGATTTCATAGAAGCGACAGATGAGAGCAAAGCCAACTATACAGTGTTGGAAAGCACCTCCCCGACAGCAAAGATCAATGTGGATGCTTCCGAACTCAACAATGCGCTTCTCGACTTGTGGACGGCCGTGAACGGAGAGCAGGCAGAACTCCCTACCAAACCGGTAGCTGTATATATCCGCCTGAAAGCCAACATCACAAGCAGTGGAAAAGGAGTATGTCTTTCCAATGTGATTGAGTTGCCCAACGTTCTGATTTCCAAGAGCACCAGCTCATTGACACCTCCCAAGACGATGTTCATTGTAGGTTCCATGCTGGATGCCGACTGGAAAGTATGGAAACCAATGGCGGGTGTCTACGGTATGGACGGTCAGTTCTATTCAATGATTTACTTCGATGCCAACTCCGAGTTCAAGTTCGGAACAAAGGAAAACGAGTATATCGGTATTAACGACAACCGCGTGACGGTTACCGACAAAGCCGGAGCAGGAGTCAGCGGCAGTGACAACTTCGTCGTAGAAAACGCCGGATGGTATCTCTTCTACGTCAAAGCGGCTGTCAAAGGGGATGATTATCAGTTTACCATTACCTTCTATCCGGCTGAAGTATATTTGTTCGGTAACACCACCGGCGGTTCGTGGGCATTCACCGACGAATGGAAGTTTGCGGTTCCCGCTACCAAAGACGGCAACTTCGTATCTCCTGCCATGACTGCAAGCGGAGAAGTCCGTATGTGCTTCAAGACAGACCTCGACTGGTGGAGAACTGAGTTTACACTCCACGACGGTGAAATCTTCTATCGTGATTTCAACCTTATTGACAGTTGGACAGAAAAGGGAGACGGTTATTCCATACAGGGTTCAGCCGGCAATGTGATCCATCTGAACTTCACGGCAGGTACAGGAGAAAAGAAGTAATTAACTTTAAAAAGAACGATTCATCATGAAAAAACATTTAATATACACAGGGATGTTTCTGGCAGCAATCGGATTTTCTGCCTGTAATGAAGATTTCAAGGACTGGGCTGATCCCCAGTCCAATCCCCAGGAAGAGTCGGCGGGACAGTTGACTGCAACTTTCACAGCAGGCAAGGACGCCAGCATCGTCATGGACGCGGCCACAGCCGATTCCGTAGAAATCGCAAAGTTAAGCTCGACCACAGCCGAAGAAGGCAGTAAGATCGCTGTCAACTCTTTGACACTGAATGAGAATCACACCATTCCATTTTCCATGACGGAAGACCATGTCTTTAAAGTAGCCTTGGCACAACTGGACAGTGTGACGCAGGAAGCCTACAAAAGCCGTGCAAGCGTGGTACGTGAATTGAAAATCTCTATCAATGCTTCTGCCGTAACTCCTTCCGGTGAAGGTATTCAACTGGTGGGAAATGAAGTAAGCATCACCTTGCAGCCTGCCACAACTCCGGCTGTTGATCCCGACGGCTATTATATAGTCGGTGATTTCACAGGCTGGGACGGTAACAGTGCCCAACAGATGAAGAAGGACGCTCTCGATGAAAACCTGTATATACTGGAAGCAGAAATAGAAAGTACTTCGAACTTCAAGATTTTCCCGGCTTCAGCTATTAACGGAAACGACATAGACTGGACCAAAGCCTTGGGAAGTAGTGTAGATGGTGATGACTCCGGTGATAATTTTGTTAGCTGGACGAATGCAGGAGCCATTAATACAGCACTGGACGGTAAAATCAAAATCTCGTTCGATGCCTTCAACTACCGTTTTACAGTGAAAGACAACAGTGCGCCCACCGAACTTTACATGACTGGCAGCGCATACAACTGGGGAACTCCTGCCGGTGATCCGAATGCTTGGAAAGCACTTGTTCCGGTCAACGGAACGAAAGGAACTTTCTGGGGAATCTTCTATTTCGCTGCTAACGATCAGGTGAAATTTGCACCGCAAGCCAACTGGGGCAATGACTTCGGTTTTGTAGATGCTATCTCACAGGAATCCAAAGACCTTGCCGGATTATCGGACGAGGGCGGCAATTTGAAAGTCGGTATAGCCGGCTGGTACTTAGTATACGTCTCCGTTATCGGTGATGATAAAGTGATAGAATTTGAAAAGCCGAATGTATATCTGATGGGCGATACCTCATACAACGGTTGGGATGCGCAACTGGTAGAACAGGACTTATTTACCGTGCCCGGAACGGCTGATGGTGAATTTGTTTCTCCGGCATTCCTGAAAGATGGCGCAGTACGAATCTGCGTAAATCCGAAAGCTGTCTCTGCCGGCGACTGGTGGAAAACAGAGTTTATCATCTTCGACGGACAAATAGCTTATCGGGGCAACGGCGGTGACCAAGCTGCGGTACAAGGTAAAACCGGACAAAAGGTTTATCTGAACTTCGGCAACGGAACAGGCCGTATCGAATAATACTACAAGAAATCAAGGAAACAGGGAATGGCCGTCGCGAATACAATGAAATCGGGGCGGCTACTGTTTTTTAAGAAACTACACTTATTGTCTTTAATACATCATCATTATGAATAAACATCTCCACTTTTTATCTCTTTTGTGGTTGTCAATGCTCATGGCATTCATGACCGCTTGCAGCGATGACAAAAATATCACCGACCCTGCTCCGGAACCCGAACCGCCCGTCGAAGGGCAATGGACCGCACTTACCGCCTCTCCCGACACATGGGACGAGACCAAACGGGCAGACATCTCCTACCAATTACTGCTCTATTCCTTCGCCGACAGCGACGGAGACGGATATGGAGACCTGAATGGCGTCACCCAAAAGCTGGACTATCTCAACCAACTAGGCGTGAAAGCCCTCTGGCTCTCTCCCATCCACCCCTGTATGTCTTATCACGGATATGACGTCACAGACTACACCAAAGTCAATCCGCAGCTCGGCACAGAAAGCGACTTCGACCGTCTGGTTACAGAAGCCCACAACCGAGGCATCAAGATTTATCTGGACTACGTAATGAACCACACCGGCACTGCCCACCCGTGGTTCACCGAAGCTAGTTCATCATCCGAAAGCCCGTATCGCAATTATTATTCTTTCTCTGAAGACCCGAAAACAGATATCGCAGCAGGCAAAATCGCCATGATCACCCAAGAAGGAGCAGCCGGATACAATGCCGCAGAATGGTTTCAGGTTTCTGACGAGACCGCTGCCGTGAAAGGACTGCTGAAATTTACACTGGACTGGAGCAACGCACCTTCCCCCATCCTTGTCGTTTCCACAGGCACCAAAGCAGACGAGGATAATCCAGACACAGGTACCGACAACGCCAAATACTTATACTACGGAGAAGACATCTGTAAAAAGTTTTATGACAAAGGAAACAACATCTATGAACTCACCGTCGACTTTGAGTCCACTTGGGGGCTTCTGATCCGTACTAGCAATGCTTCTTTCTGGCCATCCGGAACAAAATACGGCGCCTCTTCCTCGTCCGAGAAACTCGCGCTGAACAAGGATTTCAAACTGACCAACGCCGGCAACCCTGCCAACATCATGTTCGACAGCCAGCAGATCACCTATTTCCATTCTCATTTCTGCACCGACTGGTTTGCCGACCTTAACTACGGCCCTGTAGACCAGGCAGGCGAATCACCGGCATATCAGGCAATAGCAGACGCCGCCAAAGGATGGATCGCCCGTGGTGTGGACGGCCTCCGCCTCGACGCCGTGAAGCACATCTACCACAGTGAGACCAGCGAAGAAAATCCTCGTTTCCTGAAAATGTTCTATGAAGATATGAACGCCTATTACAAACAAAAAGGACATACGGACGACTTCTATATGATAGGCGAAGTGTTATCGGAATACGATAAAGTAGCTCCTTATTATAAAGGTCTGCCCGCCCTTTTTGAATTTTCCTTCTGGTATCGTCTGGAATGGGGAATCAATAATAGTACCGGATGTTATTTTGCCAAAGACATCCTTTCTTACCAACAGAAATACGCCAACTATCGAAGCGATTACATCGAAGCAACGAAACTGAGTAACCATGACGAAGACCGTACATCGTCCAAGTTGGGTAAATCCGCCGACAAATGCAAACTGGCCGCCGCCGTCTTACTCACTTCCGCCGGACATCCTTACATCTATTACGGTGAAGAACTGGGACTTTACGGAACAAAGGATAACGGAGACGAATATGTGCGCAGCCCGATGCTATGGGGAGATAGCTACACTACCAACTACACAGACAAGACGGATGCCACCGTTTCGAAAAATGTGAAAACGGTAGCGGACCAACAAGCCGATACCCATTCACTTCTGAACATATATTTCTCCCTCACCCGATTGCGCAACACCTATCCGGCACTGGCAGAAGGAAATATGACCAAACATTCCGTCTACAACGAATCACAGGAGAAAGACTATAAGCCGATTGCCGCCTGGTATATGACCAAGGACAACGAGAAACTGCTTGTCATCCATAATTTCGGCGGAACGGCCATGCTACTTCCGCTGACAGACAAGATTGAGAAAGTATTGTTTGTGAATGGCGAAGCTCAACAAAATACAGACAGCGACAGTTACACCTTGAAATTGGGAGGATACGCCTCTGTAGTATTCAAGTTGGGCAACTAAATACATCAAGACCACGTCTTCAGATTCATTTCATAAGAATAGAATAAATCTGAAGACGTGGTCTTGACTTTTTCCGGTTTCTATCTATCTTCAAGAAACCTTATATCAATCGGAATTTCCACTTTTTAATGGAATAAGAATCAAACTTGTGTTTCTCCTTCTATATACTCTTCCAAAAATAGATTCTCCCCATCGAATACCGCATAGGAGAAATAGTTAATCCAGTCTCCAAGAATCAGCACACGGGAAGTAGCACTCAACATTAAATCCAGTTCAATGTGACGATGGCCATAAATGAAGAAGTTGATATTAGGATGACTCTTCAGATATTCTTTTGTATAAAGTACCAGATGTTCCTTATTCTCCCCCATGTAATCCGGTTCTTTGCCGTCCACCCGCTTTTCGCGGCTATGTTTTGCCCACGTCAAGCCCAATTCCACACTCCAACGGGGATGGATGGCAGAAAACAGTGTCTGAAGTGTTGTACTGTGAAACATCCAGCGCAGCAACTTAAACTTCTTGTCCGGGTCACCCAGTCCGTCACCGTGAGCCAGATAAAACTCTTTTCCGTATATTTCGGTAGTCAATGCTTCACGGTGAATAATCACTCCACATTCTTTAGAAAGATAATCCCCACACCAGATATCATGGTTGCCGGTAAAGAAATGTACCTCCACTCCCATATCCGTGAGTTCGGAGAGCTTTCCTAAAAAGCGGGTGTATCCTTTGGGAACCACTAACCGGAATTCATACCAAAAATCGAACATATCTCCCAACAGGTAAACGGCAGAAGCTTTATGCTTGATACTGTCGAGGAAGTTCACCAAGCGCCGTTCCTGTGTACGTCCATGTTCTATGGCACGGGAACCAAGATGCGCATCGGAAAGGAAATAAACGTTCTTCATGAGTTTTGAGTTTAGAGTTATCAGTTTTATATTTTGAGCTATAAATTTACAGGAATCCGAGTTCCAGTTTTGCTTCCTCACTCATCATATCTTTATCCCATTCCGGTTCGAACACAAGGTTGATAGTGGCAGATGTCACTCCTTCCACCGATTCTACTTTCTGGCGGATATCTTCCATGATGAAATCGGCTGCCGGACAGTTGGGAGCAGTCAGAGTCATATCAAGCGCCACTTCCCCATTGTCTGAGACGTCTATCTTATAAATCAGTCCAAGATCATATACATTTACCGGAATCTCAGGATCGTACACCGTCTTTAGCATGGCTACGATCTTTTCTTCTATTTTAAATTTTTCCATAGGGCTTTCCTTATTAATATGTATTGCAAAGATAAGAATAAATTTATTCAGAGCAGCCCTTCGTCGGCAAAACTGTAAAACTTATCCTCACAAACAATAACGTGGTCTATCAGGCGAATGTTCATTGTGTCGGCTGCCCGGCGGATGTGTTCCGTCAGCGTCCGGTCCGGTTGGCTGGGTTGGATATTTCCCGAAGGATGGTTATGCACTACGGCTATTTGCGTGGCTCTCTGCAGCAATGCTTCCCGAAGAATGGTACGTACATCCGTATACGTTCCGTCTATTCCGCCGGTGCTGATACGTACCTTATCGATCAGTCTCGTCGCCTGATTCAATAATAATACCCAGAATTCTTCCTGTTCAAGGTCGCACATGACAGGCTGGAAGATGTCATAAATATCTCTTGAACAAGAGATGCGGGGGCGTTCTTGGATATTTTGCAGTTTCCGTCGCTTACCGAGTTCCAGAGCAGCCATTACAGTGATGCTCTTTGCCGGTCCCATTCCTTTAAAACGGGAATAGTCGCAGACTTCCCACTTTGCCAAGGAGTTCAGATTGTTATCACAAGAGAGAAGCAAACGCCTCATCAGTTCGACAGCACTTTCTTCCGTATTTCCGGAGCCGATTAATATAGCGAGTAGTTCGGCATCACTCAATGCGGCTGCTCCTTTCTCCATCATCTTCTCCCGGGGACGGTCTTCCAGCGCCCACTGGTTGATGGATAGTTTGTGTTTGCTTTCCATGATCAAATCACTTACTTATAAAAATTCTTTTGAAACGCCTCGAATTCGTCCTTTCCTCTTATACAACGCTGCCACCATGCACGCCAGAATCCCGTTCCATAACCAATTAGTTGTATAAAGGAAGCAGTAATTGACAGCATTCCAATCCATAAACTGCGATTTCTGATTGTCGAATCCACGCAAACCACCAAGGAATAGAGCAGTAAGGGAAGAGGTGCTGCCAACATGGCGGCAAATCCTAAAAACAGAAGTGCCATCTCGCCTGTCGCACACCCGGGAACCGTTTTGGAATATAGTAGATAAAAAGCTAACAAAACGAGCCCCAACCCCAAAAGAGTCAGTAATAAAAGCAAAGAGACTCCCAGCGTGAACACTGCCGGTAGCAAATGCACCAATTTCAACGAATCGGGATATTTCTTATAAAGGTTAATGCGGGCAATGCCGGAGTTATGGACTTGCTTAAAGAACTTCTTCAAGTCTGTCCGACGTTTGTGATATACCCATGCGTCAGGGAAAAGACGACAAGTATAGCCACCTTTAAAAATACGGATACTGAAGTCGATATCTTCCCCGAAGCGCATGGGGGAGAAGCCGCCTAACGCTTCGTAGGTGCTTTTCCGGATTCCCATGTTGAAGCTACGGGGGTAGAACTTATCCATCTTCTTTTTTCCGCCACGAATGCCGCCTGTCGTAAAGAAGGAGGTCATGGAGTAGTTGATGGCCTTCTGCACGTCCGTAAAGCTGTCAGAAGCCTTGTCCGGCCCTCCGAAAGCGTCCGCCCCGGTTTCCTTCAGTTCCTTGTTTACCGATTTGATGTAGTCGGGAGGCAGGATGCAATCTGAATCGAGAACGATCAGGTAATCGCCTTTGCTCTGCTTCGCCCCGTAGTTACGGGCATTGCCCGGACCGCCATTAGGAATATAGGAATAGGAAACATCCAACTTATCTTTGAAAGCTTCGACTACATGCTGGCAAGTCTCCTTCGAGCCGTCTTCGACGATGACGACTTCGAAGTTTGTTTCACTCTGCCGTGTAAGGCTGTCCAATAACTCCTCTACCTCGTTGGGACGGTTGTAGACAGGGATGATAAGGGATAAATGGGATGTTGCCATATTTATGAATTCTTTAAGATGTAATATCCGCAGGTTGTATAGAAGTTACGGATATACGGGATATTCAGGAATCTCCATAGTTTTCGAGGATGGAGATTGAATTTCGTTTCGTAATTAGGGTTGATGAAATAGAGGACTTCTTCGACTATCCGGTATTTTTCTTTGTGCACGATCGAGAGAAAACGTTCCAATGAAATGCCGGTATCTTTGATTTCCAAAAGTCCTCCAGGATTGACATTCCCCCATTCCAGCACTTTTTTATATACGGGGCGGGGCAATAGATGGAACCAGGGCAAATGGCTTAGGAGCTTGTTGTTGCAAATCTGCTGGTGACCTCCGAATGGATTTTGCCAGGGTGGAAAGGCTACGAAAATAATACCGTGAGGACTTAAGAACCTCTTTATAAAAGGCAAGAATAATTCTTGGTTGGGGATGTGTTCTATCACATCCCGGATGATGATAATGTCGAACTTGTTGTGCAGTTCGGTTACTTTGTAGATATCCTCGCAGATCAATGTCAAGTTTCTGTTGTTGGGATGTACGCTGTAGATTTCTTTTGCGATTGCAATCTGGCCTCCGTTGATGTCTATGCCGGTCACTTGGCAACCGAGATCCAGAAAGGGCTTTATGTTTCCTCCTTCCCCGCAACCGATTTCGAGAATGTGGGAATCTGCCGTAATCGGTTTATGCTTTTCAATGAAAGGTATTACATATTTTTGTGTCGTAATACTTTGTTCGTTGAAATATAGTTGTCTGTCAGCGTGTCTTTTTTGCATATCTACAAAATAAAAATGAGGGTGTGCCGAAAGCCATCATACTTTTGGGCACACCCTCAGATATATTAATATCTGTAATGTTCGGCCTTATAAGGTCCTTCGACCGGTACGCCAATGTAATCGGCTTGCTTCTGAGTCAGTTTAGACAGTTTGACGCCGATGCGCTCCAAGTGGAGGCGGGCAACTTCTTCGTCCAGGCGTTTCGGCAGGCGGTAGACACCTACCTCGTAAGGCATTGTCCATAAATCCATCTGGGCCAAGACTTGATTTGTGAAGGAGTTGCTCATTACGAAAGAAGGATGGCCTGTCGCGCAACCCAAGTTCACCAAGCGGCCTTCTGCCAACAGGAAGATAGAGTTGCCTGTCGGGAACGTGTACTTGTCAACCTGCGGTTTGATATTGATGTGCTTGATGTTCGGATAGTTCACCAGCTTGTCGACCTGGATTTCGTTGTCGAAATGGCCGATGTTGCAAACGATGGCCTGGTCTTTCATCTGGGCCATATGTTCGATGGTGATGATGTCGCAGTTACCGGTGGTTGTAACGAAAACGTTGCCTTCCTTGACGGCTTCTTCCATTGTCGTCACTTCGAAGCCTTCCATGGCGGCTTGCAGGGCACAAATCGGGTCGATCTCCGTGATCAGGACGCGGGCTCCGTAAGAGCGCATGGAGTGGGCACAGCCTTTCCCTACGTCGCCATATCCGGCAACCACCACGACTTTACCGGCGATCATCACGTCGGTAGCGCGCTTGATGCCGTCGGCCAGTGATTCGCGGCAACCGTACAGGTTGTCGAATTTCGATTTCGTAACGGAGTCGTTGACGTTGATGGCCGGAACCAGCAGTTCGCCTTTTTCCATCATTTGGTACAGGCGGTGTACGCCGGTAGTCGTTTCTTCGGAGACACCTTTCATTTCGGCGATCGTGCGGTGCCAACGGGTATTGTCTTCAGCCAGGATACGGTTTAAGGTATCCAGTATGACCTGTTCTTCGTGATTGCCACCTTTGCGGTTGATCGTTTCGGCATCGTTCTCTGCACGGTAACCCATATGAACCAGCAGGGATGCGTCGCCACCATCATCCACAATCATGTGCGGACCTTTGCCGTCGGGGAAACGGAGCGCCATGTCGGTACACCACCAGTATTCTTCCAGTGTTTCACCCTTCCAGGCGAAAACGGGAACACCATCGGCAGCGATGGCTGCGGCAGCATGATCCTGTGTAGAGAAGATGTTGCAGCTTGCCCAGCGAACATCTGCTCCCAACGCAACTAATGTTTCGATTAACACTGCGGTCTGAATCGTCATGTGCAGTGAGCCGGTGATACGAGCTCCTTTCAGAGGTTTCTGATCGGCGTACTTCTTGCGAAGTGCCATAAGTCCCGGCATTTCGTGTTCGGCGATCTCGATTTCTTTACGACCGAATTCAGCCAAACTCATATCTGCCACTTTATAAGGCAGATTAGTTGGAA
>OODS01001156.1_pt1 | contig 18171 bp, 9 predicted proteins | sample 1671531 | NCBI WGS metagenome assembly OODS01 (sample SAMN06348166, study PRJEB24527) | human gut metagenome | biome: human gut; feature: ankylosing spondylitis patient; material: feces | host: Homo sapiens | place: China | collected 2015-10 | reverse complement strand
TGAGAAAAGTGAACTATATTTTAATAATTGCGATTTGTGTGATTCTTAATTTTTTGTCCGTGGTAAATGCCAAAACAACAGACCGTAATTTTCCACCCCCTTTGAGAGCTACTTATGATACTCCTGCTAAAATATGGGAAAGTGAGGCGCTTCCCATTGGCAATGGATACATGGGTGCCATGATTTTCGGTGGTGTTTATGTTGATGTTATTCAAACGAATGAGCATACATTGTGGTCAGGAGGACCGAGTGAAAATCCTGGTTATAACGGAGGGCACTTGAGGACTCCTGAAATAAACAAGGATAATCTTCAGAAAGCAAGAAACTTGTTGCAACAGAAGATGATAGATTTTATGGCCGACAAAGCCGCACATTTTGATGCCAACGGTAAACTCATTACGTATGATTATGAAGGTGACGGCGAAGGAACGGATTTACGCAGATATATAGATAATATTGCCGGTACGAAAGAACATTTCGGTTCATATCAGACCTTGAGTAATATTGTCATTACTTCGAACAATACCAAGTGTCCGGATTGTGCTTACTCTGATTATAATCGTACACTCGATATAGATAATTCTATCCATACAGTCAGTTATAAGGAGAGTGGCATAACTTATAAGCGTGAATATTTCATGAGTTATCCGGACAACGTAATGGTAATCCGGTTGACATCAGATAGTAAAGACGGTATTTCACGTACTATTGCACTTGAATCACTGCACAAGACTAAAAACATCATATCAGAAGGAAACACCATTACAATGACAGGCTATCCGACTCCGGTGGGTGGAGATAAGCGTGTGGGCGATCATTGGAAAAATGGATTGAGATATGCACAGCAAGTAATGGTCAGAAATGATGGAGGTAAGATTTCAGCAGTAGACGGTATGATTAAAGTAGCGGGAGCGAAAGAAATTGTTATCCTTATGTCGGCAGCCACTAACTATGTTCAATGTATGGATGATAGTTACAACTTCTTTTCTAAGGAAGATCCTTTGGATAAGGTGAAAGCTATTCTGAAGAAGGCGTCTGCAAAAAGCTATAAGAAACTGTTGATTGCCCATCAAAAAGACTATCGCAGTTTGTACGACCGTATGAAAATTAATCTGGGTAATGTGAAGGAAGCGCCTGTCATGACTACCGATAAGTTACTGAAAGGGATGGACGAACGTACTAATTCGCAAGCTGATAACCTCTATCTGGAAATGTTGTACTATCAGTTCGGGCGTTACCTGCTCATCTCCAGTTCGCGTGAAGGTTCATTGCCTGCCAACCTGCAAGGGGTTTGGGCTGACAGACTCCAAAATGCATGGAATTCAGATTATCATACTAACATCAATGTACAGATGAACTATTGGCCGGCACAGCCGACCAACTTGAGTCCGTGTCATTTGCCGATGGTGGAATATGTGAAAAGTCTTGTTCCTCGTGGCAGATATACTGCTCAGCATTATTATTGCCGTCCGGATGGAAAACCTGTACGGGGTTGGGTGACGCATCACGAGAATAATATCTGGGGCAATACTGCTCCCGCCAAAAAGGATACACCTCATCATTTTCCGGCAGGTGCTATTTGGATGTGTCAGGATATTTGGGAATATTATCAGTTCAATCAAGACAGGAAATTCCTGGAAGAATACTATGACACTATGTTGCAGGCTGCTCTCTTTTGGGTAGATAACTTATGGACAGACAAACGTGACGGAATGCTGGTTGCTAACCCTTCTCACTCTCCCGAACACGGTGAATATTCGTTGGGATGTTCTACCTCGCAGGCGATGATTTGGGAGATATTCAATATCATGATTAAAGCGAGCAAGGAGCTGGGCAGGGAAAATGATCCGGAGATTAAGGAAATCAGCGCATCACTAGCCAAGCTTTCCGGTCCGAAAATTGGATTGGGCGGGCAGTTCATGGAGTGGAAAGATGAAGTGACGAAAGATATCAATGGAGACGGTGGACATCGGCATACCAATCATTTATTCTGGCTGCATCCGGGATCTGCCATCGTTGCGGGCAGAAGTGAATGGGATAATAAATATGCGGAAGCCATGAAAGTGACATTGAATACGCGTGGAGATGCGGGTACCGGATGGAGCAAGGCATGGAAACTGAACTTCTGGGCACGTTTACATGACGGTAACCGTTCGCATAAGCTATTGGAAAGCGCCTTGAAACTAACAAAACCCGGTGCTAATTTTGGGGGAGTATATACTAACTTGTTCGATGCACATCCGCCTTTCCAGATTGACGGTAACTTCGGGGTGACGGCAGGTGTGGCGGAAATGCTGATGCAGAGTCACGGAGGTTACATAGAACTGCTCCCGTCATTGCCTGACGTATGGAAAGAAGGTTCTTTCAAAGGTATGAAAGCCAGAGGTAATTTTCAAGTGGATGCAGAATGGAGCAATGGAAAAATAACGTCTGTTATTATTACCTCTTATTCGGGTAAGGAATGTATTGTCAAGTGCCCGGATGCAAAGAATTTAAAAGTTTCCGGTACTTCTGCGAAGGTCATAGCAGATGATATGATCTCATTCCCTACTTCCTCAGGAAAGGCATATAGGATAATAGAATAGAAATGGAACCTCTTTGGTTGTTTGGTCTCTTATATTAACTTATGTTGTTTATAGCTTATTCTTGCTTATTCATATGGTAGCATTCATAATTTCTTCTGCATAGATTAATAACTTCTCCCCATCAGTTAATCAATTCTTCTATATGTATTCGTTGAATGCACTTGAGCAGCTTCCTTGTTGCACTTATGTAACAAGGAGGCTGCTCAAGTCTGTTCGGGAGAATGCACAAGTGCAAACAAAGATATAAATATGGGGAGCAATATGCCAGTAAATAACATATTGCAAAAAATGCAGTTTTCTCATGGAAAAAAGCAAAAACAACCTATTGTTTTCTGTAAACTTTTCTTAAAATAAGGACCTTTTTAGGGTTAAGTAATTGATTATTAGTTCTGTGACATTTTTGTTTTTCCCCCTATAATACTTAAAATAAGAACAAAAATGTGGCGGATGGTTTATCCTCCTTGTTTCACATAACTTTTCTGTTCTTTATTTCACATCATCCCATGTATCTGTTCTGAATGGGAAAGCATTCAATCCGAAAGTATTCCGTAAGGTAATATTGCCTACATAATTGCGGAAAGCATATCGTACGGCTACCGGTTGAGGGACCTGTTCGCTTTGTACTTCTACCTTGTTGCTACGTCCTACAACCTTAGCTTTTGCCGGATAGAATTTTTTGTCAGCTTCTGCTATTTCGAATCCTTCCAGTTGTTCGAACGTGGGGAATAGTCCGGCACGAGCGTTGTCGAATGCTACTATTGCTTTGCCGTCAGTATATTCCACATTAGTCATCATAGGTCCGGTGGATGGCAGTTTGCGTACTCCGTAAGTTTGAGTTAATGCAAGAGTAGCAAGGCGGAGACCTACCGGTTCTTTAGGGGAAGGATGGATACAGAACTCATTGCCGATATGTTGTTTCCAGTGAAGATACTTTCCATTTTTTTCCTTCGAAATCTGTCCGCTTTTAAATGTCTTTAATTCTTGGTACGGTGATAAAGCGGATACGATCACGATAGTTACCATGTTATTATTTATTAGATAAGATTATTACTCTACAATTTCTTTCGCTCTGTCCAATGCTACATTGATATTCGGACAGATATTTTCCTCTCCCAATAGTTCATAGAATCCGGATTTCTCCAATACTTTATGAACTTTCTCGTTGACTCCGGAAAGGATAACGGTAATCTTCTCCTTCTGCGACATTTCACAAAGAGTGGTCAGGTTATGGATACCCGTAGAGTCGATAAACGGAACTTTACGCATACGGATGATACGTACTTTCGGACGGTCACCCAATTGCGCCATTGTCTCTTCGAACTTTGTGGCGATGCCAAAGAAGTAAGGACCGTTGATTTCATATACTTCCACTCCTTTGGGGATTATCAGATTCTCTTCGTGTACGGCGATATCGAGTTCCGAGTTCGGATCAATCTCGTCCGTGATAACAGAAATCTCGGTAGTCTCCATAACACGTTTCATAAAGAGTATACAAGCGATGATAAGTCCGATTTCGATGGCAACTGTCAAGTCGAAGATAACAGTGAGGAAGAATGTGATCAGAAGTACCGTTACATCCGATTTTGGATTTCTCAGTAAAGCCTTGAATACGCGCCATCCGCTCATATTATAGGAAACGATGACCAATACTCCGGCAAGGCATGCCATCGGGATATATTGAGCAAGCGGCATTAGGAAGAGAAGAATCAGCAACAGGACGACTGCATGGATGATTCCGGCTATCGGTGTCTTACCCCCGTTGTTGATATTTGTCATAGTACGGGCAATGGCTCCGGTAGCGGGGATACCGCCAAACAAAGGAGCTACGATATTTGCTGCACCTTGTGCAATCAGTTCTGTGTTGGAATCGTGGCGGTCGCCTATCACACCATCGGCAACGGTGGCGGACAACAGTGATTCGATAGCTCCCAACACGGCAATCGTGATGGCAACCGGGAATAAGTTTTTAATGGCTTCCCAGTTCAATGTGGGTACAACGGCATCGGGTAGCTCGGAATTGATTGTAAAGCGGTCGCCAATGGTTGGGATGCAGTCAATTCCGCCGTACATCTTCATCAGGTAAACGGCAACTGTCACCACGACAATAGCAATCAGTGAGCCGGGAATTTTCTTGGAAAATTTGGGTGAGATGGCGATGATAATGATACTGATAATGCTTACGATGGTATTCCACCAGTTCACCGTGTCGAAATGGCGGAAATAAATCAACCATTTTCCAATAAAGTCACCCGGAACTTTCTCGTCTCCAAACGACAGGCCGAAGATATCGGCTATCTGTGTGGTGAAGATGGTCACAGCGATACCACTGGTGAAACCTACGATAATCGGGTAAGGAATGAACTTGATAACGGCTCCTAGCTTGAATACTCCTAATAATATAAGGAGAACGCCTGCCATGAGCGTTGCTACAATCAGCCCGGCCTCTCCATATTGTTGGATGATTCCGTAGATGATGACGATAAAAGCACCTGTCGGTCCGCCGATCTGGACTTTGCTTCCGCCCAGCAATGAGACGATAAATCCGGCAATAATAGCGGTAATGATACCCTTTTCGGGTGATACGCCTGAAGCAATACCAAAGGCAATGGCTAACGGCAACGCAACGATACCAACGATGATACCTGCCATCAAGTCTGCCATGAATGTTTCTTTTGAATAATTTTTTAGGCAAGAAACCAATTTAGGTTTGAATTCAAATAGTTTCATTTTCTATGAGTTGTTACGTGATCGTTTGTCTTTTGTAAAGTAGAGGTTGCAAAATTATATAAAATAATCGAAAGAAGTATGTTTCTCGACATACAATTTGGATTCTGATAGGTTTTATCAATGAAGACATAGATTTTATTAATGAGGAAAATAGGATGTTTTATAAACAAATAGCTTATATTTGTGTTGTGAATGATACGACAAGTTACGTGTGGTAATCAACCAATTTAAAATATAATAAGAATTATGGCTAAGAGTATTAAAGGAACTCAGACAGAGAAAAATCTGCTGACTTCATTCGCAGGAGAATCACAGGCAAGAATGCGTTACACCTATTTTGCAAGTGTGGCTAAAAAAGAAGGTTACGAACAAATTTCGGCTATTTTTACTGAAACGGCCGATCAGGAAAAGGAACATGCGAAACGTATGTTTAAGTTCCTGGAAGGTGGTATGGTAGAAATCACTGCCAGCTATCCGGCAGGTGTAATCGGTACTACACTCGAAAATCTTCGCGCTGCCGCTGCCGGTGAACACGAAGAATGGTCGTTGGATTATCCTCATTTCGCAGATGTGGCAGAACAGGAGGGTTTCCCGATGATTGCCGCTATGTATCGTAATATTTCTATTGCTGAGAAAGGTCACGAAGAAAGATATCTTGCTTTCGTGAACAATATCGAGAATATGACTGTATTCGCTAAAGAAGGTGAAGTAGTATGGCAATGCCGTAACTGCGGTTACATCACTGTAGGTAAAGAAGCTCCGGAAGTTTGCCCGGCTTGTTTGCACCCGCAGGCTTACTTCGAAGTAAAGAAGGAAAACTATTAAAAGAGGATTTCTGATTAGAAGATAGTTGGTTCCACGTCGGGAAGTTTTTCGTTTCCGGACGTGGAACTTTTTTTATTGTGTGGATCTAGTACTTTATTCTACTTTGCTAAAGTGAATACGAAGAGGAGCATCTTCCATAGAGTTCATAAATTCATAAATCATGGCTCCAAAATCTTCTCCTTGCGGTTCATAATCATCCAATGTGCATTCCAATACTTCTTTGCTATCCACTGTGATTAGTCGGAAACCGACAAGAGCCGGGCGAATGTCTTTGTGGGTAGTAGAGAATTTGACGTTTATGTCAGGTATTTCCAGTATGGATACTTTTACGTTTGCGCCACTATTCTCTTGGAACGATTTATCTCCTTCTTCTTTAAAAGTGATTTTACGGGGAGATGTCCCGAAATAATTCTTCAGGTCTCCGGATAGATCGGGAGTGAATGTATATTCTAAGTAAGAGTCACCTTCAAATGTTATTCGGTCTGAAGGTGTCCCTTTGGGTGCTTTGCTGATATCTTCTCCATACATCTCGAACAAATCAAGATTTGTTATTTTATCAAATGCCCAAGTTCCGGTAAATATATCCGGTCCGCTTATAGTGACAGTAAGTGTGCCGTTGCTGCCTATGGCATACCCGTCTTTATTGGCCAGACGGAGGATAAGTTTATCTTTCCCTTCTTCTTTCTTCAGGTACTTGATAGAGAAACTCCCTTTATTTTTGTTGATAGGAACAACAACTTGGGCTCCATTTACGAATTCATAATGTACCCCTTCTATTGCGGTAGAACTTTCATCTACTTCAATATCGAAGGTTGTCGCTACTTTTACCTTATATACTCCTCCTTTCATATTAGTCAGTTTGATAGAGAAGTCAGCGCTGAATCCAACTTTTCCTGTACTGTTCTCAAAGGACATTATGATTCCATTATTATTTAATAAGTTTACAGAAGCATAATTCATCAATCCCAACGAGAAACCTTCCGGAGCTTTTTGTAAATTAACATATAATTCTTTATTTTCATCACCGATATTTTCTTCAATACGGGTTAATGTAAAAGTAGTTTCTGTCTCACCTGCTTTTAATAAGATGGATGGTTCTGATACGGTGAAATCTACGCCTTCCACAGCTGTTCCACCAAATAGAACGGGAATAAAGACATCCGTTAGAGGAGCTTGGTCAGCTTTTATTTTCAATTCTATACTTCCTTTTGCCAATGTATAGAATGGCTGGTCGATATAGATTTGAGGCAGGCGCTGGTTATCATCAGATGAACAGGAAGCAAGAATAAATGTCATGCTCATCAATATACATAGATAATGCCCTAATTTCTTCATAACATTTCTTGGATTTTATGTGGTTATTGCTGTTGATTTATACTGCTTTCATATTCTGCTTTTATCGCATTATATTCCGCTACTTCTTCAGTAGTCAACACAGTAGGATTATAAGTTTTATTTATGAAATTAGTATCTGATTGCGGTGGCAATTCATCTATATCTTCGCAAGCTGCGTAAATTGCTCCGGATAATGCGAGGGAGATCATAAATATCCCGCTATATATTTTCTTTTTCATATTTAAATCCTCCATTTTATTTATTTTGTATCTCTTTATATCCAGGATTTTGTATCAATCCGTTCTCTAAATCCAAATCGTGCAAAGGAATTGGAAAGGTATACATATATTTCTCTGTCACATACTTCAGGCCATTGAGTGCTGTCCAATATTCCGGTGAGCCATTTCGTTTTTGTTCAAAGAAACGGTCTCCTTCCAGAAATAACTCTTTTCTGCGTTCTTGCAGAATGAATCCCATTAATGGGGTTAGAGCATTACCCTCTACATCCGTTTTTATGACTTCTTTATCTGAAAGAGTTGGTAGTTTGTCAACTGTCAGGTCGGTATAATTACTGATACGATGTGCTCGTAATTCGTTAATAGATTTCAAGGCTTTGTCTTCTTGCTTCATGTGATAATAACATTCCGCTTCTATCAGTTTGAATTCGGCTGCTCTCATACCACAAAAGAAAATCTTTTTTGCTTGCCGTTGGGTGTTTACCCAAAGTGCATAGCGGATATCGCTTGTTTTTTCTTCTTCAGAGAAAGTACTTAAAAAACGCAGACTAACGGGACGGTATTGAAGGGTAGTATTTACTCCGGAGAGATCGTCACTACCGGTGGCTGTGACAGCAAGATATGATTTTAAAAGCTGGTTGCCCGTCAATTCGTATGCATTAGTCATCATAGCTTTGTATGCTTCACCTTCCAATAAGGGATATTTGTTCAATAAGTCTTGGGCTATCGGAAGTGCTTTGCTCCATTGCCGTGTCCAGAAATACATACGAGCCTGATATCCTTTTATGACATCTTCCGTGAAACGGTAGATATTATCATTGATATGATAGCTGGCAGCCTTTTGCAAATCAGACTCTATCTGATTGATAGTGGCCTGCATGGTACTGCGGAGTGGCTTTTCTTCCATGTCAAATGTTGTTACAAGCGGTAGGCCAAGCTGAGTGTCGAATTCTCTAGTGCGGGGTACTTCGCAGAATATTCGTAATAATTGATAATATGCCACACCTCGTATAGCATATGCTGTACCTCGAATATTATTAGCTCCTTCCGTATCGCTTTCTTCCATTTCGTTCAATACAATATTACAGTCACGGATAAATTCATAAAGAGATTGGTAGTAATTGGGATATTGATTTTGACGAATAATATCGCCTACGTATGTTGCCAAAGAACGTGCGCCTGAGCTTGTCAGACAGGTTTCAAAATCGTCACCACATACTGCATCCCACGTCATCCATTGGTTGGCGTTTCCAACTAAATAACTGTCTGACCCGGCATCAATACTGTTAAGTCGTGTATGAATAAGTGCAGAAAATTCTTCTGCTGTTTTAGGAATAGTACGTCCATAAGGCTTTATATCTAAATAATTGTTACACGATATGCATAATAATGCAATTAGTCCGATACTTATTATATTCTTTTTTTTCATAATGTTTTGTTTTTAAAATCCGATAGAAACTCCCATAGAAAAAGTACGTGGAGTAGGATAAACTGCTCCTGGGGTTTCGGGGTCAATACCGGAATAATTGGTTATTATGAATAAATTGCTGACACTGAATGATAGTGCCAATGAACTGATATGTGCCCTTTTGAGCCATTCATTTTCAAAGTTATAACCCAATAGTAATGATCCGAGTTTGAAGTAAGATACTTTTTCCAACATAGAGGCACGAGTGATCTGGCTGCTGGTTATCATATAATTATCCAATCCCAAATATTCTCCATACGCATCAATGATACGTGGGTATCCATTGGTTATCGGGTTATCTTTTGTCCAACGATTCACACGGTCTTTTGTTACGTTCAGGAAGTTAGTATACAGGTCATTTTCTTGCGTAGGAATGCTTTCGACTGCTGCAGATGATTCATTTAGCATGGTGTAAGATACCGGACAAGTGATATTGTTCAGTATTTTTCCTCCTAAAGAATAAGAACCTCCTAAACTCAGGTTTATTTTCTTGTATGATAAAGAGATGGAATATCCTCCGTTGGTAGGTGCGTTACTGGTTCCCAAATAGAAAGCATAGTTTTTAGCTTCACCACGATCTGCTTCCGTAGACATTGTAACGTCCGGACGGGTAGCATAAGCATAAATTCCTAATTTCTCATCAATGCCTATTACTTTTCCACTGACAATAGAACTTAATGGGTAGCCTACGTAGTTAGAATTGAAAATGCTTCCATTAGGTGAGGAATATTTTAGCAACTTATTACGGTTGTAGGCAATATTGGCAGTTAATGAAAGATTCCAGTCTTTAGTTTTCAATACATTGGCACTTATTGTTACTTCCGCTCCTTGATTCAGTAATTCTGAGGTATTATAACTTTGATATGAGAATCCTGTGGTGTAAACAACCGGAACACTGGTTACGGCATCTCGTGTGCGTCTGTCATAAAGTTCACCTTGTAAGCGTAGACGGTCATTCAGAAAACCTATATCCATTGAGATTTTCATATCGCGTGTTTTTTCCCAGCGTAATTTGGCGTTCGGGGCATTCCGTAATGTTCCCATGCGGTAATAATCATTGTCGGCTTTGCGGAATGAGTTTTCATAATCCATTACCAATTGTGGATAAACAGACTTATTGATGTTTCCTGTATATCCGAATGCAGCTCGTAAAGATAAAGTGCTGATAATAGGTTTTAAAGGTTTCATGAACTCTTCCTGATCAACATTCCAAGATAGACCGACAGAGCCGGTAGGGTTGAATTGTTCATTGCTACCGAAATTATTCGAGCCATCGGTACGTCCTGTCAAACTGAGAATATAACGTTGCTTGAATACATAGTCTAATGAAAGGTAAAAAGAAGCGAAGGCGTCTTCTACAATACTTTGACCGGATAGCTGATCGACAATGGCTGCATACGAAATCAGGTTGTTATAGCCTATATCCATACTTTCCGGATATATGGGGATAGAAGAATTACCGGATATGGGATCATATCCATATCGTTTTTCGTAGATGCTTTTGGAATATTGTCCCCGTATCTCCGAGCCTAACAATGCGCTTATATAATGGTCGCGACCGAAGGTGTTGAAATAATGGAGCTGGCCGCGTAAATTGTAATTGGTGTTATAAGCATTGGTCTGAGTAATGGAACCGTATGTACGTTTAGATATACTACTTGCACTACCTTCAAATGGGCGGTCCTGCCAAGCGGCGTATGTGTTTTTGCCATTGATATTATCGGAGGCATTTGTCACATATCCGTAAGAAGCCAATCCTTCGAAACTTAAATTGTCTAAGATGTTAACGCTTAGATTAGCGATTAATGATGCGGACATATTTTTGGTTTCGTTGGATGTTTCATTGATTTCTCGGAAAATATTGTATCCACCATCCGGTAATAATTTGTCATAAGCACCATTGGCATGAGTTATACTGTAATATGTATTGTCTGCTGCATATGATCCGTCTTCGTTGTATATTCTTTCGTATGGATTGGCAAAATAGGCATACTTGAAAGGGTCAACATTCAGTGATGGTGAAGTGGATTCTTGTATAGCCATATCAGCAGAGATACCAAGTTTCACCCGTTTGTTGGGCTTCATATCAAGTTTGGCACTTACATTGTAGCGTTCATAATCGGTCTTTTTTACCAGTCCATTGTTTTTCGCATATCCTAAAGAAACGTAATAAGAGTTTTTTTCCGATCCTCCGGAGAGAGAAAGATAATGGCTGTTTGAAACTGAATTTTGAAATAATTCGTCAAACCAATCAGTTGTTTGTTCGCCAAGACGGGCTATTTCCGCATTTTGCTGTTCTAAGGTCATATTGGCGTATTTCCCGTATCCGGATCGAATCATGCCGACCGCGCCAATAACCGGATAGTGAGTACCATCGGCAAAACCTTTGGCAGAGAATTCATTCCACAGCTCTTGCTCCCAGGCCAGTTTCTCACTGGAGTTCATTAGATTAGCATTTCCCGGAGGTCTTGTGACGATGGAAACATTGGCTGAATAATTAATACTCATTTTCCCTTCTTTTCCTCGTTTGGTTGTTACCACGATAACGCCTCCTGCTGCACGCGAGCCATAAATGGCTGTTGCTGAAGCATCCTTCAATACTGTGATAGATTCAATGTCGTTTGGGTTAATTCCGGAGATACCATTTGCAAAGATATCATTGAAATCACCTGCACGGATTTGGCTGCTTGATATGCTTGGAATATCTTTCTGCAAAGGTACCCCGTCTACCACCCACAATGGTTCTGCATTACCTGTAATTGTGTTTGTGCCACGAATACGTATTTTGGCCGATTCTCCCGGGCGACCGGAAACAGCTTTCACGTCCATTCCGGCAACTTTTCCTTGCATCAACATATCCAAATTGGCTGTAGGGGCTCCTTTCAGGTCTTTGGCTGTCAGTGTTGTCAATGAACCGGTAGTACGGCGTTTGGTCGTACGTTGGTATCCGGTGACTACTACCTGATCCAGTTCGGAGGTTTCATCTTCTAATGTGATATAGCCGGACAGTGGCTTGGTTACCCGCATGAATAGCGGTTTCATACCCACGTACTTAAATTCAATCTGGGTGTTCCGATCTACCCACAGAGAAACTTCTCCTTGGTCGTTAGCCACTACTCCCTGTGCCTTACCGGTAACTTTTACTGTTGCACCGGGCAAGGGATTCTTGTCTACGTCTACAATGGCTACTTTCACTAGAATGGTCGCATCGCCTTGCGGCTTTTGAGCGAACAGGATTGTAGCCATGCAACAGAGACAGACAAACACGAATGCTTTGAATGTTTTCTGATACTTCATAAGCTTTTTGAGTTAGGGTTAATTATGATTGATGATATCAATATGTTGCTTTACCGGTTGAATGAGATTCTCCACAAAATAGTAGCGGATCAAATTCTGATAATAGGGACACATTACTCCATGATCTTTTCCCGGCAGGATAAACATATCGAAACGTTTGTTGGCTTTTATCAGAGCGTCTGCCAGACGATAGGTAGATGAAGGCGGGACATTCTTATCTACATCACCGGTGATAAGCATCAGATGGCCTTTTAAGTTCTTTGCCAGTTCCATATTGGTCGGAATCTTGGTGGAAAATACCGTTTTTCCAGTCTTTGGATCAGTCTTCTCGGTCAGTCCGTGAAATGCTTCTCCCCACCATTGGATATAGATATTGTTGTCATGGTTGCCCGAAGCAGCTACCGCTACTTTATAAAAGTCGGGATAAGTGAGGATGGCGGCTACTGTCTGGAATGCTCCTCCGGAGTGTCCATAAATACCCACACGGTTAAGATCGATGAACGGGTAGTTCTTTGCTAACTGCTCAATTACGCTTTTATCATCAGCCAACGGATAATCACGCAGATTACCGTAGCCGAAGTTATAGAAATCGTGTCCACGCAAAGGAGAACTTCCACGTGGAGCCACATTGATGACTATAAAGCCAAGCTCAGCCAGTGACTGGTTACCATTATCGTCAAGTGTGAATGATTGCGGAATCTGGTCGTCTTGGGGACCGGGATACACATTGCTGATAATAGGATATTTTTTGTTTTTATCCAGTTGAGACGGTAGATACATGAGTCCGTAAAGATCTGTTTTCCCATCGGCCGCTTTCAACTTTAACAGTAAAGGCGGTTGCCATCCTGCTTTTCGCAACAGGCTGTCGTCCATGCGATTTACCTCAAAATATTGTGTGGGACGGTCGATAGACAATACATTCATTACAGGCGCCAAGTCCATACGTGAATATGTATCGATGGCATATCGTTGGTCGTCGGATAGGGTTAATTCGTGGTTACCGTTTCCCGGAGTAAGCAGCGTTTGTTTTTTTCCGTCAAAATCGGCCTTATAATAAAAGGTATAATAAGGGTTAGTATCAGGTTCGTTACCATATCCGGCAAAAATGATATTTCTTCGTAAGGTATCTATATGTACGATACTGCCTGCTACGAGGTTATCACCATGTGTGATGCGGTTTAGTAATCGTCCGTCACTATTGTACAGATAATAGTTACCTTTTCCTGTACGTTCCGACCACCAAATGAAATATTTTCCTTTCTCTATAATGCGATAGCCCGATAGGGTCAAGTTGATGTGCGGAGCACATTCTTCCGAGATAAGCTCAGTGACTGTGCCATCTGTCACGTTGATACGGCAAAGGTCTATTTTATCACCCTTACGGCTTCTGCGCGTGAAAAAAAGAGCTTCGGGAGAACGGAAATAGTCTAAAGTTACTACTTGGTCAGGATATTTCCCAATCGGTAACATCTTCCCTTGTTCATGGTCGGCATCATACCAAAACATACGGTATTGCCGCACTCCGGCATCACCGGGCATAGGCATCTTGAAGGTATTTGTCGTCGGACGTTGCCGTGCAAGGGAGTTGATAAGGCTGATTTCTTTTACTTCACTCATATCCTGCATCAGGCAGACATAACGGTGTCCCAGCCAGAATCCTTTGGTATTAGACTCTATTGTGTCTTTAGAGCAACGGTAAGTATAGGACGCATCCTCTTTACCGTCTTTTGTCAGACGGTGTATGATTCCTGTACGGTTGTTACGTATATAGAGGTCATATCCGCATCCCAACATAGTGAAGAGTGAGTCAGAGCTATGGTACGATGGTTTGAGAACAGGACGTTCCTTCTTTTTGTTTTCTGCCTTTATCTGTGTCAGTATTCCGGTGCGCATATCATACACCATAGACTTTCCTTTCTTATCAAGATAAAAGCGGTTGAAGTCATTCTTCTTAAATCGATACCCGTAAAGCTGTATATTCCTTGCGTCGAGTGTGTCACCCGTGATTCTTGCATATTGTTGTACGAATTGCAGGTTATCCTTTATCATATTGCGTTTTTTACCATTCTTGGCATTAACCAGATAGTAAGAAACTCCATTATCTTCTTTTACATTGTAGTAAAAATAAGAACTACCTTCAATCCAGTTGGGATAAGGTCTTTTGCCTTTTATATATTGCTCCAGTGCATCAGAGGAAAATTTTTCAGCACGTGCCCAGTCCACATCGTTTACAGTACTGTTTACCGATGTGGATGTTCCTTGTGCTTGTATGCATAAGCAGAACAGCAGGCCTATAAAACTTATGACAGTATTTTTTCTCATCTCTTTTTATATTCGGTTGCTAATTTGACTGCTTGTAGTGCGTCAATGATTCCTCCGCTTGTACAACGATCTTTTAAATTGTCAGCCGGACGAACGCTCTTTATTAATATCTCTTTGATTTGTGTGGCCGTCAGCTTTGGGAAATGGGCACGTAACATTGCTGCTACACCACTTACTATGGGGGTGGCTATACTGGTTCCTTGTGATACCATGTATTTGTTGCCGACCGTTACCGAGGTAATTTCTTCTCCAGGGGCGAATACATCTACTTCTTTTGCTCCATAGTTGGAAAACTGACTTAGTTGCCCTTTTTTGTCAGAAGAACCGACTCTCAAGTAATTAGGGAATATTTTTCCTTGCGCATCCTTTGCTGAAGGAAAATAGGTGATGAGATCGATATTCCGTTTGTTATTGCCTGCCGCTTGGATGATAAGTACGTCTTTTTTGAGAGCATATTCAATAGCCTCATTTACCATGTCGGCATCGGGTGAGGTGTATTTTCCTAAACTCATGTTTATAACCTTAGCGCCATTATCCACTGCATAACGGATAGCGGTTGAAATGTCTTTGTCGTATTCGTCACCGTCAGGAACGGCACGTATGATCATCAACCGCGCTTGAGGCCAGACACCGGTGATGGCAGCATTATTGATTCCTTGTCCGGCAATCACTCCTGCAACGAAAGTACCATGGTCGCATCCTTTTGCTTGTAATAACGAATTTCCGTAAAAACGATCTGAAGGATTTTTTAAATCGTCGCCCATTAATAACCTTTTGTCAGCATCATGCTCGATACCATATAATCTTTTCTGCATCAAGGCAAATGTGTTGCGGTGTTGCTTATGAACATCTTTCCATAATGATTTTTTCCCACTCTTGAACATATCGACAAAAAGTGTTTGGTAGGCGTTGCCCCATGCCGGATCTTCAATAGGAAGATGAGTTAATCCATTGACTGTAAGTGTGTCTATATTTATTCCGGGAATAGTAGTCAGCACAGAATCTATCAGCTGATATGCTTGGTCTTTTGCGGCCGTATAACCCACATATTTTATATAACTCATGATACCCGCCTTCTTTTTCATCTTTTCGTAGTAGGCATATTCAGTAGTATCTTGTATATCTGCCGGATCGATATTTTTATATTTAGGATATAACCGTTTGAATTCGCGGTACTCTTCAGTTCCGGCACTGGTCATGTTGAATGTCCCGTCTTTAGTTCCGAGAAAGTTCCATCCGTGCAAATCGTCCGCGTATCCGTTTTTATCATTGTCTTTTCCATCGATTTTTTCTTTTGGATTACACCAAAGTGCGGGTGCTAGATCGATAGAGGTCGTATCTATACCCGAATCGATGATACCCACGATGATTTGCCGATGGGGTTTTAGCTTTTTTTCTTGTAGAAAGTGTAAGGCTTTTTCCATATTTATGCCCTGCAATGTATCATTATACACTTTGTACCAGTTTGAATACGCTGTTGTTTGTCCTTTGAGATTGTTTACGGATATCCCTAGAAGGATGAGCAAAAAGATTGGTAGTTTGAATTTTCCCATGCTTTCATGTTTTTATATTTGCCATATCTGTGGCAAATAGGATGATGGCACAAAAATACAATATAATAATTAAAAGACAATAAATCCAGTCTGTAATTTAATAAAAAGAATATTCGGAAATAGCTGTGAAATCCTGTATTTATAGACTTGTATGTTAGGAATGTGATATAAGATAGGTATAGAAGACTAAAAACGCGTAAAAAGAACAAGGTAATCGTTCTTTTTACGCGTTTTTATAATATTCTACTTACACTTTGTAAGTTGTGGAATGTTCCTGTTAATCTTTCTTATGCGGATAATCAATCGTGTAATGCAAGCCTCGACTCTCTTTACGTTCCATAGCCTGTTTTGTGATGAGATAACCCACATTGATCATGTTGCGCAATTCGCACAGCTCGCGGGTAGCCTTGCTACTCTTGAACAACCGTTCGGCTTCTTCATAGAGGATGTCCAGCCGGTTCCATGCACGTATCAACCGGGTATTACTGCGGACAATGCCAACGTATGCTTCCATGATCTGGTTAACTTCCTTCATACTTTGGGTAATCAGTACACGTTCTTCATTGGAGATGGTTCCTTCGTCGTTCCATTCGGGGATATCTTCGTTAAAGTCATAACGTTCCAATACACTGAGCGCATGTTTGGCGGCAGCGTCGGCATAGACAATCGCTTCTATCAGCGAGTTGGAAGCCAGACGGTTGCCTCCGTGCAGACCTGTGCAGGAGCATTCTCCTAATGCATATAGGCGACGGATACTGGATTGTCCGTCCAGATCGACCGTGATACCGCCACAGAGATAGTGTGCTGCGGGTGCCACGGGGATGTAATCTTTGGTAATATCAATGCCGAGACTGAGGCATTTCTTATAGATATTGGGGAAGTGCTTTTTTGTCTCTTCCGGGTCTTTGTGTGTCACGTCGAGGAATACATGGTCTTCCCCACGTTGTTTCATTTCATTGTCAATGGCGCGGGCCACGATATCACGTGGAGCCAGTGAAAGCCGTGAGTCATATTTTTGCATGAACTCTTTGCCGTCTTGTGTACGCAGTACGGCACCATATCCACGCATCGCTTCCGTGATAAGAAAAGCGGGGCGGTCTCCCGGATTGAAGAGGGCTGTAGGATGGAATTGGATAAACTCCATGTCTTTCACTGCACCTTTGGCACGATAAACCATAGCAATCCCGTCTCCCGTAGCTACCAAAGGATTGGTCGTATTACGGTAAACAGCTTCACAACCACCTGTTGCCATCACGGTTACTTTGGAAAGGAAAGTATCCACTTCGCCTGTTGCTTCATTCAGCACGTATGCGCCGTAGCATTTGATACCCGGTGTATAACGGGTGACGATAATTCCCAAATGATGTTGCGTGATGATCTCTACGGCAAAGAAGTTCTCGAATACTGTGATATTAGGGTGCTTTTTTACTGTTTCTATCAGACTCTCCTGAATCTCGGCGCCCGTATTATCTTTGTGATGAAGGATACGGAATTCCGAGTGTCCGCCTTCTTTATGTAAATCAAACTCTCCGTCTTCTTTCTTATCGAAATTTACTCCCCAATGAATAAGTTCGTTGATCTGTTCGGGAGCATTGCGGACTACTTTCTCCACAGCATTTCGGTCGCTGATCCAATCTCCGGCAATCATTGTGTCTTCAATGTGCTTCTCGAAATTATCTACTGCAAGATTGGTTACGGAAGCTATACCGCCTTGTGCAAAAAAAGTGTTGGCCTCTTCCAATCCGGCTTTACAGATAAGCGCAACTTTACCTTTGTGCGCTACTTTCAGTGCAAAACTCATACCGGCAATTCCGGAGCCGATA
>OODS01001150.1_pt1 | contig 18233 bp, 9 predicted proteins | sample 1671531 | NCBI WGS metagenome assembly OODS01 (sample SAMN06348166, study PRJEB24527) | human gut metagenome | biome: human gut; feature: ankylosing spondylitis patient; material: feces | host: Homo sapiens | place: China | collected 2015-10 | reverse complement strand
TATCAAAAAATGTACATACCAAGACTCTAGAAATTCACAGCCGCAAATATACTAATTTTTATTATAAAAAAGCAAACTGTTATAAAACATTCTAAAACTAATATAATATTGATTGATATTGCCAAATTCAATTTAGTTGTACTGGGGATCTTGTTGCATTATGATAGCTGGCAGGAGGGTTTTTGGTCTTAGCTATCTGTCTGTTAATTATGCTGTTAAACATAGTTCTGTGCAGACTAAATGCCTTAATGGATGCTGAAAGGGAAGATGTCCATAAAGGACATCTTCCCTTAAACTTTGTGTGTATAATGAAAAAAATGAAGTATTAATTAACGTTTATAAACGGATAGGGTTGCCATTATAGAAATCTAGAATCTTCGTACGGAAGATAAAATCATATTTGGCCTGTGCCTGTTCCGCTAGACTTTGCGCGTATTTTGTTTTAGCCTCATTAAATTCAAAAACAGTGCTTTTACCTGCGTTGTAACGCTCTTGGGCATAATTGAACGCTTCCTTGCTCGCCGTGACGGATTTGTCGGAAGCCGTATATTTCTCTTGGGAAGCCGTTGCGTTGTAGTACGCTTGCTGGATTTCCTTGTATAATGTTTTCTTTGTATTTTCCATCAGCAATTCCCGGTTGATAATGTTAATCCTTGCGGTACGAACACTATTGCGTACTTGGAAGCGGTTGAAAAGTGGAATACTCAATGAGAATCCGACGATCTTTTGCCCATTCTGCTTAAACTGCTCGCTAAAGGAACGCGTATCGGCAAATTCACCTCCGGAAGTAGAATGATAATATCCATTGCTGTAACTAGCCCCGAAATTTAACTTGGGGTAATAGCCCGCTTGCGCGACACGCAACATTTTCTTTTGGCTCTCTAGCAAATACTGTTGTTCCTTGATCTGAGGCTTGAACGTAACCGCATGATCGTAAATGTTTTCCGGAGGTAGAATACTGCTCATATTATCAGCCACCGCATCTTCAATTACAGGAGTCTGTATATCGAAATTCCGGTCGCTTCGCTCTAGTTCCAGACTTTGCGCAAGATCCAATAAAGCGAGGTTCACATTGTTTTGCGACTCGGTAAGCGTGACCTCATCTTTCGCTAATTGGGCCTTGATATCATACAGTTGGGAAAGAGGCACCTTTCCGGCGTTCACCATGGCCTCCGTTTTATTCACCTGCTCCTTGTCCAGTTCCACTTGCAGTCGCGCTATTTTCAGCAGCTCTTTATTATAAAGTACTTGCAGGTAGTAGGAAGCTATATTGATGGATAGGTCTTCTCTCGCCTTATTCAAGTTCTCGATAGACGCTTTTAGATCAAGTTTGCGGGCGGCGATATCGTTCGGTATTTTTAACCCGTCAAATAAAGGCATGTCCAGATTGATCCCCAATGTGGAATTGGCGGCGTTCTGGTCCACGATCACCCCGGATTTAGACGTGGAGCGTCCGAACTGGAAGCTCTGTCCAAGACTGCCATTTAGGGCCGGGAGCCAACTGTATTTGCTGGTATGTAAGTCTACCTTTCGGCTTTCCTGTTCCTGCTCCTTTTGCTTTAAGTCGATATTATGCTCGATGGCATATTGGATGCACTCCTCCAGACTCCATTGCTTCACCGCATCCTGAGCGAAAACATAGTTTCCGGACAGGAGGGAAGCGATTGCCAGTATATATAAGTTTCTTCTCATCATACAATCTTTCTTTTATTTCTTATTCGGGTCAATAGCTGCGCCCCGGACTTTATCGGTCGCGGCCAGTCCTTCTTGAATCTCTATCTTGATACCGTCGGACAGACCTACCTTTACCGGATGCTTCTCGAAGACTTGCTCCGGTTGCTCTTGTTTAACTAACTGAACGAATGCGGAATCCCCTTGGAACTCAACCGTACTTTCCGGGATCGTAAGCACGTCTTCCGCACGTTTTAGCACGATCTCGGCGTTGGCGCTATATCCCGCACGGATGAAAGCATCTTCGGGGATTGTTACGGCCGCCTTGATCTCAAATTGAATGGCTCCATTCTTGTCTACTCCCTTGGGCGATACATATTCCAGCAAAGCGTCGAATGAACGGCTTTCCATGGCGCCGACGGTCAATTTGATCGGCATTCCCTCGTGGATGCGTCCGATCTCGGTCTCGTCTACGTTTCCTTTGAAGATCATGTCGTTCATATTGGCTACGGTAGCGATCGTCGTGCCATCATTGAAATTATTCGCTTGAATAACTGAGTTACCTACTTTGACGGGGATGTCCAAGATCATACCGGTAATAGTACTACGGATTTGGGTCGTACTGGCCACGCTGGAGTTCTTGGCTATACCGTCGCGGATGATCTCCAAGGCACTTTGTGCGTTATCCTTTTCCTCCGCGGCTTTCAGGTAGTTCGCTTTGGAAAGATCGAAATCTTCTTGGGCGATAACACCTTGCTTAAATAATTGCGTATCCCGCTTATAAGTTTCTTCCACTTGCTTCAAAGAGATATTGGCGAGGTTCACGCGCGATTCGGCGCTGTTGAGCTGTACCATCTCGGGGATTACCTTGATAATGGCGATAATCTCTCCCGCTTGGACCATCTGCCCCGCTTCTTTCTTCAGCTCGGAGATGATACCGGATATCTGCGGCTTGATCTCCACCTCGAAACGAGGCTCTACGTTTCCGGTAGCGACCGTCTTGGTTTCCACATCCCCTTTTTCAGGGGTTACGATCTCATAAACGGTGATGACCGGTTGCGCTTTCTTCCATAAGAAATAGAATGTACCGATTACCGCTGCTCCCACAAGTACTAATAAGATGATACGCAGGATCTTTTTTACAATGCGATTCTTCATGATTATATAGTTTTATTAATTGACAATTGTTGTTTATTCTTCTCGTATGGCATCTATCGCCTTGATCTGCATAGCTCGCCATGCGGGGATCAGCCCGGCCAGCAGACCGCTGAATAATAAGATCACCGTGGCCGCTACCGCGATCTGGATGCTTACCTCCGGATGTTCCATCATGGTTCCGTTGGAAGCCGGCTGGGCACTCATGATCTTATCTACCAGATCGAGCAGGAATACCCCGGCGCTTAACCCCAACAAACCCGCTAAGGCTGTAAGTAGCAGACTCTCGCTCATGATCTGCGAGATGATGTTCCAAGGTTTCGCTCCGATAGCCCTGCGTACGCCGATTTCCCGGGTACGCTCCTTAACTGTTACCATCATGATATTACTTACACCGATGATACCCGCCAATAACGTACCCATACCCACGAGCCAGATCAAGATGTCGATACCGATAAATAGCATATTGAAGGTCTCGAACTGAGCCGCCAAGTTGATCACCGTCACGGCCTGCGGGTCGGTAGGAGAGATCTGGTTCTGGCTCTTTACGATATCCTTGATCTGCGTGATCACCGGATCGATCTTATAGCCGGGTTTGGCGCTCACGCACAAGAAGTGAATGATATCCCCTTGGTTCAGCGTCTGTTGCATGGTACTGAAAGGGAGGAATACGCTTTCCTCGGCCCGTCCGCCGATATTGACGCTAGAAGCCCGTTGCTTCGTGACGCCTACCACTTGGTAGTAAATCCCGTTTACCCGGATATATTTCCCGCAGGGATCACTTCCCTTGAACAATACCTCGTTCACCTTGGCGCCGATCAAGCAAACCTTACGTTTCTCGATCTCGTCGATCTCGTTTAGTAACCGTCCGTAATAAAGCTGCTGGGTCTCGATCTTGAAATAATCGGGCTGCACGCCTTTTACGTTATAAGTACCGCTTAATTGGCCGAAAACGATATTCTTGTCCGAGCGATTTCCCCAGATGATGGGGGAGACGGCCTCGATGTCCTTCACCTGTTTCCGGATGCTCTCCACATCCCGGTTTCGCATGTCCCATTGACGCCCCTTGTTAAAGCCTTTATATGATTCGCTGGTCCGGTCGGAGAAAAAGAAGGCGGAGTTCGTGGCGAATCCGTTGATATTCGAGAACATAGCGTTCTTCATCCCGTTTCCGGCTCCCAATAGAATCACCAACATCAAGATTCCCCAGAATACGCCGAAGCAGGTCAACAAGCTGCGTGTCTTGTTTCGGGTGATCGTCACCCATATCTCTACCCATCTGTCTATGTCAAACATGGTTCTTTTCTTTTTTATGATTATTCCGTTCTCATGGCTTCGATAGCCGTGACTTTCACCGCCTTGCGTGCCGGGAAATAACCCGCCAATACACCGGCCGCGATGATCAAGACCGTAGCGGAGCTAGCTATCGCCAGATTGACGGTCGGGTTACGGAAGACCGTGGTGTCTTCTCCGATATTCCCACCGGATTGGGCTCCGGCTTGGGCCATTTCCATCGCGTGATTGATTAGCTCCGTGAGCCCGATCCCCATGATCATCCCGACATAGCCGAAGACGGCTGTTACGAGGATGGACTCGGCGATTACTAATGCCAAGATCGAGCCGGGTTTAGCTCCCAATGCCTTGCGTATGCCGAACTCCCGGGTCCGTTCCCGTACGGTGATCAGCATGATGTTGCTAACTCCCACGATTCCTGCCATCAACGTTCCGATACCGATAATCCAGATAAACAAGGTAATCCCGTTCATTATATTATTCCACATCAAGAACTCATTCGCCATGTTCCACATACCGATAGCGTTCTTGTCTGTCGGGTCGAATTGGTGGCGGCGTGCCATCCATTCCCGGAAACTTTCCTCGAAAGCCTCATTCTCCTCTTCGGTAGTCACCCCTTTCAAGGTAAACGTTAGCGATCCGAAGCCGTATCCTTTATTATATAGCAATTGGGCTACGGAGAATGGGATGTAAGCGGGAGCGTTATTGCTTTTGTCATCATCGTTGTACACGCCGACTACTTGATACATCATATTCCCGCATTTCACGTATTTACCCAGCGGCTTCTCGTCACGAAACAAGACCTCCGCCATACGGGGACTGATCACGATTACTTTTCTTCGGTCCCTCATGTCCTGCTCATTGATGAAGCGGCCGTTATGCGTCTCTACATTCACGTAATTGATCGGGGCATGATCCGGATATACGCCATTGGTTTGTCCCGTCACATATTCCTCGTTGTAAGTGATCGTGTCATTGTGGGAGATCGTAGCCGAGCAAAGATCCACCTCCTTGAAGTCTCTCTTCAAGGCGCCTAGGTCCTCTTCCTTGAAACTGATGCTGCGGTTGGATTGCATACCTTTCCAAGGCTTGGTGGTATAGCGTGTCCATACCTCGACCCGGTTGGTAGACATATTCCTGAAGTTGTACATGATGCCATTGCGCAACCCGTTTCCCGCCCCCAGTAACACGATCAACATGAAAATACCCCATGAGACCGAGAAGCCGGTCAAGAAGGTACGGAGCTTATTCTTTTTGATGGTGCTCCATATTTCCCTGAAATTATCAAAGTCAAACATGATTCTCTTCTTTTTCGATACGTTCAATCAACCCGTCCTTTACCCGGATAATCCGGTCTGTAGCCTCCGCTACGGAGGGTTCGTGGGTAACGATCACCATGGTCATCCCTTCTAGGTTTACCTTGCGTAGTAGTTCCATTACCTCCACGGTCGTTTTGCTATCCAACGCTCCGGTCGGCTCGTCGGCCAATATGACTTGGGGTTTCGCGATCAAGGCCCGGGCGATCGCTACCCGTTGCTTCTGTCCACCGGACATCTCATTCGGCATATGCTCCGCCCAATCTTTCAATCCCACCATGTCCAAGTATTCCAGTGCCATGGCATTCCTCTTTTTCCGGCTGACCCCTTGATAATAGAGTGGGAGGGCGACGTTCTCCATGGCGTTCTTGAATGAGATTAAGTTAAAAGATTGAAAAATGAAGCCGATCATTCGGTTCCGGAGCTCGGCGGCACGACTTTCGCTGAGATTCTGAATCAACTGTCCGTTTAATTGATAGGTGCCCGTGTCGTACGTATCTAATATCCCTAAGATATTCAATAAGGTTGACTTACCGGAACCGGAGGCTCCCATGATGGATACCATCTCTCCCTTCTCTATATCTAGGTCGATACCTTTCAAAACGTGCAGGGGGGCTCCATTAAAGTACGTTTTGTTTATTCCTCTCAGTTGAATCATCATATTATGTAGTTACTTTAATATATTAGACGTACAGTTTGCTAAAAAAGTTACACTGTTGGTGAACACTTTTATCATTTGGTTACAAATATATGCTTTACTAAGATACCTTGTATCGCAAGGTACTTATAATTATGTAATATTAACAAAAGGTTTTGATCGAAAAGGTTTAGCTCTACCATCTATATCTATTAGCTTGTACGTGCGGTAACTTTACGTGCCGGTACTATATGTATACATCTTCTACCATCCGTTGGACGATCATGCACCAATTGGTAGACGATCATCCAACAGTTGGTGCATGATCGTCCAACAACTGATAGATAATGAATCTCTCTGCTTCTTCCACTTAATAGATAAAGAAAAAAGCCCTAGGCTATCTTTATCTAAACCCTTACCTTTGCGGCGAAATTCAAATAGCAGAAAGATTTATGGTAACAATTGGTACGCCCAAATCGGCTACGGCAACTAAAGTCGTGCTTTGTGGCTCGGGCGAATTGGGGAAAGAGTTTGTAATAGAGTTGCAGCGTTATGGCGTGGAGGTAATCGCCTTGGATAAGTATCCGGACGCTCCGGCCATGCAAGTGGCGCATCGTTCCTATGTGGTCTCCATGCTGGATGGCGATGCCTTGCGGGAGATCATCGAGAAAGAGAAACCGGATTATATCGTGCCGGAGGTGGAAGCGATCGCTACCCGTACCTTGATGGAACTGGAGGAAGAGGGATACCATGTGATTCCTACCGCCCGTGCCACTTGGCTGACGATGAACCGTGAGGGAATCCGCCGCTTGGCGGCCGAGGAACTGGGCTTGCCTACCTCGCCGTATCGTTTCGCCGAGACCGAGGAGGAATTCAAGGAAGCGGTGAAGGTAATCGGTATGCCTTGCGTGGTGAAGCCGATCATGAGCTCGAGCGGACACGGACAGAGCGTGGTTCGTGAGGAAAAGGATATCGATCGTGCTTGGCAGTACGCCCAAGAAGGCGGACGTGCTGGAGCGGGTAAGGTGATCGTGGAAGGTTTCGTGGATTTCGACTATGAGATTACCCAGCTGACGGTTCGGCATATCGGAGGAACGTCTTACTTGGAACCCGTAGGACATGTTCAGGTGGATGGTGATTACCGGGAGTCTTGGCAACCGCAAGCCATGAGCCTTGCCGCTAAAGCGAAAGCCCGTGAGATCGCCGGTAAGATCACCGAGGCTTTAGGCGGACGTGGTATTTTCGGCGTGGAATTATTCATTAAAGGAGACGATGTCATATTCAGCGAGGTTTCCCCCCGTCCGCACGATACCGGAATGGTGACGATGATTACGCAAGATTTGTCTCAATTCGCTTTGCACGCCCGTGCGGTGCTTGGCTTGCCGATCCCTAATATCGCGTTTCATGGAGCGGGAGCTTCCCGTGCCGTCGTAGTGGAAGGGGACAGTGACCGGTTGTCTTTGGGGAATCTGGATAAGGTCTTGGAACAACCCGATACGCAGATGCGTTTCTTTGGAAAACCGGAAGTTCATGGACATCGCCGTATGGCCGTCTTGCTGGCTCGTGGTTTGGATGTGACGGAGGCAAGGGAGAAGACCGGAGTGATGATGGAGCGGTTAGATGTTAAATTGTGATGCTTCCTAGGATAAATGAACGTTTTGGTGTGTGTTGTGAATAAAATGTGAATATTTACAGACCTATTTTTCTATCAAAATAGTTTATTTTTGTCTCAAGTTTTTAAAGAGACATTTGATAATCTATAAACGCAGATTACATATGTTTGTTTCACTAAAGAGTGAAATCTGATTGCCGAAAGTTTGTACTTATTTTATGAATACAACAAATGGAAATATGGGCGTTGATTTGAAACGCTCTATTTCTATTCTCGGTGAAGATAAAAGAGTGAGCAAACAGATCAATAGCTAAGGGTGGGTAGATTTAACCAAACAGACATCCTTATCTCCTTTCACCCACCCTAGCTATTGTTCTTATTTTACATGGATTCCTTTTGTATTTCTCATTGTTTCCATCACGGCATGAGTGTCTACTTGGACCTTTTCTTGTATAAACTCCGGGAGGTTGTAAGTCCACAACAAGTCTTTATAATATTTTACGGGATTTCTTTGTGGCAGGAGGAATGGTTTATGGGCCGTGCCTTTATCATCGATATAGCTAAAGAACGGGCGTGTGTATAATCCATCCAACCTGCGACTGCTAAATACCAGCCAACGATTGTTGCTGCTCCATGAATGGTAGCTTTCTCCTTCGGCGCTGTTCGCCTCGGTTAGCGGGTACGTCTTTCCGTCGGATAGGCGGATCATATATAATTCGGCGTCTTTATGCCAAACCCCGAAACCGCCATATTCCTGTAGGGTAAAAGCTAGATATTTACCATCCGGTGAGATTCTAGGGAAGGATACGCTTTTATGGTTGGCCCGACCATTGTATAAAGTATCTACTTGCTGGCCTAGGGTGCGGGTTTCCGGGTCAAAGTCGACACGGCATAGGCTGTAGGTCATTTGTCTGAAATTCTTAGAAATAGAATCTACGGCGGCGGTCGAACTGAAATAGAGGCTCTTCCCGTCGGGAGAGAACGCTGGGAATATTTGCCATGCGTCTTTGGAATTTAACGCTTCGCAAGAGAATACCTCGTTCTTCTTCACGTCGTAGATCACGATATCGGAGTTATGATCCAATACTTCCAGCGTATTGGGATTATTGATGAAGAAGTTTTGGTAGGTATCGCATACGGTGGCCGCCAGATAGTTACCATTCGGATGCCAATACATGTAGACAAAGTTTGAGACGGTCTCGGGAGTCTTGGTATTTAGCTTGGTGATTTTCTTTCCATCAATCAGTACGGAACCAGCGTGTTTGCCTCGCATATGGAAAATCATTTTATCCGGGTTCCCGGAGGAAAACGTGTGGCAGTTTACGCAGTTATAGTCGGTTAGGTTATTCTCATAAATCACGCTTTGGTCATAATTTTCCAAGTTTCGTTGATAGATACCCATCCTGTTCCACATATCATTGCTCAAGGCTAATAACCGATAGGCTATATATTTATCAATGGAATCATTTACGATGTCCATATGAAAAGGCGTATAGGCGTTCCATTCGCCCTGTATGCGTTTAGCGATGGTCAATTCTATTTGGTTTCCGGCATTCTCTTTCAATAAGGCTTTCCATCTCTTTTGTGGGATCTCAAAGAGCCCCTCATCGCTATAGACTTGGAGTTGAGTCTTTTCCCCTTTAATGATAAGGCAGTGCTCACTGCTATCGGCGATAGAGAAATTGAGCGGGGCGATGTTCACAGGGATGGTCACATCCTTGTAATCCGGATAAATGGCGATTTCCTTGTTTAGACTCTTGGCGATCTGTACGTCGCTTTTGGAGCATGAAACCATCAAGGCGATGAGAAAAAGGAAAAGATATCGGTTTGTATTTGTGTAAGTCTGTCTTTCCATATGTGTTTTATTTAGAGAGTATCAAATAGTACCAGAAAGTAGGTTGATAGTCGGCTATTCCAGTCGCTACATTTTGTCGGGCATGCCTTAGTCCCAATACACGTTGCTTGAATATCGAGAACTCGGACAGGACTTTATCGGTTACCCCATACTTGCGGCAATATTCCGGATCATGCTCCGCATAAGAGATCACGGCTTGTTGCAAGGGTTCGGGTAATGCGGGGAGTACTTCCGTCCCACTGAATCTTTCAACAAACGTTTTTATAGCGGGCAGGTCTTTCGATAATAATAACGTACCGATCGTATAATCCAATGCGGCTTTATTCAGGGGATTCTCTTCCAATATAATCATTAGGTTATCAAACAATCCGATTATATTGGCGAAAAGGTCTTTGTCGCTGGATAGGCTTTTTCTTTTTGTACCTAATTCCGGGTCGCTCTCCACCGCTTGGTCATTATATAAGAACTTTCGTTGCGAGGAGGCCCATTCGTGATAGGCCCATGTCTTTTCCAATAAGGATATAAACTTCTCGGCCGCGGGATACTGTCCGTATATCAAATGGGATTTTATTAATAATTTAGTCATGACGGGACTGCCGTATGTAATTCCTACCGAGGTACCAAAAGCGAAATTGTATGCCAAGGACGTGATTCCTACATGGTAGTATATCTGGCTGAACAGGAAACTTTCCTCTATATGCGCTTGGTACTTTGAGACCAAAGATTGTATTCCGCTTTGCGGGTATTTGAATAAATCAGTCTGCATGACACCCTTGTGGGATAAGGCAAGGTTTAAGCAATTCAGGTGTAAATAGTTATTATAGTTCAGATCGGTGGACGAGATTATGGCGTCCCATTGCTCGGTATCTATGTAATGAAACATTTGCATCAACGTATAGAAATCTTTATTCCTCTGTTGAAGAGCCGTTTGCGTATAATACATACCGGATAAGGCAAGTAATGCTACGGCTACTAAAGCTTTTAAATAGGTTTTTATGTGATCTAATAACGTGATAGGGAGAATAGAAGCATAACGAGTAACGCTACTTGCCAAGAGAAACCGTAGAATGGTTCCAGATCAATGAAATACTCTACGTAATCTTTCATCCAAAATACATAGTCATAATCGGGTTTACTGCCCCCTAGAACGCATAGAGAACCTACGATAAGCAGCAGGATCAAAGGGATGAAGCTTGCGTACCAGCGTTCGCTTTTTTGTAATATATCAAATAGTAAGATGCTAAGGGCGAATAATATAGCTACAGATCCCATCGTGTAAAACAATCCGGTCGCCAGCAAGCAACCGATTAAGGTACGGTACGTCCAATTAAATTTTCGTGCGCTGTAACTATATACGTTAAGCGCCAATGACCAAAACAACATGGCTATCAGTCCTTCATAATGATAGCTATCTTTCATTAGGTAAAGATATTGGAATAGGATGGGGAGAAAGGCCAAGGGCATAAGATATAATGCCGGATGTATCTTTCGTAAGGTCAGCCAGAATAACCAACCGGAGATTCCACCGATCAATGCCGTAGTTAGCGATCCGATAAGCGGGATCCTGAAAAACTGTATCAAGAATTGAGAGATAAAAGTCGCTAGCCCCCCTATCTGCTTAAGTATGCTGAATATATAGGTGGAATCGAATAGGAAAATCTGCTGCTGTTCCCGATAAAAAAAGAGAGGCTCTTGCATGGTCTGCAAATGAAACCATAAGACGCCGGTCAATAGAATGAATGGAAGCGGTGGTAATATCTTCTTATATAAAGTACTCATGTGATTTATTCTATTTACGATAAGTTACGTCAATTCCTTTATCCTCTTTGGCTAGCGTGCTAAGCGCCCGGATCTTGGAGGATACTTTTCCGGTAATAAACTCGGGTATATTATAAGATTTCATGAAACGGTGATAGTAGTCTGTGTCTTTCTGAGGCAAAAGGAAGGGCTTAGACGCATTTCCTTCTTCATCTATATAAGCAAAATAAGGACGTGTGTATAACCCGTCTATTCTTCGACTGCTGAAGACGATCCAGCGGCTGTTGCTACTCCATGAGTGATAGCTCTCCGTATCCGTGCTATTGGCGTTTTGCAAGGAATGGGAGATTCCGCTCGCAATATTCAGTAGATACAGATCTGCGTCTTTATGCCAGATCGAGAAGTTACCGTAGCCGGACAGCGTATATAACAAGAATTTCCCGTCAGGGGAAACACGGGGAAAAGAGGCGCTCTTCCCATCTCTTCCGGCATTGTATAAGGTATCTATACGAGAGCCGAAACTCCGGGTTACGGGATCGAACGCTATGGAGCAAAGGCTATATTTTACTTCTGAATATTCATGCGGCATGGAACGTGCCTCTGCCGAGCAGAAGTAAAGAGTCTTGCCATCGGGAGAGAATGTCGGGAAAGTCTCAAACGCTTTTGCTGTCCGAATGGAAGGCGTACTGATAATCTCATGCTTTTCCGTATCGTATACAACTACGTCGGATTGGCTGTCGAAGACCTCCACCCGGTTTTTGTCGTTGGCATGAAAGCTTTGGCTGGTCTGATTGACAGAGAAGGCTACGTATTTCCCCGATGGATGCCAAGAGGGATAGACCAAAGGCGAGAGCGTCTGATCGGTCTTCGTATTTAATTTCTCGATCTTGTCTCCGTCGATCAGATAAGTGCCCGAATACTTATCCCTCATGTGGAACAGCATTTTTTCGGGGTTTTGCATACAAAAAGAATGGCAATTCATACAGTTTTGACCGCTGTATTTGTTTTCCATGATAGGGCTTTGCTTATAATCTTCCAGATTCCGTTGGTAAATACCCATTTGATTCCAAAGCTCGTATCCGGGTTCGATCAAGCGATAAGCCAGATATGAATCCATGGGTTCCGGAGCGACGAATAGTGAGAATTCCGGATAGGCGAGCCATTCTTTATCTTTGGCGTAGAGCTTTACTTGTATCGCTTTTCCTGTCGCGCTTTTCAACAATTTTCTCCAATCGGATGTGGGAAGATAGAATTGTCCCCCTTTTTCCTTGACTTGTATCTTTTCTTCTCCGAATTTGAGTACGGCGAAGGCTTCCGCATGTGGATTTTCTATCTTGAAATTTAAGGGAGCGATATTATAAGGGATCGTTACATCCGCATAATCGGGAAATAATACAGGTTTCTCCGAGGTTTCTTTGCTTACCGGGATCGTATCCGAGCAGGATATTCCTAGTAGAATAAGAAATAAACAGGTGATATATAGAATATTTCTTTTCATGGTTGTTGATCATTTTAGAGTATAATAAGACCAATAAGTGTCTCCGAACGACTTCTTTATAAGTTGCGGAAGTTGTGGGTTGTTCCGGTTCTGCACGACTAAATTCCGATAACCTGCGAATTTGCGGATCACATTTCCGGATACGTTAAAACGCTTCCAGTAATCCACATCCTTCTCTGCCAATAGGATAACAGCCTCTTGGAAACTCACGGGGAGAGAGGGGAGTACCGGTGTTCCATAATACTTTTCTATCAGCCTTTGGAAAGCTTTCATGTCTTTAGACAGCAGATAGATAGCCCCGGTGAATTGGATCGGGAGCTGATTTTCCGGATATTGTTCCGCACGGATAAGTAAATCATGTTCCAGTCCGTTGATACCGGATAAGTTACTTTCCTTCGGAAGAGCTTTTCGTTTAGGCCCTAATACCGGATCAGCTTCAATCGCTTTGTCGTTATATAAGAAGCCTCTATGCCGTTTGGCCCAATCATGATAGGCATATGTTTTTTCTAAGATACTGATATATTTCTCGGCGATAGGATACGTTCCGTAAATCAAGTTTGTTTGAACAAGCCGTTGCAGGTTCCGGGGATTACCGGCACCAATTACGGTGACATACCCTTCAAAAGCCATCTCCTGTGATAATGCGATTTCCCCTAACGTAAAATAAGCGTCGCTTAACAGGGTAGAGACCGTAAAGGTCTTGTTCCAAGAGGCGAGTAACCCTTGAGGACCGTGTTGATCAAAAGCGAACATCCGGTCTGCCAACTCCCCTTTTTCCGCAAGTGCCCTATTTAAGTAAGTTAAATATAAATAGTTTTTGATCGGCCCGTGACAATGCCGGATGATCTCGTCCCATTGTTCGGTACGGGCATAATAATCCAAGACTTTTAGAGGATAGGCTTTCTGGTCGTTATACCGTGGAATCGTTACCCAGCAAAGGAATAGGATTAGGATGAATTGAACGGTAAGCTCTATCCCTGTTTTTTTCTTTGATTGGTTTTTGCCTTTAGGATATACGAATGCCCCGATCAAGCTAAGCGGTAAACTGACCCATGCGAAATAGATGAGATTGGGAGCCGCCAGAATCGGGTGGTAAAAAGCGTCCGGTAAGAACGCGAAGCGATAACTGGTGATGGTAGTTGACCAGACACTCCCGATCCCGATAAATAGGTATTCAATTAAAACCGCTAAAAAATAGAACCCCTGTTTGGAACGGCTTATCGCTTCCTTGAGAACCACACTTAATGAGAATAGCCCGGCAATCGGTCCTCCTATCCAAAAAAGTAGTGGGGTGATTATCAATGCGGCGGATAGCCGGTAGTGGAGATCTTTTATACGCATCCATGCGTTTAGGCTAAGCAAACAAAATAGGAATGCGATAGTGCCTTGTAATAAATAATTGAAGTCGTATTGAATCAATAATAAAGATAGAACCGGAAGTAAGTAAAGCAGGAAGAGTTCTTTATCCGGATTGATTTGCCGGATGATCGCTCTCATTGTCAATCCGATAGACGTAAGTATAGCTGCGATAATAAAAGGCCCTGCATAAGGGGTAATAAAGAATTGTGTCAAGAATTCCCCGATAATCAAAGATAAACCTCCCGGATTACTGATTTTGTCCGTAAGGTAGTCTCCGGAAAACTGGAATAGTTGAAGCTGCTCAATATAGAAGAAATGAAACTTGCTGGTTATTTGCAAGAAACCCCCTAATAGGACAAATAGGATCAAACCGAGGAGTATTTGTTTATATCTCATGGCTAGAGTACACGTTTCATTTTGATTTAAAGTCAAACAAAGATACGATTTTTATCGGAAATACCAATCTACACAAAACGAAGTTAACTTAATTGGCACATGGAGTTAACTTCGTTGGCAAAGTATGTTAACTTCGTGAGCAAAGTAAGTTAACTTACTTTTGGGGATTAAAAAAGCAAGCCGGACATATCACATGCCCGGCTGCTCTTTTTGAAACTGTTAACCCACTTGTTTATTTCCAGTTTTCGTTTTGAACTAATAAACCATTCATCAAACGTATTTCGTTGATTGGAATTGGAAGTGTAGTCCAATTAGGATTATAATACTTATTCTGGTATTTACCTAAATACTGAGATTCGTATTTGATGTAATTATTCAATTCTTCAGCAGCGATACCCCAGCGTACCAAATCATACCATCTATGACCTTCCATGGCCATCTCTATCTTACGTTCCCAGCGTAATGCTTGGGTGGCTTTCTCTTTCGTAGCGAATTGAGATTCTGGATATAGACCGATACGATAGTTTGCGGCGGCATTTGTATCTTGTTTACCATTAATCTTATCATCCAATACATAAGGAGAGGTTGTCTCTAGCATAGTTGTCGGATCTGCTGCTTTCACATATCCATTGGCTGCGCGGGCACGTACTTGATTTACATATTCACGTGCTCCTTGCGGATTACCTGTTTCAATCAAAGCTTCCGCATACCATAGCAATATATCTGCATATCGCGCTAAATGGAAGTTCTTGGCAGAAGAAGAAGTCTCTGTCGGAACGGATAAGCTTCCTTGATCAGCTTTCTTTGGCTGGTTCTTTTTATTTAGGTATGGACCACCGTTTGTGATTTCACGAATCCAACCGTCAATTGTTGTTGGGATAGACCAATCTAGGAATGGAGTATTGAAACGACCCGTGGAAACATCCAGACGTGGATCTGTGTAGACGGTCAAATCTGTATGAGGAATCGTATTCTCGTCAATTGTAGTCAGTGGCACATCCTTCTGATAAGAGCCATCCATTTTAGGCAAACCATTTGCGTCAACGATGTGAGAATTAACCAAATCGTAAGAAGGTTGATAAAATCCCCAACCACCGGTTCCTAAAGCACCACCGAAACCAATATGAGGTGCACCATTTGGAGCATTTGTATTAGTTTGCGTACCGGAGATTGCCATCTGGATATCGAATACAGACTCTCCTGTCCAGTCTGATACTCCTGCAGTATAAAGTTCCTCATAGGTATCAGCCAAGCGATACTTCGTACCATTGTTGTCTTTACCATTGGCCATGACTTCTTCCAATATGGTTTTTACTTCAGCCCAATGGTTTGAGTTTCCGTTCTTTCCGTTATATACGGAAGATTGGTACATTCTCGTTTTTGCCAAAAATGCGGCTGCGGCCCATTTGTTAACACGTCCCATTTCTGCTGGCCATGTATCAGGCAGGTTGTCATAAGCATATTGGAAATCTTCTGCGATCTTATCCCATATGTAAATATAATTTCCGCTCTCATCTACATTCGAAACTTGAGGGTTTACATTCGCTGCTACATCCTCATCATTTACATAAGGAACTGCGGCTCCAAATAGTTTGACAACTTCAAAATGCCAGAAGGCACGGAAGAAGCGTGCTTGAGCGATTGTCTCTGTAAAGTAGTCCTTGCTTTGTCCGGGAACAGCGGTTAATTCTGTCTCCACTTGCTTGGCTACATTAATCAAGTTGTTTGCGAAAAATACGCCATTATAACAGCTTTTCCACTTTACGCTTAAATAGCTGTTATCGGCAGCGAATGTATAAGTCTCCAAACTAGTAAAGTCTGGTTGGTCGGTAAAATTAGAGCCTTTATTGGCGCTACCTCCCATTACATCACCGTATGCATAATTCGTTAATGTACCTTCGAAATAGCTATCGTTGTGTAAGGTGGCATACATACCGGTTATCAATCGTGAAACACCCTCTTGATTAAGGAAGTCCGGTTCGCTCATCTTACCTACCGGTTCCCCTTCCAAGAAATCGGAGCAAGAAGTCATGCTTCCTATTGCGGCGGCAGCAATTGCCGCATATATAAATAGTCTCTTCATCTTATTTGAAATTTATAGTTATAACTGTTTTTCTAGAGGATCATTACCATTATGAATTCTCTTTTGTTAGAAGGTTAAGTTTAGACCTATAATGAATTGGCGCGGCATACCGTAAGCACCGAAGTCGGTACCCATGTTACGGTCGTTAGAGATACCACCGTCTCTATCTGTACGAACCTGTGGATCCAAACCTGAGTAACCCGTAATCGTAAATACGTTGGCTACTTGACCATAAATACGGATCTTTTCAAATTTGATCTTATCTAAGATCTTTTTTGGAAGCGTGTATCCTAAAGTCAGTGTTTGCATACGTAAGAAAGAGCCATCTTCTATATAACCGGATTTTAATTGGAATTCCTCGTTTGATAGGGCAACCAACTTATTTTTGTTGGTCGAATAATTAAAGCTAGTTGTCCATGAGAATTCTTTTGTTTGTACTGGGATTGCACTGAGGTGTATCTCTAGTCCTTTATTTTGCATAGTTCCTGCGTTTGCGAGGATTTCCTGATATAAATAAGGAGGAGTGGCTACTTGATAGTTCCATAGCATATCTTTTGTCGTGCGTTTATAAAGGTCTATAGATCCACTGATACGGTTATCAAGAACGCCGAAGTCTACTCCTAAGTTCCACTCTTCTTTTTTTTCCCAACGCAGGTTTGGATTTGCGTTACTTGAAGGTTTTAATGAAGGAAGCCAGCCAGAACCAGTATAGAGATTCTTATCGCTGGTCAAGCGGCTTAATGACATATATGGATCTTCAGGAATTGAACCCGTTACACCAAAACCTAAACGAGCTTTCAAGCTACTGATAAAACGTAAGGAGCTCATGAATTCCTCATTATGTATATTCCAACCTACGGATACAGCCGGAAAATTTCCCCATTTATAATTAGCTCCGAATTGTGTAGCTCCTTCATGACGGATACTGACAGATGCTAAATAACGATCATTGAAACTATAGTTGATACGAGCAAATACACCGATTAACTTAGACTTGTTTTTTTCAGACTTTTCCTCAACTTCTCCTCTTTTTAAGGCAGCTCCAGCGCCCATATTATTATAGCTATATTGATCGGATGGAAAATCCCAGTTTTGCATCCAATAATTTTCATAGGTATTGTCTTGATAAGAATAACCCGCTAAACCAGTAAGATTATGAGCACCAAAATTATTTTTGTATTGGGCTGTGATCTCTAACAGATTATCGATAGAAGCTGTTGTTCCACGAGAAGCAAACCCGTTTTTGCCATTGCGGACAGTTGATATGTGTTTTTTAGTTTCAGCATATCCGCGGGTTTGATTATAAGAGGTTCTCGACACTAATGCTTTTACGAAAAATTCATCCATGGGAGTCAATGTAACGGTTCCGAATGTACGTAATTGGGTACTTTTATTCTCGCCATTACTTTCATATAGCGCAGCTACCGGATTCATATATCCGTTCATTGTCGGATGTTCAATCCAGTTTCCGTTATCGTCTTTCGGACGTTCAGTTGGAATATTGATTAACGCATTTCGGTAAATTTCCCCATTGAAGCTTTTGCCATCTCCTAAGGCTGTATATCTTTGTTCTTTACCCATGATGTTTAAATTAAACTTT
>OODS01001145.1_pt1 | contig 18263 bp, 15 predicted proteins | sample 1671531 | NCBI WGS metagenome assembly OODS01 (sample SAMN06348166, study PRJEB24527) | human gut metagenome | biome: human gut; feature: ankylosing spondylitis patient; material: feces | host: Homo sapiens | place: China | collected 2015-10 | reverse complement strand
GCACCAGTTCGCCGACCTTGTTATACTGGTAGGAGACCTCCTTTGCCCCATTGTAATTGATTTTCTTCACCAAATCAAGGGAGGTGTAGGAATACCGGGTCACATAACCGTCCGCGTCGGTCTTGGAGACCAGATTGCCGTTGCCGTCGTAGACATAAACGGTACTGTCGCCAAGCGCGTTGATCTCCTTCGTGACCAGATTCCGACCATCGTACTCATACAGCGTGATCTCGTGGGAGTTCACGCCATTGAGGGCATCCACACGGTGGAGGTCGGTGGAAATGAGCTGGTCATTCTTATTGTAGGTAAATACGGACTCCGTGCCCAGCGCATCGATGGTCTTTACAATGTTTCCATTGCCATCATAGACATACCGGGTGACATTGCCGTTGCGGTCCTTGACCTGCACGATGCGGTCTGTGGCATCATAGGTGAAGAACTGCGTATTTCCACGGCGGTCTTTCACGCTGGTAACCCGATTCAGGGCGTCATAGGTATAGGTCACGGTGCCGGCAGCATCCGTCATGGAGGTGAGGTTGCCATTGGCATCGTAGGTATAGCTGGTCACAACGCCCTTGGCATTGGTCTCGCTCTTGACATTGCCTGCCAGATCATAGGTGAATGTGGTCGCATTGCCCTTAGCATCGGCGACCTTGATGACCCGATCCCTGCTGTCGTACTCAAAGCCGGTAACATTACCCAGGGCATCCGTCATGGAGATCAGACGACCATCCGCATCATAGGCATAGGCGGTTTCCGCACCCTCTTCATTCACGGACTTTACCATACGGCCATCTGCGTCATAGGTGTTGTATGCGGTATTGCCTTCGGCATTGGTGCTGGAGACTGCGCGGTTCAATCCATCGTAGGTATAGCGGGTGGTATTGCCGTTGCCGTCAGTAGAGGCAACCGTATTTCCCTCGTTATCATACTGGAAGGAGAAGGTATAGCCCTCCGCGTTGGTATAACTGGCAAGACGATCCAGCGCATCATAGACATAAGTAGTGGCATTTCCTTCGGCATCGACAGCCTTGACAATGTTCCCGTTATGATCGTACTCCGCGCGGGTCACGCCGCCATTGGCGTCCGTAACGGCAACAGCGCGGCCGAGCGCATCATAGGAATAGCCGGTCGTATTGCCGTTGGCGTCTGTAACCGAGGTCATATTTCCCGTTTCGTCGTAGCGATAGGTTGTGCTCCCGCCCAGAGCATCGGTCACAGAGGTCACATTGCCGACAGCGTCATAGGCGTATGCCGTTTTGCCGCCCATGGCGTCCGTCATCTCGATCAGTCTGCCGTTAGCATCGTAGACATAGGAGATCACGCCGCCCAGTTCATCGGTGGCAGTCAAAACCTGACCGTTGGCATCATAGGTGTAGGCAACAAAGCCTCCATCCGCGTAGGTGATCTTTGTGGCGCGACCCAGCACATCATATTCGTAGCCGGTCACATGGCCCAGTGCATCCGCCGAGGATATCTGACGCCCCAGCGCGTCATAAGTGCTGGAAGTCTCCGCGCCCATGGCAGAGGTGGTCTTGGTCATCTGACCGTTAGCGTCATAGGTGTAGGAGGTCGTGCTGCCCTCAGCATCTTCCATGCGGATCAAACGGTTCTCCGCGTCGTAAGCATAGCGGGTGGTGTGGCCGTTGCGATCCGTAGTGGCGGTCAGGTTGCCGTTGGCATCGTATTCGCTGACGGTGCTCTTGCCGAGTGCATCGGTGATCTTTGTAAGGTTGCCGACGCCGTCATAGGTATATTGGGTGGTATTGCCGTTGGCATCCTTGACGGAGGCAGTACGTCCAACGCTGTTGTACTCGGTAGAACTGACGCCGCCGACAGGATCGGTGGTGGAAACCAGTTGACCGTTCCGATCATAAGCATAGCGCCAGGTATTGCCGCGGGCATCGGTCATGGAAACAATACGGCCATCAGCATCGTAGGTATAGCGGGTGACCGCTCCGTTGGCGTCTGTTGCTGTGGTCAGATTTCCGCTGTCATCATAGGTATAGCGGGTCACATTGCCCAGCGGATCGGTGATAGAGGTCACGTTGTTCTGCGCGTCACGGGTAAAGGTGGTGACATGGCCCATGCGGTCGCTTTCGCTGATGTTGAAGCCGTTGCCATCCACCGTGTAGGTCTGCTCGCTGCCATCGGCGCCGATGACCTTCACCAGTTTGCCGGCCTCGGTATACTCATAGGAAGTGACTGACCCCATGGCGTCGGTGACTGTGATCAGGCGGCCCTGCCCGTCATAAATATAGGCGGTCACATTGCCCAGCGGGTCTGTCATGGACGTGCAGTTACCCTGAGCGTCATAGGTGTAGGTCGTCTGCGCGCCAAGCGCATCCGCCGCGGAAGTGAGATTGCCGTCGGCATCATAGACATAGGAGCGGGGCATACCGCGGCCATCGGTAGCGGAAGTCATATTGCCCTGATGGTCGTAGGTATAGTAGCTCGTATTCCCGTTGCGGTCACGGATCATGGTCGGCATCCGATTGCTGTCGTACTCGAACCGCTCATAAGTGCCGTCGGCGTAAGTGATTTTGGTTTTGTTGCCCGCGGCATCATAGGCATAGGATGTGCGGTTGCCCTCACGATCCGTCCGGCTGGTGACTTGATTGAGGTCATTATAGGTCACCGTCTGGCTGCCGCTGGCATCTGTAGACTTGGTGATCCGTCCCTGCTCATCAAACCAGATCTCATGAAAATAGCCGTCCTCGCCGGTGCAGGTGTTGTGCCGCCCATCGAAATCGTAGGTAAAATCAAAGGTGCCGAAGTTTACGGCATACTGATGGACTACACGGCCCTGTGCGTCATATTCATTCTCTACATAGATCTCACCCTTGAGATTCTGAACAGAACTGAGATACCCGTTGCCGTCATACGCATAGCGCAGGCTGTCTCCATCAGGGTTTTCCACTTCAGTCAGGAGGCCGCCGTCATAGGACAGATGGATGCTGCGCCCTACGCTGTCCGTCACCGCAGCGATATTGTCACCGCTGTAGGAGAATGTAAAGCTGCCGGCGCCGTTGGACACGCTCTGGAGCTTGTCACCGTCATATTGGAAGGACAGCGTATTCCCACTAAGATAGACGATGCTCAGAATACGGCCGCTATTGTCGAAGCGGTAGATTGTCCCCGCCTTATCCGTCATGGCGTAACCGCTGCCTGTCTGCACCAGCGAGTAATCACCGCAGGTGTCAAAGCTGCCGTCAAAGCCGATTGGGAAATAAAGCGTAACGGCTCTCGGCAAATGGGCGATCACGGAACGGCCGTCAAACTCCAGCGCATAGGAGAAGTTGGACGTCCAGCCGCCGCCAAGCCCGTAATTTTCATCCGCGTGGACAGATTCGTAGTAACGTGTAAATTCCAGATCATCCTTGCCGTACAGCGCAAGGTCACGGTAATTCCATGTAAAACTGCCGCTGAGCAGATCCACAGGGTCGCCGCTGCAGGCCAGTTCATCCCGAATTGCGATCAGATCATCCCAGGAATTGATCATCTCGAAGGTGTCAATGGCCTCACCTTTCTCCGGCACATCAAAACCGAGGAAGCTGTTGTAGATCGCTGTCCGGGGCGTGCAGGGCTGCATGACGATGACGTAGCGGCCGCCGCTGGAAATACGGGTGAGGCTGCCGCTGTCATCCCTGTAACTGCCGTCCCACAGAACTATATTCTGGATGGTGTTTTCACTTTCTTCGGCAGCATCCGTCAAGCCGAAGAAAGCGTGTGCGCTGGGCAGGACAGAACTTTCCGGCAGATAGTCGATCTCCGCATTGATCTCCGGCTGCTCCTCCGGTTCCACGTCCGAAACAGCTTCGACAGGTTTTTCTGCAGAAGGCTCGTCCTCAATTGCTGTCACCGGCACATCTGCCTTATCCGTTTCCACCGCCTCCGAATCCACCGTATCCGCATCGGCAGGTGTCGTGTCCGCATCATCTTCCAATGGTTCCGCATTTGCAGAGGGAGCAAAGGACTCCTCTATCGCCGTTGCAGACTCCGTATCCGTTGTCAGGCTTTCCTCGGAAGCCCCATCCTCCGATGTCTCATTGGCAGGAGATTTTTCCGTATCCATTGCTTCATCGTTGATGTCAGCGGGCAAATTTGCTTCTGGATTTGGAGCATCTAGATTTTCCGAGGGGAGCAGAGCGTCTGTCTCTGCCATATCTTCCGGGGCAGGGAGCTCATCAAGGCTCACCGTTGCAGCCGCATCGTCCAGTCCGGCGAGGCGATTGCCCTCAAAGCCAAAAGCGTAGAAATCCTCAATCACTTCCGGCTGACGCTTCCCGCGGATCGTCTGATAGACGATATTCAGCCACTCATCTTCATCGATAGGCGAATAGCTTACCTGCTCCGCCGTATAAATGTCATCCCCCTCCTGAAGCGGGGCAATATTTTCCTGCACCGGAACGCCCACCAGTACGCCTAGTCGGCGGCCAAGGAACTCCTCGCTCTGGAGTTTTCCGTGTCCATCCGCATCATCCTCCGGCGCATACGGCATGGAAACAATATCTTCATCCATATACGCGGGTTCATCCTTCATCTCATACAGTTCCAGCGTGACCGGCTGTGATCTCTCGATCACATAGATCAGCTTGAACCAGGAGTCGGGATAGGTCATATTGGCTTTTGTCAGGAATGCGTTGTCTCTTGACTCATAAGAGAAGAAGGACACACGCCGCCCGTTATCCCGGAGAGCGTACAGTCCCATGATCTTAAATTCGGCGCTGGCCGGTCGGTCAGCCGCCGTATCCTCGGCAAAGACTGCGGTAGGGAACAGTGTCAAAAGCATTGCCAGCGTAAGCAGCATCGAAATGAATTTGTTTCGGAATCGTTTTAGCTTCATTTGCTATTCTCCTCTCTACGATACATGACAGTGGATCTTCGGCGGATGTTGCCCCAATGACCACCTCCTCCAAAAATGTGCCCTTACTATATTCATCTCTTGACAGTGTCGATTTGTGACAAGAAGTTCGATTTTTTCTGCGATTTTTTGTGACGCATGCCATTCATTTCTCTGCACCGTAATGATCATCGGTACAGATGCACTCCTATTGTTTTCGCATGGGGAAAATGCAAAAATATCATGCGCATTATATCTATAAGAGCGATAAACGCCTTGATGGTCGATTTATTGTACGAATGACTCCCTGTATAATATGCGTATAGGCAGAATAGTACCGTGGCGCGTATTACAGGAGACGCTGAAGTATGATTGATTATCAGGAAATCGGAAACAACATTAAAATATGTCGAATCCGCTGCAATCTCAAGCAGGCTGAACTTGCCGAAATGGTCGGTGTTACATCCCAGCACATCAGCCACGTTGAGAGGTGTCAAACGAAGCCGAGCCTGACATTAGCTTCATTCAGGCTGTTGACCGATGCCTCGCCCTCGGAGCGGAACGGCGATAAAATCTCCACCTGCTCAATTCCTTTTGCGGCGATCTGCTCCCGGTAAAGCTCACGGATGATGCCGGCAGTCTCCTCCTGGCTCTCTGCCTTATGAAAGGCAAAGTCCTCACCATAGTAGAGCGTCGTTTTGCCCTCGTTGATAAACCGGGCATTGTGGGCGATCAGGCTGTCCTGTGCCTGACGGAAGATCTCGTCCAGCACCGTGACCGGCACGACGCCGGAGCCGATCAGCTCGTGAAATACATCACCGGCGCCCACACTCTCTAACTGGTCTGCATCACCGACCAAAAGGACTTTGGTGCCGGGGCGCAAGCGTGAAAAGAGCTGATGGATCAGCCACATATCGACCATGGAAGTCTCGTCCACGATCAGGAGCCCTGCTTCCAGCGGCTTCCGTTCCCGGTCTTTCTTCGATTCCGAATCACCGTGAAGTCCCAGAATGCTGTGGAGCGTCTGTGCTTCATCGATCCCCGTTGCCTCCGCCATACGCCGGCTCGCCTTACCTGTGGGCGCTCCGAGTACGATCTTCTGCCGCGGATAGAGTTGACGGTACACTTCGATCACCGTTTTCAGAACCGTGGTCTTGCCGGTGCCGGGGCCGCCTGTGATAATGGACAGGTTATGCCGGAACACCATTTCCACGCCTTCTGACTGGCGTTTGGACAGGTTGAGCCCTAAGCTATGCTTTACTCGCTCCAACGGCTGCGCAATGTCTACCACCGCCGGATTTGCCAGGAACAGCTCTACCGCTTTCTGTGCGGTTTCGCTCTCCTGCAGAAATTGCTTGGGCAGATACACATTGCCGTGATTCGACACCACCTCGTCCTGCCGGATCATGGCAGACAGCTCCTGTTCGACCTGGCTCATGGGGACACGCATCTGTGGGAGGGGTATCCGCTCATTGAGCAGCTGCATAGCCGCTTTGAGCAAAGCCTCCGCTTCCAGATAGAGATGTCCGTCCTTTGTCCGTGCGTCCTCCAGCGCATAGAACAGCGCACCGTGAACACGCTTCGGATCACGCAGGTCTCCACCGGATTTTTGCACGATGGCGTCAATACGCTTGAATCCGAATCCCGGCACCTGACAGAGATTGAAGGGACTCTGTCTCACGATGTCTGCACAGGCAGGGCCGAAATGCTGATAGATCTTCTGCGCGGTCGTCGGCGTGACCTTGAACGGGGCCAGCAGGGTCATCAGGATACGCATCCGGCTGGTTTCCGCATAGGCGTCCTTGATCTCAGCAAGCCGCTCCTTTGTAATACCGCGGATCTCAAGAAGCCGGTCTGGCTGATGTTCCAGAATCTCCAGCGCATTGACACCAAACTTTTCAATGATCGCGTCGGCGGTCTTTTCTCCGATGCCCTTCAGCAGGCCGGAGGCAAGATAATTGCGGACACCCTCCAATGTGGGCGGCACGATCTCCTGCCAATGATCGACCTGAAGCTGAAGCCCGTATTTTCCGTCCTTCCACTCTCCATCCATCTCGATCTTCACCGTATCCGTCTGCGGCAATTCGATGCCGACGGCGGTAAAGCGGATCAGGTGGTCGTGATAGCGATAGGGACTCCGGGCTTCTGCCGGTACGCTGCTGTCCTCCGTCTTCATCCGGAGGACAGAATATTTGCTGGACGCATTGAAAAACAGTACTTTGTCCAGTGCTGCAACAATGCTCACAGCACATCACCTCCGTTTCTTTTCACGCTGCCTGCAAGGCAGCTTTTTTCACATGGAATCTTCGCCATTCAGACACCGTGACATACTGATCGTAAATGTCAGGGTGTTCGTCCTTCAAGCGCTCTAAGGCGTCCTTCGATATGCCTGCGGAGCGTACCGGATTGTAGGTTATGGTGTAGCTCTCCGCAAGACCGTTATACACGGCGGTACAGCTCGTCCCCATTCTCTCGATGAGCATACCCTTCAACCGCTTGATGTCCTTATCCAGCTTGCTCACATCAGCCGACAGCGCCTTTTTCTGCTCTTGCAGGGAAAGAAGCATGGACAACTGCCCAAACTGCGTCTGTCCCAACAGCACAGGCGGCGCGTCCTTGTCTGCCGGCCCCAGCTTTCGCCGCAGGCTTTCGAGGATCAGGTCACCATCCTCCTCCACATAGGGAGGCGGCGTTTTTGTGAGGACATAATTCTCCCAGAAGTCCCGTTCCAAAGCGATCAGTTCTTCTTCATAGGCCATATCACGGTCAATGCGGCGGATAATCGCCTCGTCTTCCGAATTTCCGTAAAGGCAGCAGAAGTAGACCCGGTCAATGTTCATGACCGCCATGTAGTGCCGCCCCTGTGATTCGTAGTAGATAGGGACGATCTCCTCGCCGTTGTACCACCAGTTATCCTTGGCGTTATAGTTCGTGGTCTTGATCTCAAGGATGGCTGTTGTACCGTCCGGCAGTTCCACCATATAATCCAGATCCGCCAGCATCCAAGGATATTGGGGGTGCCGGAACATGAATGGCCGGCGGTAGATCTTATAGCCCGTCTTATGGGCGAAGATCTTGGCAACCAACGGCTCCAGCAGAGTTCCAACCTCCAGCTGAACCCAGTTTTCGGCATCATCCGCTGTGACAATATTCAGCTTGTCATAGTAGAGATCCCGCCCGGTACGGAATGGTGAAATTCCGAGAACGGCAGCGGCGTCACTTCCGCCAATGCCCTTGCGCCGGTATTCCAGCCATTGCTCACGCGGCAGATCTTCTGTGCTGACAAGAATTTGCGGAGCGTAACACGCTGCGTTTTCCATAGATACATTCCTCCTCGGCTTCATATCCGATGCACGGCTTATTCAAAAGCCGTTTTTTTCTGTACCTGTGGTACGGCTGAGGCGAGCACCGCGGATGCCCTCCGGGTTTCCATTTTCGTCTGAATTTCATTTCTTGTTTCCACCTTTCTTGATGATATATCCTCAAAGCCTTTCGGCGTTTGGGCGCAAAAAAAGCGGGAACAACGATTCTGGTAAAATCCAGTATGTTTGCCTGACAGCAAACCCTCGTCATTCCCGCAGTATGGGGCAGTACCCCGTAAAACAAAAAAGCCAGCAGCAGCCGGCTCTCATGGCACAGCAATACTACTGACAAAAACGTACAAACCTGACAACGTGCGCAGGTGGATCACTCCACACACAGATCATTGACCTATGCCCAAAGGGAAATTGCGCAAAACTCATTTACAGGCATAGTGTAGCACAATATATATGACAAGTCAACACTATTTATCCTTCATATTGTGTCTCAAATAGGTTTTGTTAGCTATTGTGGCGTCGAGCAGCAGTAACATCAAATGCTATGCATATATCAGCATAGATACACTCTCACGCTGCTAAAAAGGAGTGTCACCTGATAGTAAGTTCGCTATCAGGTGACACTCCGGAAGGGTCAACTTAGCTGCCAACCTATCAACAGCAAAAGAACACTCTCTAAGAGAAGTACCCCCACACAGCACAAATCAAACCATGCAGATTTTTTCTTTTCCTCGACCGCTCGGAGCGCGAAAAATGCAAATCCAAAAGCAATAAAAAGCAAATCGCTCCAGTGCTTTGGATATGCCTTGACTGGAAGCAAAATCATAACGGCCAAAAATAGTGCAAAGCTTATCACATACTGTATGATATTCTTGGGTAATTTTTCCATGTTATTATCCATTCATACAGCGATACACAACCGTATCAGCGTCTTCAATATAGTTCTGCTGATTGGCGCTTGCATACCATTTTGTGTACAACTTTGTTACCGTCCCGTACCCGATAACCCCCGGACCGCTGGGGCGCTGATACGAAAGGACTCTTACAGAAATAGCGTGGATACCGTCTGGGTGCACCGTCCCACCAATATTGCAAATCTTTCCTAAAAGTACTCCTGCCGCAAAAGCTCCAAGAGGATTAAATCCGAGTGCAGCGATTACGACCGTTACAAATGCACCGGAGGTCATATCGAGCAAATCCTGCATAAATGTAATGTCTTTCTTTTGAGTACCAATTAGTTTGCTATAATCAGTTGCAACTGTCCCGTCCGGCGGACCGTCAAGATATTTTACGGTATGTGCAAAAGGAGCAATATCATATTCCGTACTTAGCTTTGATGATTCCTGCGTTGTCACCTTAATGCAATTACCGTTTAAGATTACGTCTCTAATGGAATCAATTTCAACCTTATCAGATTTATCGCCTTCTACAAAGTTCAGCTTTGTCGTCCCATCTGTCGAGATTTCTTTTATTACAATACCATCGACCACATTTCCAGCAGCATCGTTATAAGAATATCTAAATCTACCTTCTACATTATCCGAGAAAGCAAACTCAATCATCTGTGAAAAATTGCCCACTTCATCAGTAGCATATGGGCTTAATTCGACAGCAAATGCAGGAATGGCGAGAGCCATGCACATTGCGATGCAGAGAATAAACGACACCATTTTACGTTTCATTTAATTAACCTCGCTTTCTTTTGTTGTTGAACATAGCTTAATCTACTTCGGATACATTGAAAATTATACCTCTGTATTTTCTACTAAAACAGCCCTCCCTTCTCGTAAAACTAAATACGACAAGGGAGGGAGTTTTTGGACACAACGGCTATTTATTTTTCGCAAACACTTTCTGCTAACCTAACCAGATCTTCGGCAGTGAAGAACCCGGATATGAAAAATCCAGCGTTGTCAGCAGTCATCCATACGATTGTGTTACCGATAGCAGCGTCATCGCTGATCAAAATGTCGGCAGTGCAGCCATCTACGGTTATCTTTTCAACGGCAGTATTTGTTGACTCGATTTGCCAGAATGTCTCATCTGGCGGACTTGCATAATAGAATTTCAGTATCTCACCCTCGTCATTCATATAAATGACCGACGAAGTATTTCCTACACTATCTTCTGATATCTGTGTATATCCTTCGGGGATCCAAGTTAAATAGTAGTTATTCTTTCCTTCATTGCTGGTACGCCCATCCTCAAAATGATATATAAACAGCTCTTCGTACACCTCTTTGACCCATCCAAAAAAAGATGCTCTAGCCTCTGTATCGACGGCCAGCCAAGCACTTCCGCCAATGAGAACTGCAAGTATAATAACGGCAACTTTGTGCATCATTTTATAGAAATAAGGATGATCTGCGCGCTTTTTCAGCTTTCTGATTTTCCTTTCAAAAGCTGCAGAAAACTCATGAGGAGGAATCGCGTCGTAACCTTCTTCCATATAACGCAGATATAAGTCGCTGGATTTTTCAGCAGCCGCGCGTAGCCGCTCATCAGTGATCAAAATTCGCCGCCTCCTTCTTTGTACAGTATCTCGAGTTGCTTTTTCGCCCTCTGATCGATTTTCTGCGCCCAAGATAACGTAATTCCCAACATCTTTGAAATTTCACGCAAATTGTAGCCATGATAATATTTCAACCAGATAACATGACGTTGCTGCTCCGGCAACTTAAGAATAGCCTCTGTTAGCAAATCATCTGTGTGAAGTTCTGCACTCAGTTGATTAAGAATTTCATCGTTATATTCCGCAGTGGGATGGCGGCCATTCATTCGCAGCATATCAGTCACTCTGTTGTCAACTATAGTTACGACGAGCTGCTTTGTTTTTGGACTCACCGGATCAATTATTTTGATATTTTCAGCTATTTTCATAAAAGCGTAATGTACTGCGTCCTCCGCATCCTGTTCATGGTGCAAACGCTTATAGGCGACATAGTACATAAGCCCACGGTATTCCCGGTATATGTCTTCGAATTTGCTCTTGTCTTCTTCTGTCTCGATCGTTTGAAGATAAATCAGCATAGTCTTGGCTCCCTACCTGTTATGTTGGTATTATAACAAAGCGGGAAAAAGGTGTCCAGTAATTGTAGTGCCTGTCAGCACCGGAAATAAGGTTGATTAAGCTTTTCAGAAGTAAACCCTTGCCATTCCATTTTTCCAGAATGGCAAGGGTTTATCAGGTATGTATTAGCCCAATCACAAAAGCAGCCGAAGCCCTAGTCTTTACGGCTAATATATGACACTATTCATCGCTCAAGAGGCCATCTACCACTTTAGCGAAGTCAGTGTCGTTTATAACCAATAATTCATCCTCACTCAAAAAATCCTCCCGTGTATCAGGGGTTCCTGTTACAATAACGCCATTATCGGTAGGTGAAAACTTGTATTCGGTTAAATTGTCGGAGACGATAATGTAAGGAGCATCTGTGGATGCAGAACAATCTTGCAGAACAGAAAAATCATCCGCAGTAAGCGCCGCAAGCGCCTTCTCCATATCCGATGCCGCAGTAACAGCGTTCTCACCTACAAGTGAGGTTGACGTCCCATCAGGGAAAGTAATCAGAATTAAGGGCTCATTCGAAGCACGAAACCGGCTACACCATTCCATGAACAATGAGTTTTCTACATCTTCAGAGGAGACATTAGACTGATTTTGACATCCAGAAAAGCAAACTGTCATGACGCATACAAACAGCAGTATATATGCTCTTTTGATTTTTTTCATAATACAATCCATGTTCTTTCCATTAATTGACTCGAGAAACAATTTCAGTAGCGTTGTAGGGGACCGGAATGCTGGTAGTGGGCCATCCCATCACAGCGGGGTGCGCGGCGTTATCAATATAGCTGATAGTGTTCAAAACCATCACTCTGCCATTGCACGACTGAATATCGTTGAGAATTGACTGGTTAATACTGACGGTAGTATAAAGGAGGGCATTAGCGCTTCCTGTAATATAAGGAGGAAGCCAATTTAAGGTCTTGACAGCCTCCATAATAGCACGTGCAACATCTCGCTGAGTTTCAATCTCATTAATCCATCTTTCACCCTGCTCTGCAGTACAACCAACAACTACAAAACGACCAGGAGCAGCTCCCCACTCTCGCGCCTGCTTGTATGCTACAGAACCACCGCGGGGAGCGTACACATTATTTACTGTGCCATCCTCTAAAGGAGAAATTGAGTTTTCGTCGTATTCAGCTGAGAACATGGCGTAAAGAATCGCTTCATAATCATCTGCGAGATAGAGAGCGTCCTGTGCGGCTAACTGAGGAAGGATCACAGCCATCTTTTCGTCAACCATCTGTTGAATAGGATCGGCGGGCTTAACAGTGTCTTCGGCAGACAATTCGAACGCGGAAGCATTTACCATAAGCGCAAATACCATGCAAATAGCCATTAACAAAGAAGTGGTTCTCTTCATAGTAATCTCCTTTCGACGTTTGGTATTATCTATACCTTATATTTCATATTAATGTGAATTTGACATTGCTTTTGCAACATGTTTATCTGAGACATAACTATTACAGCTTACAGTCACTTAGAACATTGGATACACCCCCTATCATATCGGTAAGGCATTGAAATATATTAAGTTATCAGGCGTTAACTGGAGGCCCTTTACTATTCATCTTTTAGCCATTTGTGGCACTGATAGTAACTGGGGACCGCTTTGTTCCATTCACAGAAAAATTGACAACCATGGTATAGGTTTTTCCTTTTTTGACTGCCGCACTTTTTGTCATCTTCAAAATGCCAGATCCGCTTCCGTTCCAGCTTGCGATCAAATCGCTGCCACACCGGAGTTCCATCGTCGCCGAAATCTCATCTGTCATCTTATCGCCGACAATCTGAATTACACATGAGGCGTTATTCCCATCGAAGCTCAGGTGGGGCACCGAGGTAATGCTGCGGCTTTGGATCGCATGTGCCGAAACAGAAAGAAGCATCACCAGAATAAGAGACATGCAAAAGAAACGCTTTTTCACTAATCTCACCTCCCTTCATTCTCTTAAATACGACAGCGAGGTGTATTTTTGGACAGGATAGCTGATATTTTTTCTTTGCAGTGATAGAATTTTATTGGACAAATATTAAGCCCTCGTAAAACGACTACGTTTTACGAGGGCTTATCTATTAACTTTTTCTGTAACTTGCAAAATTTGTCTATGTTTCTCCGTATTTATTGTGTGAACGGCAAATAGATGTGCCTTGAACCTTGAAAACACCGCATAGAATAGCACGGTCACATAGATTCGTCTGGGAGTTATACAGGATCGGCTGACAGTATGCGTTTGCGTACCTGCCGGGGAAGTGCCGCACAGCGGCAGCCTGCAAATACGCGGCCTGAAGCGAGGGCGCAGGAAATGGTCCGGACGCAAAATCGCAGTCCTTACAGAATTTTATGCTTGGCAACCGCTATTGCGGAGTGTATAATGTGCCTACCCTGCTAAACCATTAGGAAAGGAGGCACTACTGCATTCTATAACGGTTTCCAAGCTGCAATAGGAGGTATTACCTTGTCTGACCAAATTTGCAGCAACAATGTTCAACGTACCTACACCGTCGAACAGGTCTCTCGAATCCTTGGGATCAGTCTCCGCAAGACCTATTACCTCTGCGAGCACACAACTGATTTTAAGGTCATTCGGCTTGGGAAGCGGTGCCTGCGCATTCATAAAGAGTCTTTTGATTCTTGGTTCAATGCGTTGGATCAGCCATAGAGCATCGAACAAGAAAGGAACCGTTATGGCAACATATACTATTCGCGGAACATCTCACAACATCGTCTACACCTATAAGACGATTGACGGAAAACGTAAACAGCAATGGGAATCCTATTCCTCGGAGTTGGAGGCGATACAGCGCAAAGCCTACATCGACTATCTCCAAGCTCAAAATAGGGCATCTGATATTACTCATGAGGCTGCTGAGTATCGCCGCAAAAAGGCCATTGAGAAAACAGCTCAAAAAATCGCCGCAGAAAATGCAGCAGTTGCTGTCGAGCCTCCGACCATCGAAACTGAAGACAATATGAGCAAGACCTACCGAGAATTCATGGAGCGCTTTTTGCCGATCTATGCGAGGAAACGGAACCTCTCGCCCAAAACCTACGACAGCTACCGTCAAAATCTGGAAACTCACATATACCCTTATTTCGGTGATTGGATCATGAGCTCTATTACGAGCAGCGCTATTGACGGATTCATTGACTATCTTTTTCAAAAGCCATGCCGTGGAAGCAAAAGTTATGGCAAACGCGTTTCGGAGATTCCGACTCTGAGCTCTGGAACCGTAAAAAAGTGCTATAACATTCTTACTCTTGGCTTTGAAACAGCAAAACGATGGAACTATATCTCGGAAATTCCCAACACCAAAGGTCCGTCTGAGCACTACAAGAAGCGCAAAGCCTGGTCTTCTGAGCACATCTCAAAAATTCTCGACCAAATTCAGGATGATCCCATTCTCCATCTCTCGGTGCATCTCGCTTTTATTTGTTCACTCAGAGCGGGGGAAATTGTTGCAATCGATATTAACTCAATCAACCTTAATGAAGGCAGCATGTGGATCTCCCAGATTCTCGAGCGCGTCTCTGACGAGTCTCTCAAAACTCTTTCCAAAGAAAAAATAGCTAAAGTTTTTCCAAAGCAGTTTTCTAACGCTAAAAGCCGCCTTGTCTTAAAAACGCCGAAGACGGAGGGCAGTTTGAGAAAACAGTACCTAACTCGTCCATTGGTTCAAGAAATCAAAGAGCGCATTGCGGAAATCAACAAAGCGAAAGATCTCCTTGGTCCAGAATATCAGGACAACGGTTTTCTGATCTGTCAGTCTGATGGACGCCCTGTTGATCCAAATAATCTCTGCAAGTCCTTTAAGGAATGGCAGAGTACAATGAATATCACAGATCAAATTGATCTTCAGGGCCTACGCAAGTCAGGGCAGATGCACAAAATCAGATTGACGAAAAACAATTATCAACTTGTCGCTGCTAATGCTGGACAATCCCCTGAAGTGCTCATGCATCATTACAATGAAACACTTGAAGCCGAAAAACAGCAGCTTGCCTCAATGGTTGAATCAAGTTTTTATCCATCACTTGAAAAAAAGAGTGAGACAGCAGCAACTATTGACCCAGCCGAAATTTTGAAACTAATTCAGGATAATCCTGACCTCGCAGCGAAACTTATGCAGCTATTGAAGGTCTCTGCGTAAGATGACACTCCTTGCAAACATTTTTTCGTTTAGCACGACCTTTAGCAGGATGTTTAGCAGAACCCATAAATCGGGGTATTTGAGAGCTACCTCAAAAAAAGAAAAAGCCTCGAAACCATTGCGGTTTCAAGACTTTCAATGGAGCTGCTGGGCAGATTCGAACTGCCGACCTCATCCTTACCAAGGATGCGCTCTACCTACTGAGCTACAGCAGCAAATGGCGACCAGGAAGGGGTTCGAACCCTCGACCTCCGGCGTGACAGGCCGGCGTTCTAACCAGCTGAACTACCTGGCCGAATTTATGGTGGGAACAACAGGGCTCGAACCTGTGACCCTCTGCTTGTAAGGCAGATGCTCTCCCAGCTGAGCTATGCTCCCCACTCGAAAAAATCGCTTCGGCGAACGACAAGGGTTATTATACAGAATAACCCCTGCCGTGTCAACCTTATTTTTGATTTTTTCAAAAAATTTATGGAAAAGGGAAATGCATTACTTTCCCTGCTTTTTCAGATCAGCGATCATGGCGGTCAGATCCTCTTTGGTAAAGTTCTGAACCCTGTCACAGAACTGGCAGGTGAGTTCAGCAGAGCCCTGCTCGTCCACGATCTTTTCAAGCTCCTTTGACCCCAGCGACAGCAGCGCGCGCTCCGTGCGCTCGCGCGAGCAGTAGCAGCGGTATTCGATCGGATCGACGGAGAGGATCTCCATGTCAAAATCAGACAGCACCGTTTTGAGCAGCACCGCAGGATCAGAATTCTCCTTTAAGAGATTCGTCACGCTGGGAGCTGCGTAGATGCCGCCCTCGACCTTGGTGATGACGTCCTCACCCGCGCCGGGGAGGAGCTGGATGAGATAGCCGCCCGCGGTGAGCACGCTGCGGTCGCGGTCGATGAGAACGCCCAGACCGCAGGCCGACGGCACCTGCTCAGATTCGACATAGTAGGCGGCCACGTCCTCGGCGATCTCGCCGCCGAGCAGGTCGACCGTGCCGACGTAGGGCTCGCGCATGTTGAGGTCCTTGATGACCGTTAGCGTGCCGCTGTGGCCGACGGCGGTGCCGACGTCCAGCTTGCCGTCCTCGCGCAGGGCGAGATCGACGGCGGGGTTCTGCACGTAGCCGCGCACATTGCCCTCAGAGTCCGAAACGGTCAGGATGGTGCCGAGCGGGCCGTCGCCCTTGATCTGCATCGTGACGCTTGCGCCGTTATCCTTGAGTGCGTTGCCCATCATCGAACAGGCAGCGAGCGCGCGGCCAAGCGCCGCCGTGGCGACAGGGGAGGTGTGGTGGATCTGGCGGGCGCGCTCGGTCAGACCGCGCGTGTAGACCGCGACAGCGTTGACAAAGCCATCTTTCGAGATGGCGCGGACCAGACAGTCCTTCTGTGCTTCCATATATGGTTCCTCACTTTCTGATACAACTGAAGTAAATGCGGCCGTCGCGCTCGTTCGCGCGGCGCAGCTTGAGCTCGCCATGCGTGCGGATGGCCGTGAAACCGGCCTCTTCGAGCCACGCGGTCAATTCTTCGACCGTGTAGGCGCGCTGGTGGTGCTCTTCAAAGTCGCGCTCCCACGCGCCATCCGGCTGGAGGCGGAAGAGGTCGACCTCGTAGTCGAGCATTTTGACGTTTTTGCGGTAGCGCGTGCGCCAGAGGCAGAACACGTCCTCGCGCTCGTCGAGCAGCACCTCGCCGTCGAGTTTTTCCATTTTTGAGACGGCGTGCACGTCGAACACCAGCGACCCGCCGGGGGCGATGGTGTCGTGCAGGCGGTTGAATGTGCGCTGCACGTCGCGCGGACGCGTCAGATAGTTGATGCTGTCCAGGCAGCAAATGGCGGCGTCGACCTTTTCCAACAACTTGAACTGCGGCATCGACTGGCACAAAAGCAGCGGCGGGGGATCGAGCGTGGCGAGCTTCTGCTGTGCCTGCGCGAGCATCTCGGGCGAGTAGTCGACGCCCGTGACCGTGTAGCCGCGTCGGGCGAAGAGCACGGTCATCGTACCCGTGCCGCAGGCGAGGTCGAGCAGCGACTTGACAGGACGCTTTGCGCGCAGAAAGAGCTTTTCGACAAAGCTTGCGCGCTTTTCGTATTCCACGTCCTCGGTCAGCTCGTCGTAGGACGCGGCGAGAGCTTCGTAGCTGTCCATGCCCGTCGCCTTCCTTTCTGCAAATATCCCATATAGTTTAGCAGAGAGTGCGAAATTAGTAAAGTGCCGCGCCCGCATTTTCTCGCGCCGCACCGCTTTGGCCGCAGCGGCATAGACTGCCCCAAATGAAAAAACGGGGAGGAAGCGCATGAAGGAGCATCCGCGTTTGACGCTGGGAGAAGATTTTGCCCAGGAAAAAAGCTGGCAGTGGGAGGACATCACCGTCCTGACCGCCCGCTTGACGCTGCCGCAGACAAAAGGGGAGAGCCGGCGCGAGAAGCGCTTCGACCGCTATTACCGCGCACTCGCTGATGCCTATTTTGCCCGCTGCGAGCAGAAATTGCTGCCAGATGCCGCAAAGACCTGCCGCGCGGCGATGGCGCGCTCCGCCCCATGGCAGATGACGGCGGTGACGCTTACCTACCGCGTAAGCGCGCAGACGGAGGATGCGGTCGTTTTTACCTTCGAGGTAAATGACGGAGAAAGTGTCCTGCGCCGCTGGGAGGAGGGGTGGGAATGCAGCGCGTTCCTGCCGCTTTTTAAAGCGGAACGTGGTTCCGCGCTTGCAACATAAGCGCGCGAGCGCGGTTTTGGGCACCCGGCGGGCGCGGAAGGGGGAGCAGCGCCGAAGGCGCTTCGTCTTTATTCCCTGCACCGTGCAGGGGAACGGGCAAAGGGGACCATTCTCTCACGTGAGAGAATGGCCCCCTTGAACCCCCAAGAGAACGCGAGGGG
>OODS01001142.1_pt1 | contig 18273 bp, 16 predicted proteins | sample 1671531 | NCBI WGS metagenome assembly OODS01 (sample SAMN06348166, study PRJEB24527) | human gut metagenome | biome: human gut; feature: ankylosing spondylitis patient; material: feces | host: Homo sapiens | place: China | collected 2015-10 | reverse complement strand
GCGTTCTGAACCCCTACGAGTTCATCGGCGCTGTCATCAACCGCCGTCTGCCCAACCCCTTCATGCCCGATGCTCCCCAGCGTATCGCTACCGATACCTCTCAGAAGCTGGCCATCCGCTTTGGCGAGACCATCAAGGCATATCAGGCACGCGGTCTGGACAAGTCCAACCTGGTGCTGATCCCCCTGGTGCTGGCAGGCTATGCCCGCTACCTGAAGGGCATTGATGACAACGGCAAGGCCTTTGAGATCTCTCCCGATCCGATGCTGGCTGAGCTGCAGGCCATCGTGGCTCCTCTGGAAGTCAAGGAAGGCGAGCAGGACTTCAGCTGCCTGAAGAACCTGTACAGCCGTGCCGATGTGTTCGGTGTTGACCTGTACGAGGTCGGCCTGGGTGAGCAGATCGAGGGCATGGTCAAGGAGCTGTACGCTGGCAACGGCGCAGTCCGCAAGACCCTGCACAAGTATGTTGTCGCCCGCTGAGCGCTGACACGATCCTGAATTAAGCTATCTTCGTTCCCGCGCTGCGTTTTGCTTTGCCGCAGTGCGGGATTTTTTTGTTTTCCGGCATGGCTCTTTACATTTGGAGAGCGATTTGCAATAATAGAAAAAAAGCGCAGGAGGGTCTGTACATGAAAGTAATGGTTTTTGATGTGGGCGGCACCGAGATCAAGTATTCCGTGATGGATGAGCAGCTGAATCGGACCGATACGGGCAGCACGCCTACCCCGGCGGATTCGCAGGAACACTTCCTGAACACCCTGCGGGAGATCTACCTGCCCCACAAGGACGAGGTGGACGGCATTGCCCTGAGCCTGCCCGGCTTCATTGATGCCGAGCAGGGCGTGGTCAAGGGCGGCGGGGCACTCTCGCTGGCCTACAATGTGGGCACGCCTGTCGGCCCCCGGCTGGCCGAGGCCTGCGGCTGCCGGGTCTGGATCGAGAATGACGGCAAAGCGGCCGCCATTGCAGAGCTGGAGCGGGGCGCGCTGAAGGGCTGCAGGAACGCAGCAGTGTTCATCATCGGTACCGGTGTGGGCGGCGGCCTGATCATTGATGGGAAGCTGGTGCGCGGCCGGGACTGCACGGCGGGCGAATACAGCTTTATGAATACGAACGCCGATGCCTGGAGCGATCCTTCCAAGACCATGGCCTGCCAGTGCAGTACCAGCGCCCTGTTGAGCGGCTACCGCGCCCGCAAGGGTTTGCCTGCCGATGCGCCCATGGATGGACGCATCTTCTTTGAGGCGGTCCACGCCGGGGAGACCGAGGCCAACGAGGCCCTGCGCAGCTTCTGCCGGGCCGTTGCCGTGCAGATCTACAACCTGAACGTTCTGCTGGATCTGGAAAAGGTGGCCATCGGCGGCGGCATCAGCAAGCAGCCCATCCTTGTGGAGACCCTGAACGAGGTGTATGAGGAGTACATCCTGCGGGGCCATCCCTTCAGCGAAGCGCAGGCCCGCTGCCTGCCCTGCCCGGAGATCGTGCCCTGCCGGTTCCTGAGCGAGGCCAACCAGATCGGTGCCTTTGCAAGCTACCAGAAGGCGTTTTTGGAAAATTGATGGACAAAACGCACGAAGCTGTGTTATACTGGGCGTGACAGGAGGGCGGAACAATGCCGGAGATCAGTTTGTTTTGTGGAATTCGGATCACAATGTTTTACAGTGACCATAACCCACCGCATTTCCATGCGGAATATGGTGGATGTAAAGCACTGGTGGATATTCAGCACTCCTGTGTTATCCGTGGTGCATTGCCCAGCCGCCAGTTGAAATTGATTCTGGCATGGTGTGAGCTGCATAAAGATGAGCTGATGCAGAACTGGGAACTTGCCAGGGATGCAAAGCCTTTGAATCATGTGGCACCATTGATCTGAAAGGGGAGTACAGTATGGAATATATTCCAAAAGTGTTGCAGGCTGTTGCAGGTGAGGACTTTACCATCTACCTGTATTTCAGTGATGGCTCTGTCCGCCTGTATGATGCAAAGCCCCTGTTGCAACAGGGGGGAGTGTTCGAGCCTATGCGCGATCCGGATTATTTCCGTGACCGGCTGACGGTGCTGAATGACACGGCGGCATGGGATGTGAGCGGTGACATGGACCCTTGCAATTGCATCGACCTTGACCCGATAGAGCTGTATGAGACCTGTCCGGTGGTCGTTGACCCGTTGGAAAAGGCATCCTGAAATAAAACACAACGGCACAGCGCTGGTGCATCATCGTAACTGCGCTGTGCCTTGATTTTTGGGCGCACCCATGATATGATAGACCCTGCGCGCAGGGCGCGCGGAAAACAAACAAAGGAGTTCTTTTTCTATGAAAACCATGCATAAATTTCTGGCCGTTGTGATCAGTGCCGCTCTGGCTGCCGGGCTGCTGGCAGGCTGCGGTGCAGCTTCCAGCACGGCTTCCAGTGCAACCTCTTCTGAGGCTGTGTCCTCTGTGGCAGCTTCCAGTGAAGCCGCTTCCTCTGAGGCTGCTTCCGGGCAGGCCGAGGATGCCAAGGTCAAGGCAGAGTTTACCGTGACCGGCGCGGATGGCGAGAGCCAGACCTTCACGCTGGAAGTGACCGATGGCGAGAAGCTGAGCGATGCTCTGGTGGAAGCCGGTCTCATCAGCGAGGAAGAGGCTGCGGCAGGCTTTGTGACCACCGTCAACGGCGAGACCGCCGACTGGGATAAGGACCAGGCATGGTGGTGCCTGACCGATGCCACCGGCGAGATGACCACCGTGGGCGTGGCAGACATTGCGCTGCACGATGGCGACAGCTATGCCTTTACCTACACGAAGTAAGGAGCCTGTGCACATCCGGGTGCTGCGGCTGGTGCTCAGCGGCCTGATGGGGGCGCTGCTGGTGGTGAGCAAGCAGGCTATGAGCGGCTTGCCCAATATTGAACCGGTGACGCTGCTCGTTATCCTGTTTGCACTGGAGCTGCCCCGGGAAACACCGGGGGCCGTTACGGTGTTCATCCTGCTGCAGGGCGTGCTGTACGGCTTTGGGCTGTGGTGGGCCATGTACCTGTATGTCTGGTATCTGCTGGCCCTGTTGGCATGGCTGCTGCGCCGGATGGACAATGCCCTTGGCTGGGCGGTGTTCAGCGGCATCTACGGCCTGTGCTTCGGCGGCCTGTGTGCGGCGGTGTATCTGGTGGCAAAAACACCGGCCTTTGCCCTGAGCTGGTGGCTCAGCGGCCTTTCCTACGATGCCATGCACGGCGTGGGAAATTTTGTCATCATGCTGCTGCTCTACCGCCCCCTGCGCAGGGCGCTGCAGACAGCCAGACGGCAGCTGAGAGTGAATTGAAAAGGAAAGCATCCTCACCCTCTCCGTCATTGCTTGCGCAATGCCACCTCTCCCGAAGGGAGAGGCAAGACATCACAGAGGACAGATGCTGCAATATCTGGGATTGCCCTTGGCTCCCCCTTTGGGGGAGCTGGCGAGCGTCAGCGAGACTGAGAGGGTGAGCCATCAAAACAGAAAGAGGGCCGCTGCACGGAGCAATGTGCAGCGACCCTCTTTTGCGGAAACAGGTAAGAAAATGGTTCGATAATGTCAGATTCAGCGCTTTACATTGAAGGCGGCCATGCCGGGGTAAACGGCGCTTGCACCCAGATCCTCCTCAATGCGGAGCAGCTGGTTGTACTTGGCAACGCGCTCGGTGCGGCTGGGAGCACCGGTCTTGATCTGGCAGGTGTTCAGGGCAACGGCCAGATCAGCAATGGTGGTGTCCTCGGTCTCGCCGGAGCGGTGAGAGCTGATGGCGGTGTAGCCGGCCTTGTGGGCCATCTTGATGGCCTCCAGCGTCTCGGAAACGGAACCGATCTGGTTCAGCTTGATCAGGATGGCGTTGCCTGCACCCAGCTGGATGCCCTTGGCCAGACGCTCGGTGTTGGTAACGAACAGGTCGTCGCCCACCAGCTGGACCTTGCCGCCCAGTTCCCGGGTCATCTCCTGCCAGCCTTCCCAGTCCTCTTCATCCAAGCCATCTTCAATGGAGATGATGGGGTACTTCTCCACCAGGCTCTTCCAGTGTGCGATCAGCTCACTGGAAGTGTACTCGGTGCCGGCTTTGGGCAGCTTGTAGAAGCCCTTACCCTTGGGGCTCTTCCACTCGGAGGAAGCGGCATCCATGGCCAGCATGAAGTCCTTGCCGGGCTGATAACCGGCCTTTTCGATGGCGGCCAGAATGGTCTCGATGGTCTCCTCGTCGCTGGACAGGTTGGGGGCAAAGCCGCCCTCGTCGCCCACGGAGGTGGCCAGGCCCCTGGACTTCAGGATGGAGGCCAGAGCGTGGAACACTTCGGCGCACCAGCGCAGGGCCTCCTTGAAGCTGGGCGCGCCCACGGGCATGATCATAAACTCCTGCGTGTCTACGGTGTTGGCGGCGTGTGCGCCGCCGTTCAGGATGTTCATCATGGGCACGGGCAGGCGGTTGCCGTTCACGCCGCCCAGAAAGCGGTACAGGGGCATGTCCAGCGAAGCGGCAGCGGCGCGGCAGGCGGCAATGGACACGGCCAGAATGGCGTTTGCGCCCAGGTTGGACTTGTCCTTGGTGCCGTCGGCCTTGATCATAGCGGCGTCGATGGCGTAGATGTCGGAAGCATCCATGCCCACCACAGCGTCGGCGATCACGGTGTTGATGTTCTCCACGGCCTTAGTCACGCCCTTGCCCAGGTAACGGCCCTTGTCGCCGTCGCGCAGCTCCAGCGCCTCAAACTCGCCGGTGGATGCGCCGGAAGGAGCGCAGCCGCGGGCCACAGTGCCGTCGGCCAGCGTGATCTCGGCTTCTACGGTGGGGTTGCCGCGGGAGTCCAGGATCTCGCGGCCTACAACGGATTCAATTTCCAGATAGTTCATATCGAAAACCTCCTGATAGCTGATTCGGCCCGGCGTCGGTGCGGCAGCCGGACGATCTGTATGGATAGTTGCACCTAACTAACCAAGAACATCCTACCACGGTTTCCCAAAAGGTGCAAGAGCTGAGCGGAATGTTTGCGGGCATAAACTTTGCACAGGGGCAGGCGGCATGGTTTCAGCGTGCCCGGCGGGGTCGTTGAATATTCCGTATGACTGCCATGTGATTTTGGTATGGCAGATATACTAAAAATAATCTTTACATTTTGGCAGGGCCGTTCTATACTGGAACGCGGTCAAGATTTTTTAATGGTATACTGGTTATCTGATAGAGGAGGATCACACTATGAATAAGGATCTGACGGTCGGCAAGCCGTCACAGGTGCTGTGGCAGTTCTGTCTGCCCATGTTCGGCAGCATTATCTTCCAGCAGCTGTACAACATTGCCGACAGCCTGGTGGCAGGCAAGTTCATTGGCGAAAACGCCCTGGCTGCCGTGGGCAACAGCTACGAGATCACCCTGATCTTCATTGCCTTTGCATTCGGCTGCAACATTGGCTGCTCGGTCATCGTGTCGCGCTACTTTGGTGCCAAGGAATACGATGACATGAAAACCTCGGTGTACACGGCCCTCATCGGCTCGGCAGTGCTGTGTGCAGCGCTGATGGTGTTCGGCCTGCTGGGCTGCCGCAGCCTGCTGGAGCTCATCAACACCCCGGAGGAGATCCTGGCGGACTCGGCCCTGTATCTGGACATCTACGTTCTGGGCCTGCCTTTCATGTTCTTCTACAACATTGCCACCGGCATCTTCTCGGCGCTGGGTGACAGCAAGACGCCGTTCTACTTCCTGGCCGTCTCGTCTCTGTCCAACATCGGCGTGGACATCCTGTTTGTGGCCGGGTTCCACATGGGTGTGGCCGGTGTGGCCTGGGCGACCTTCCTGTGCCAGGGTGTGAGCTGCATCCTGGCCATGGTAGTGGTGTTCCGCCGCATGAAGGCCATCCCCGCACAGCGCAAGACGGTGTGGTTCTCCTGGAATATGCTGGGCAAGATCGCCGTGGTGGCCATCCCCAGCATTCTGCAGCAGAGCTTCATCTCGGTGGGCAACATCATCCTGCAGAGCGTCATCAACACCTTTGGTGCCAGCGTCATTGCAGGCTACTCTGCCGCCGTCAAGCTGAACAACATGGTCATCACCTCCTTCACCACCCTGGGCAACGGCATTTCCAACTACACCTCCCAGAACATGGGTGCCGGCAAGATGGACCGCGTCAAGGCGGGCTTTGGTGCGGGCCGCAATCTGGTGTGGCTCATCTGTGTGCCCATCGTCATCCTGTACTTCTTCTTCGGCCGCACGCTGCTGCTGCTGTTCATGAATGACCCGCAGGGCCCGGCCATCGACACTGGCATGCTGTTCCTGCACATCCTTTCGCCCTTCTACTTTGTGGTGTCCCTCAAGCTGGTCACCGACGGCATCCTGCGCGGCTGCGGTCTGATGGGCCGCTTCATGGTGGCCACCTTCACCGACCTGATCCTGCGCGTGGGCATGGCCATCGTGCTCAGCGGCACCGAGCTGGGCAGCACCGGCATCTGGCTGTCCTGGCCCATTGGCTGGTGCATCGGCACGGTACTGTCCATCGTGTTCTATGCAACGGCTATCCGTAAGGCACTGGGCCAGCCTTCGCTGAAAAAAGAGGCAGAAGATCTGGTGGAAGAACTCCACGAAGAGGCCGAGCAGGCTGCAGAACCGGCCTCTGAGACGGTGTAACCATTTTGCAACTTGTGAAGTGAATTCATCTGACGGACGAATAAAATGAACAACTTGAAATAGTGCACAAAAACGCGCGTTTTGATTTGTGTAATTTAGCAACAAAGCCGAGAAAAAGCCCCCAAAAGTATGGACGGTTTGTGAATTGCGGATTTGAACACGGATAGCTATAATAACAGACAAGAACAGAAGCAAGGCCGCTTTTAGAGGGGAAGGGCCTTGCTTCCGTTTTTATCCTTGATTCTATTCGATCCTATAAAATACTCCGAAGGAGGAGATTTTTATGAAAAAGATGTTCACTCGTCGTCAGTTCATGGCCGCTGCCGGTGTTGCTGTTGCAGCAGGTGCCCTGACCGCCTGCGGCGGTTCCTCCGCAAGCACTGCCGGCTCTGCTGCCGGTTCCGCTGCTGCCTCCGGCAGCACCATCAAGGTGGGCGTTATGGGCCCCCTGACCGGTGATGCTTCCGTTTACGGTCAGGCTGTTGTCAACGGTGCCAGCCTGTATATCAAGCAGGTCAATGCAGACGGCGGTGTCAACGGCAAGCAGCTGGAGGTCATCGCCATGGACGAGCAGGGCGATGAGACACAGGCTGTCACCTGCTTTACCAAGATGGTGGATCAGGGCATCACCGCTCTGGTGGGCGATGTGACCACCGCCCCCACCCTGGCTGTTGCCGCCGAGAGCGCCGACTACAATATGCCCATGGTCACCGCTTCCGCTACCGCCGAGGCTGTCACCTACGATGCCGAGACCGACACCGTGAACGGGAACGTGTTCCGCGCCTGCTTTACCGACCCCTTCCAGGGCGTGAAGATGGCAGACTACGCCTATGAGAAGCTGGGCTACAAAAAGGCCGCCGTCATCTTCCTGAAGGGCAAGGACTACAACGAGGGTCTGGCTGAGAACTTTGCCAAGGAGTTTGAGGCAAAGGGCGGCGAGATCGTTGACCAGGAGAGCTACTCTGAGGGCGATGTGGACTTCAAGACCCAGCTGACCAGCATTCTGGGCAAAAACCCCGAAGTGGTCTTCTGCCCCAACTACTATCAGGAAGTGGGCCAGATCCTGGCTCAGGCCGAGAGCGTCGGCCTGACCGTTCCCTTCCTGGGCGGCGACGGCTGGGATGGTCTGGAGGGCTACGCCACCGCCGACCAGCTGAAGGATTCCTACTTCTGCGCCTGCTACGCCAAGGGCTCCAGCGCCGCATTTGAGGATGCCTATAAGGCTGAGTACGGCGAGGCTTACCCCAACGGCTTTGCCCCCCTGGGTTACGATGCCGCCATGACCGTGGTGTACGGCATCAAGGCAGCCGAGGAGCAGGGCCTCGAGGCCGGCTCTGACGAGTACAAGCAGGCTGTCATCGACGCCATTGCCGGCGGCACCATTGAGGGCATCACCGGCACCTTTACCTTCGACGAGTATCACAACCCCGTCAAGAGCACCGCTATCCTGACCTATGTGGACGGCAAGCCCGAGCTGAAGGAAATGTTCTGATCCGTGCCGTTCCATCCACCGGTGATGGAGCCGCCCGCACAGAGCAAAACGCATGATCTTTTGGAGAACGCCGGAACAGCTTTTTTCTGGTCAGGCGTTCTCCGTTTTTTATATCAAAAAGTGTAAACGCCGCAAAGAAAGGAAGTATCTGACCATGACAGTGTTCTTCAGCCAGCTGATCAACGGCTTGTCCCTTGGCAGCATCTATGCACTGATCGCTCTGGGCTACAGTATGGTGTACGGCATTATCCTGCTGCTGAACTTTGCCCACGGCGACGTCATCATGGTGGGCGCATATATGTCCTGGTTCGTCATGAACCAGCTGGGCCTGGGCCCGGTCACCGCTGTGTGCGCCACCATCCTTACCTGTACGCTGCTGGGCGTCGTGATCGAAAAGGTCGCCTACACCCCTCTGCGGAACGCCCCCCGGATCTCGCTGCTGATCACCGCCATTGGCGTCTCCTTCTTTCTGGAGTACACCGCAGAGCTGATCCTGGGCTCCGGTGCCAAGGTGATCCCCGCCTACTACACCAACCAGACCTTCCGGCTGGGCAAGGTGCCGCTGGGGCTTACCTCGGTCATCACGCTGGTGGTCACCGTGCTGTCCATGCTGGGCCTTACCTTTTTGGTGCAAAAGACCAAGCTGGGCAAGGCCATGCGGGCGGTGTCGGAGGATATGGATGCTGCCCGTCTCATGGGCATCAACGTCAACAGCACCATCTCCTTTACCTTTGCCGTGGGCTCTGCCCTGGCAGGCATCGGCAGTGTGCTGTACTGTTGCTCTTACCCCCAGGCTACTCCCACCATGGGCTCCATGCTGGGCCTGAAGGCCTTTGTGGCTGCTGTGCTGGGCGGCATCGGTTCCATCCCCGGTGCTATGATCGGCGGCATTGCCATTGGCCTGTGCGAGTGCTTTGTCTCGGCCATCGGCCTTTCCGCCTGGAAGGACGCCGTGACGTTTGCCATTCTGATCATCGTGCTGCTGGTCAAGCCCACAGGCTTCCTCGGCCGCAAGGTGCAGGAAAAGGTGTAAGGAGGGCATAACGATGAAAACCAACCGCAAGACCATCAAAATGCCCGTGCGCTACCTGATGAATCTGGTGCTGGTGGGGCTGCTGTTCGTGGGGCTTTCCTATGTGACCGGCAGTATGCTTTCCACCTACCAGAACAAGGTGCTGCTGACCGTGGGCATCAACATCATTCTGGCCGTCTCGCTGAACGTGGCCACCGGCTACCTGGGGCAGCTGCCCCTGGGCCACGCCGGTTTTATGGCGGTGGGTGCCTACGCCTGTGCCTTGTTCACCAAATCCTCCGGCCTGCCCAAGGGCGTAGCCTTTGCCATCGGGTTGGTGCTGGCATGGGTGGTTGCCGGACTGTTCGGGGTGCTTATCGGCATCCCCGCCCTGCGTCTGACCGGCGACTATCTGGCTATCCTGACGCTGGGCTTTGGCGAGATCATCCGCATCACCCTGAACAACATCGATGACGTGCTGGGCTTTAAGCTATTCTACGGCTCCAAGGGCCTGAAGAACATCCCAAAGTACTCCAACTTCACCAACGTGTTCCTGTGCGTGGTCATCACCTGCTTCCTCATCCACGCCATGATGAAGAGCCGCCACGGCCGCGCCGTGCTGGCGATCCGCGACAATGAGATCGCCGCCGAGAGCTGCGGCATCCAGACCACCTACTACAAGGTTATGGCCTTTGCCTTCTCGGCAGCCTTTGCTGGCATGGCCGGCGGCCTGTACGCCTGCTACATCGGCGTGCTGAACCCCTCCACCTTCGGCTTCATGAAGTCCATCGAGATCCTGGTCATGGTGGTCCTGGGCGGCATGGGCTCCATGCTGGGCTCCATTCTGTCCGCGACTGTGCTGACCATCCTGCCGGAGGCCACCCGCAGCTTCGACAGCTACCGCATGGTCATCTACTCACTGGTGCTGATCCTGATGATGATCTTCCGTCCGGGCGGACTGCTGGGCAGCTACGACTTCTCCCTGAGCCGCGTTGTGGAAAAGATCATGAACGGCGAACTGTTCAAGAAGAACAAGGAAAAGGAGGGTGCTGACCATGAGTGAGTTCCAGACCAAGTTAAACAGTGTGCCCTCCGGCGGCTTCCTGACCGACCGCGACAAGGACAAAAAGCCCATTCTGGACGTGCGGGAGCTGGGCATCGACTTCGGCGGCCTGACCGCTGTGGACGGCTTCAACCTGATGATCGGCCGCAACGAGATCACCGGTCTGATCGGCCCCAACGGTGCCGGTAAGACCACCGTGTTCAACCTGCTCACCAACGTTTACCAGCCCACCCGCGGCTCCATCCTGATCGACGGCATGCCTACGGCGGGCAAAAAGACCTATCAGGTCAACCGCATGGGTGTGGCCCGTACTTTCCAGAACATCCGTCTGTTCAAGGAATTGAGCGTCATCGACAACATCAAGGTGGGCCTGCACGAGTCCATGAAGTATAATTTGGCTTCCTCGCTGATCCGCCTGCCCAACTACTGGAAGGAAGAGAAAAAGTGCACCGAGCGTGCCTTTGAGCTGCTGGACATCTTCCACATGGCCGACCTGGCCAACGTGCCTGCCGGCAGCCTGCCCTACGGTGCACAGCGCCGTCTGGAGATCATGCGTGCACTGGCTACCAGCCCGAAGCTGCTGCTGCTGGACGAGCCTGCCGCCGGTATGAACCCCTCGGAGACCGCCGAGCTGACCGAGACCATCCGCCGCATCCGGGACGAGTTCAACATTGCTGTGCTGCTGATTGAGCACGACATGAGCCTGGTCATGGGCATCTGCGAGGGCATCGCGGTGCTGAACTTCGGCCGCATCATTGCCAAGGGCACCCCGGACGAGATCCGCAACAACCCCCAGGTCATCGAAGCCTACCTGGGCAAGAAGGAGGGCTGAGCGATGGCAGATACCATCCTGAAGGTCGATAACATCAACGTGTATTACGGCAATATCCACGCCGTAAAGGGCGTTTCCTTTGAGGTGAACGAGGGCGAGATCGTGACCCTGATCGGTGCCAACGGTGCCGGTAAGTCCACCACCCTGAAAACCATCTCCGGCCTGCTGAAGCCCCGTACCGGGGACGTGCTGTACCGGGGCAAAAGCATCAAGGGCGTGCGCGCCCATAAGATCGTGGAAGCCGGTCTGGCACAGGTGCCGGAAGGCCGCCATGTGTTCCTGCACATGACCGTGGAGGAGAACCTGGATATGGGCGCTTACACCCAGCCTGCCTCCACCATTGCCCCCAACAAGGAAAAGGTGTTTGAGCTGTTCCCCCGCCTGAAGGAGCGCCGCAAGCAGCTGGCCGGCACCATGTCCGGCGGCGAACAGCAGATGCTGGCCATGGGCCGTGCGCTCATGAGCAACGCTTCCATGCTGATGCTGGACGAGCCCTCCATGGGCCTGTCGCCCCTGCTGGTGCAGGAGATCTTTGACATCATCCGTGACATCCACAAGGAGGGCATGACCATCCTGCTGGTGGAGCAGAACGCACAGATGGCCCTTTCCGTGGCCGACCGCGCCTATGTTCTGGAGACCGGCCGCGTGGTCATGGAGGGCACCGGTGCCGAGCTGCTGACCAACGAGCGGGTGCGCAGCGCGTACCTGGGCGGCTGAGCCTTTTTCAAGACACGACGCGATGCGGGAGCCGCTGCACAAAACAAGGTGCAGCGGCTCCTGTTTTTTCGGGCATGCACTTTACTTTCGTAAAAGAATGTGCGATAATTTAACCAGTGTTTTTTGGTTTCTGGAACCGCCGCCTGTCGGGAAAGCAGGTGAGCTGACAACACAAAGAGGGGTACTATCTATGAGCAAGATCATCATCCCGGAAAACTACACGCCCGCGCTGAACCTGTACGACACCCAGCGCGCCATCGGCACGGTGAAGCGGCTGTTTGCCGACACCCTGTGTGCCACGCTGAACCTGTACCGCGTGTCTGCGCCGCTGTTCCTGGAGGCTTCCACCGGCCTGAACGACGACCTGAACGGCGTGGAGCGCAAGGTCACCTTTGACATCAAGGACAGCGGCACCGAAGCACAGGTGGTGCAGTCGCTGGCCAAGTGGAAGCGCAAGGCCCTGAAGGACTATGGCTTCCGTGTGGGCAAGGGTCTGTACTGCGACATGAACGCCATCCGCCGGGATGAGGAACTGGACAACCTCCACTCCGTGTATGTGGACCAGTGGGACTGGGAAAAGGTCATCCGGGAGGAGGACCGCAATGAGGCCTACCTGAAGAGCGTGGTGCGCTCCATCGTGTCGGCCGTCTGCGCCACCGAGATGAACCTGCACGCCATGTTCCCGCAGCTGCAGGACCTGCCCCTGCACACCCCCAACGTGATCTTCATCACCACCCAGGAGCTGGAGGACAAGTACCCGGACCTGACCCCGAAGGAGCGCGAGAATGCCTTCGTGAAGGAGAACGGCACCACCTTCCTGATGAAGATCGGTGCCCCGCTGAAGAGCGGCAAGCCCCACGACGGCCGCGCTCCGGACTACGACGACTGGGATCTGAACGGCGACCTGCTGTTCTGGAACGATCCGCTGCAGTGCAGCTATGAGCTGAGCAGCATGGGCATCCGCGTGAGCCCGGAAAGCATGGACAAGCAGCTGACCATGGCCGGCTGTGACGACCGCCGCGCCCTGCCCTTCCACAAGGCCGTGCTGAACGGCGAGCTGCCCTACTCCATCGGCGGCGGCATCGGCCAGAGCCGCCTGTGCATGCTGCTGCTGGGCAGTGTGCACATCGGTGAAGTGCAGGCCAGCGTGTGGGACGAAGCCACCCGCGAAGCCTGTGCCAAGGCCGGTATCCCCCTGCTGTGATCGCCTGTAGATAAAAGCAAAGGGCTTTGCAGGCCCAGCAAATAACAAGAGCCGCTGCACCCTGTGTGCAGCGGCTCTTGTGGTTATTTAGAAGTCATGCGGCCGTAGTGGCTCTTTTCGTCGTCGTCCTTTTCCGGTTCCGGTTTTTCGGCCGGGGTCAGGCGCACTTCGGTCACGCGGCGCTTGGCCGTGCGGGTGACTACGCCGTCGTAGCCGCCCAGTGTAAAGCGGTCGCCCACCTTGGGCAGGTGGCAGGTCTTTTCCTGCACCAGGCCGTTGACCGTGTTGGAGTCGATGTCCTCGTCCTCCGGCAGGCCCAGCATCTCGTACAGGTCATCCACACTGGCGCTGCCCAGCACGATCCAGCTGCCGTCAGACTGCTTGTGAAAGTCCTCGGTCTCCTCGTCGTGTTCGTCCCAGATCTCGCCCACCAGCTCTTCCAGAATATCCTCCAGCGTGATGATGCCCTCGGTACCGCCGTACTCATCCACCACCACGGCCAGATGATGGTGCTGCTCCCGCAGGGTGCGCAGCAGCTGGGAGATCTGGGTGGAACCGGTGGTGTACAGGGTGGGCTTGACCAGCTCTTCCAGCGAGGTCTCCTTTTTCAGGCGTGCCAGATAGAAGTCCTTTTCGTGCACCACACCGATGATGTTGTCAATGGTGTCGTGGTACACCGGCAGGCGGGAATAGCCCGATTCGGCAAAGGTCTGTGCCACCTCATCCAGCGAGGTGTTGTCCTCCACAGCCACCACGTCCACGCGGGGGGTCAGGATCTCCTCCACCTCCACGTCATCGAATTCGATGGCGCTGCGGATCAGTTCGCTTTCCCGGTCGGTGAGTTCACCGTCGTTTTCGGCTTCACTCACCATGGTCATCAGCTCGCCCTCGGTGATGGTGTCCTCCTCACTGCTGTGGACAAAATGGCCCAGCAGCTTTTTCCACTGGGTGAACAGCCAGTTCAAAGGGGTGAACAGCACTATCAGCAGGCTCAGCACCGGGGACACGGCGGTGGCCACGGTCTCCGGCATCTCCTTGGCCAGGCTCTTGGGGGTCACCTCGCCAAAGATCAGCACCACCACTGTCAGCACCAGGGTGGACATGGTGGCACCACGCTCCTGGCCCAGCCAATGGGTAAAAAGGATGGTGCCGATAGAGGCGGCGCCAATGTTCACGATGTTGTTGCCGATGAGGATGGTGGAAAGCAGCTTGTCGTATTTTTCCGACAAGGCCAGCACCCGGGCGGCAGAGCCGTCACCGTCCTCGGCACGGCTTTTCAGGCGGATCTGATTCAGGGAAGAAAAAGCGGTCTCGGAGGCGGAGAAAAAGGCGGAAAAGGCCACCAGGATCACCAGCGCTACAATGAGCGTCATACTGCCATCGTCCATAAAGAGGAAAATCACACTCAACTTTCTGTTATTTTTAGATTTGGCTGTCACCACAGGTGACAGAAGGGGGCCTTGCGCCAGCAATGACGGAGAGAGCAAGCGAGTGCGCCTTGCTTTAACACCCTCGCCCTCTCAGCTTCGCTTACGCTCAGCAGCTCCCCCAAAGGGGGAGCCAAGGCCCTGACGAAAGAATACAAAAATGTGCTTTCCATCGTTGCCATTCTGCGATGAAAAGCACATCAATGTTATTTCTTATAATACCATATTCCTTACGGTGGTGCAAGCATCCGGCCTGCACACCGGGTTAAAACCTGGTAAAATCCCTTTAACGGAGCACCAGTGCACTGCCGTCGTAGTCCACGGTCAGGGTGTTGCCCTCGGCATAGCTGCCCTGAATGATGGCCTTGGCGATCAGGGTCTCCACACGGCTCTGGATGAACCGCTTGATGGGACGTGCACCGTAGACGCTGTCGTAGGCAGAGTCGATGATGAAGTCCTTGGCGGCGGTGGTGACCTCCAGCTTGAGGTGCTTGCCCTCGTCCATGCGCTTGCGCAGGTCGTTCAGCTGCAGATCCACGATCTTGCGCATCTCGTCCTTGGTCAGGCTCTTGTAGTACACGATCTCGTCCAGACGGTTCAGGAACTCGGGGCGGAACTTGCTCTTCAGCAGCAGGTCGATCTGCTTGCGGGCCTCGTCGCTCAGCTCATTGGAGCCCTGTGCGCGGCGCTGCTCCAGATCGTTCAGGATGATGTCACTGCCCAGGTTGGAAGTCAGGATGATCACCGTGTTCTTGAAGTCCACGGTGCGGCCCTGACTGTCGGTGATGCGGCCGTCGTCCAGCACCTGCAGCAGGATGTTGAACACGTCGGGGTGGGCTTTTTCCACCTCATCGAACAGCACCACGCTGTAGGGCTTGCGGCGCACAGCCTCGGTCAGCTGGCCGCCCTCTTCATAACCGACATATCCCGGAGGCGCACCGATCAGACGGCTGACGCTGAACTTCTCCATATATTCGGTCATGTCGATGCGCACCATGTTGCGCTCATCGTCAAACAGAGCCTGTGCCAGCGCCTTGGCCAGTTCGGTCTTGCCGACACCGGTGGGGCCCAGGAACAGGAAGCTGCCGATGGGGCGATTGGGGTTGGCAATGCCGGCGCGGCTGCGCAGGATGGCTTCGCTGACTTTGGTCACGGCCTCGTCCTGGCCGATGACTCTCTTGTGCAGCACGTCATCCAGATGCAGCAGCTTCTCGCGTTCGCCCTCCACCAGCTTCTCCACAGGGATGCCGGTCCAGCGGGCCACGATGCGGGCAATCTCCTCGTCGGTCACGCGGTCACGCAGCAGGCTGTCCTCTTTCTTGGCTGCGGCGATCTTTTCTTCCTCTTCCAGCTGTTTCTGCAGCTGGGGCAGTTTGCCGTATTTCAGCTCGGCGGCCTTGTTCAGGTCGTATTCCCGCTGTGCCTTTTCGATATCGGCGTTGGTCTGCTCGATCTGCTCCCGCAGAGTCTGGACCTTGCCGATGGCGTTCTTCTCGTTTTCCCACTTGGCCTTCATGCTGCGGAACTTGTCCTGCAGTTCGGCCAGCTCTTTTTCCAGATCCTTCAGGCGGCTCTGGCTCAAAGCGTCGGTCTCCTTTTTCAGGCTGACCTGCTCGATCTGCAGCTGGGTGATGCGGTGGGCCAGATCATCCATCTCGCTGGGCATACTGTCCATCTCAGTCTTGATCATGGCGCAGGCTTCATCCACCAGGTCGATGGCCTTATCCGGCAGGAAACGGTCGGTGATATAGCGGTCAGAGAGGGTTGCGGCGGCGATCAGCGCATTATCGCTGATCTTCACGCCGTGGAACACCTCATAGCGCTCCTTCAGGCCACGCAGGATGGAGATGGTGTCCTCCACTGTGGGCTCATCCACCTGCACCGGCTGGAACCGGCGCTCCAGAGCGGGATCTTTTTCGATATACTGGCGGTATTCGTCCAGCGTGGTCGCGCCGATGCAGTGCAGCTCGCCCCGGGCCAGCATGGGCTTGAGCAGATTGCCCGCATCCATGGAGCCCTCAGTCTTGCCTGCCCCCACAATGGTGTGCAGCTCGTCGATGAATAGGATGATGCGGCCCTCGGACTTCTTGACCTCGTTGAGGACGGCCTTCAGACGCTCCTCAAACTCGCCCCGGTACTTGGCCCCCGCGATCAGGCTGCCCATATCCAGGGAAAAAATGGTCTTGTCCTTCAGGCTGCCGGGCACATCCCCCTTCACGATCCGCTGGGCAAGCCCCTCGGCGATGGCGGTTTTGCCCACACCTGGCTCGCCGATCAGGACCGGGTTGTTCTTGCTCTTGCGGGACAGGATGCGGATGACATTGCGGATCTCGTCGTCCCGGCCGATGACCGGGTCCAGCTTATTCTGGCGGGCCCGCTCCACCAGGTCGGCGCCGTACTTTTTCAGGGCGTCATAGGTCTCCTCCGGGTTGTCCGAGGTGACCCGCTGGTTGCCCCGGACAGAGGTCAGGGCCTGCATCACTTTTTCCCGGGTGACGTTGTAGGTGCGGAACAGCTCCTTCAGGGCGCTGTTGGCACTGTCCAGCAGGCCCAGCAGGATGTGCTCCACTGAGATATACTCGTCCTTCATGGACTGGGCCGCGGACTCAGCGGCCTTGAGGGCCCGGTCCACATCCTGGGCCACATAGACCTTGTCCGCCTCCCGGCCCCCGCCCGACACCTTGGGCAGCTTCTCCACCTCCGCCTTGACTGCGGCGGCAAAGCTGGGCACCGTCATGCCCATGGCGGACAGCAGCTGGGGAATGAAGCCCTGCTCGTCGGTGAGAAGGGCCAGCATCAGGTGCTCCTGCTCGATCTGCTGGTTGCCGTGCTCCACGGCCAGCTCCTGCGCTCCCTGGATGGCAGCCAGGGACCGCTGGGTAAATTGATTCATATTCATGTCAGAAACCTCCTTTTTCGGCTTCAAATGTTCCGAGGATTTTAGCACTCGTTATTATCATGTGCTAACGTAACGATATACCCTTTCTCTCCCTTTTGCAAGAGAAAATTTGCGGTTTTCTAAAAATTTTTCTGTCCGGGGAAGCATCAAGCGGGCAGGCCCTACAGGACCTGCCCGCTGCTGTACTGGGATCCGATCACTGAATGGCGATCCTGCGGCTCTGGGGGACCGGCTCTCCCTGCTTGGGCAGGGTCAGCTTCAGCACACCGTCCTCAAAGGCGGCGGTGATGTCCTCCTCCCGGATGCCGCTGACGTCGAAAGCCCGGGCACAGCTGCCCATCCGGCGCTCCCGGCAGAGGTACTTGCCCTCCTTTTTCTCCTCCTGCTCCTCCTGGCGCTTGGCTGTAATGGTCAGCACGCCGTCCTGAAGGTGCAGGTCGATGTCCTCCTTCCGGAAGCCGGGCAGGTCGGCCTGGAGCAGGTAGTGGGCGCCCTCGTCCCGGATATCAGTGCTGAAGACCGGCGTGCGGCGGCCGCTCTCGCCGAACATGCTGCGCTCCAACTCGTCAAACAGATCCATCATGCTGCTGTTGCTGCGGCGGGTGTAGGGGATCATATACATAAGTCAAAACTCCTTTCGGTCCACGGGGCACTGCCTCCAGCGCCCCCGGACCTCTCTTAAACTTTGGCTTTATTATACGGCCCGATTATGAACATTTCTCGCAAACAATATGTCCAAATTGTAAATTCTAGCACTCTCATATATCGAGTGCTAATTTATGCTTTCCATTCGTATGCTTGCGCCCTCCCGGCGGCTGTGCTACAATGGGAAGAAATCCGGCGGGCCCCTCCCGGTCCGCCGCTGAGGAGGTCTCTCACCATGAAAGTCCTGATCTGGGGCGGCGAGGCCCGCTACCGCGCCGATCTCCCCCATGCGGTACAGTCCCTGCCCCTGGAGCTGGTATTCTGCCCCCGGGAGCAGCCCCTGGAGTCCATGTTTCCCC